>Ga0315284_10008500_pt1 | contig 14670 bp, 11 predicted proteins | sample YL17G09_16_MG_FD_203696 | JGI IMG/M metagenome (GOLD analysis project Ga0315284, IMG submission 203696) | Sediment microbial communities from Yellowstone Lake, YNP, Wyoming, USA - YL17G09_16 | ecosystem: Environmental > Aquatic > Freshwater > Lake > Sediment | place: USA: Wyoming | collected... | reverse complement strand
CCGAAGATCATCGTCCGATTCTGGATCATCGGCATTATCTTGGGGCTCGTGGCGATCAGCACACTGAAGTTGAGATGAAACGCCAAGCGCTTAGCGCTTTGCGCATAGCGAAAAAGCATGGCGCACTTGGATTTGAACGGAAGAAGGGTTCTGGTGGTCGGCTTGGCTCAGACCGGATTGGCGACGGCGAGGTTCTTAAAGCAAAAGGGCTCCATCGTGAGTGCTACAGAGATCAGGCCAAAAGGTGAGATGACGGAAGCGGCTCGGGCCATGGAGGAACTCGCGATTCCAGTGGAATGGGGCGGCCACCGAGCAGAGACCTTTCTCAGGCAAGATCTGATCGTGATGAGTCCAGGAGTGGATTTGGCCACCGAACCGATTCAAAGGGCGCTGAAGAAGGGTGCTCGAATCATCAGCGAGATTGAACTGGCTTCCCATTTCATTCACGCTCCGATGATTGCGGTGACAGGGACTAATGGCAAGACCACCACGACGCTCCTGATCGGCGAGATGTTAAGAGAAGACGGGAAGAGAGCAGGTGTGGGGGGAAACGTGGGAGAACCTCTCATCCTTTTTGCCGAAGAGGAGACGACCTGGGACGTACTCGTGGTTGAAATCTCAAGCTTTCAACTCGAGGCGATCGAAGAGTTTCGACCCAGGATATCCGTGCTCCTGAACGTGACAGAGGATCATCTGGACCGTTACGCGAAGGTCCAAGACTACGTGGACGCAAAGAGGAGAATCTTTGCCAATCAAATCAGCGAAGACACCGCTGTTCTTAACCGAGACGATCCGACGGTGATGATGTTGTCAAAACAGATTTTGCCGAAAAAGATCTTTTTCAGTCTGAACGAAAGGCTGGCCGAGGGGGCCTTCTCAGACGGGAAGCAGATGACACTCCGGCTCCACGGGGCGGAGGAGGACTACCCTCTGGCCCAGGCGCGTCTTAAGGGAATGCACAACGTAGAAAATATGATGGCCGCCATTACGGCTGCGCGAGTTTTCGGTTGTTCCCGGAGTGCGGTTGAAGCGGTGCTCGGTCGGTTTGAAGGTTTGGAGCATCGTCTCGAGTTCGTACAGGAGATCGAGGGGGTTCGCTACTACAACGACTCGAAAGGGACGAACGTTGGGTCCGTAGTGAAATCACTCCAGAGTTTCTCCGAGCCTGTGGTGTTGATTGCGGGAGGAAAGGACAAACAGGGAGACCTCAGCCCTCTGAAAGATCTGGTTCGAAACCATGTCAAACAATTGATCCTGATCGGTGAGGCCAAGGAGCGAATGGCGCGAGAACTTGGGACGTTGACGGATACGGTCATGGCGCCGACCCTCGAGGAAGCCGTCCTCATGGCCCATCAAACAGCTAAGAAGGGGGACGTAGTTCTTCTGTCCCCCGCCTGTTCCAGTTATGACATGTTCAGGGACTACAAAGAGAGGGGCAAGATCTTCAAGGAAACGGTCAGACGGATCGGAGACTCTTCATGAGAAGGAAAGGGAAATACGACTACATTCTATTGACCCTGGTCCTTGCCCTGGTGGGTTTTGGGATTGTCATGGTTTACAGCACGACAGCGATTATCGCAGGTGACCGTTTCCAGGATCCGTACTACTTCTTGATCAGACAGGCCGTTTATGCGGGCGTCGGATTTCTTCTGATGGTTTTCATGATGTTTTTCCCTTATGTGAGATTGAAACGGTGGGCCTATCCCATTTTCGGAGTCTGTATCCTGCTGCTGATCGCCGTCCTCATCCCCGGTATTGGCCATCGCGCAGGAGGATCGATGCGATGGCTCAAGGTCCAGGGGTTTTCCTTTCAGCCGTCGGAGTTCGCCAAGCTGGGCCTCGTCATCTTCTTGGCCTATTTTCTGACCAAGAAGGAGGAAAAGATTCGGAGCTTCTCGTTCGGATTTCTTCCGACGATCGTACTTTCCGGTGGGGTCATTGCTCTGGTACTGAAAGAACCCGATTTTGGAGCAGCGACGTTCTTGACGGCCATGGTATTTCTCCTCCTCTTTGTCGGCGGAGCCAGGGTCATCTATCTGGCGGGCTCGTGTCTGCTCGCCGTTCCGATCGTCTACTATTTTCTGACCAGTGCCGCCTATCGTTATCGGAGACTGCTCAGTTTCATTCGACCCTGGGAGGACCCCAGCGGAAGCAGTTTTCAGATTGTTCAGTCTTTCCTCTCCTTTGGTTCCGGCGGCCTTTTTGGAGTGGGATTAGGCGAAGGAAAACAGAAGCTCTTCTTCCTTCCTGCGCCCCATACGGACTTTATTTTTTCTCTGGTTGGGGAGGAACTCGGGCTCGTGGGTGCGATGGTGGTCCTTCTGCTCTTCTTCATTATCATGATGAGAGGAATTCATATCGCTTACTCCCTGGAAGACCGCTTCGGAGCTTATTTGGCCATGGGGATTACCCTCATGATCTCCCTTCAGGTCGTGATCAACATGGGAGTGGTTTTAGGGCTGCTCCCCACGAAGGGGCTCACCCTTCCCTTCATCAGCTATGGAGGAACATCGCTGGTGACGAACCTCGTCGCGGTTGGAATCCTTCTTCAGCTTTCCTCCCATGTGGAGCGGAGGTAAACAAGGATTCATGCAAATAGAAAAATGTAAAATGAGAGGTTTTGGAAATAAAGCAGAAACGGAGCTGTTAGGAATTTTGAGGCTTCACTTTTGGATTTTGGATTGGGTCATTCCATGCGGTGTGTGATCGCTGGGGGCGGGACAGGAGGGCACCTTTTCCCTGGCATCGCCATAGCGGAAGCGTTCATGGATAAGGAGCAAGGGAACGAAGTCCTGTTCATTGGTACAGAGAGAGGGATCGAGGCCAGGGTGTTACCCGAAGGAAGATTCCCGTTGAAGACCATAGAGGCTAAGCCACTGAAAGGGATGTCTCCCATAGAGACGCTGCGGGCGGTGTGGGCGATTCCCAAAGCCATAAGGCAAGCCCTTCGGATTTTGAAAGAATTCAACCCTCAGATGGTCGTCGGTGTCGGAGGATACGCCTCGGGCCCCACGGTGGTGGCTGCGTTCCTGCTCAGAATCAAGAGGGCGATCCATGAGCAGAATATGGTGCCTGGCATGACCAACCGATGGTTAAAGTGGATCAGTCAACGGATCTTTGTCTCTTTCGAAGAGACCCGGCGTTTCTTTCCAAAGAGAAAGACGTTTGTGACAGGAATGCCCATTCGAAGAAATCTACTGTCCTGTGTGTCTGAGCAGAAGACAGACAGGGCGGCTGGCACAGAGGGAGAACGATTCACGGTTCTCATCTTTGGAGGAAGTGCAGGAGCACACCGGATCAACCGGGCCATGAGTGAGGCCCTGGATGCTCTCGCAGGGATAAAGTCTTCCCTCAGGGTGATTCACCAGACCGGAAAGATCGATCTCGATTTCGTCTCTCGAGGGTATCAGGAAAAGGGGTTCGATGCCTTGGTAAGACCTTTCTTTGAGAATATGGGTTCTTGTTATGCAACCTCGGATGTGGTGATCTGCCGGGCCGGGGCAAGCACGATCGCAGAATTGGCTGTCTGTGGCAAAGCAGCGATTCTTGTCCCCTATCCCCATGCGGCTCATCAGCACCAACTCCTCAACGCTCAGAAGTTGGTTGCCATGGGGGCGGCAAGGATGATCCGGGATGAGGAGTTGGGCGGAGCGTCATTGTCTCACGCGATCCTCCAGATGGTCAACCATCCAGAGGAACGCAGGACGATGGAGGGCGCGATCCAGAAGATGGCCCGGCCGAGAGCGGCCCAGGAGATCGTGGACCATTGCTATGCATTAGCGTGTGGATGAAATCGTGGCCACGATTTATCTCTCACAGAGTTCACAGAGACAACAGAGCACAGACATTCTCACGGACCTCTGTGGACTCTGCGAGAGATGAGACTTGATAGGTTGAGGTATGTATCGTCGGGGGAGAATTCAACATATCCATTTTGTGGGTATCGGCGGGATTGGCATGAGCGGAATCGCTGAAGTCCTGCTCAATCTCGGGTATCACATCAGTGGCTCTGACGTCAAGGAGACGGAGGTGACCCGACGACTGGCTTCTCTCGGGTGCGACATCTCTTATGGCCACCGCAAGGAAAATGTGAAGGAAACCGATGTCGTGGTCGTGTCCTCCGCCATTCGCAAGGGGAACCCGGAAGTGGAGGCCGCTGAGCAAAGACTCATCCCGGTGATCCCACGAGCTGAAATGCTGGCCGAGTTGATGCGGATGAAGGTGGGAATTGCCATTGCCGGAACTCATGGAAAGACGACAACGACCTCCCTGATTGCAACAGTCCTTGCCGCCGGAGGACTCGATCCGACGGTCGTGATCGGTGGAAGGCTGAACAGCCTTGGAAGCAACGCCAGGCTGGGTCAGGGTGAGTTTCTGGTGGCCGAGGCGGATGAGAGTGATGGCTCTTTTCTCAAGCTCATGCCCACCATTGCCGTCGTTACGAATATTGATGAAGATCATCTCGATTACTACTCCGGGATCGAAGAGATCAAGGAGGCCTTTCTCAATTTCCTGAACAAGATTCCCTTTTTCGGCCTGGCCGTGCTCTGCCTGGATCATGCCCAGATACAGAGCTTGATCCCAAAATTGAAGAAGCGATTTGCCACCTACGGGCTTACGACCCAAGCTGATTTTCAGGCCAAAGAAATTGTCTTTGAAGGGCTGACGACCACGTTTGATATTCTCCACCATCGGCAGGAGATCGGCCGGCTGTCCATTCGTATGCCAGGTCTCCATAATGTGTATAACGCTCTGGCTACGGTGGCTACGGCCTTTGAGCTCGACATTCCCTTCCAGGTGGTACAGGAGGCACTGCGGGACTTCGGCGGCATCCAGAGGCGGTTTCAGATCAAAAGCGAGAAAAGAGGGATTGCCGTGGTCGATGATTACGGCCACCATCCTGCAGAGATCATGGCGACGCTCAGTGCTGCAAGGACAGGTTGGCAGAGGAGGATTGTGGTGGTTTTCCAGCCTCACCGGTACAGCCGAACGAAGGCCCTCTTCAAAGAATTTCTGTCCGCTTTTAATGACGCGGACGTTCTCATCCTTACCGAAATCTATGCAGCGGGTGAGGATCGAATCGAAGGAGTGGAGGCCAGGGCCCTTTACGAGGGGATCCGAGAGCATGGGCACAAAGATGTCACCTTCTTGGAGAATAAGCGTCACATTGTGGACCATTTGCTCAAGACGCTTCAACCGGGGGACATGGTCATCACGCTAGGAGCCGGTGACATCTGGCAGGTGTCGGATGAGTTGGTAAAGCGGTTATGAAAAACAAGGGTCCAAGGGATCTAGGGTTCAAGGGGACAATGAACGTAGGTTGTGTCATAGAAGCGCCATGTTAGGCCATGAAATGGATCAGGGGGATGACCATCAATTATCGGGAGGAGGTCCGAAGATTAATCAAGGGAAAAGTCCTTTTCAACGTGCCCATGAAGCGATTCACCTCGATGAAGGTAGGAGGCCCCGTCGATGGTCTTCTCTTTCCGAGGAATGTCGGCGAACTGAAGAAGGTGGTCCGTTACGCGAGAAAGAAATCTATCCCCGTCACGATTCTGGGAAAAGGAACAAATATGATCGTTCGGGACAAGGGGATTCGGGGATGGATGATCAGTGTGATGAAGGGATTGAAGAAGATTCGTGCCGAGGGAGAGGTTGTGGAGGCAGAGGCAGGAGTTCCTCTTCAACGTTTGGTTCAATTCTCCGTTCAGAAAGGGCTGACAGGGTTCGAGCCCTTTTACGGAATTCCAGGGACCGTCGGAGGTGGCCTGGCGATGAACGCAGGTGCCTGGGGATCCGAACTCAAGGATATTCTCCTCTCCATGACGCTGATGAAAGAGAATGGAGACATCGTCGAAAGGCCCCGCTCGAGACTTCGGTTCTCTTACCGGGGATTGGTCCTGCCCTCGAAATGGATCATCCTCAAAGGAGAGTTCCAGTTGAAGAAGGGGAAAAAGAAGGAGATGGTCGAACGGATAAAATCCTATTCGGAGCAGCGAAGGAAAAAACAACCCTTGGACTATCCGAGTGCGGGCTCCGTTTTCAAAAATCCAGCCGGCGGGCGTGCGGGCCGGTGGATCGAGGAAGCAGGCTTGAAAGGATACCGGATGGGTCAGGCGATGGTTTCGGAGCGCCACGCCAATTTCATCATCAACCTTGGAAACGCCACTGCCACGGATGTGATCCATCTGATGGAATGGGTGGAGAAAAGGGTCTTTGAAGAAAAGGGAGTTTCTCTCGAGAGAGAAGTGAAGGTGGTTGGAGAGTGAACCTCTCGACCTCCCGGCCTAAAGGGGGGCTTGCTCGAGGTTCACCCTGAGGCGTGCTTCTCCATCCCGCCTTGAACGGCGGGTTTTCGAAGGGTCGAACGGGTGAAAAATCACTCTAAGGAAAAGAGAATCGGCGTGCTGATGGGAGGGATGTCAAAAGAAAGGGACATTTCTCTTAAGACCGGGAAGGCCATCGCTAAAGCACTCACGACCAAAGGGTATCAAGCCCAACCGATCGATGTCACCCATCGCATTGCCGAAACATTGTCTAAAGAGAAGATCGACTGTGCCTTCTTGGCACTGCACGGGAAATTTGGAGAGGACGGAACGATTCAGGGCATGTTTGAGCTCATGAGGATTCCGTACACGGGGTCAGGCGTTCTGGCAAGTGCGTTGGCCCTTCATAAGGTGATGGCCAAGAGGATATTTCATTATGAGAGGATTCCGACCCCGATGTTTGATGTCTTGCACGTGCAGGAGGTCAAAAAAGGACTTCAGAGAGAGATTTCTCTCCCCTTACCCGTTGTGGTTAAACCCGCAAGGGAGGGATCCACGATTGGGGTTTCCATTGTCACGAAGGAAAAACAGTTGATCCCGGCCCTGAAGAAAGCGGGCCAATACGACGAGGAGATCTTGGTGGAGGAATTCATTAAAGGCAGAGAAATTACCGTCGGGATTCTCGAAGGTCTCCCTCTGCCCATCATTGAAATTGCTCCCAAGAGCGGTTTCTATGATTTCCACTCCAAGTACACCAAGGGGGAAACAGAATACATCATCCCTGCCCGAATCCCAAGAGAGAAATACCTCACCGCTCAGGATCTGAGCCTGAGGGCTTTTCGAGCGTTGGGGTGCTCCGGTGTTGCCCGAATCGACCTGATGCTCGATGAGAGAGAGAACCCTTTCGTGTTAGAGGTCAACACCATGCCGGGAATGACGGAGACCAGTCTTCTGCCGAAAGCAGCGAATTATGCGGGGATTGCCTTTGAAGAGCTGGTGGAACGGATCCTGTTGGGGGCTTCTTTGAAGATGGAGAGTACGACGTAGAGGAATAGGATGGGCGAGTCAGAGAGCATCGAACGAGAAAGGTTCTTTCGACCCGAAAGGAAGACCGAGGGTCAGGGCGGAGAAAAATTGCGAAAGGTGTTGAAAAAGGCCATCCAGGTCTCCTCCGCTTTCTTGATTTTTTCTTTTCTCGTCTTCTTCTGTCATCAAGTGTATACCCAACTACTCGCAAACCCCTCGTTTCGAGTAAGGGATATACAAGTTCAGGGATGTGGCAAGATTACGAAGGAAAGCCTTCTCTCGTTGGCTTCGATCGAGGGGATGCCCAATCTGTTCACCGTGCGAGTGAAGGACATTGGCAAACGGTTAGAATCTCATCCCTGGATTGAAGCCGTGGATGTCAGAAAGGTTTTTCCCAACCGAATCATGATCGAAGTTCAGGAACGAAAACCGATCGCCATCATCCAACTGGAGGATCTCTACTACATTGACGCCAAAGGCGTGATTTTCGCCCGGGTCGGGGATCGAGATCGATACAACTATCCTATCGTGACGGGGCTGAATCGGGAAGCGTTGGACCGCGAGCCCGAGGAGACGAAGCAGTCCATCACGAAGGCAATGGAGCTGTTATGGATGGCAGAGAAGGAGAGGGTCGATCCTTTAGAAGACATTTCAGAGATCCATCTCGAAAAGATCTTCGGCATTCAATGTTTCACCAAGGCAGGGGGAGTGAGAGTCGACATGGGATGGGACGATTTTGGAGAGAAGCTGAAGCGTGTGTCCATGGTGTGGGCCGATCTTCAGAAGAGAAAGATCTCTGCGGTCTCCATCGATTGCAGTGATCCCAACCGGGTCGTCGTTAAAAAGGCCCCGGACAAAAACGGGTCCAAAAGGAGGTGAGGCCGAAGTGGGTAAGAAAGAAGCGGTGGTGGTGGGGCTCGATATTGGAACCACAAAGATCTGTGCGGTGGTTGGGCAGATCAACGAGGGTCAGGTGGACATCATTGGGCTTGGGACCTACCCATCGAAAGGCCTGAGAAAGGGGGTCGTGGTCAATATCGACAGCACGGTTCAGTCGATCAAGAAGGCCATCGAAGAAGCCGAGCTCATGGCTGGGTGTCAGATTACCTCGGTCTATGCGGGCATTGCAGGAGGACACATCAAGGGGATCAACAGTCACGGGGTGATTGCGGTTAAGAATCGAGAGATTACCTCGAACGATGTGAAGCGTGTGATCGATGCTGCGAGTGCCGTGGCCATTCCCATGGACCGGGAAGTGATTCACATCATTCCCCAGGAGTTCATTGTGGACGAGCAGGATGGCATTCGGGACCCGGTCGGGATCTCAGGGATCCGACTCGAAGGAAGGGTTCATATCGTTACGGGAGCCATCACCTCTGCCCAGAATATCATCAAATGCGCGAATCGGGCGGGGCTGGACGTCAATGACATCGTCCTAGAGCAACTGGGGTCCAGTGAAGCGGTGCTCATGCCTGAGGAGAAGGAATTGGGCGTTGCCATCATCGACCTAGGTGGAGGAACGACCGATCTCGTGATCTTTTCCAATGGCGCCATCAAGCATACGTCGGTGGTCGCGCTGGCGGGAAATCACATCACCAATGACATTTCCATGGGGCTTCGGACGCCGCTGGAAGAGGCGGAGAAGATCAAGAAGCGTTATGGATGCGCCCTGACGAGCCTGGTCCAAAAGGATGAGACGATCGAAGTTCCGAGCGTAGGGGGTCGAAACCCTCGAGTCCTGTCCAGACAGACCCTCGCAGAGATCATTGAACCGCGAGTTGAAGAGATTCTTACTTTGGTCCACCACGAAGTGATGAAGACAGGATATGCAAACCTCATCGCTTCAGGCATCATCCTTACGGGTGGCACCGCTGTGCTGGAAGGACTGCCCGAGCTCGCCGAGCAGATTTTCAACCTCCCCGTTCGGCGCGGATTACCGATCGGCATCGGCGGATTGGTGGACCTGGTGCATAGCCCGATGTATGCGACGGGGGTGGGTCTTGTCCTCTACGGGAGCAAGCACGAGACCCAGAGTCGGTTCAAGATCGGGGAAGCAAACATTTTCAGCAAGGTGACCCATCGCATGAGGGAGTGGATTGGTGAATTCTTTTGAGGAAATGATGGGGGATTGGAATATTGGAAGTCTGGGAGAAATGAAGGAATCTTTGAAACCCAACATTCCATTATTCCATCGCTCCAGTATTCCATCTCCACAGAGGAGGGAAAAATGATCGAATTCGACGAGAACAAGAGTTTAGCCGCCAAGGTCAGAGTCATCGGTATTGGGGGAGGTGGCAACAATGCCATCAATACGATGATTTCATATCAACTCTCCGGTGTCGATTTTGTTGCAGCCAACACCGATGCTCAAGCCCTTGCGGCAAGCAAAGCCCCCTTCAAACTCCAATTGGGAACAACCCTCACAAAGGGTCTTGGGGCCGGAGCGAATCCGGAGATTGGGAGAAAGGCTGCTTTGGAAGACATCGAGATGATTCGAGAGGCCCTCAAGGGTTCGGACATGGTCTTCATTACAGCCGGGCTGGGCGGGGGTACAGGCACAGGAGGCGCCCCGGTGATCGCGGAGGTTGCTCGGGAGTTGGGAGCCCTGACCGTGGCCATCGTCACAAAGCCATTCCATTTTGAAGGAAAGAAGAGGATGAGACAGGCCGAGGAGGGACTCGCCAACCTTCGGATGACTGCCGATGCCTTGATTACGATTCCAAATCAGCGGCTCCTCAGCATCAGCGGGAAAAGCATGACTCTCCTGGAAGCCTTCAAGAAGGCGGACGAGATACTCTACCATGCGGCCAAGGGGATTTCTGACATTATCGTGGGTCACGGAATTATCAACGTAGACTTTGCGGATGTCCGGACCATCATGTTGGAGACCGGAGTGGCCCTCATGGGGACAGGAATGGCCACAGGGGAGAGTCGAGCTGTAGAAGCGGCACAGAAGGCAATCTCGAGTCCTCTTTTAGAGGATGTTTCTATCGAAGGAGCCCGAGGTCTCCTCATTAACATTACTGGAGGACCCAACATGACCCTCAACGAGATCAACGAGGCCACCACGCTGATTCACAAAGAGGCTCACGAAGATGCGAACATCATCTGGGGTATGGTAATTGACTCCACCATGCAGGACGAACTACGGGTCACGGTGATTGCAACCGGCTTTGGGAAGGCGGAGGAGAAAGCAGTCCCAGCGACCTCGGCTGCAACCACCACAGCGACCACCGCCGCGACCATCGCCCGATTGAAGAAGATTGCCCCTGTGTCTCTCAACACAAAAGAGAACAGAGACATCCCGGCATTCCTCCGACGGGTGAAGACGAATGAGCGATACGATGAAGTGAAACTCGATGAATCAACCGAAATCTCCGTGGAGGACGAGGATCGGTTTGACATCCCGACGTTTTTGAGAAAGCAGGCCGATTAGTGGTGTACCATACAAATGTCGCTATGCTTAGAAGAATGCTCGAGTCCATTGATAGTCCATGAGCCCTGCACCGCGTGGTGTTCAGGGCGAGGAGATGATCAAACATAGTTCCATTTTTGAGGTACACCATTAGTTTCGTAAGGCGTGAGGGGTTAGGGGTAAAAGGTCTATGACAGGCAAGACTTCCGTGACTTAAGAAAAATCTGTTATAGTGAGTCTGCCACTTACCACTGACGACTTGCGACTTACGAAAAATGATTTCCTGGAAGCTCGTTCAAAGAGCAAAACAGATTCTTGAGAACGAAAGGGGAACGGTTCATAAGCCATGGGGTGGAAGAATTGCGATCTGTCTCATCTATCCCAACCACTATGCGGTGGGCATGTCCAACCTGGGGTTTCAGACCGTTTATCGATGTCTGAACGCAGAAGACGATGTCGTCTGCGAAAGGGCCTTCCTTCCTGACCCGGACGACCTCCGGGAGTACCGTGAAACTCAGACTCCTCTTCTCTCCCTCGAATCCCAGAAACCGCTCTCTGATTTCGATATCCTGGCCTTCTCACTCTCTTTTGAGAACGATTTCATCAATATCCTGACACTCCTGGACCTGGCGCGCATTCCCAAAGAGAGCCACCTACGCGGCAAAGGTTCCCCATTGGTCATGGGGGGAGGCGTCGCCGTTTTTTTAAACCCGGAACCTCTCAGTGATTTCTTCGACTTCTTCGTACTTGGTGAGGCAGAGGAGGTCATTACGGAATTTCTCCAAGTGATTCGAACGGCTCTCTCGACAAGGGGCGAGACGAGCAAAGAGAACCTCTTGAGACGACTTGGAGCCGTCGAAGGAATTTATGTTCCTGCCTTCTATCACGTGACTTACGGGGCGGATGGAAAGATGGAGGCCATGGTTCCGGAGTCAGGATTTCCACGGCAGATCAAAAGGCGATGGGTGAAAGATCTTGACCCGATCCCCGCCCAGTCGGTTCTCTTCACGGCGGATACTGAATTTAAAGAGATGGCGTTGGTAGAGGTGAATCGTGGTTGTCCCCGCGGTTGCCGCTTCTGTGGCGCCTGTTTTGTTTATCATCCTTTTCGGAACCGAAGTCTTCCTGTCCTCGAATCTCTTTCGGTGGAAGCCCTTGCCAAGGAGCCTCGGATCGGCCTCGCAGGCACCGCGGTCTCTGATTATGGAGAACTTCTTCCATTGTGTCAGGCGATCCTGAGCCAGCGAGGAAGATTTTCGATGAGTTCCTTGCGGGTGGATGCCATCACTCCCTCCCTCGCTCAGTGTCTGAATCAAAGCGATGTCCAGACTGTGGCGATCGCACCTGAGGCTGGGTCAGAGAGGCTTCGAAGGGTGTTAAAGAAAGGCTACAAGGAAGAAGAGATCTTGGGAGCTGTGAACACTCTGGTTGAGAACGGCCTTTTTCAGATCAAAAGCTACTTCATGATCGGCCTTCCCTCAGAGACGGATGAAGATGTGAAGGCCATTGTCCACCTGGCCAAGCGGATTCGCCATCAGGTCGTTTCGAACCCCAAAACGCAAAAACGCAAATGGAAGTTGGTTCTGAGTGTCAATCCTTTTGTCCCAAAGCCCGCCACACCCTTTCAGTGGGCTCCCTTGGAGAAAGTGGAGGACCTCAAGAGAAAGCTGAGGATGATCCAAAGAGAACTCAAGGGAGAAAAGCAGATCAATATGATCCACGACCTTCCTAAGTGGGCCTATGTCCAAGCACTGCTCTCAAGGGGAGATCGGAGAGTGGGGAAGATGCTGCTGGAGGCTCATCGGTGGCAGGGAGATTGGCCGCGGGCCTTTCGGGAATCGAGCCTCAATCCAGACTTCTTCGTCCATCGGACGAGAGATCTGGATGAGGTCTTCCCGTGGGACTTCATTGACCACGGCATCCCAAAGGAGAAACTCAAAGAAGAGTATCTCAAGGCGATGCAGGAAGCAGATATGGAAATCGTGGGTTGAGTGAGTAGAGTAAGTTAAGTGAGTTGAGTAGGTTGAATGGGTAGAGTACGTAAAGTGAGTTGAGTGAGTTAAGTGTGTTGAGTAAGCAATAATTTAGTGACCCAATAACCTAATCACCCAGTAACCCAGTAACCTAGTAACCTAATGACCAATGACTCAATGACTCTGTGATTCAACGATTGGAGATCCTGATGAAGACTGAAAACGTTTCTTTTGAAAGTGAAGGACAGAAGATTGCTGGAGTTCTCCATCTCCCTGATAAATCGAAGCCTCCCTGTGTCATCGCATCTCACGGTCTTCTCGCGAGCAAGGACAGCGACAAATATGTGGTTCTTGGAGAGAAATTAACTCAGGAAGGAATTGCTTTTCTGCGTTTCGACTTCAGGGGGTGCGGCGAGAGTGAAGGAAGAATCGAAGAGAACACGATCACCGGAAGGATCGCGGACTTGGATTCCGCAATTAACTTCATCCGTTCCTATCGGGGTTTGAAAAAGCGGATCGGGCTCCTGGGGTCAAGCCTTGGGGGTTACGTTTCTTTAATCAAGGCTTCGAGAGATCCGGAGATTCGGACATCGGTGGTCTGGTCGACCCCTTTTCATCTCGATGGTCTCGAAGCAAAAATGGGAACAGAGGAAATGCCTCTCCTGGGAGAAGCATTTTTCAGCGACCTCTTAAACTACCGCCTCCAGCCTCTCTTGAGCAGTGTGACCCACTGTCTGGTGATTCACGGTGAGAAGGATGAAATTGTTCCCATGGATCAGGGATGGGAGATCTTCCATCTTCTTGGATCTCCCAAAGAGATTCGGATCATTGAAGGAGCCGACCACCGGCTAACCCATCCAGACCATCGCCAGCGGGCAACGGATCTCAGTGTGGCGTGGTTTAAGAAGTTCCTTTGAAGTGACCTTTCAGGCTGATTGCTCGATCGTCTTGGCCTACCGACAGACAGCGACCCTCCTGTACAATCTTTCGCTCTTGGTTTTGTTAGCCGCCCAATCCTATCTTCACCCTCCATTGACGATTTGCCTACTCATGTGCGTATTCTAACCACATGGATTCTTTACGCCACTGTAACCCCTCCTAGCGGGTACCTTTCTCAGACGTGGAAAACAGCGGGCGGCAAATTTCTATACAGTGAATTTTCAATTCCGTAACTTCTTGGCGTCCAAATCCATCTTTTTTTGTAAAAATGCAAATAAGTTCAATGGCTTGTATAAAGCAAAGTAACTGGCACAATACTTGCTGAATAGAAGACAAAAAGTCATTCAGCAATAACTAGGAGGGGTGGCACATGACGGTGTGGCGAGGCAGTTAGTTTACCAGAGTCGGTCTATCAGGCTGAATGTGGGGGAAAAGTGCAGAAATGAATGTAGTGGTAAGTAAAACTAAGACAACAGAAAGACACGCGAGAGAAAGATCTAGCGTGAAAGGAGGGTTTGAAATGAAGAAGAACTACTTGGCATTGGTGATGGGGTTATTCCTGCTGTCACTAGTAGCGTCGGCATGGGGTCAGGGTGTGCCTGTGACGCAGGAGGTGTATTTCACCCAGAAGACAACCCTTACGACTGGCGAAGATTATACATTTAGGTTCAGATTATATGATGCCGAGACAGGGGGAAACTGGGTATGGGAAGATGAGAAATTGGTCGTGTTGTCAGGACAGACCATAAAGACTTATCTCGGACCGCTTGATGGAGTTGATTTTTCCCAGCAGTTGTGGGTTCAGGTGGAACGATATAGGCCGAAATTTAGTGATTATTTGGTGGTAGGACAGAGGACCAAGTTTGGAGTCGTTCCTTATGCCATGTGGGCGGTAACGCCGTCTGGTCCTCAAGGGGATACTGGACCGACAGGGCCGACCGGAGACACAGGGCCGGCTGGACCGCAGGGTGAACAGGGTATTCAAGGTGTAGCAGGTCCGACGGGACCGACAGGTCCGATCGGGCCGACAGGTCCGACCGGAGCCACAGGT
>Ga0315284_10008499_pt1 | contig 14671 bp, 10 predicted proteins | sample YL17G09_16_MG_FD_203696 | JGI IMG/M metagenome (GOLD analysis project Ga0315284, IMG submission 203696) | Sediment microbial communities from Yellowstone Lake, YNP, Wyoming, USA - YL17G09_16 | ecosystem: Environmental > Aquatic > Freshwater > Lake > Sediment | place: USA: Wyoming | collected... | reverse complement strand
AGCTCTTTGTAAGCATAAAAAAGGGGGATTTCGCAATCCCCCGGTTAACTTTGGATACCGTTGTTACATGCCCCGAGCGGTCAGGACCACAATCACTGTCCTGACGATAATTCTCAAATCTTGAAAAATGCTCCAATTGCGGATATAGCGAAGATCGTATACGATCTTCTTGGATACATCCTCGATGCATTCATCATATTTATGCTCTACCTGGGCCAGCCCCGTAATGCCAGGCTTGACTTCGAAGCGGCGAGAATAATCCTTGATCCGGCAGTTGAGATCACAGACGAAATAAAATCTTTCAGGCCTTGGCCCTACCAGGCTCATGTCGCCGATCAATACGTTTATCAGTTGCGGCAGTTCATCAAGCCTGGTGGCCCTTATGAAGCGTCCCACCCGCGTGACGCGGCCGTCGTTTTTCTTGGCCCAGGTCGGGCCGGTCATCAATTCAGCATCGTTGCGCATGCTGCGGAATTTGACAATCATGAATGTCTTGCCATAGCCAACCGCCCGACGTCGATCCTGGTGGGACCTTCTTTCCCTATCACCGGTAACCGCTACCGCACGGCGACCACCCTTGCGACGGTTTTGACCGACTCTTTCCTGCCTATAAAAGATCGGACCAGGGGAATCAATCCTGATTGCGACGGCGACCGCAAACCATAGAGGAGATGTAATAATAAGGCCGAAAATTGCGCCTGCGATGTCAATCGATCTCTTGACCGCAGCCCCAAGATTAATCCCCTGGAATACCACTGGGATAGATCTCTTTAGGCCGAGAATCAATGGCTGATTTAGGATTATTTGAAATGCCAGATAAATGTTGGCAAATAGGATCTCCCCCAAGATGTAATTAAGATAGAATCCAGCTTTCTGGGATATCCCGAGCCCGAAACCCCAAACACGGACAATATCCTCTTCCCAATAATGTCCGAGCGGAGTTGGGGCAAGATATTGATATCTCATACGTTAATCTATCTCCATTTAAGTTTGATTATCAGTCAGTTACTTTGTTGCTGCGTTATTGAGATGCAAATTCATTGCCAAAAACGGTTTGCCAGGCAATGGGAAATTTCAGATTATGACTGAGACAGACATAGCGCGATGCCGAACCTAAGCCATTGCTTTACATAATCTTATATTGAGGAATTGTGGGTAGATTTGTGACTAATAGGCTATGGCACAACTTAAGGTCAATTGAAATTAATAGAATACGCCATGATTATATGCAAAATTATGCAAAAATAATGCAGTAGGACATTTTCGAGGCTATCTAATCTGACTTGAGGTTTTTGTGAAAATAATGGTAGCCATAGTATTTTTCCTTGTAATAATACGGTAGCACTTCCTCAAAATCGTTTAAGACGACCCCGAGGACATTTATCTTCGAATTAGCGAGCAGGTTGGCGGCCCTTTGAACAACCTCGCGCTGCGTAGTGCCACCCCGGATCACCAGAACGACGCCATCGACATGCTCCGCCAGAAGTAGCGGGTCCGAGACCGGAATTATCGGCGGCGAATCGATAATGACATAATCAAAATAAAATCTAAGCTCCTGGAAAATACTGGCTACAGTACCCTGGTCGAGGTAATCGCTGGGTACACCCTTCAGTTTACCCGAGGGAATTACGGTCAGGTTGGGGATAAGAGTTTTGCGTGAAACCAGCTTAAGAGTTGAATCTCCGGCAAGAACATCGCCGACGCCCTCACTATCGTCAATTCCAAAATACAGGTTGATCTTGGGCCGCCGAAGGTCGAAATCAACGAGGGCCACTTTAAGCTTGGTAAGCTCCGCAATTGTAATGGCCAGCAGAGAGCTGGTAAGCGATTTGCCCTCCCCGACCATGGCCGAGGTAACCATTATGGTCTGCAATTTGGGGTCATTTGAAAGGTTTTTAATGTTCGAATAGAGCCGGCGAAATTCGGTGCCGATCGACGATTCTTTATTATAAAACGACAAAATCGACTGGACCGCCTTATTTCTTTTCATCTGACAATCGCCTCCAAGAGGACCTCGAATCCCTTCAGGTCGTTCTGAGAAAGTTTAAGATTCCTGGCGGCCTTAATAAAATCGGGATTTATCTTGAGGGCCTCCTTGAAATGCTCGATGGCCTTGTTATTGAGGAATTTGCCCATTACGGTATAGGCCATTCCCAGTTCGTTGTGCAGGTCGGCGTGGCCGGGATTGGATTTGAGCAGTTCGCTGATCTGCTCGACATATTGTTTGATACCCTCTTCAGTCATACCGCTTTCACCGTGAATATATCTCAAATACATCTCGAGGAGTCGCTCCTCCGATTCATGCGTTATGACCTCACGTCCCATGGCGCTCAGGATCTCATAGGCCTGCTCCAATTTATTTTCCCTCAGAAGATTCATTCCCGTCTCGTAATTCAGGTTCATATAACCCGGATTGAACATAATGGCCTTGCCGAAAGCCTCCTGGCAGTTATGAAGCAGATTCTTGGCAAGGTTAAAATCCTCGCGGACAATTCCGTTCATGATAAAGGCCAGGCCCAGGTTGAAATAGGCTTCATCGTAATAGATGTTCAGCTCGACCGCCTTCTTGAATTCATCGACTGCGGACACGGGCTTTCTCGTACTGAGATAGGCGATTCCGAGCATGTTACGGTAATCCGGGAAAGAAGGGGCCAGTTCGACAGCCTTGCATGACTGCTCGAGAGCTTCATCGAACATGCCGCGGGCCAGGTAGAGCCTGCCAAGCACAAAATGCAGACCAGGCATATCCGGATATTTCTGCACCGCCATGCTGAGGAGTTCGCGGCCCTCGTCATAGAGCTCCCGGTTGCACAGCGTTTTGCCGAGCTTCTCGATTATCTCGGGCTTATCAAGTTGCTGCATCCGCTCCACGAGCCCGAGCAGGGATCTAATATCGGTAAGGCACTGCTGGTGTATTTTGGATACGAAATCAAGGAGAGCGCCGGGCGCAGGATTTTCCGGCACAGGAAAAGCTCTGGTGTTTATCAGCTGCCCGGAGTGAAAGAGCGAGCAGATAATCAGCCGTCGAAGCTCATTTACCGAAGTCTGCAGCAGATACTCCCTGCCCAGACGCCTGAACTTGTCGGTGAAATTAATAGCCGGCATGGGAATCATCCGTTTCTTTTGAAATTTAGGAAAATAATCAACAACACCAATATGAAGCTCACACCGACACCAATCGCGATGGGGACCTTTCTCTTGCCTGCATCCGAGAACGGGATCTCCATCTTGGGTATGGTGCCGATCACTGGCAACTTGAGGTATTCGGTGACGTCTTCGACCTTCTTAAACGAGTTGTCGAGTAGCTCGATGAGCATCACAGCTCCGAATCCGATCATCAGCCCGAGCGCCACGCCCATACCCAAGATTTTCAAGCGCTTGGGCGAATCGGGCGAGAGGGGCAGCGCCGCCGGTTTGATAATAGTAAACCTGGCCTCGGCCTCTACTTTCTTCGCTGACTGGCTTATGGCGGCATTCTGCGAATGGGAAACAAAGAGGTCGTAGAATCTCTTATAGCTGTCTATCTCGCTCTGCAATCTCGAGAGGGTAATCTCCGTGGAGGGGTCCTGTCCGACCATCGTCTTGGCTTTGAGTATATACTGATCGAGAGTGGTTCTCTTGGAACGATTAAAATCCAGGACAATATTGCCCGTCAGGTAGCCGGCTACTAGGGATTTCTGTTCTTTGGAATAATCGGGAAACCTTTGATCTACCCAGGCTTTGATGTCGTTGCCCAATTCGATTATCAGATTCCTGGCTTCCTCGTTAAGGTTATAAATGCGGAAATCTCTCCAGTCATAATTGGCCAGAAGGTCCGTTAACCGACCGGCACTGTTGAGCAGTTTGTCTTCCTTGCCGATAATCTGGGCCGGCAAGTTGAGAGAGGAAATCTCGATGTTTTCCATGGCGAGCCGGCTTCGCAAATCGGCCTGGATATCCTGTTGATTGGAAATGTCGAGATCGAGAGCCTGGAGCGCGGCGGAAACCTCGCGCACGGTTGTAGCGCTGGTGTCCTCGCCGAAACTCGAAGCCAGAAGGTTAGCTCGGTAGTTACGGAGCTTATCCTCGGCATTCTTAAGCCTGTCCTTGTAGAAGGCCAATTGCTCCTCGGAAAAAGCGATGCTGGAGGTGACCCCGGCCAGCTCCGCGGCCAAATTTTCCTCTATGAAAATATCGGCCAGCGCAGCCACCATTTTTTGGGCTGTTACCGGGTCGGATGATATGAACGAGACCTCGATAAGATTGATGGTTCTCATTTCGACCGTCACGCGGCTGCGAAGCTGATCCGCCATGATATTTTCGGCCAGATCGGTTTCGGATATCTGCGGATAATTGGCCTTGGTCGTCGCCACGATTTTTCTGACAGCCTCGGTGATGGGCAGGTTCAAGGCGGCTATGAGCCGCCTTAAATATTTCGTGGATGTGATTTGACTATAGTAAGAATTCCGCATTTCCTGAATAGAAGTACGGCCATAATCATAACTGCTGCGATTCTCGAAATCGCGCTCCACTGTAATAGGAAGGACTTTCGGATCGCTCAATAATATGGTCACGGATGAGACGTAGGTCGGAGTCATGAAATAGGTCATCAGGAATGCCACCAACGGAACGATCATCAATGGGAGAAATACGAGCGCCTTGCGCCTGCTGAAAATAGCCCAATAGTTTTTAATATCTATCTGAGATTTTTCGTTGTTCAAAATATCACTCCTCTATCTTGTCAGGAGGATCACCGTTCCCACCGCGCCAAGTATAGGTATTAGACTGCCAATGGTACCCATTGTCGAACTGAAGAATCCCTGCCCCCTGGTCGGAATAATAATCGTATCCTCGGGATGCAGGATCAAGCGCGCCGGGCGGCCGGTTTCAATATATTCCTCGAGATTGACTCTTACTATACTGGCATATTGCCTATCCTTAATAATCACCCTGACATTTTTAAGGTCAGCTTCGGGAGTGAATCCCCCGGCAACCGCTACCGCGTCTAATACGTCCATTCCAGTTTCGAGGTTCCTCGGCCCCTGTTCGGTAACCTGTCCGAATATATAATAAATATTTTTGCCGGACGGTGCTGCGGAGACAGAGGCTAACTCAAGCGGCGTCCCCAGCGTCGAGCGCGGGACATTCACCAGGTCCCCGGCCTCAAGTTGAGGGGCCCTCGAAAGATCGCCCTCCTTTATGATGCTGTAGAGGTTTACGTCGATGACATCCGATCTGCCGCTTTCCCTGCGGACTATGGTGACGCGGGCCAAATCGGCATCAGTCAGCGGCCCGCCGGCATCGAGGATAGCAGTCCATACATCGGGCATCTTCTCGTAACGAAATGTACCAGGCGTCTGCACCTGGCCCGCCACAACTATGCTCCGCGAATTGAATTCCAATACGGTCACGGTTGCCTGGGACACCGGAGTATTATACATGCTCATCTGCTGAATGATCTTTCCCGCCAATTGGGACGTCGTCAGGCCGCCGGCCTTGATCTCGCCGATGACCGGCAGGCTTATGGTCCCGTCCTCGCTGACACGAACATCACGGTTGAGGTCCGGCTGTTGCCAGAAGGTTATGGAAAGCCTATCCGTGTTGCCGATTAAATACGGCGGATTCTGGTCCGCTCCCTGCGTTGTCTGATTCTCTTTTGGAGCCTGCATCATATTATCCGCATATCTAATCGCGGTTCCATCCTGGGCATGAAGGCGGCCATCCCCCTGGCCCAGAAAAATGATTATCGGCGAAAATAAGATAGCAAGTCTGAACATTCTCATATTAGAAAATAGATTCCTGACGACTTTCATCAAATCCCCCTTCCGCGGGATGCGAATCCAAGGTAATATCAGATTCATACATTATGGCTCGGTTTCTGCCAAGCGATTTGGCTTTCAGGAGAGCCATATCGGCGCAGTAAATAAGCCTGTCAGTGGTGGAGGCGTCATGTGGATAGACTGCCCCCCCCACCGAAATCGAGATATTGCTCCCCTTCGGGAATAAGTAAGATTCAAATCGCGATTCGGCGATTTGAGAACGTAAACGCTCGATAAACACCGTGCAATTTCCGACTCCGGTATCGGGCATTATGATGCAGAATTCCTCTCCCCCGTACCGGCTGACGACATCAATCGACCTGATGGTTCTCGTGATGAGGTCCGAAAGCTGCTTCAAAATTAGATCACCCGCCTGGTGGCCATAATTATCATTAAACGACTTGAAATTATCAATGTCGAGTATTACCAGAGCCAGCTCACGATCATAACGTTTAGCGCGCAGAATTTCCTCACTAAGCCTTTTGTAAAAATACCTGTAATTATAAATTCCGGTCATGCTGTCGGTATATGATAGCTTCTCTATGGTTGAATATTGGTAGATATTATCCAGCGCCAACGAGGCGATATTGCTCACCACAAACAGGAAATCCATATCCTGGCTCGAATATTGAGCTTTGTCGCTTTTCTCCCCCACGAGCAAGATACAGGCCGTCTTGCCGCCAGCCTTAATGGCGGATACCACCGATATCCCGGCCGCAATGGCCTGGTTCAGAAACGGCTCGTCGCGCTTCATCCCCGAGGCTGCCAGGGGAAGCAATACCGGTTTCGGCGATCTCATAATCAGTTCGCACAGCTCCGTCTCACATTCGAGAGCAAGCCCGATCGACGGCCGCGCCCCGGATGCAGATTGCCTGACCGTAAACTTGCCATCACCCGACGGCACCAAGATCTCCGCTATCGGGGTTCGCAAATGGCCCCGTACAATTTCGATCAGGGCCTGGAAAAGCTGTTCCTCGTTGAACAACGAATACAGCTCATTTGAGACCTCAACGAACGATTGAATATCAATCATCTTATTCTTGAGTTCTCGGCTGAGCTCGGCCAAATCCCGTCTGGCCTGATTGAGCTGCTGGCTCATCTGTCGCGATTCGGTATTCCGGTCGGACAATCTTCGGTTTATACGCATACAATAATCAAGACCGGGCCAGAAAATCCTGTTGAATTCGGTATCTTTTGCCAATTGCGTCAGATCGCCGTGCGGATCATCGGCAATAACAAGTATCGCACGGTTCCTGCCCCAGGAATAACCAAAGGCGACCGGTGCATTCATATGGTCGATCTCACCATTCTTATAAGCCAGCCTGATATCATTCTCTGACGTCGAAAATACTCCTTCTTGCATGCCGTGTTTAAGGCTGCTGCTGAGTCGATGTACCGAAGGCGACGCCAGGCTGTTTTTGTTTAGTCCCGCCAGTATTTTGGGTATGAATCTGTCATCTTCCCTGATGAAAATAACGAATTTTTCAAGCCTGAGGTTCTCCCTGATAAGCTCCTGGGCAGCGGCAAAAATGGGGCGCTTGTCGGACCAGGCCAAAAGTGTTTCGGTTAAGAGTTTGTATGCCATAGCGTTATCTCTCTGCGGCTGCAGCTTTGCTATATCGGAGATGATGGAAATATTTTCATGCGACCTGATGATTTTTATTGCCAGAAAATACGCCATGACAACCACTACGGCCAAAAGAAGCGCAGCAAACCACAAAAAGCCAAATACAAAGGCCGTTGCCAGGACAACGGCGCATAGCAGAAACAAGATCAGCAGAACTGGCCATGGCCCGGGCCGGACAATCATTTGTCAATTTCCTCCGGGTTTCAGCCTGGCGCGTCTGAATCTGCTCTTCTTGCTCAAGAGGTGTTCGCGGCGGAGAATCGCCCAGATTTCCCACCAGCCGATCCTCATCATAGGGTGCTTGCGCGAAAGGTCGCGTTTAATCTCCCCGATAGTCAGAAATGGATCTTTGGAAATCATCTCCAGGACAATTTCGCGGGGTCCGGGGGCCGCCGGCTTCGCCTGAGGTGTAACGTTTTTCTCGTCGATCGCCTCTGCTGTCTGGGGGATAGCCGCAGTCAACTGTACCTTGGTGGTTGGCGGCTGGAAAGGCGCCGGTTCAAGTTTGATAGGGGCCTCAACGGCTACGGCCACCTCGCCTGCGACCTGCAGTTTCTTAGCGCCATCGAAATCGGTTTTCGCTTTCTCGACACTATCGAAGGCCTTGAGAATGCTGTCGAATTCGAGCAGCTCGAATATCTCGTAAACATTGGGGATCATGCGGGCCAGCTTGATATCACCTGAATTCTGCCTGATCTCCCTGATATTCGAGATGAAAATGCCCCATCCGGCCGAGGATATGTAATCCACCCCACCGAGATCAATTACGATATTATATCTCCGGCGTTCGAGAAGCGAGTTCATCACCTTCTCCAGATCGGTGGCTGTCATTGTATCTATGACGCCGTCAACCCTGACAATCGAAATTTCCCCCCTGGGGCCCGATGTATCGAGAGATATTCTTATGTCACTCATAATCCCCCAAACCTGTTAATCTTTCGAGGACTTCCTTGGACAATTTGAAATAGTCGTATGCCCCATGAGAATAAGGAGCAAACTCAAATATGGTCTTGCGGAACCATTGAGACTTCTTGATCTCGGTATTGGTCCTGATCTCCGTGTGAAACACGAGGTCTCCATATGTATTCCGCAAGGATTCGAGGGCCATCCTTGAAACATTGGTCCTCCTATCATAAAATGTCGGCAAAACTCCCAGAATTTCAAGTTTGCTCTGGTCCCCGGCGTTGCTTCCATTGCCATTCCCCCTGATTTCATTGGAAAGCTCGATTGTGGATTTGACACCCTCCAGCGAGAAATAATCGAGCGACGATGGGATGAGCAATAAATCCGCATACGCCAGAGCATTTAAATTTACGATATTTATGGACGGCGAGCAATCCAATATTACCCAATCACATCCCGAAAGCCGCGAAAGGGAGTTTTTGAGTCTGACGAATCGATCCTCGCGAGCCGCCAGGTTGATCTCAAGCTCGGCCAGGCGCTTCCTGCCCGAGGGTATTAAATAGAGGTTCGGACGGACCTGATAAATATCTACTCTGCCCTCGATAAGAAGGTCGGCCAGCCCCCTCTGCCCATCGACAGCAAACGCGGCCGAGGCGGATCCCTGGGGATCGCAGTCAACGATTAGCACCCTTCGCCCCGACAACGCTAATCCGTGCCCGAGGTTTATGGCGGTCGTGGTCTTACCAGTGCCGCCCTTTGAGGTCAGAATAGCCAGTTTAATCATTTTTTGTCATATTTTTCAGATAGCTTCCTGCTATACTCATCCCAATCGAATCGGCCGCTCTTTTCGACGTTATCGACCTCAGATGCCGATTCCACAATATCAATGGAATTTGAATCATCCCCGAGGTCAGTCAATTCGAACTTGCCTTCAAGATCGCTATGTTCCTGGGTATGACCGGTGGTAAAGCCAGCCGATTTTGGTCCTTTGTCACTAATAAAAGACTCCACGGGAGGAGGGGCAAGCGAATTCTTGGCTTTGACCTCGGGCATGGCAGCCTCCGCAACTTTCTTGTCACGGGCCATGTCGGCCATTTTCAGTATGATATTCTCAAAGAGCTTGGCAATATCCTCGCCCCCTTTGAGCTTGGCCAGCTCATCGACGATATCTCCGTAAAGGCTCATATCGCCGAGAACCGGTTCCATCTGCTGAAGCTTGGTGATTATTTCATTGGCTGCCGCGCTGGCATGTTCCTTCTTGGCCTCCAGGCTCTTTTTGATCGTTTCCAGGTATTGGCTGCGGTCAATCTCCTCTTTCTTGCCGTGCTCTTTCAATATCTCCTTCTCGAGCTCGGCCTTCATCTCCGGTGTCAGAGTCCCAATCCTCTCGACATATTCCAAACGCAGCTTTCTTGTATTTAGCCGCATGCGGACCAGTTCTTCGTAGAGGCCATGCGGGTCGATATCCTGGATGCCGCGGCGGGCCAGTTCATCGGCCAGCCGTTTTGTGCCAAAGTCCGGATTCTCTCTGACCAGGTTCAGGATTTCCTTGCGGACCTCGTATGAAACCTGTTTGATGCCTGAGTCGGCTCTAAGGCGCTTGTTGAGAAGCCCGATATCCCCCAGCTTCTGCCAGCGACGTCGGTATTTGTAATATGTCGTTGGCGAGACACCCATTTGCTTGCAGGCTTCCTCGAGCGGAATGCCCTCGCTTTCGACCATCTCCATGAGCCGTTTCCTCTTTTCGAAAACGATCTCGTCAAGCATCAGCTTTTCTTTTATGACGACCAGCGTGATATCATCGTTTTGGGGAGCGCCGCCGGTAAACCTGGCAAGTTCCACATCGAGCTTTTTCGTGAACTCCTCAGGGGCGAGCTCGGAATTAGCCTTAATGAATCCGACCAGCCGCTCATTGCCGAACTGTTCGCCGAGCTTGTTCATGGCCTCGGTGATACCGTCGGTATAGACAATAAGCATGTCGTCTTTCTTGAGTTGTAGCCGGTCGAACTCAAGCGATTCCTCGAAACTGACACCCTCGGGCAGGGTTATTCCCAACGGCATTCCGCGCGTGTTGAGGAAATAGCACGACCCGGAATCCTTCCGGTAAAGTATCATTGGATTGTGGCCGGCGGAGGCGTACGAAATGGTCCGGCGCGCCGAATCAAGCGTGATGAAAAATATCGTGATGAACATGCCACGCTTAACGTCATCGGTGACAAATAAATTGACGCGCGTAAGGATATCGGTCGGCGAATAGTTGCCCCGAGCCTCGAGTCGCAGCGCCGTGCGGATCATGGTCATAACCAGCGACCCCGGCACCCCCTTGCCAGAGACATCGGCCACTATGATCCCGAGAATATTCTCATCTATCTGAACGAAATCGAAGTAATCTCCGCCAACATCTTTGGCTGCCCGGTAGACAGTCGAGATGTCGTAACCTTCTATGTCCGGGAAGTGCCGTGGAAGAAGCGCATGTTGAATCTCCTGGGCGACCTGCATCTCCTTCTGGAGACGCTCCTGCTCAACCACGGTCTCCTGGGCTTTCCGGAATTTGCTGGTCATTTCGTTGAATGCCCGCGCGATCTCGGAGAACTCATCGGCGCCCTCGACCGGCAAAGTCTGATCAAGATTACCCTCGCCGATTCGCATGACGCCCTCAGTCAATTTCTGGATAGGCTTGACAAAGTAGTTTGAAAGGGCAAATACCGCGATGAATCCGATAACGAGGCTGAGGAAACTTATTATGACGAGGTTTCTCCGGGCCTTGGCGATATCGGCCTGGAGCGGCAGTTCCCGCAATCCGAAATATGCGTAGCCAACCACATTGTCGCGGATCTTGACCGGAACTTTGAAGTGAAATTCTTTGTGTCCGGATGAGTCGGGAATGGTGGCATTTGAATTATAATCGGTCGAGTCGCGTTCCTCGAATCGTGACAGGAAATGCCACGACGCCAGGGGATCGGCGGCGATGATTCCATTGATGTCGGTGACGACCACATATGAAAAATCCTCATTAGATGTCAACCAGGCGGTGGCCGAACGGATCAGGTCGGGATCCTTCATGATCGTCTTGTCACCGATATCTGCCACAAACGATTCTACACTCGACCGGGCCGATCGAAAGAATCCGGTTCGAGTATTAACCCTCACCTGATGATCAAAATACAGGTAAACGCCGGAAACTATGGCAAAAACCACCAGAGAGGCCCACAGGGCGAATTTAACCCTGATGGAGACACCGCGGGCACGGATAAGATTCTCCCCGGCCCTCTCGGTCTTTTTCTCCATCCTCAATTCGTTCTCGCCATCGCGCGCGAAATACTCCACCGAATCCATCATCTTGCGGATCAGGTAAAGCCCCAGCCCGCCCTTGCGGCCAGTGCGGACATAGCGGTCGAGGTCCGGAACCTCGGAATGGCCAAAGTCGAATTTCCGGCCGCGATCGTAGATTGAAAAAATGACTTTGTCCTGGCGTAGCCTGATGCGGATTCTTATGGAACCTGGGCCGTACAGGTAGGCGTGGCGGATGACATTTGTGCAGGCTTCCTCGATGGCCAGAAGAACGCTGTTAATAGCCTTCTGTGAAAGCTCGGATTCTGAGAGCACATTGCGGACACTACTGCGGATATCCTCGAGTTGATCCTCTGCTGCGGGGAATGTCATGAAGACATCTTTTACAAATTTTCTTGCCATGATATTATAGCCGCATAATGCCGGTTAAATTTAAGAGCTTGAATGGACTATGTAAAGTTTATTCTTGCTTATTGCCGCCCTCGGTAGCCAGGCGCTGCTTGGCCTGGCTGATATTATTCTCGAGGTCGGAATTATTTGGATAATATTGTTGGAGGCTCTGCCAGCTATCGAGGGCCTTCTGGTATTCGCTGGCCTGGTAACTCTCAAGCCCATGAAGATAAATGGTCCAATGTTCCGAGTTTTGTTTTATGTCAGTTAAGCTTGTGGCAGGGGCCGACTTAGCCTTTGCCTCTGAAAGTAACGATTGAATGGTTTTGTCGTTAGGCTTGAGTGTCTGGGCCTGGTTCAGCAGCGTGACAGCGTCGGCAAACTTGCCATCATTTATCGCCCGAACGGCAGAAGTCATCAGGTCATTGGCGCGAAGCTCGGAGCGCGAATTCTCGATTCCCGCAAGCGCCTCGGAATCCTTAGGTTCAAGTGTCAGCAATCGATTCCATTCGATTATCGCGTCCGAGTAGTTCCCCGATTGCTTGAAGGAGCGAGCCCGACGACGAATGGTGTCGATTTCGTTTGTTCTGGTTGTCCTGGCGGATTGAAGAAGATCAGCCACCGTTTTGTTGGCGGGGTCGATCTCGAGGGCTAATTCATATTGCGTAATGGCCTGATTGAATCGACCGGCCTTGATATCCGCAAGAGCAGTCTCTATCCGCTTGGAGGTCAGTTCCTCGCGTTTTTGGTCGCGGGCCCCGGCGCTGGCGCTTGTGATTATGATGTTCATCATGCTGTCGGCCATGGCACGCGCCTTCACCGAGGTCTCGTCAATGACCAGGGCGCGCTGGTAGCTGACAAGAGCATCCTGATACTTTCGGGCGGCGTAAAGGCTATCGCCATTTGAAAGATATATTGCATAGTCGAGCGAGCGTTGCTGGTCGAGTGACTTCTGCCAGTTGGCTTTTTCGGTTTCGATGGCTTTGACGACCATCTGGTCACGGGATTCCCTGACCGACTTGCCAAACGAGAATCCGAGCGAAACGCGATGGCTGCCTCCAAGAAATTCAATGTTCTCGTAGGCGTAATCCAACTTGAATATATTATAGGCGACTCCCCCGCCGAACGTAAATCTATCATGATCGTAGCCGGTCCGCAGCGAGAATGATTTATAAAATACCATCTCTAGCCCGGGGTGAACGCGTGTATCGCGCCCGCCGATCTTTTCAATCTCCGTTACAACGGTGCCGTCGAAATTTCTATGCAATTTGCGCGCGTAGGAAATACCGAATCGCGACACAGTCTGATACTTATCCTCGGTGCTTCGAAGCTTGATGCGAGGCTGGACCAGGTCGCCAAGCCCGATACCGGCGCGCAAGCCGTGAATAAACTCGGGGCTGTACTGGAATCCCAAATCCAGGCCGAAACCATACCCGGCGTCATCCCCTATTTCCAGGCCAACTCCCTTTACTGTCAGTCCAGTAGAAATGCCATAGCCAAGCCCGCGCGCGTAGGAGATTCCAAGCAGAATATCAGCCGCCGAGAATGTATTCTCGGGGCGATTGAATTGATCGCGTTCGATGATATCGCCGGTGCCAAGCCGTCCAGCCGAGAGCGTGAAAACCCCCAGCATTCCGACAGGGTGCGAGAGGGCCAGGCAATCGTAGTTAGTGCCAAGGAATAGAGATGTATGGAAAGCGGAAAACTCGCTGCGATCGATATTGGCCGTGGCGGCCGGATTGGAAAATGCCGACGAGGCATCGCCCGAAAGCGACACAAAGGCCCGGCCCATGGCCATTCCGCGGGCGCCGGCGCCAAGCGAAAATGGCGATTCGCGCCCGGCATCGCCCTGGGCGAAAACCACTGAAACTCCAAAAAGCAGAATCAGAATTCCCGCATAAACTATTTTACGACTGCGATCTTGAATTTTTCCTCCTCGCCTGTGCTTAAATTCCTGATCATACAAATATAGATACCCGAGCGGATTTCGTTGCCGATATCATTCCTGCCCTCCCAAACCAGCGCCATTTCCCCGGTATGCAAACCGGCAGCGCCCAGGGGATCAGCGGCCGCTACGGTCTTGGTCCAAACAAGATCTCCGAGCAGAGTGAATATCCTGATCTCCAGGCTGGCCGCCGTCGGCAGGTAATATCCGATTTTAGTGCCACCCTCCCTGGGATTGAATGGATTGGGATAGCTGGAAATCGAAGCCGCGAAGTTTCGCTCCACAACGGCAGTTGGATCAGTCTGCCAGCTGATAGGCTCACCGCGAGCCGACACCGGCAACAGATCCTGCGCCGCGATGCCATTTTCAATTACATGAGCGTCAACGAAGTCATTGGCAACATAAATCGAAAAGTCGCGGACGGGAGTGCTTTCCTTGATAGAAACTACCAATGAAAATCTGACCCTGCCGGCAGGCGCGATATAAACCGTATCGGCCAGGTCGATCGAGAACCTGTCTTGATTAAAACCGCCAAATACTGACGATGACGAATCGGAGGATACCAGGGCGCCGGTAATTAGCTCGGAGGAACCGAGCGCCGGATTGGATATGACATCGAAGGTGAATCCGGTAACTGCGATCGAGAAATTGCCGCCGAAATCATTATTGTGAAGTTCAAATGTGAGTAGCTGCACCTGCTGCCCTTTGTAAACAGAG
>Ga0315284_10008498_pt1 | contig 14671 bp, 10 predicted proteins | sample YL17G09_16_MG_FD_203696 | JGI IMG/M metagenome (GOLD analysis project Ga0315284, IMG submission 203696) | Sediment microbial communities from Yellowstone Lake, YNP, Wyoming, USA - YL17G09_16 | ecosystem: Environmental > Aquatic > Freshwater > Lake > Sediment | place: USA: Wyoming | collected... | reverse complement strand
CGTCCCTCACGCGCTGAAGGATTACCTGGAGGTGCACCTGCACATCGGGACCGCCCGCGCGACCGCCCGCGTCGCCATCCTCGACGATAAGACCGTCCCGCCGGGCGAGCGGCCCGTCGGCCTCGCCGGCCGTCGAGGCGGGCGAATGGTTCAGTTGCGCCTCGACCGGCCGCTGGCCGTTGCTCCCGGCGACCGCTTCGTCGTCCGGGCCGGCATGGCGGGCCTCGCCGACGGCCGCATCACGACCCTCGGCGGCGGACGGATCCTCGGCACGAGCAACCGCCGGACCCGCCGAAACCGCCCCGAGGTGCTCCAGGCCCTCGCCGACCGGCGCGACGCCCTCGACGACCCCGCCGCCTGGTGCGCCGTCTGCCTGAAGGAGTCCGGCGAAGCGCTCGACCTGGCCGCGCTGGCGCGCCGGGCGCTCGCGCCCCTGGAGGAGGTCCGGCCGACGGTCGATCACCTCCGCGAGGAGGGAACCGTCGTCGTCGCGGTCGGCGAGCGGTTCGTTCATCGCGACGTTGTGAACGCGGCCGCCGACCGGTTGCGCGAGGCGCTCGAGGCGTTCCATTCGGCCAATCCGCGCCGGGCGGGCATCGCGCCGGCCGACCTTGTGGAGACGGTCGGCGTTCCCGCGGCCGTGTTCGAGTTGGCGCTGGATCGGCTGGTCGCGGAAGGAGCGGCGGTTCGCTCGGCCGCGGTCGTGGCCTTGGCCGGCCGCGGGCCGCGTGTCTCGCCCGAGGACCAGGCATTGTGCGAGCGGGTTGAGCGGGCCTTGCAGGAAGGGGAGCTCGCGCCGCCGGGATCGGTCGAGATGGCCGAGGCCCTGCACTCGCCGGCGGACCGCGTTGCTGCAATGTTACGGCTGCTGGCCGACGAGGGCCGCGTCGTCCAACTCAATGACAAGGTGGTTATGCACCGCGAGGCGGTGGAGGCCGCCCGGCAGACGGTCCTGGGGCTCTTCGCCGGGAAGGCGGGTTTCGAGACGACGGAGTTTCGCGACGCGCTCGGCGTCAGCCGAAAGTTCGCCGTCCCCTTGCTCGACTATTTCGACACGGTCCGCCTGACGGTGCGGACGGGGAGCCGGCGAACGCCCGGCGCCGAGGCTCGCCGAGCGCTCGAAGCAAAACAGAAAGGCGGTTGATTGGGGTGCAGCACAAAAAAGTGGCACTTCTTTGGCCGGCGGGTGCCACGGTTTGCTTGTCAAACCGTGCGTTCGACACCCGCCCCACCGATTGACAAGCAATCGGTGGCACCCCTGGACGTTGCCACTTTTTTGTGCTGCACCCGTTGATTGCCCCGGGCGGCGCGATATAATGGCCGACCGTACCAGACAAATAGGAGAGACCGGATCATGAACATGCACAGGAATGGCTTCACCAGGCGGCGGTTTCTGAAAGGCGCCGCGGCGGCCGTGGCCGCACCGTACGTGTTAACCTCGACGGCGCTCGGCGGCGAAGGCGTGCCGGCGGCGAGTGAACGGGTCACCATCGGCCTGATCGGCTGCGGCTCGCAAGGCAGCGGGGTGTTTCGCGGGCTGATCGGGGCCGGCGGCCAGCCCATCGCCTTCGCCGATCCCTGGGTGGATCGCCGCGAAAAGTGGGCCCAGCAGACCGGCGGCACGGCCTACGCCGATTTCCGCGAGCTGCTTAAACGGGACGATCTCGATGCCGTCTGTATCGCCACCACCGATTGCTGGCACGTTCACCACACCGTGGCCGCGGCTAAGGCCGGAAAGGACATATACACCGAGAAGCCGCTGGGCGTGTCGATCCGCGAGGACCAGATTTGCCGCGAGGCGGTCCGCCATTACGGCCGTATGTTCCAGTACGGCACGCAGCAGCGCTCCAGCGCTCATTGCCGCTACGGCTGCGAGTTGGTTCGCAGCGGCTACGTCGGGGAAGTCCGGGAGATCACGGTCGTCGCCCCCGACAGCGCCGAAGGCGGGTCGAACACACCGCTACCGGTGCCCGAGGGACTGGACTACGACATGTGGCTCGGTCCGGCGCCCTGGAAACCCTACTGCGGGCAGGCCACCGGAGGGAATGCCTGGTGGCACGATTATGACTACGCTCTGGGATTCATCGCCGGCTGGGGCGCCCATCCGCTGGACATCCTCGTCTGGGGCTACGCCACCCACAAGACCGGCCCCTGGGAGGTTGAAGGCACGGCCCACATTCCAACCACCGGCCGCAACAACGTCGTGATGAAGTGGGACGTCGACATCCGTATGGCCAACGGCGTGAAGATGAAGTTCAGGCCGGGCGGCGACTACACCGAGTTCAAGGGCACCGAAGGTTGGATCGGCATCTCTCGCGGCGGCATCAAGGCCGACCCGCCGTCGCTGTTGAAAATCAATCTCAAACCCAACGACGTGCATCTCGTCGAGAGCCGCAATCACGGCGGAAATTTCCTCGAGTCGGTCAAAACCCGCAAGGACCCGGTCAGCCACATCGAAGACGCGGTGCGGTCGGATATTTTCAGCCAAGTCTCCGACATCGCGATCCGCGAAGGGCGAAAAATCGTCTGGGACCCTGAAAAAGAGGAAATCATCGGCGACGAAGCGGCCTCACGTCGTTTGTCCCGCGCTTGGCGCGAGCCATGGCGGCTCTGATCGCTCGGCGGAATCGAAAGGCATGGACTGGCGGAACGCCCCTCACGGCGCGTCGGGTGTTTTGACGCGGCGATAGGTGTATCGCCCGTCCGGCGTGACGTAGTTGAAGACCTGCCGGAGGCGCTCGGTTTCGCTTCGGACTTCGAAGGGTTCGCGCACGAGGCGTTTCTCGCGCACGTCCTGGAACGCGATGAGCCGCCGCGGGTCTTTCCGGTCGCCCGTCGCTTCCATGAGGAGCAGCACACTGAGGAGGCTCTGGTCCTCCTGGGTTCCTGCGCTGACGCGGATTTCGCGCAGGGCCGCGCTCGCCAGCGGCAGCGCGAGCACCCGTACCAATCCCCAGCCGAGGCCCTCGAAGCGGACCTCCGTCGCTCCGGCGGCCGCCTGGCCCGCGGCGTCCTTGCCCGGCTCGAAGAGGACGGCCACTTCGTCCCCGCCGCCCGGCTCCGGCACGATGAGGATGCGGCTTGAGCCGCGGAACACCAGCGCCGGCTGCATGATAAACTGGTCGGCGATCCGCACCTCGCGGCCGGGGGCCACGTTCAGCGTCAACTGGATGAGCGGTTCCTCGCCGACGCGGCGGAACTCGACCGCCAGCGATTCCATCCGGTCCCATTGCAGGACGACCATCTCCAGGACCCGCAGCATCCGCGGCGCCCAGGCGAACACCCTGTGCGCGAGGGCCGGGAGCCCGGCGCCCGGCGGCGCCGGCGGCGCCTCGCGAAGGTGGGCGAGCAAGGTCTCGGGAAGCGCCTTTCGCAAACTGTCAGGGTCGTCCGCCTCGCGCATCGCGAGCGCGACGGTTGCGAGCAGGTCCGGCGGATTCTCTTTTCCCGCCGCCGCGAACGCCAGGCGCAGCACCACTTGGGCGAGGGCCTCGCGCAGCCGGCCCACGTCCTGGGGGTTCATGCCGGCGAGCAGGAGGCCCCCGGCGCGTTCGTTCAGATAGGCCATGGCGAGGTTCAAGAGCGGCTCGGCCGAGAGGCCCGCCGGTTCCTCGCCTTCCTTGGCGGGGCGGTCGGGGTCCTCGGCCGTCGCGAGGCGGACGATCCGCTCAGCATCGGCGATGGCGCCGGCCGTCGCCGACGCCCATTGCTCCATCGAGGGGTGCGAGTCGCTTTCCATCGCCTCGCGGAAATCCACGATTGTGCGGCGAGCGTCGGCCAGCATTTTCGCCGCCATCGCCGCGTGCTCCGGGCTCAGGCTGAATGCCACCTCGTCCGTCCCCGCCTTCAAGCGGTCCGCCGCGCGGACGAGGCTGATGGTGGACCGGAGGAAACTCGGGTCCTGGCGGATGAGCCAGTGCGTCGGAATGGCGCGGCCTTCGATCTCCAGGGACGCCGGCGAGGCCTCGTGCCAGCGGACGGGATGGAGGGTCCAGTAGCGGTCGAGTTCGCCCTCGGCGAGGGGATGGCGGGTCATGCACCCGGCCGCCCCGAGGAGCGCCACCATCGCCGCCACCGGCCATGCCGTTCGCACGAGTCGCCTCCCTTCGCTGCGGTTCTCCCCGGGCGGTCTTTAATTCTACAACGCAATCTCAACGCAGAGGTCGCAGAGATGATCTCTTCTTTCACAACCCCGGAGCGCCGGGGCACGGTTCGCCGCCCCGCTTGCCTGCCCCGAGCCTTGCCGTGGGGCGGGGCGCTGGCTGTTTGCAGCGCGGGGCAAGCCCCGCGGCGAACCCGCGCCCCCAATTTCACGCCGACTCCTTATTCCTTTTGATCCCTTTGACAGCTGTTCTCTGCGTTCTCGGCGCTCTCTGCGCTGAAGAACACAGCGTAGTAGTATTAAGGAGTCGCGGGCTTCGCGGCCGCGTCGAGTTCGTCGGCCCGCTTTCTCAGGCGGTCCTGGAGCGCGGTCTTCGGAAAGGTTGCGGCCTCGAAGACGGCCCGCTCGATCTCGCGCCATCCGGTGATCGTCTGGACGACGTCGGGCAGGGGGTCGAGCGAGTCGGCGAGTTGCCTGAGGCCCGCGGCTCCCGCGGTCTCGTCCGGCTGGACGACGAGAAACGCCCGCAGGCCGTTGTCGTGGTACGCGACGACGTCCGAGACTTTGTCGCCGATGCCGACGGCGTTGCCTTTGAACCGGCGGCGGATGTCGCCCAGCATGGCGGACTTGAACGCCCCGCTGCCTTTGAGGAATCCACCGATGTCCGACAGAAGGAGGGGGCCCCTCGGGTACTCGTGTTCGCGGAGCCAGGCCCGCGACTTCGGTCCAAAAAGGTCCGGCCGATGCGTGAGGTAAATCGGCGTGTATTCCTTCGCCAGGCGTTTCATCACGGCGACCGAGTCGGCCATCGGCTCGGGTTTGCCCACCAGCACCTGCTGGAACCCGGACGCGACGACCGTCTTGTCGAGGTCGACGACGAGGATGGGCGTGTCGGCCCGGCGGCAGAGGACGAGGGCTTCGACCGGTTCGGGCGGCTGGTCGGGGAACCCGTTGGGCGAAAGTTCCGCGCGGAAGACATAATCGCCCGAGCCCGGCGGGGTGAAGGAGACGGCGGCGACGCCGTCGCGGTCTGTCTCGGCCGCCTTGTAGAATTCCCCGCCGCGAGAGAAACGCACGACATGGCCCGGCTGGGCCCGCAGCAGGTCGCCGCCTTGGAGGTGCGCCCGCAGGAGGACTTCCTCGCCCGGCAGCGCGACCGCGTCCGAGACCGTGAAGAGGTATCCTTGTCGGCCGCCGAACAGGATGTTCTGCGCCCCGCATCCGCACGCCGACTCGAGGACCGTCGCCAGCAGAAGTGCCGCCGCCGCGCGTCTCATGGCCCGCCTCCTTCCTTTCCGACCATTCCAGCGTACGGCGTGGCCGGCCGAAAATCAACGCTCGACGTCCGCCAGCCTCGCAAGGTATCATGGCAGTGAAGATTTGCCCCTTGCGATGGCGGGCCTGTCAGGCGGAGGAAAAGAGCGTGCTGCGCAAGAGACCGGTTCTCGGCATGGCTCTTGTTCTCATCCTCGCGGCCGTCGGCTGCGGGCCGCCTGTCCTCGCGGTCCGCCACCGGCTGGCGCCGGACCTGCCGATTCCGGCAGGCGCGGCGCGCGTGCGGCTCGGCGAGTTCGCCGTTGCCGTGGGGCCCAACGACGCCTATGCGGCGTTCGTCGCCGAGAGGCTCACCGAGCGCCTCGAAGCGTCGGGCGGCTACGGCGTCGCAACGCGCGAGGCGCGAGAACCGGCCGACCTCGTCGTCGGCGCCCGCCTCGGCATGGAGACCAAGGACGTTGAGCAGCCGCGGACCGTTCGCCGGTTGAATCCCGACACGCGGCAAATGGAACTCTTTGACGTGCCGGGCCTCGTGCGCACGGTCGAGGTGCTGGCGGCGTTCGACGTCCAAATCCTGCGGACCGGCCGGAAGATCGGCGTCGAGACGCGGCGGTCTTACCGTTCGACCGACGATCCGCGGACGCGGGGGCCGCTCGGCCTGGACCGCCCGGACGATCCGGCCAACGTGCCGGCGGCCGAAACAATCGTCCGCGAACTCCTCGGGGCGTGCGTGGAGGAGTTTGTCGGCATGCTGGCGCCGGGGGAGGTGACAGCCCGCATTCCGCTTCGCCCGGCGCCGGGTCCGAGCGGCGCGAAAGGCCTGGAGGCTGCTCGCCGGGGCGAGTACGCGGCGGCCGTCGGACACTTCAAGGATGCCCTCAAAGCGAAGCCTGACGACGCGAACCTTCTGTTCGATCTGGCGGCGGTCTCCGAGTGCGCCGGCGAGTTGGAGGCGGCGCTCGAACTCTACAGGAAGGTTCAGGAACTTACCGGCGACCGGGACGTTGGGGCGCACGAAAGCGCCGTTCGCGTCGCCCGCGCCGCCGGTTCGGTCGATGGAGCACGGGACTAAGCAAGGTTACATAAGTTTTGCGCGGTGGGTTCGCCGCGGGGCTTGCCCCGCGCTGCGAACAGCCAGCGCCCCGCCCGCCTTCGCCATAGGCTTCGGCGTGGCAAGCAAGCGGGGCGGCGAACCGGCCGCGCGGAGCCCTTCACTTTTGCGTTCGGGCGCGCTTCGCCATTTCAGGCCAGCGTCTGGCGGGCGAGGTCCACGTCGTCCACCTTCAGGATGAGAATCCCTTTGTTCTTGCCGCTGTCGCCGCTGCCGTAAATGTAATGTATGTTCACGCGGGCGGCGCCGAGCCTGGCGGCGACGGTCTCGAGCGCGCCCGGTCTGTCGTCGAGTTCCAGCACCAGTACCTCCTGCGTCGAACAGGCTAACCCGGCCTCCCGGAGGGCCTTTTGGGCCGCCACCGGGTCGCTGACGAGGAGGCGGATCGTCGCGAGGTCCGTCGCGTCGGCGACCGACAGGCCGCGGATGTTGACCTTCGCCTGGGCCAGCACCCGGCAGAGCCGCTCCAACTGGCCGGGAACGTTTTCCATGGTGACGCTCAGTTGCTTCGCTTTTTCCACGGGCATCCTCCTTTTGTCCGCACGGTGGGACGCTTTCATTATATCAGACGCCGGCGGTTCGCGTCAGTCCGTTCCTCGCAGGATGTCGCGGCGTTTGGGGCCCGCGCTTGCATTCGGGCAAAGTCTCGTGTAGCCTGAGGGCGGAGCACCGCCCAGCGGAGGAGACGATCGGATGGCAACCGGCGGTTCTGTTTCCCGTGGATCCGGGTCGCGATGGCCGGCGATTCTTCTGACGGCGTTGGCGGTCGGGTGGTTTGCGCCGGCCGCCTCGGCGGGGCCGGCGCCCGATTCGGCTGCGCCCGAGGCCGTGACGGCTGGGCCGCCCGCGGCGACGACGGGCGATGGCGCAGCCGCGCCCGGCGAAAAGCCTTCCGACGCCGCTCGGAAACTCGAACGGAGCATCGCCCGGTTCTTCGAGGAGCACCTGGGCGGGTGGGCTTCGAATGAGATGTTCGGGGTGGCGGTGTGGCAATTTTTCGCCGCGTTCCTTTTCATCCTGTTCGGCTTGGCGGCGAAACGCGTGTCGGACTTCGTGATGGAGAAGAAGGTCATTCCGCTGCTGAAGCGGACGCGGCTGGAGTTCGACCATCTGCTGGCGGAGGCGGCCTCCAAGCCGATCGGCTATCTGCTGCTGCTGGGCGGCCTGGGCTTGGCCGTGGCGTCGCTTCGCCTGCCGACCGAGCCGAACGTCCGCGATTTCGCTTACGGCGCCCTGAAGGTGTTTCTCGCGGCCGACGTGGTCTGGTTCCTTTTCCGCGTCGTGGACGTCGCGGTCGAATACCTTGCGCGGATGGCCAAACGCACCCAATCGAAACTTGACAACCAACTTGTGCCGCTGGTGCGCAAGTCCCTGAAGGTGACGATCGGGGTGGTGTGCGGCGTGTGGGTGGTGCAACTCTTGGGCTACAGCGTCTCGAGCCTCCTGGCGGGGCTGGGGATCGGCGGGCTGGCAGTGGCCCTGGCGCTTCAGGACTCGCTCGCGAACTTTTTCGGGTCGGTGTTCATTTTCCTCGACCGCCCGTTCGCCGTCGGCGATACGGTCAAGATCGGCGACGTGACCGGGACGGTCGAACAGATCGGTTTCCGCTCGACGCGCATCCGGACGTTCGACGCGACGCTCGTTGCGATCCCGAACAAGCACGTAGCCGACTCGGGGATTGACAACTGGACCCGTCGCCCGAATCGCCGCGTGTTCCAGTCGGTCGGCGTCACATACGAGACGACGGCCGACCAGATGCAGGAGGCCGTCGCCGCCATCCGCCGGATCCTCGAAGGCGACGAGGGCGTGGACCCGGAGGGCGTGATCGTGCGGTTCGAGGACTTCGGCGCATCGAGCCTCGATATCCGCGTTGTGTACTTCACGAAGGCGACGGATTACGCGGGGTACCTGGAGACGCGCGAGCGGGCGAACCTGGCGATTATGCGGGCACTGGAGCAGTTGGGTCTGGCGATCGCGTTCCCGACGCGCACGGTGTACTTCGAGGGCGACGTTGCCCGGGCGCTGGCCGGACGCGCCGAAACCAATCGCTCGGGGGCCAAGGGCTAAGCGGGGGTACATAAGTTTTGCGCGGCGGGTTCGCCGCCCGCCTTGGCGGGCGCTGCAAACGGCCAGCGCCCCGCCCGCCTTCGCCATAGGCTTCGGCGTGGCAAGCAAGCGGGGCGGCGAACCCACCATGGGGACCGGCATGGAGAAAGGACTGCGATGAACGCAAACCCCTTGTTAGGCATCATCCTGCATGCTCTCGGCGGCTTCGCGGCGGGGAGTTTCTACATCCCGTTCAAGAAGGTGAAGGGCTGGGCCTGGGAGAGTTACTGGCTCATGGGCGGGTTCTTCAGTTGGATCATCGCCCCGTGGGTGGTGGGGCTGCTGCTGTGTCCGGACCTGGTGAACGTGTTGCAGTCGGCCCCCCCGAAGAACCTGCTGCTGTGTTACCTCTTCGGCGTCCTGTGGGGCGTGGGCGGCCTGACTTTCGGCCTGTCGATGCGGTACCTGGGCATGTCGCTGGGGTACGCGGTGGCGCTGGGGTTCTGCGCCACGTTCGGGACGATTATCCCGCCGATCTTCAACTCCGAGTTCGTCGGCCTCGCGACAAGTCTCTCGGGCCAGATTACGCTGGGCGGCATCCTGGTGTGCCTGGCGGGGATCGCGCTGTGCGGCAGGGCGGGCATGCGCAAGGAGGGAGAACTCTCGGCCGAGCAGAAGAAGGCCGCCGTCTCGGAGTTCAGTTTCGTCAAGGGGCTCTGGGTCGCGGTGTTCGCCGGCGTGATGAGTTCGTGCATGGCCTTCGCGTTTGCCGCGGGCAAGCCCATCGCGGACCATGCCGTCGCCTCGGGCGCGCCCGACCTGTTCAAGAACTTTCCGATCCTCGTCGTCGCCCTGGCCGGCGGCTTCACGACGAACTTCATCTGGTGCGTGGTGCTGAACGTCCGCAACCGGACGGGCGGCGACTACATCCGCGGCGGCGTGCCGCTTCTCGCCAACTACCTCTTTGCGGCCCTCGCGGGCGTGACCTGGTACCTCCAGTTCTTCTTCTACGGCATGGGCACCACCCGGATGGGCAAGTACGATTTCTCCAGTTGGACGATCCACATGGCTTTCATCATCGTCTTCAGCAACCTGTGGGGTATCTACTTCCGTGAGTGGAAGGGATCGAGCGTGCGCACCCACGCGCTCATCATCCTCGGAATCCTCGTGCTGATCGCCTCGACCGTCGTGGTGGGCGTCGGCAACTTCGTGGCCTCGCTCAAGTGACCTCCGGAGGCAGGACCATGACAACGTCCAGGGAGCGGGTCCTGGCGGCCCTCGACCACCGCGAGCCCGACCGCGTGCCCATCGACCTCGGCGGCAATCAGACGGGCATCCACAGGGGCGCCTACCGCAAGTTGATCGACCGGCTGGGTCTCGATGAGGAAATCGTCATCATGGACCTGGTGCAGCAACTGGCCCAGCCGTCGGAACGGGTCCTGGAGCGGCTGCACGTGGACACGCGGTACGTCGCAGCGGGGGGCGCGAAGAGTTTCGCGGGCGGCGTGGTCCGGCGCGAGCGCGGCGGGCGGGTGTGGCACGATTTCACCGACGAGTTCGGCATCACGTGGTCGATGCCCGACGACGAGCCGTTCTACTTCGACATCTCCCATTCGCCCCTGGCGGGACTCTCGCTCGACGAGATTCGGGCCTACCCATTTCCGAAGGGCGACGACCCCACCCGTTTTGAGGGTCTGCGCGACCGGGCCCTCCGGTTGCGGAACGAGACGCCCTATGCCGTCATCAGCGGCATCTCGGGCGTCGTCTACGAAATCTGCTGGTACCTGCGGGGCCTGGAGAACCTCTTCATCGACATGATGACGCAGCCGCAGGTCCTTGAGGCCATCATCGACCGCACGCTCGGGTTCTGGCTCGACTGGTTCCGGCTGTTCCTGGACGAAGCGGGCGACGTCGTGGACGTCATCATGATCGGCGACGACCTGGCCGGACAGAACGGGCCGCTCTTTGCGCCGCGCATCTACCGCCAGATCATCAAGCCGCGGCAGAAGCGGCTGGTCCGGTACATCCGGTCGCGGACGAAGGCGAAGATCTGGTACCACACGTGCGGCTCGGTCCTGGAATATCTGCCGGACCTCCTGGACAACGGCATCGACATTCTGAACCCCGTCCAGATCTCGGCGAAGGGGATGGACCCTGCGCGCCTGAAGGCCGAGTTCGGCGACCGCCTCGTGTTTTGGGGCGGGGGCATCGACACGCAGCACGTCCTGCCGCGCGCCTCCCCCCAGGAGGTCCGCGAGCACGTCCGCCGCAACATCGAGGCCTTCAAGCCGGGCGGCGGCTACGTCTTCAACAACGTCCACAACATCCAGCGCGACGTGCCCCCCGAGAACGTCCTGGCGATGTTCGATGCCGCTTACGAGTTCGGCAAGTACTGAGCCCTGACGGGGACGAAGGAGAGCAGTGCCGTGAGAAAATTGTCTGTGATGCGGACGCTGCGGTGTGCGGTCCTGATGGTCGGCTGCGCGCTCGGCGCCCGCCGGCGCGCCCAGTCCAGATACATCGCGATTCATTGATGTCGGCTTGTTCGAGTTCGACCCGGGCGGAACGAAGGACTTTGCTCCGTGAACGCGAAAGGGCGACTTGTGGCAGCAGGGGAAAGGGAGATTCGAATGGAAATAGGCGAGGGCTTTCGAAAGTGCGCGGCCAAGTGGACCGTTGCCGCCGTCTTGTCGTTGATAATCGTCGGGCACCTTGACGGCCGGGCCGCCCTGGCGGCCGAAACGTCTGAAGACAGCAACATCCTCTCCCTGGCCGGAACCTGGCGATTTCAATTGGACCCAGGGAACGTCGGGGTTGAGCAACAATGGTTTGCCCGCCCGTTGGAAGACGCGGTCAGGCTGCCGGGCACGACCGACGAAAACCAGAAGGGCACGAAAAAGGACGAGCGGTGCATCGATCGGCTCTCCCGGGTGTGGTACTGGAAAGGCCCGGCCTGGTATCAGCGCGAGGTGACGATCCCCGATGCCTGGAAAGGCAAGCGCATCACGCTGCTCCTGGAGCGGACCAAGCATACCCGGGTGTGGGTCGACAAGACTTTCTGCGGCTGGGAAGACACCCTCAGCGCCCCGCAGGTGTTCGACGTAACCGGCGCGATGACGCCGGGCCAGCATACGCTCACGGTGCTGGTCGATAACGCCAAACTTCCGCCGGTCGGCCCGTCCCATGCGGTCGACGAACGGACGCAGACCAACTGGAACGGCATCGTCGGCAGGATGGAACTTCGCGCGACCGCCCCGGTCTGGCTGGATGACGTGCAGGTCTATCCGGACGTTGCGAAGAAGCAGGCGGTCGTTCGCGCGGTGGTTGGCAATATCACGGGCAAGGCGGCGTCGGGACGAATCACGGTGGGGTGTGAGAGTTACAATGTCGCCAAACCGTCAGCCTTCCCGTCCCAATCGTTCCAGGTCAAGGCCCCCGAGCGAGAAAACGCCGTCGAGTTCACCTGCAAACTGGACGACGACGTGCCGATCTGGGATGAATTCCAACCGGCCATGCTCCGTTTGAATCTCGAACTCGAATCGACGGTCGGCGGTGAGTCGATCCGCGACCAGCGGACCGTGAACTTCGGCCTGCGGCAGTTCGCCGCCCGGCGCAACCAGTTCACGATCAACGGAAGGCCCACGTTCCTGCGCGGCAAGCTTGACTGCTGCTTCTTCCCCCTGACCGGTTATCCGCCCATGGACAAGGCCGGTTGGCTTCGCGTTTTGTCCATCGCCAAATCGTACGGGATCAACCACTACCGTTTTCATTCGTGGTGTCCGCCGGAAGCCGCGTTCGAGGCGGCCGACGAATTGGGAATGTATTTGCAGCCGGAACTGCCGAACAAACGCAGCGCGTTTGGGGCGCCCGAAAGCAAGGAGGCGGCAATATACAACATAGACCACCTCGACATGGAAAGCAGTTTGAAAGAAACATCGCTTTACGAATACGCTCGGCGCGAGGGCGAACTGATTTTCCGCGCGTTCGGCAACCACCCGTCGTTCGTCATGTTCACGCTCGGCAACGAGTTGGGTCGCAGCCAGGGCATGTTCGAGATGGTCGCCCATTTCAAGAAGATCGATCCGCGCCGGCTATACGCCCAAGGCTCGAACAACGTGCATTGGGCACCCAGCCTCGCCGAGGGGGACGACTTTTGGGTAACCGGCAAGACGAGCAAAACGCTGCCGGTTCGCGGGGCGTTTTTTCAGGGCGACTATCCCAACCCGCACATTGAGCACCGTCCGCCCTCGACGATGGTGGATTTCAGCGAATCGATCGCCGGCGTTCCCGTGCCGGTGGTCGGCCACGAAACGGGGGAATTCCAGGTCTCGCCGGACTTCCGAGAGATTCCGAAGTACACGGGTGTGACGCGGGCGCGAAACCTGGAGATCTTCCGGGACCGCCTGGCCGCTAAGAATATGCTCGACCAGGCTCACGATTTTGTGCGTGCTTCGGGCGCGTTGTCGGTGATCTGTCACCGCGAAGATATCGAGTCGTCGTTGCGAACGCCCGGCCTGGGCGGTTTCCAGTTGCTCGATTTGCAGGATTTCCCGGGCCAAGGCACGGCACTGGTCGGCATGCTCAACGTGTTCATGGAATCGAAGGGGCTCATTACGCCCGAGGCGTGGCGACAGTTCTGCTGCGAGACGGTTCCCCTGCTTCGTATGAAGAAGTATACCTGGACGACGGACGAGACCTTCATCGGACGCATACAGGTTGCTCATTACGGCCCCGCCGACCTGCCGGACGCCCGCGTCGCCTGGACCGTGAGAGACAGCCAGGGGCGGACCGTTGCCTCCGGCTCTCCGGCACCCGTCACGATCGAACAAGGGAAGGTCTTTGATGTCGACATGTTCTGCTTCTCCCTGGCCGAGGTGAAGGCGCCCCAGAAACTGACCATCGAGTTGGCCGTCCGGGGCACGCCATACGTCAACAACTATGACATATGGGTCTACCCGCCGAAAGTGGATACCAGCCCGCCGGCAGGAGTACGGGTGGTCCGCACGCTTGACCCGGCCACCATGAAGCATCTCCAGGAGGGCGGCAGAGTCCTGCTGCTGCCCGATCTCAAAACGCTGGACGACCCCAATAAGTCTATCGCCGGATCATTCCAGTGTGACTTCTGGTGCTGGCCGATGTTCAAGCGGGCGGCCGAGCAGATGAAGATCCCCGTCGCACCGGGAACGCTGGGAATCCTCTGCGACCCCAACGCGCCGTCACTGGCAGGCTTCCCCACGGAATTCCACAGCAACTGGCAGTGGTGGCACCTGGTCAAGAACTCCCGCCCGGTCATTCTCGACGAGACGCCGGCAACGTATCGCCCCCTGGTCCAGGTGATCGACAACTTCGAACGCAACCACAAACTCGGCCTCGTCTTCGAAACCAAGGTGGGCCGCGGGGCGCTGCTCGTCTGCGCCATTGACTTGCCGGGCCATCAGGACAAGCCCGAGGCCCGTCAACTGCTCCATAGCCTTCTGAGGTATGTCGGGTCAGACCGGTTCGCCCCCAAGTCGGAATTGGAGGCGGACTTGCTGAAGAAGTTGTTTTGAAGCACCAGGAGTTGCCACGGACGAATCTGCACGGGGTGGTGCTGGCCGGAGCGTTTTGTCGCCACCTGCTTACAGGTCCGGGGTTCGTCCCAGGAGGCAACATAAAATGAGAAAGGATGCCGAATGTCTGAATCGCGCAGGAAGACAACGCTATTCCCGCGTCGGCCTTGTCTGTGCGGCCCTTGGGGCGCTTGTGCTTGCCGCGCCGGGCCCTCTGGCGCAGGCGGAGGTGCGGCTGCCGCACATCTTCGGCGACAACATGGTCCTTCAGCGCCAGAAACCCGTGCGCGTCTGGGGCGGGGCGGAGCCTGGGGCGGGCGAAAAACTTTTTGTGCGGCCGGCGAGGCGAGATAGAATTGAGACACCTGCCTTTGCCAAGGCTTCGGCGGGCAGGGGCGACGGGTGTTCCGTCGCCGCGAGTGCTGCTGTTGCTCCGGTCGCCCTTCGGGCTCCCTCCGCAACACAGGATTTTGCATCGGGCTCTGTAGCGCGGGGGTTTATCCCCCGCGGCCTTGGGATGTAGGGTATTTTGCGCGGGGGGTAAACCCCCGCGCTACAAGTAAGGCTCTGATAATCGGTTGTGGTTGA
>Ga0315284_10008493_pt1 | contig 14681 bp, 10 predicted proteins | sample YL17G09_16_MG_FD_203696 | JGI IMG/M metagenome (GOLD analysis project Ga0315284, IMG submission 203696) | Sediment microbial communities from Yellowstone Lake, YNP, Wyoming, USA - YL17G09_16 | ecosystem: Environmental > Aquatic > Freshwater > Lake > Sediment | place: USA: Wyoming | collected... | reverse complement strand
GCTCTTGATCCCAAGGGAGGCTATTCCTACTCGCTCGGCAGGCTCTATGCGTTTATCCTGGTGGGTGCGAACTCCTCCATGCCTCTGAACGTTGTCCGAACCGTCAGCGCAGCCGATGCAAGGAGCCCATATGCCCAGGAGATTCGCAAGAAACTGGACGAATCCACCGACGCGGATCTCCTGGGCACGACAGCGAGTTACTTGAATTTTGCCAGGCAGCTGTCCCTGAAACAAAAGATCGGATTTGACCCCGTGGCTCTAGCCGAAACCTACCAGGAACGGGCCCGGCAGCTGAATCCAGAGTCAACCCAGGTGCGTTATGCTGCACGGCAGGCTCTTGCCAGCAGCCAGGGCTTGCGGTTGATTGAAATGCTGCGGAACGTGCCGAAGGAATCCCAATATCAAACCGTCGCGGCGCTTCCGGAGGCCGAGCGCTTCGAATTTCTGCCGAACCTGGCCATGGAAGCGTATGAGGAGGGGAATAGCCTCGAACATTACAATCATGATGCCGCAGGCGCAAAGGCCACCTGGGAACGCGCCCGGAAGTATGCACAGAACGCACTTCAGCTGGCGCCCAACTTCCGCGATCATTCGGAATACGGGAAGGCCGTCTACATGGGCAACCTCGTGCTTGGGCTCGTTACCTTCAGGGAGGGCAACCGGCAGAGTGCCGTCCGTTACATGCTTGCAGCCTCCCATGCGCCGTCTTCCGAAGATTTCGATCTGTATTACTGGTATCACCAGAAGCTGACCGGATATCTCCTCAAGTATGGCGAGCGTGAATCGGTAATCGAGTTTCTGGAGCGCATCGCACCGTTGAGCTCCAGGCAAAAGACCTATCTGCTCGATTCCGCCGACAAGATCCGCAAGGGATTCCGGCCGCTTTGGTACCCGCGCGACGAGGAAAAGCGATAAAGGCCCCGGGGCGCGCCGCCACGCGCCCCGCGATGCTGCAAATAGAGCGTAATCTCAAGAGCCCGCCAGATGCTCGAACAGGATTTTGGCGCCTATGGCAATGAGAACGAGACCGCCCAGAATTTCCACGCGTGTGCTCCAGGCAGCGCCGATCCGTCGTCCCAGCACCATGCCGGCTGCGGTAAGCGTGGCCGCCACGATTCCGATAATCAGCGCGGGCACGAGAATCCCCGAGCCGATCACCGCGAGCGACAGGCCCACGGCGAGCGCATCAATGCTGGTTGCAACCGACAACAGGACCAGGTCCCAGCCGGAGGTCGGATCGTTGGAGACGTGAGTCTCCGGAGCATCGCGCAGGGCGCTCAAGATCATCTTGCCGCCGACAAAGGCAAGCAGGCCAAAGGCAACCCAGTGGTCGAAAGCCCTGATGTAGCGGAGCAAAGCCGTGCCTGCAGCCCATCCCAGGGTCGGCATTATGGCTTGAAACAGTCCGAAATGGAAAGAAAGGCGGAATACGTGGCGTTTCGTCATGGGCGTCAACGACAGCCCGGTGACGATCGCGACTGCGAATGCATCCATGGCCAGGGCGATGGCGGTTGCAAATAGGCTTAGCCACCCCATCGTATGGCTCCGCCGAGCGTGTTGGGGGGGAAGGCAGGCACCGGATGCAATCGATGGCACCTTGGCTTCTTTCTCAATTCGAGAGCATCGCTAAACTCATTGCGACCACTATTCTCAGGCCGGGAAACCGCAGGAAGGCTCAAAACCGTAGAAAACAGCAAAACAACAACCGCAACAAATTTAAACACCTGCTCATTTTATACAAGAGGAGGGACTTCGTGAACAGGAGATTGGCACAATCGCGGTTCGCCGCTCGAATGATCCCACCTCTGCCGGTGAGCCGAATGGCGCCGTACTCCAAACAACAGCGGTCATCCATTGACCTTGCCTCGACCGGCTGCTATGTCAAGGGCAAAGGCCGGGCGCAACACTCGCTTCAGGATACTCCATTGGCTCCGGACTCCAGCACTTCGCGCACCCGCAGTACCAGGGCTTGAATCGTGAAAGGTTTCTGGAGGAACTCCACGCCTTCGTCCAGGACGTCCTTGTGGGCAATTACCTCGGAGGTGTAGCCCGACATAAACAGGCATTTCAGGCCAGGGCGGCCTACCACGAGATGTTGCCTCAGTTCCTTGCCGTTCATGCCCGGCATGACTACATCCGTGACCAGCAGGTGAATCAATCCCTGGTGGCGTTCGGCCAGCGCCAATGCGGCATCCGGCGTGCATGCCGCCAGCACATGATAGCCTTGTTGTTCCAGGATCCGCCGCCCCAGATCCAGGATCTGTTGTTCGTCCTCCACCAGCAGGATGGTTTCGGTGCCGCTCACTAAAGGCGGTGCTGCCGGCTTTTCTACTTCCGTTGTCTCCGATTGCGCACGTGGAAAGCAAAGCCTGAAGACCGTCTGTTGGCCGGGCTCGCTGTGGACATCGATGAAACCGTGGTTCTGTCTGACGATGCCGAACACTGTCGCCAGTCCGAGGCCAGTTCCTTTGCCGCGGGGCTTGGTCGTGAAAAACGGTTCGAAAAGGTGCATGCGGGTTTCATCATCCACGCCTGCCCCCGTGTCACCCACGGCGAGCGCCACATAATCGCCGGGCGCGCATTCCGGGTGGCTGCGGGCGCGGGCTGCGTCGATCTGCATGTTAAAAGTTTCAATGGTCACCTTGCCGACGCCCCCGATGGCGTCGCGGGCGTTGACCGTCAGGTTGGCGAGAATCTGGTCCAGCTGGCTGGGATCCATTTTTACGCGCCACAGGTTGGCTCCCGGGGCCCAAAGCAGTTGGATGTCTTCCCCAATCAGGCGCCGCAGCATCTTCAGCATTCCGGAAACGGTATCGTTAAGATCAAGGACCCTGGGGCTGATGGTTTGCTTGCGGGCAAAGGCCAGCAGCTGCCGCGTCAGATCGGCTGAACGCAGGGCTGATTTTTGAATCTCTTCCAGGTTCTCGCGCAGAGTGCCGCCCGGCGGAGCTTCGTCCAGGGCGAGGTCCACATTGCCCAGGATTGCCTGCAGCATGTTGTTGAAATCATGGGCGACACCTCCGGCCAAACGGCCGATGGATTCCATCTTCTGTGCCTGGAGCAGCTCCGCCTGCAATTTTGCCTTTTCCGCCTCTGCCTTGGTGCGTTCGGTGGTATCCAGGAATACGGCCGCCATTCGGCCCGGGGCGGTCTGAACGGCATGTACCTCAAATGCACCCTGGATTTGCCCGTCCTGATATTCCACTTGTTCCGTGTGCCAGGCGATGCCATCGCGGGCAGTGCGCCGGTAGATCTCCGGCACATCGGTCTGGGTCAGGGGAGGGAATGCCTCCTCGATGCTCTTGCCTATGAACTGCGCATTATCCGTCTTGAGAATCATGTCGGCAGCCGGATTGGCCCCCAGGAACATCAGGCGGTTGTCGGGGCGGAGCTCATACAAATGCACCCCCATCGGCAAATGCTGAATGATGTTCCGGTAGCGCTCCTCGCTCTCGCGCAGCGCTGTGTCCGCCTGCTTGCGTTGGGTGATGTCGCTGACGATATGCACGGCCCCGGCGTATTGACCCGCTTGATCCAATATCGGATCCACGGTGACTTCAAGCCAACGCGGGCCAATCTGCAATTCCGTGATTTCGCGTCGCAGGCTGGATTGCGCTCGCCGGATCGGGCAATTCGGGATTGGTTCCGTCGTGCCGCGCACGACTTCCCAGCAGTGCCGGCCGAGGATGTTGCCCGAATCACATTGGAGGATTTTTTCCGCTGCCCGGTTGCTTTGGAGGATTCTGTGATCCTTGTCCAGCAGCCATACTACATCCCTTACAGAATCAAAGGTGGTCTGCCATTGCTGAGCTGCGTTTTGCTGGCTGATCGCAAGGGCTTCTTCCGCCCTCTTGCGCGGATTGATGTCCTCCACCATTGCGATGGCAAAACTTGGAGCCTCACCAGACTGCCAGATCGGCCACGCGGCCAGGTTTACCCACACCACGCTCCCGTCCTTGCGGCAATAACGCTTCTCCCTGGAAAATCCGCGAATCTGGCCGGCTAACATGAGCTGCATGTTGGCCAAATCTGCCGCTCGATCGTCAGCATGGGTAATGGTTTGGAAATCGAGCTTTTCTATTTCCTCCCCGGTGTAACCGACGATGTCACTATAGCGCTGGTTGATCCGCACGAACCTTCCAGTGACAGCCTCGATTTGTGCGACCCCGAACACCGTCTGTTCGAAGATGCAGCGCAGCAAGTCGGCCCCTGCATCCTTCCCAGGCACGACGTTGGTATGGGATCCGCCGGCTTTGAATTGCTTGGTGGAATTATCGTTCAATGCCCGCCTCCCGTTTCAAGAAGAGGGTTGGTATCGTCCAAATGCAGGGCACACAGCCGCAATGATAAGATTATTGCACACCTTCTGTTCCTGATGCGACGCGAGATTGCCATGCGTCTGTGATTCAGACCGTACCAGCCAAAAGCAGCCACGAATGACACGAATGGTTCATGTCATCCGTGGCTGCTGTTGCAGTTTTGGGCGAATTATTTTCGAAACAGGGCACAGACTGTGCCTCCATTTCAGAGGGCGGGCTGCAGCTGCTTTACTCCTGAGTCTCCTATTCGCGGATGAAGAGTTCGCCGTTGATCTTCAGGCCGCCGCCGGGCACCAATTCCAGAGTATAAGTGGCCTGCTGACCGGCATCGGACCTTGCGATCAAAATATTGCCGTTGAGCTGGTATGTGCCGCTAACGCGCGTTGTGGGATCAATGCCGGGCGGCATGTCCGGCATGTAGGTGGACGCCGTATATTCATAGCGGCCATTCTGGTAAAAAATGATCTGTTTGCTCACGGATCCCCTGGTTTGGGAGCTGCGGTCGTAGAACGTCCATTTGCCGAGAATCGCTGCGGCGAGCGCCGGATTCTGCGCGACCTTCCCTGGACGCATGCTGCGCAGGACTTCCCGGCATACCTGTTCGACGGCCTGGGCGCGGTCGACCCGGGCGCCTCCCAGCACTCCCAGGGCCATCTTGTCCTTCAGCATCAGCCCATGCCACCACGATGCCTGTCCCGAGCCGGCCATCCCTGTATAGGTAATCTCCGCGACTTGGGCATCTCCCTGCTGCGTGAATTTCGGCATAGCAGCCACTCGAAATCCAGGAAGGAGCTGCTGGGTCACGAGCAGGATCGCCTGCTGCGCCAATTCCTGGAGGCTGCTGACGGTCGCGGGGGTTGCGGAGACGAGGATGCGCTCCTCACCGCCGTTTTCGGGTTCGAGCGCCTGGACCGTAGAGCCGCCGATATTGGTGGCACGCGCTTTCCATCCTCCGGGAATGCGGCAAGTGAACGAGCCATCAGAGGCCTGATACTCGGTTCCTGGCGCTTCAGTGTTTTTCTGAGCGGGAGGGCTCTGCGACGTTGCAGAATTCACCGCCGGTGTCCAGGCCGCCGGGATGGCCAGGGTAAACCGTCCTTGCGGATCACGGTACTGGGAATCGGCAAATGCAAATGTGGCAATTGCGATCGCGGTCACGAGGACCGCGCCCCAACGAGTGATTTTCATATCACCTTCCAGTGAATACCATTGAACCCGATCGTGCTTTTGAATCCAACTATACTCGGCCCGGGGAGCAAATGCAAACCATACCGGGCGGCCGGCAGACGGCTCCTGAAATGAGTAGGCCCCGACCGCCGGATGGGGTCTGGAATCCGATATCTCGGATTGGAGCGCCGTGCAGGTCCGACGTCCACTGCGCCGCTATTTTTCTTCTGCTGGAACCCTTCAGTGCAACAGACGCAGTTTGTCCCATAAGTGCCTTCCTAGAAAGGGGTGCGCTGATCTTTCGCGCACGCCCCTTTTCGGTTCAGGGAGCCTTGTTTAGCCCCAAACGGTCAGTAACGGTAATGGTCGGGCTTGTAGGGACCCTCGATGGCAACGCCGAGATACTCGGCCTGCTTTGGGGTCAGCGTCGTCAGTTTCACGCCGATGCGCTCGAGGTGAAGCCGGGCAACCTCCTCGTCCAGATGCTTTGGCAAGGTGTAAACCCCAACCTTGTACTCGTCGCGTTTCTTCCACAGGTCAATCTGCGCCAGCGTCTGGTTGGAGAAGCTGTTGCTCATGACAAAGCTCGGATGGCCGGTGGCGCAGCCGAGATTGACCAAGCGGCCTTCTGCCAGCAGGTACATGTCGTGGCCGTCCGGGAAGGTGTACATGTCCACCTGGGGTTTGATGTTTGTTTTCGTGATGCCCGGAGCGCTGTTCAGGCGGTCCATCTGGATCTCGTTGTCGAAATGGCCGATGTTGCAAACGATGGCCTGATCCTTCATGCGCTGCATATGTTCGAAGGTGATGATGTCGCAATTGCCGGTGCAGGTGACGTAGATGTCGCCGCGGCCGAGCGTGCCTTCCACGGTGGTCACTTCGAATCCTTCCATGGCCGCCTGCAGGGCGTTGATCGGGTCGATCTCGGTGACGATGACGCGCGCGCCGAAGCCGCGCAGCGAGTGTGCGGAACCCTTGCCCACGTCGCCATAACCGCAGATGACGGCGACCTTGCCGGCGACCATCACATCGGTCGCGCGCTTGATCCCGTCGCTCAGCGATTCGCGGCAGCCATAGAGATTGTCGAACTTTGACTTAGTCACTGAATCGTTCACGTTGATGGCGGGAACGAGCAGGGTGCCCTGCTGGTGCATCTTGTAGAGGCGGTGCACCCCCGTGGTGGTCTCCTCGGACACGCCGCGCCACTCCTTGGCAATATCATGCCAGCGGCGCGGATTTTCCGCGCACACTTTCTTCAGTAGATCCTTGATGACTGTTTCTTCTTGACTGGCGGAAGGGGTGTGCACCCAGTCGGAACTGTTCTCGAGCTCATACCCCTTGTGGATCAGCAGCGTGGCATCGCCCCCGTCGTCCACGATCAGCTGCGGACCCTTGCCGCCGGGATGGCTCAGGGCTTCGTACGTGCACCACCAGTAGTCCTCGAGCGACTCCCCCTTCCAGGCAAAGACCGGCACTCCCGCGGCTGCGATGGCGGCAGCGGCGTGGTCCTGCGTCGAGAAGATATTGCAGCTCGCCCAGCGCACGCTCGCGCCGAGATCCTTGAGGGTTTCGATCAAGACCGCGGTTTGAATCGTCATGTGCAGGCTGCCCGTGATGCGCACGCCTGCCAGAGGCTTTTCGGCTGAGTATTTGTTGCGAATTGCCATCAGGCCGGGCATTTCATGCTCGGCAACGCCGATCTCTTTGCGGCCCCACTCGGCCAGCGCCAGGTCGGCAACCTTGAAATCGACGGCACAACCATTCAATACTGAGCTCTCCATGTTGATTTCCTTTCTCACATATCGTAAAATCTCGATGTGATGATATGATAAAGGGAAACCAGCCATGACGTCAATATTGAAATTGCTCCGCCTGGTGGCGGATCCGAGCCGCACCCGCATCGTGCTTCTGCTCGAGCAGGAAGAGCTCTCGGTGGCCGAGCTGCAGGAGATTCTCGGCATGGGCCAGAGCACGCTCTCCACGCACCTCTCGCAGCTCAAACAGGCCGGTGTTGTCGAGGACCGCCGTACGGGGAAAAATATCCTCTACCGGCTCAAGGACCATGGCGTCGGGGAACGCCGGATCTTTGAGCAGCTGATGGGAGTGCTGCGGCAGGCGGCCGGACAGCTGCCGGGGGCGGAAAACGACACCGAGGCGTTGCGCATGATCCGGCTGAAGCGCCGCGACAAGGTGCGCGCCTACTTCGACGAGCTGGCGGGGAAGTTCGGGCGGCAATACGTGCCCGGCCGCTCGTGGGAGGGGCTGGCGGAAACGTTTTTACTCCTGCTGCCGCCGCTCGTCATTGCGGATCTGGGCGCGGGCGAAGGCACCGTGGCACAGTTGCTGGCGCGGCGCGCCCGGCAGGTGATTGCCGTGGATAATTCCGAAAAGATGGTGGCATTCGGAACGGCACTGGCGCGCAGGCACCGGGTTCGCAATCTGCACTACCGCAAGGGCGATCTGGAGTCCTTGCCGATTGAAGACTCCAGTGTGGATGTTGCTTTTTTCAGCCAATCGCTTCACCATGTGCAACACCCGGCCGGCGCAGTCGCGGAAGCATTCCGGATTCTCAAGCCCGACGGGCGCATCATTGTGCTCGATCTGGTCAAGCATCACTGCGAGGAAGCCCGGGAGCTCTATGCGGATCTGTGGCTTGGCTTCACGGAAGTCGAAGTCCGGCGCATGGTTTTGAAGGCCGGTTTCAGAAACATAAACACCTCGGTGGTCCACCGGGAGGCTAAAACTCCTCATTTTGAGACCTTACTGGCCTCAGGCGACAAATGATTCTACTAAATTAGTTGAGAGAAACAGACGAATAAGTGTTTTCGAGCGTGTGCGGCGAAAATGACACCTGCGACTGTGATTCCGGAACAACTTGAAGCGCGATTGAAATCATGCCGCTCCCTGCCGAGCGTGCCGGCAGTCGCCATGAGAATCATAGACTTATGCGAACAGGACGATGTCAGCGTCGCCCAAATCGCCTCCGTTCTTGCGCGTGATCCTGCGCTGGCGGCCAAGCTGCTCAAGACCGCCAATTCGGCGCTTTATTCCCTGCGTTCCCAGGTGACCACCCTGGATCGTGCGGTTTCCATCCTGGGTACGAATGCCACCTTAAGCCTCTGCCTCAGCTTTTCCCTGGTAGAGGCTGTGCGCCGATCTCATAGTGCCGGCTTTAATTACCTGATTTATTGGCGCCGCTCGGTCATTACGGCGGCGACGGCGGAGGTGCTCAGTTCATCGAAGCACCGCTCCGACCGTGATGAGTGTTTCCTGGCAGGCCTCCTTCAGGATATCGGCATGCTGGTTCTGAATGAGATTGAGCATGATACCTACGGCAAGATCGTTTCGGCGGCGAAAGGGAACCACCAGAAGCTTGCCGAGCTCGAGATCGAGAAGTTCGGCACCGATCATGCAATGATCGGCGGCTGGCTGCTGGAAAACTGGAAGTTGCCCGAAGTCCTGCGCATGTCCGTGGCTACCAGCCATACCGCGCCGGACGGTAATCATTCCGACATTCCGGCTTTTTGCCGGGCGACGGCCTTTGCCGGGAATGTGGCGGAAATCTGGACCAATCCGGGGACGGCCGCGGCAACCGCGCTCGCGCGTCAGAAGGCGTTCGATCTGCTGCAGATGCCGCCGGACCGGTTTGAATGGCTGCTGGGCCAGGTCGCGGCATCGCTCCCAGAGATCACCTCGAATCTGGATCTGCGGATCGGGAGCGCCGAAGCCCTCAACCGGATCTTCAACCAGGCCCGTGAGGAGTTGGTCGGATTGAACTTGAAAGCCCAGGAACAGGTGCGGCAGGCTCAACAAAGGGCGAGGCAGGATGCGCTCACGGGCCTTCACAATCGCAGTCACCTCGAGGACGTTCTGCCGCAATATTTCGAAGAGGCCTCCCGGACCGGCCGCCCGCTCAGCGCCATCTTCGTCGATATCGATCATTTCAAGAAAATCAACGATGCCTTCGGACACCAGGCCGGGGATGTGGCGATCAAGTCCATAGCCGGCATCCTCCAATCCGCAATCCGATCGGGAGATCTCCTGGCCAGATATGGTGGAGAGGAGTTCGTCTGCCTCCTGGTAAACGCAAATGCCGCGGAAGCCGCTATGATCGCAGAGCGGATGCGTACGGCGGTGTCCTCGACCTTTCTCAGGATTTCCGACAGCACGGAGATTGCAGTCCGCATCTCCCTCGGTTGCGCCACACTTACCAATTCCCAACCCTTCCCAGATGCGCCCAGCCTTTTGCGCGAAGCCGATCGCTGCCTCTATACCGCGAAGCAAAGCGGCCGAAACCGAGTGGTGTCCAGCACTACCATTCCTGCATCTCCGGCGTCTTCCTTGCCCGGGGCATATCAAGAAATGTCGAGTCTGTAACCCGGGATTTGAAACCGGAGACAATAGTTAACTGGGGCCATGCTCATGGACTGCAAGAACCATGAGCCCTGACCCCGGTTCGATCCACACCCCGCCGCGGCCGGCAATTGCACCGTGCCGCATGCAAAGCGGGAATTCTCAATTAGAGTTTTGCGGCGTTTTCCTTCAAATACGAGGCAACGCCATCCGCACTGGCGGACATGGCCTTCTTGCCCTTCGTCCAACCTGCCGGGCATACTTCTCCATGCTCCTCGGAGAACTGCAGGGCATCTACCATGCGGAGCAGTTCGTCCATATTGCGGCCCAGCGGCAGATCGTTCACCACCTGATGGCGGACGATACCCTTCTTGTCGATCAGGAAGGTGCCGCGGAAAGCGACTGCCGCGCCTTCCACTTCCACATCATAAGCCTTCACAATGGCGTGACTTACGTCGGCAATCATAGTGTAACGGACCGGCCCGATGCCGCCCTTATCCGCAGGAGTGTTGCGCCATGCGAGGTGGGTAAACTGAGAATCCACGGAAACGGTAAGTACTTCGACCCCACGCTTTTTGAATTCGTCAAGACGATGATCCAATGCGATCAACTCGGTCGGACAGACGAAGGTGAAGTCGAGTGGATAGAACACCACGGCGACATATTTGCCCCGGGTCTGTTCCGAGAATGTATACTTGCCTGAAATGGAACCATCGCCGAGCACGGCGGCTGCAGTGAAATCAGGGGCGGGCTTGCCGACTAATACTGACATTAAAATCTCCTTTCAATGTAATGTTTACCTGCACAATCATGTGCACTTGCAGGAATGCTTACGGGCAAAACATGCCTAATGATGATGCAAGGACCCCATGAGTTTCAGGCATTGAAAAATATTTTCTACATACTAATCAGCTAGTTAGTTCCTGTCGCGAAACTCCATCGTTGTCGGTCCTGGTCCTGGACCTGGACCTCGACGTGGACGTGGACGGTCTTGTCCGAGGTAAACTTTCCAGACATAACATTTACCAGATCGCCCTTTATCTGTGCATGTCCGTGTCCAAGTCCACGTCCAGGTCGAAGTCCAAGTCCAGGACGGAGGGTTACGAGTTTCGCGGCGAATCGGCTCGCTGAGCCCCAGAGGTTACGCAATTGTGTCTGCTGCGCAGTCAAAATCAACGCAACCTGTGATTGTGCAATATGTCGCTCCCCCCAACATGTTAGTGACGCACTCCCATCGTTGTGGCGGGTGAGGTGCCCGGCTCCGCTCCAGATCGGTTCAGGTTCGGAACATGAAGAACCAGATGGCGATGAGAATCAGTGCTGCCAGAAAAAACACGCCGAAGAAAATGAAGGCGGTAATAAAAAAAGGGCGAAAGAAATTGTGCCAGTAGCTTGCGGCCTGCTCCGGGGATGAGAGGGGCCTGCGGAAGGGCCCGAAACCGGCAGCTGCGCCGATGGGAGCTCCGCAACTTCGGCAAAATCGGTCCGTGGGATCCAGCGGTTGGCGACACGTCGTACATTCAGTTTTGGGTATATTCATAGGCAAAGGAATCCCTCGTTCCGAAAATGACTCGCCTCAAAACTGCAGAAGCAGCCACGAACGACACGAACCGTTCGTGGTGCCGTTGTTCACTGTCTTCCACAGACCGCCCGTCGCGGCGCCCACATAAAAGGTCGATGGCCGTTTTTCCAGCACCGCCAGGTCGTCGATGCGGCCACCCATCGTGGCCGGGCCGATACTTCGGAATGCGAGACGATCGAGGATGCCCTCGATGGGTGACGGCGGCCCCTGGGCCGGAGGCTCGGCGGGTCCGGCGATCACAGACAAAACGGAGAAAGTCAGAATGGTCATCCACTGCAGACGCGAGAATCGACGCATAGCAAGCTCCCAAGACAGATCAGCGAGATCATTTATAGGGCATTCCCTGGCGCAGCGCAAGCTGCGTGCAACAACGATATGATCCCGGCCGCACTCGAAAAAAACTCTGCCACGAATGGCACGAATCTTCGCCTGCCCATTCGTGACATTCGTGGCTAGGTTTTTCCTGATTTCTGAATCGCGGTTTTCGGCATTGAGAATCTTCATCTTGCTGGATTCATGATAGGATCGGATGGCTGAGATGCAGGTTGTCTGGACTGCACTTGATCATCGATCGGTAGAATCCCGATTGAATCTCTGGATTCATCGAACATTGCAAGATGGTACGTATGACCACACCCGCCTCTTTAAGTCGAAGATGTTTCTTGAAGTGGAGCACCCTCATAGGGTCTTCGTTTTTTTCTGTATTTCCCTTCGGCAGAGGAGCCGAAATTGTCGGTCCGATCCAGGACACGGCATCGGGCGAGCGGATCATCCGTGTCGGCTGCCCCTCCCATAACTGCGGCGGTCGCTGCCTGCTGAAGGTTTATGTGGTGGACGGAGTCATCGCCAGGATTGAGACCGACGACCGTCCGTCGGATACTATGGAGGATCCGCAACTCCGTGCCTGCATCCGCGGGCGTGCCTACCGGCACCGTCAATACCATCGGGACCGCTTGAAGTATCCGATGAAAAGGACGGGAAAGCGCGGCGAGGGGAAATTCGAGCGTATCACCTGGAACGAGGCCCTGGACAAAGTGGCCGGAGAATTGACGCGCGTCAAGAAGACGTATGGAAACTCCGCCATTCTTGTTCCTTACGGCACCGGGAGCTACAGTCAGACTAACGGCCGCCAGACCGCGCAAAGACTGCTGAATCTCTTCGGCGGCTCGCTCAGCCAGTACAACAGCTACTCGTGGGCCTGCATTTCGGCGGTGACCTCCACGGTCTACGGAACCGACACGACCGGGAATCAGCGCCAGGACTGGGTGAATTCCAAGTACATTCTGATGTGGAGCTGGAATCCGTGCGAAATGCGCGACGGCACCAACACGGAATTCTTTCTCCGGAAAGCTCGGGAAAAAGGGGCGCGCATTGTCTGCATCGATCCGCGCATGACCTTGAGCGCCGTAGCACTGGCCGATGAGTGGATTCCGATCCGGCCGGGCACGGACGTGGCCATGATGTCCGCCATGGCGTATGTCATGATCAAGGATGGCCTCTATGACGCCGAATTCGTGAAGAATTATTGCATCGGCTTTGACGAGACCCAGATGCCCGCGGAGGCCAAAGGAACGGAGACGTATAAAGACTACATATTGGGAACGAAAGATAAGATTCCCAAGACACCTGAATGGGCGGAGGCAATCACGGGTGTGCCCCGCGAGACGATCGCACGCATAGCAAAAGAATACGCCACACAAAAACCAGGCATGCTCTATCAAGGATACGGGATGCAACGGCGGGCGTACGGAGAACAGGTTGTGCGCGCCGGATGTGTGCTTGCGGCACTTACAGGCAATGTCGGCGTGCCGGGAGGTTGGGCAGGCGGCATGGCGCTCCAGGCAAAGGACGGCGGACCACTCTGGAACGTTTTCCCCACGGCATCCAATCCGGTGAAGGCCAGCATCCCTTCGTTTCTTTGGACCGAAGCCATTCTTCGAGGCAAGGAAATGGGGCCGGAACTCGGCGTCCGGGGCGTCCAGAAGCTGGATAACAACATCAAGCTCATTTACGCCGTGGCATCGAATCTGCTTGCCAATCAACATGCCAACCTGAATCGCACGGCCAAGATTCTCCAGGATGAGAGCCTGGTCGAATGCATCGTCGTCCAGGATAATTTCCTGACGCCCTCTGCCCGCTTTGCGGATATTCTGCTCCCTGCCTGTACCCAATTTGAGACGTGGGGCGTCGAAGATGGTTGGAAGTACGGGGATGAAGTGCTGCTGATGCCCAAGATCGTGGATCCGCCCCATGAAACCAAAAGCGATTACCGGATCTGCGCCGAGATCGCGGAGCGTCTGGGGATCGGCGCGGCATATACCGAAGGGCGAAGCGAACGTGACTGGGTGGCATGGTCACTGGGCCAGTTCCGGAAAGCGCGCTTTCCGAAACTGCCGGAATTGGCCGAGTTCGAAAAAGGGAATGCCGGGGTCTATACTGTGCCGGTAACAAATCCTGCCGTGGCCCTCGCAGATTTCCGCAAGGACCCGGTGAAGTATCCGCTGCTCACTCCATCCGGCAAAATAGAGATTTTCTCCCAGAGGCTCAATTCTCAGAACAAACTGAAGGAAGTTCCCGCGGTCCCGAAGTACATCCAGGAATGGGAGAGCCCCTTTGGGCCGGAGGCTAAGAAGTACCCTCTCCAGGCGGTCGGGCCTCACACACTGGCCCGAATCCACTCGACTCTTGCCGGGGTGGATTGGCTGGAAGAAGCCTTTCCTCAGCGCGTTTTCATCAATCCGATCGACGCCGCCGCCCGTGGCATCCAAAACTCGGATGAGGTCCGGGTTTTCAACGACCGGGGCGAAATGCGGATCATCTGCCGCGTGACCAGGCGGATCATGCCCGGTGTCGTGGCCATTCCTCAGGGAGCGTGGTGGGCGCCGGATGAAAAGGGCATCGACCGGGGCGGCTCGATCAATGTCCTGACCTCAGAGCGGTGGACGCCGTACGCCTTCGGCAACACCCAGCACACAATCATGGTCGAGATCAAGAAATTCTGAGGAATGGGTTGTGGTGAACCAATACGCCTTTTTCGTCAATTCTGACGCCTGCACGGGCTGCAAGACGTGCCAGGTTGCGTGTAACGACAAAAACGATATCCCTGTCGGCCAGCACTGGAGGCGTGTGTACGAGGTTACGGCGGGGGGCTGGGAAAAACGGAACGGCGGCTGGGTTTCGACGGTGGTTGCTTACAACCTGTCCATGTGCTGCGTCCACTGCCTGGAGCCCGTTTGCTTGACGATCTGCCCGTCGCAGTG
>Ga0315284_10008492_pt1 | contig 14683 bp, 6 predicted proteins | sample YL17G09_16_MG_FD_203696 | JGI IMG/M metagenome (GOLD analysis project Ga0315284, IMG submission 203696) | Sediment microbial communities from Yellowstone Lake, YNP, Wyoming, USA - YL17G09_16 | ecosystem: Environmental > Aquatic > Freshwater > Lake > Sediment | place: USA: Wyoming | collected... | reverse complement strand
TTGTAGGTGTATTCCTTCATATCCGATTGGTTGTTTGGGTTGGAATACACATTCAATCCATCGGTATGTTCCAGAAGAGTCCAATCCTTGAGATCAAACGATTCGGAATCCAAGGAGTTATGGACGCGGGCATAGACCTTGAAGTTTGTTCCCATCGGTCTGTAACCAGTCAGGAACACCAGCAAGTCTTCGGCCATGCGACCATCGGCAAAGTTTACTTTGGTGGTAACTTGTTTGGCCCACGCATTACCGTAGTTAGTGTGTTCGTTGGTGTAGTCATTATTGATGATGTAGCGTGTAAATGTGGTGGTGAATAGAGTATTACCAAATGTTACCGCCGCAAAGTCGTTATTGGCTGATACATCAATAATGTATTGGCATGTGTTAGACTGATACTTTCCGATCACATCGCTATTAGCGATATAACCATTAGAGTATCGGATAGCATACTGGTTAGACCGGGATACGATACACGGCACACCATTACCCGTGAAGTTCAAGAGCTTTCCGTTCTGAACAACCACATCCGTCAAAGTGGAGTCGTTGTTTACATAGTATTTGCGTCCGCTTGCGGTGTTGGCAGTTGTTTCCGAGTGATAGAGGGTTCTATGGCGGATGGCATGTGTTGTGCCACCGGGGGTATTGATTTCAATAAGCGGCATCATCTGTAGGGCATCAAGGTTGATGACCTTACAGTTGGCAAAGTAGGTGGTTCCGCCTGATCTTTCTGTTCGGATTGTCGCACCTACGTTGATGGTCAAAGTTGCTCCGGTCCCGGCTGACGCTCCCCCTCCCGAGTTCTTGAAGGAGATATTGGCACCGGCCAGCCATGCGGTGTTGACAAATCCACACCCGGCGTTGGTCAGATAGATAGCCGAGATGTTGCCGCTGGCCGTGGTCTGGATATTAGCTGTGGCCTTGTAGCCCCCGAACAGTTCATTCGTTCCGGCGACTTCTTCATATCCCGAGATTTCAAGGTAATCGGTGTTGTTATAGCCGCCACCATTAGCCGAGACTGCAAGATTTGTAATAGAGTTATTGACAAATCGGCAAATTGTGTTGGCGTTGCTATCAGACAGAGTAATCATGTCCGACATTTTTCCAAGGGTGCCAAACGCCTTGAGTTTGGATGAAACACGGCCAACCGGGGCGACAAAGAAGCGAGCCGCCGAGTTGGTGAAGGTGAAGGGTTCAATAATACCAAGTTGTGAGTTGGTCACAGAGATGACGCGGCGCACGTTGACCCTATGGAGTCCTGCTCCGTCATGGTTCAACGAGGTCACGGTGATGTATTGGTCTTGTTCATAGCTCTGAGAGAAGACATATGACCACTTGAAGGTCGCACTATTAGAAAGAACATAGGAGCTATTCCCTACCGCGATGGTTCCGGTGTTTGTGACTGCGCATGTGCAGTAGGTGTTCTTTCCTCCAGTCCAATACGGTTGATCTTGATAGACTTTTTCCCCGAAACTGGTAATGAGGTCTACCGAGTCTGTCTTGTCATAGGTGACATATTCAGTTGGCACAGCGGGAGATGTGACCCGCAGAAGATTATTGCCAAGTGGGGTAACAGTATTGAAAGCGCCCCAAATCCAGAGCGACTTATCCGCCACGATAGCGGTGTTAGACTGAACCGGGTAGCCATTATGGAAATACCGAGCCACCGAGACTTGGAACTTCAAGTCTGTGGTATCCAGAGGACGCCAAGACGACAAGAGATAGTCCTGTGTCCATGTAGAGGGTAGATTGATCTGGGTTGATACACTTGGAACAACTGCCATACCAGAACTTAGAGAACTGCTAGAGTAGCCTGAGGTTGTGGTGGTGATGCCCGATGGTGAGATGTAGGTAAAGAGTCTACCGACAAATCGGCCCGAAACACCCGGAGAGATATTGGTGGTTCCAACGAACTTATCGCCTTGCTTATTGGTCCATAGGATGAAGTCTTCGTCGCCGTCAAACTGAACGACGATGGCATAGTCCTTACCGGCTTCTATCGGGATAACTGATGGGAAGCGGAAGCGGGAGGGCATAGAAGCATCTGCCGAGACATGGATTGATCCCCATTCAAGGCGGCTCCAAATCACTTCGGTATCCACCCCATTCTGGCCAAGCAAAGGCACGCCGAATTGGGTTGGCACCAATCCTACGTTGACACCGGGGCTATAGATACCGGATTTATTGCCATCAATACGCGGCTTGGCTCTAAACCAAAGCTGCACTTCTGTGATGTTGACCTTAGTTGCCCGATTTACGACAGTTGGATCAACATAAAATACCTGAGCATATGCGTAAGCCATTAGTTCTCCTTAGAATATCCCTTTATTTAGTCGCTTAGTATGAGGTCCATGGGACATATGAAAGCTTCGCCCCGGCTCTAGAGTTTGGAGCTAAAACCTCAAACAACTGATAAGCATTTCCAATAAACGAACTGTCAAAAGTCTGTCCTTCATTCAAAATCAAACGGGATGAATCTGGTGTTGTGGTCAATCCAAGTTCGGCTTCTCTTGCTGCCCAATTTGTCATCGGTAGCAGGTATTCACATCTCAAGCGTCCAAACGGGTCGGACATAATAGAATTACCGATTGTTCCTCCATATGGTCTAACTGCTGTGGTGTTCTTCACCCCGTTAATATAGAGTTCATGGCGTGTATTCGGCAGAAGGCCAGTACAATCAATAATGATCATATCAAATTCGTGAGTTCCATCCGGGACAATAGATGAGTTGTGTCCGTATCTGGCACTAGCAATACCTGTATATCCGCTGGCTGATCCAGTCTTGCCACATGGATCAATAATGGTTCGGGTTTCGATTCCGCCTGTAATAACATCTGTGGGGTAGCGCATCATGGCGTAGTATGCCCATGGAGTTGTGCCATTTGGCATGACCATGTTGGTGATGGTCACGAAGTAGTAGCGACCATTAGCTGGATTATGGGTGAAGTCCATTTTACCAGCACCCGCAACAGCCGGTCCAGAGATTCCATCAACGTCTTGTAGGGTTGTGAGTCCGTATGAACCTGCAATACCCTGCCAAGATGATACGCCAGAACGTGAGGCAAGCTGCCAGAATGTGGCGGTTTGTGGATCACTCAAAAGCCACTGTCGGTCATTATTAGACATGGCAACTGCCGAAGCAGAGTCCAAAATCATAGCGGCGTTTGAGTAGTTGCTATACTTGGACTGATACACTCTCACAATCGGGTCATAAGGGAAGGCGAAGTAAACGGTTGCAGGACATGACTGTGATGAGAAGTAAGAGTGCATGACAGCACCGGGGTCAGCGCGTCCTACCCACGCTGACGCGCTACCATGAAGTGACCTATCAGGAGCCGTAGCCGATGAAAAGATAAGTTGATATTGTTTGGTGATGACCTGTGTATTGACAGTATAGGTGTTTGAAACAGGGATACATCCGGGTTGGATCGGATCGGTAGATACCGTAGCTCCATCCTGAGAAATCAGTTTGGAGTCAATAAAGGGCAAGTCTACGTTGATGTTGTGTTTCAATGACCATCTGAACTTCAACGGCACGCATAGATTAGATGGTGCAAGTGGAATGGTGTTGGATGATCCAGCTTCTAGATTGTCAAACACTTCAATCTCAGCCGCATACTGTGGGTTGGTGCGGGCTGAATAGAGGTAGGATGAGAAGTCATCGGCGGTGAAGCCAAACTTGAATCGGTTCAAGCTGCCATCAATAGACGATGGAATGACCTTATTGGTGATGCTTGTTTCAAGGGTGGAAAGAGACTGGTAGTATTCCAGATCGCGGATACGCCGTTCCAACTGACCAATATTGGCCATGGAGTAACCCTTAGGCTGGGAAGGAGCGGAAGTCTGGGTGTTGGCCACGATTGGATAGATGGTCCGATTGGCAAGTCTTTCTCCGACACGTCCTGTTGTATGAACCGAGGTGTCAATAATATCCACGACATTATTGGCTAAGTTGGTGCAAATGTTCGGATATGGCGGCACCACCATCCGGTTCAACATGAGATTGTCTGGAGATACGGTTGGGGCATAACGCTTGGCTGGATCAACAGAGGGGTAGCCTTGCTGAACGGTAATGTTGCCGTCCGAGCCTACCACAACCACATCGGTTCTACCGGCATACTGTTCAATATTCAGATACACAGCCGAGTCAGGAAGGGGAAACTTCTTATCGTTGGCTGGATCAGAGGTCACACCAAAACTCAGAGTATAAGTTGGGTTCACCGGAGCCGAGGCTGCGACCGAAGCCGGATCAACCGTATTGGCTACAGCCGGTCGGAAGTCCAGACAGTTCAAGAGGTCATAGTAGTTGCCCTTTTCATCGTAGAACTCAGGAACTTCAAATGAGTTGGCATCAGAGGTCAAGCTGGCCAGCGCCTTGCTGTCGTTATTAGCAATCGCTACTGCGTTGGCGGTATGAGTATAAGAGACAGTATCAAAATAACCATCATCGGTTCTCTTATAGTAGTCAAAACAAACCAAGAGATAATCCGAAGTTGTCAGAGCAATAGAAGTCTTGGGGTTCAGATATAGATATGAAAGGTCGCAGTAGTTAGACTTCTGCGACGGATCAATAAAGAACTCCTGTCCAATATCAGGAGACGAGGTAGAAACCCCTGAGTCCCCGACATAAACATTTCTGAGGCGGAAGGCTTCGGCCACACCAAGGCACCATGGTCCTTTGATTCCCCCGATATTGGTTGATAGGTTCATCTTGACATACCGGGACCGGTTCAGGGTCTTGGAGGTAGAACTAACCCCGCTCCGCTTGATAGAGCATCCAAGGGATGTGGTGATGGATGTAGGTGCTTCAAAAGTCATTCCGAAGTTGAGGGTGAGAATGGTTCCGGCTACGTTGAGGTTGGCAGAAAGTCCTGTTCTACGTCCAAAGGGCACCGGCACATTCTGGGGGAAGGTTCGGCGTAGGGCACCACCATTATTGGCAAAGGCACAGTTAGAATCCAGAGTGGCAAAGGTGTTGTTTGTCACCGAAATGATTTTCTTGACGTTGTTTTCAGAGGAACCGCCCGTCACCTTGACATAATCCCCGGCTTGTAGGTTGGTCAGGAAGGTTGTTCCCACACCATGGAGGTTAGCCGAGGTTGTAAAGACGTTGACACTTCCGGTTAGGGCTGTGTAGGCGATAAGGTTGTTAGAGATTGGCACCACATACAGATCGCGCATGTCGGCATCTGATAGGGTTGGGCTATAGGGGTAAGTTTCATTTGGGGTGCCCGCAACAGACTTAGACATAAGACCGGTGTTATTGGCGACTGTGGTTGTCTGATCAATCGTTCGGTAGATATAGACCACGTTGTTTGTGTTGCGGATAGACTCCACGCCTGATCTAAAGACCAGAGTATCATTCTGGATTTCCTTGAGAACTGCGACATTCGCGGCGGTAGTGGGGTCAAGTTCTAATACAGCGTCGGCAATACCCTTATTGGTATTGTTGTAGTAGAGCGAACGAACAGACTTGAAGTTTTTGCCTGAGTTCATGGCCACGTTGAACAGATACATTCTGTAAATCGCCGTAGGATCGCCCGCTAGGCCGCTTTCCAGCGTCATAGAGCGGATTCTTGCGGTTCCGATCTTATTCCCTACGGGGGTGGTGTTTGCCGTTGTAATCAAGGCTGTGTTGGACAGGAAGCCCTTAGCCGTATCATAGAGGTCAACGGTATCTCCGGTAGAGAACTGGAATAGGCCGCCAACTTCCTTGGCGCGCACATAGGCATCATAGTTGAGCGAAATACTAATGGTGTTGGTGGTGAAGGTTTGGGTCGCTTTAGGCACATCAACTTTGTAGTTCCGCTGTGTCCTGGTCTTATAGCCGTTGATGTAGGCTTCCCCTGGATCAACCACGGCGGTGTAGTAGGCCCCTTCCAGAGAACCATTCGCGACTGAGGCTGTGGTAACAAGGAACGGATCAAGAACAAAGTTGCCGCTGGCATCATCCATGCGCCGCGCCATTTCATCCCCAATCTTGGAATAGATAGAGACTTGGTTTTGTTTGTAGGGGTTGCCGTCATTCCATTCTACCAGAGATAGAAACTCACTATTAGAGAGAACATCCGAGGTATTGGCGATGAGCAACTGTGGAATAAGCTTCATACGGTCGGCACCGGGGGCATTTTCGTTTTCAGTTCCCAGCGCATTATCAGTCAGAGATGAGTCGGCGGTGTAGTTGATGATTTCTTCGTTGGTGATAAATCCAACCGAGACGTTGTTTGGAGTTGATGAATAGGAGTTGACAATAACAATCTGGGGTTCCACCCGGATAAAGTGGCCAAGCTGATAGATAACCCCTTCCGAAACACCAAAGGCATAGCCGTTACCTACCGAGGCAACCGCTGTGGCTACCTTGATCTTGTCATAGTAGTTGCGCGCTGTGAGGCTGAGTGAGGTGATACCCGAGAGGTTATTAGAGGATTTGATGGTAGTATGAGGAAGGAATCTATAGCCTTCACCCCGATCCACCATGAGAATAGCGATGATCTTACCGATACCGTTGGTCACAACCTGTCCAGTTGCGCCCGTTCCAAAGATTTTATCAATTGTTCCTGATTTGGTGGCGGTAGAGTTCTCAAACGAGTTAAATTCTCCGAATGTCCACGAAAACGAGTTGGCACTTGAGTTGGCCAAATCTACTGCGCGTGGTTTGACGGTCAAAAGGGCATTATTGGAGCCTAAAATGGTGTCAATACCTATGATTTCTACATTTGATCCATAGATAGGATCGGTGATGTAGTCGCCAACCACAAGAGTTCCGGTCGTGACATTGGCGCTTATTTGAGACACGAACACCAAAGTATCGTTGTTAGAGAAGTTGGTTGATCCGTTGTTTACATCTACACCAAAGATAGAGGCTCGCCCGTTATGAACGGTGAGGGTGTCATCTGTTTGGAATACCGTGTTGCCGTTGGTATCCGAACTGGCATAGTTGATGTAGAGGGTCTTGAGGTTAGGGTCTGAGGCTTCAAACCCATCTATGGAGTTAATGACATATCCCTTGAGCCCTTGATCGGATTCAACAAACATGCCTTCGTAGAGGGATGGGTCAATAGATACGCCGGTTATGCTGTTATCACGTAGCTTGACATACTGATAGTTCGGATAGAAGGAGAAGTTACAGCCGTTGACGATTGTGCCAGCCTTGAAGATGTTATCTCCAAACTTCTCAATTTGATTCTGTAACTGAGCCTGTAGATTGTTTAACTCACGAACCTGAACTGACACCGAGGGCTGAAAGAGGATTTCGTGATAGCTCTTTTCCGGCGTGTAATCAGCAAAATATGGTTCGTTGTTTAAGTTACTTTTCAGAGGCATTTATTTTTCCTTTTAGAAACTCAAGAGTATCTTGATTGTTTCTGATGTTGTGTTTGACCTTGAAACTTCATCAATATTTTCCACAAACAAAGTATGACCACTACCAGCAATAAGGTCTGGTGGATATTTAGTGTCCACGACGACAACGGCACCCGAGGTATTACCGGTCATGGTATTCGCGCCGCCTACTCTAAACTCTCCGCTTTGATTGGTGATATAAAGAGTGACGTTGCTGCCATTACTATTAGATGAGTGAAGTAGTCCTTCGGCGTAGTGGTCAGTATTGGACTGACGGACATATTCATTTTGGGTGAATGATCCAAAAGTTGAGATTCCTGTGTATTTATACATCTGAACAAAAGTATCAAAACTCTTCTGAACTCCATTCATATAAACCGATGCCACATTCGTCCATGCGCCTGAGTTCAACCCAACTAACTCATCTCCAGTAATAAACTGACCATAAACATTAGCCAAGAGAACATGTGTAGCATTAGCCGATACAAAATACCCGTGGGAGTAGGTGTTGGTGATAGAGGCACTTGAGAGAGTGCTAACAAATAGTCCGTTGGTTGTCATTACCAACTGAGTGGTATTGGATACCGAGTTCACGGTGGCAAGTTGATGCGACAATCCATCCGACGATTCCAAATAGACGTATTCTCCACTATGGAACTGCTTAGTGAACATTCCACTCACCGAATTGATCACGTTGGTAGCGGTGGATACATTCACGTTGGCATCCACCCGGATAGGCTTGATCTGAACAACCTTCTCTCCAACCACAAAGTTGCCTTCAAGCGTAGTGAAGGACAGAGCAACATTGGCAAATATGGGGTCTTTCAATAGACCTATTTGCTTGAATTTGTTGGTGGCCGGGAGAGTGTTTGATTCTGTATTAGAGAGTTTGACCGAGAACATCACACTATTACATGAGAGTTCAAGGGCTGTGTTGGCTCCGTGGCCTCCCGATGGTGGGTTGATGATCCGTAGTTCGGCGGGCAAAGTAATACCTACGGAACTGTCAGTATAGACATTAGCCGATGAGAACCGAGTATAGTTGGCCCCTCTGTTGAGAATTTCCACCCGATAGACCGAGTTGGTATTGTAAGAGTTGACAAGGGCACGGGCCACACAGTTGACGATACTGAGTCCTGATCCCACCACATCCACGCGCGGGTAGATTTCATACTGTGATCCGTTGGTTGGGGTGGTTTGGAAGGTATTGGATATGACAACATACTTGCCGCTGCTATTGGAAAAGTAGGACTCAACCTTAGTGTATTGACCAGAACCTATGCCGGTTGAGATATAGATGAGGCATCCCGAGTAAAAGTTATTGGTCGTGGCGGCTATTGAGTTGGCGATTTCATAGACAAAACTGTTGCCACTTACCTGAATATGGGGAGTTGAGAAAGTGCCGGTGACATAGTTGTCATACTTCTGTCCCTGTCCCTCTACTTTGATGATATCCACGGTTCCATATGAGGCGGTGGACTCAATAGTAGTGTTGGTCACAACCGGGAAGTTGGATGAGGTAGAGAACTTGAGGTCAATAGATGAGGCAACCGAATACATATACTTCCAACGGTAGCCATCGGAGGTTTGATAGATGTAGGAGTTAGAGCCCGAGATGTGGGAGAAATTGGGCTGGATCGTTGATTGGGTGCGGTTATTGTTATCCAGACACTTATAGACATGCTTATAAGACCCTTCATCGGTGATAACAAAGTAATCCTTACTCGCCAGTTCTTCGTCTTGATCATCATACATGTCGTATGTGGTAGAGGTCACATAAGGAATGTTGCGAATGGTGAGCTTCAAGTCGTTATAAGATGCTCGCTTACCCCCAATCATGTTGGAATAGGGGTTTACCAAAGTGTCATAGTAGGATTCCGAAACATCGGATTTGGGAGTAATGGCTGGGTTGTGATCACCAATAAACAGATAGTATACGGTATTGGCCGGTTCTATGACCGATTCTATAATCTGCTGGGCTACGTGTAGTTTTTGCGCCGCCGTTGTTAGTTTTGATTCCATATTAGACTCCAACTCCAATCACAAGCCAATAAACCTGTGCTGTTGCGGCGACTGCCTGAGTAGAGCGCGGCACCACATGGGTGATGTTGGCATATGAGCCTTGGGCTGTGAAAGCTGCCGAGTTCACGGCGAACTGTGCGTTTAGAACTGTAGTAATGGCAACGGGTAAAGACACCGAGGCGGGAGATGTGGTATTGGCTGGAACGACTCCCCATTGTAATGAGATTCCACCCGGCAGACGGCAGTAGCCGTTGTTCGCGACAACAGACTGTGTGCCAATGGTCAAGCCGGTGTTTGTGGTAATCGTGAGATTGGGGGTTCCGGCATAGGTGCTGTTAGAGAACATGATCCCAAGGTTTCCCGAAATACTGGAAATAGCCCCCGAAACATTAGATTGATACTGCACACCCGAGGCGTTGCCGCTGTAAATACCGGTGGTATTTACCACAAAGTTATTGACTGTAGAGTTTCCCACCTTGATAGAGGTTGAGTTTACAGATACTAAACCTGAGTTAGAGCCAACCAATAATCCAGTATCGTTAGCGATAAAGGTATTAGAAATGACAAGGCCGGTTGAGTTGACTGTAGAGTTACCTACCGAGACTGAAGATGATTGATAGAGTGGCATGAAATCTCCTTAGGTGAGTTCAGTAATCTTGGCTGACCCGTTGGCCGATGCCCAAATGCCTCTGATCTGTCCGGTGAAGCCATAAGGGACTTCGTAATAGCCGCTCACGGCGATCTGCACCGAATAGACCGTGGTTGAGGATGTGGTGGTCCCCAGAACCAAATAGAGAATTTGGGTAGAGGAATTGAAAATTGTGGCCCCAAGCCGATTGGCGTTAGCCGCCAACACAAGAACATCCGTTGCCGATGAGGCGACCGAGGATAAAGTCCCGGTAGTCGGTGGAAGTTGTTGATGTAATGGAACATGATCACTACCAGATAGCCGAGTCGCGATAGTTTCGGCTGAACCTGCATGGTTTGTAATGGATATATTGGTCATGGTGTTCCCTTATAGAATTGTTATTTGTTGTGAGCCTAACTTGCGTCGGTCAATGTCGCTTTCGCTTGTGACAACCGACGAGGCAAATGAAATATGTAGGTTTGATGATGTGGGATATACGAAAGCCCCGAAATACTTAGTTCCGGCCACATGCAATAGCTGTTTCAACATGTCTTCGTATTTATTTAGCGCGATTGAAGCGCGGATTTCATATGAGTATTCCTGATAATACCAACCATCATAGAGTTTGGCTTGATCCGAGAGCCACCCACCCTTGCGCTTATAGTATCCTTCGCCATATCCTTGAGTGTGAAGATTAGCAAAAGCCAATCCGGCATTTTCATCATCAGAGGCCACACCCGCCTTGGCAAATCTCAGAGAGTCTGACTTCTGATAGCCAAAGCCTGAGTCCATAATGGCGAGGCCGGTGACAGCCCCTTCCACAGTCTTGGCTTCGGCAGAAACATTAGCGTTTAAACCCATGTAGCCGCTGGTGTAGTCCACATAAACCGTAGTCACGTTGGCTGTGGCATCTGATGATACTCCGGTCAGCTTGGTCGCTGTGTTGGATGTAGCCACAAAGTTATTACTGTCGTTGAATCGGAGGCGTTCCACGAACATGTGTGTGTTATTGGCTTCTTTGACGATTCCCCGGCTATTGATGCCCAAGGTATCCTGTGTGACCACTTCTCCCACCACAAATGGCTTGGAAGCTCCGGTAATGCGGAGTTCGTTGTCATGGATATACCGACGAGCAACCAAAGGATCATAGATTTTGACGATAGGACCGAGGTTATAGCCGCTTCCTCTGTTGATCCCGGTTAGCTGATAAATCTTGCCGATCATGTAGGATTCTACGTTGGTAAACTGTGCCCCGAGCGTTCCGATGGTTAGGTTCCCGGTGGGCATCTTGGGAAAGCCATAGGCAATCGCGTTGATGGCCAAGTTCAAATAATCTTTGATCATATCGGCACCAATATCCACGGTTTCGGTGTAGATCATGTTATTGGAGAAATCCACATTAGCCAAAACACCGCTGGAAATAGAGGTGATGGTTCCGTTGGTCATGGAGTTGGCAAAGGTGAGGTAGTTGCCGTTATCTGAATAGAAGGTGTTGACCGTATCAATCACCCCGACATAGAGGCGTTGGGTCTGCACATTAGCCGATGAGTTAGAGGTATTCCCCCGTAGGGTCTTATTGGTTACAAAGATTCCTGCCACATTAGTAAGGCGTAGGGTTCCGGTTGTCGCAGTTTCGGCAGAATAGGAAGTCAGAGAGCCGTTGGCGATCTTTACGCCCGCGTTAGATAACTGGTAGATTTCCTCGTCATTCTGGAATGACCCTGACTTCTGGGATACGGTGATAACAAGATTAGAATAGTAGCCAATCACATTCGCCACAGCGGTCGCGTTGGCATAGGTTTGTTTGGTGATCGTGAAGGTATTGCCCGTGCTATAGAGGGTTGTATGGTTCAGGTTGCCCGACAATAACGAAATCAAGACAGAGCCGTTGGTGGTTGAAGTCGGTTCCGAGCGAATGACCCGTCCGGTTCCATTCACAACTCCCGTTGCCCATGTATAGACCATATCGCCATTAGCGAACTGTCCGGTTCCGGCTGAATAAGCGATATTGGCAAGAGGCTGCGACACATAGTCAAAGAACTGTAGATAGTCATAGCCGGGGTTGGTCGCATGAACCACGACATTAGACACCACAAGGATTTTCTCGGAGATCAGCACGTTGGCGCTATTGGAATATCCATAGCCGCCATTTTGGAGGGTGAAGGTCACAAGGCCGGTAGCATCTGTAACCGAGGTAACACGGGCCTTCCCTTGTTCGCCATAGTCTGAGTAGAGATCAACCGTATCTCCAATCATATAGTTAGAGCCGGTTCCAGTAATATCCACGATGGCGTCGGTGAGTGAGCCAATAATGAAAGGACGATCCGAAACATTCAACACGGCATCGGTGGAGTTGACTGGTTCATTTACTTCAAAGTTGCCGTTGACGGCTGAGATGTAGAGAATGTCTATGATTCTATTTTTGACAGTTCGTCGCACCAAGGCTTCGGCAAAGGCTGTGGCACCGGAGACTGCCCCGATGATTTGCTTGCCCACAAGCTTGTCAGCATATTTTTGAATAGAGATTTCCAGATAGGTTGGCCGATACCACTTACCATCCGAGAGGCGGAAGATATCATCACCAGGGTAATAGACGGAAGCGGGCTGCCCAAAGACAGAACGAAACAGAAGGTCAATCGCTCGTTCAGTTCCCTTGGAACGGTAGAGGTCCAACGAATGTTTCAGGAGTGTCTTGAGGTTAGACTTGGTGGTGAACTGGATATTCTTGAGGTATTTTTCCTTGAAATAGACAAGGAAGTCATTTGTGGTGGTGTCAATATCCTTGTTATCCATATAACGCCGCAGATAGTAGTTGGGGTTATATCCCGTCTTGACGGTGGAATAGGCAGAGTTTACCGATGAAAAATAGGGTTCCTCATTCAGCACCATGAATGAGTTATTGGCGATACTATTGATGGTGTAGAGTTCATAATCGTTTCGGTTGTCTTGGTGGTAGATCGCGATGGTATCCCCATTCGCGAAGCCTTCAAAGTTGGTGCCCCGCCCCGAGACATTAGCCTGTCCTGCGTTGATATTGAGCCACCCACTAGGGACAAACTGGGTGTTGGCTACAGTCTGTGAGCCTTCAAGCCATTTGTAGTATTCCTTGACAAAGGCCACAAAGATAGGGCCTTCTTCCCGGAAATGGGCAGGAAGCTGAGATTCCACAAGGGAACTGATTTTCTTTTCTAAAACTACATCAAATTCTGACATTACAGGTATATCGCTTCCACGCTTACGTTGATTTCCGATGGATCAAGTTTCATAATGATGTTGCGCTTGGCTGAGATATCCTTGTCAGCCGGAACACCATAGATTTTGATCGCATCTCCATCATACTCGTTGATGGTAATGTTATTTATAGTGACACGCCCGGTCGCATAATCCACGCTTCCGGTTTCTTTGATGGTGATCCGTTCATCGGACGCGAACTTCACGATTCGCAACATACCGTTGCCATCATCTTCAAGCTTACAGACTTCCCCGTTATACTTGAAGAAGGATGAGTAAACGGTCTTCTGATCTAATCCTGAATAGATCGCGCTTTGACTGGGCAGATTATCAATCAGGGGGGTATCCAACTCAATCACCGTAGAGAGTAGGGAGTTGGTCGGAGGATTCCATCTCTTATAGATGTTGGCAACCGTCTGGTTAGAGACAATAGACATATCGGAGTCGTCAATGTATCGGCTCAACTGAGAAATCCGCAGCGTAGAGGCAAAGTCATTTAGATATGTTGCGTTGTAATCAAGGATTGCCGCCGTTGCCAGCGTTTTGATACGATTGACCGAGTTGGTGGTGATGTTGAGGTTGTAGCGCACCAAGGAACTGATAGAGAGATATAGCTTCTCCGGTTCCACGATAATGGCATCAATAGACAGAGGGGCACGGCGCTTCAGGAAGTTGTAGTAGGAAGTCTTCTTAGACTCCGGCAACCCTTCCACATCTGAGATATCAATAGCCACAAAGACCTTACCAAATCTTGGAGGGCTGACTTCTTCCCCACCATAAACCGATACGGCGTTGATTTCAGGAAACTCAGTCTTCAAGACGATTTCATAGTCTGTGGGGGTCACAGTTCGTTCCTGAACCTGAAAGGCGCGCGGCGCATAGTAGCGGATAGATTCGTTGTCTTCGGCTTCTGCCCCATTCTTAGAGGCTTCAATTGTTTCCACCAAGGGTGTATCTGCGAGTTCATTTGATCTTGTAGGGTCAAAGTCACAAGAGAATGACCGCGCGCCGTTGCCCGCCAATCCATTAGAGATGCGGTAGTCAATCAGGATGGTAGAGTTCAGCTTGGGCTGTCGGCCTAGGATGTTATCCCCAAAGTAGATTTCATAGTTCCCGGTTTCGCTGGTTTGTAGGAAGAACACCTTGGACTGTTCGGTAAGGTCTAGGAGTGAGTTGGTGACTTTGTAGAGATCGCCGGTTTGGCTGCCATCTTCATAGACCGATACCGCAATAGAGCGCGTGTCCACATTCTTATTGGTTAGCTTGAACCGCTGATTGGTGGTTCCGAGAAACACATAGCTGTCCTTGATATAGACGCCTTCATAGATATCCGTCTCAAAGGTGAAGGTGGTGTTGGCCGATGATACCGTAATGGTTTCGGGAATGGTGTAGGTGTAGCTCTTAGACTTGATCAGGGTAGATAGCTAACTTCCCTTTTGGACCACGTAGGGCTGAGAGGTTCCG
>Ga0315284_10008491_pt1 | contig 14684 bp, 11 predicted proteins | sample YL17G09_16_MG_FD_203696 | JGI IMG/M metagenome (GOLD analysis project Ga0315284, IMG submission 203696) | Sediment microbial communities from Yellowstone Lake, YNP, Wyoming, USA - YL17G09_16 | ecosystem: Environmental > Aquatic > Freshwater > Lake > Sediment | place: USA: Wyoming | collected... | reverse complement strand
GGAGAGGCCGACGCGGCGGGCCATATCCTTGAGGGCGATGCCGCGGGACTTGCCCAGCCGGATCTCCTCCAGCACCCGGCCGAACTCCTCGGCGAGGGGGCCTTTCACCTTCTCCACCACCTTACCCATGGCGCCGTCCAAACCGAGGCCGGCCTCCACGCTGACCACCAACAGGTCGAGGATGTCGGGCATGGAGCGGCGGATGGCGGTCTGGCGGCCGTAGACGGCGCGGTTGAGCAGGGCAGAGGGCAGGAGCAGGCCAAAGAGCACAAAGAGCGCCCACCAGGCGATGCGCAGGGCACCCACCGGGACCCAACCGGAGAGCAGCAGGCCCACCGCGGTGAAGACCACCAGGGAGAGCACGCGCAGGGCGATGAACTCCCGGGCCCCGAACTTGGGGGGTGCGCCGGCGGCCTCCAGGCGGGCCTGCACCCGGGCCACCATGCTGGCGGGGGTGAGGCCGGCGATGGCCCGGCCGATCACCCGCAGGCCGGGGAGGGTGACCCGCTCCCAGGCGGGCAGGCGATAGCGATCGGCGATGGCCGCCTGGAGGCCGACGTCCCCGCCCTGGGCCATCTCCTGCAAGCGCTCGCTCACCGCCCAGGCTTCCGGGCGGTAGAGGGCACCCAGCGCGAGCAGGAAAGCACTCATGAACACCATTACAAAAGCTATGACCAGCATGTCAGCACCCTCAGAAATCCATGTCGAGCATGCGCTTGATGACCAGCGCCCCGGCGAGCTGCAGGCAGACCCCGACCACTACCAGCGCCTGCCCGAAGGTAGTGGTAACCAGGGGCATGAGGTAGGGCCGGTTGAGGACGAAGATGAGCAAGGCCATGATGACGGGCAAGGCGAGCAGGATGATGCCGGAAAGGCGGCCCTCGGCGGTGAGGGCGGCGATCTCGGCGCGGATGCGGTTGCGCTCGCGGATGGTGGCGGCCAGGGTCTCCAGGATGGAGGCCAGGTTGCCGCCCACCTCGAGCTGGATGGTAATGGCGGTGACCATGAGCTGCACGTCGTAGCTGGGCACCCGGAGGGCGAGGTGGCGCAGGGCATCCTCCATGGGGAGCCCGAGGCTGACCTCCTGGGCCACCTGGCCGAACTCGTTGGCGATGGGGGGGGCCATCTCCTGGCTTACGGTCTGGATGGAGCGCAGCACGCTGTAGCCGGAGCGCAGGGAGCTGGCGATGAGCACCAGGGCCTCGGAGAGCTGCTGCTCCATGAGCCGCTGGCGGGAGGAGCGGAGCATGCTGACGATCATGTAGGCGAGCAGGGGGCAGACGAGGGCGGCGAGGATGGTCAAGGCGAGCACGTGCAGCAGCAGCCAGACCAGCGAGGTGATGGCGACGGTGCCCACCAGCACCAGCACCAGGAACTCGCTGGGCTTGACCGGGAGGCCGGCGCGCACCAGGGCGAGCTGTAGGGGCTCGAGCTTGCCCCACCCGGCGAGCAGCCGGCTCACGGTGGGGAAGAGGTCAGCACGCTCGTGGGCCTGGGAGGGGGCTTGTTCCTCCGGGGCGGAGATGGCGTCGAGGCGAGCTTCCACCGCGCGCTGCTGGGCGGTGAGGGCGAGCAGCACCATGGCGGCGAGGCTGCCGGAGGCGATGAAGGTGAGCACCAAGACGAGGGCGGTCATTTCTTGGCTCCGTTACGCTCAGGCTCGAAGATGCCCAGGGGCAGCTTGAGCCCGGCCACTTCCAGCCGAGGCATGAACTGGGGGCGCATGCCGGTGGCGGTATGGCGGCCGAGCAGCTCGCCCTGGGGGGAGACGCCCTCCCGGCGGAAGAGGAAGAGGTCCTGGAGCACGATCACGTCGCCTTCCATGCCCTGCACCTCGGTGATATGGGTGATCTTGCGGCTGCCGTCGCTGAAGCGCTGGAGGTGGACGATGAGGTTGATGGCGCTGGCGATCTGCTCCCGGATGGCGCGGGAGGGGAGGTCGGTGCCGGCCATCAGCACCATAGTTTCCAGCCGGGCCAGGGTATCCCGGGGGCTGTTGGTGTGGGCGGTGGAGAGGGACCCGTCGTGGCCGGTGTTCATGGCCTGCAGCATGTCCAAGGCCTCCCCGCCGCGGGTCTCACCGACGATGATGCGGTCGGGGCGCATGCGCAGGGCGTTGCGGACGAGCTGGCGGATGGTGATCTCGCCCTTGCCTTCCAGGTTGGGCGGGCGGCTCTCCAGGCTGACCAAGTGGTCCTGCTGCAGGCGGAGCTCGGCGGCGTCCTCGATGGTAACGATGCGCTCCACGGAGGGGATGAAGGAGGAGAGCACGTTGAGCAGGGTGGTCTTGCCGGTGCCGGTGCCGCCGCTGACCATAGTGTTCAGCCGGCCGAGCACGCAGGCCTGCAGGAAGTCCACCATGGGGCGGGTCCAGGTGCCAAACAGCAGCAGGTCGGCATCGGTATAGGGGACCCGGGAGAACTTGCGCACGTTGAGGCAGGGCCCCTTGACCGAGAGCGGAGGGATGATGGCGTTGACCCGGGAGCCGTCGGGGAGGCGGGCATCCACCATGGGGGAGGCCTCGTCAATGCGCCGGCCCAGGGGGGAGACGATGCGCTCGATGATGCGCAGCACGTGGGCATCGTCCCGGAAGCGGATGGGGGTTTCGAGCAGCTTGCCATCGCGCTCGATGTACACCTGGTAGGGACCGTTGACCATAATCTCGGTGAGGGTGGGGTCCTCCAGCAGGGGCTGGATGGGGCCGTAGCCCCGCACCTCGTTATAGACGGCGGTGACCAGCCGGTTGCGGATGCGCGCCGGGACCGCGAGGCCGCGCTCCGAGAGCAGGCGCTGGGCGAAGGTGCGGATATGCTCCAGCATCTCCGGCTCGGAGGTATTGGCGAGCACCTTGGGCTCGGTTTCATCCACCAAGCGGGAATGAATGTCGAATACGAGCTGGAGCTCGGCCTCCGGGGTGAGGGCCTCCATCTCGGTTGCGAAACCGGTGTCGCCGGCCATACCTGCCTCCTTCAGTCTGGCTTGGTGCCGTTGAACCCGGACACGCCGTGGGCCAGGGTGCGGATGCTCTGGGCGACGGCGGCCCGGGGGTGACTCATCACCAGGGGGACGCCGGCGTTGACGGCGCCCACGGCCACCCGGGCGTCATTGGGCACCTGGGCAGTGACGGGATGCTCGAAGGTGCGTTCCACGTCCAGCAGCCGCAGGTGATTGCCGCGGGTGACCCGGTTGAGCACCACCCGCAGCCGCTCGCTGGCGACGTGATCCCGGGCCAGGGCCTGGTAGAGGGTCCTGGTGTCGTTCAGGGTACTCAGGTCATAGAGGTTGGCCACCAAGATGACCAGGGTGGAGTGGGTGATCACGTAGGCGCTAAGGTCGTCGAAGGTGGGGGGGACGTCGAGCACCACCAGCCGGAACATGCGCTTGAGGGCTCCCAGCACTTGGGACATCTGCTCGACGGTAACCTTGCCCCCCAGCCGGGGCCGGTGGCCGCCGGTGAGCACCCGCAGGCCGGACTCATGGCGCACCAGGTGCTCCATCACCAGCTCGGGGTCGAGCTCTCCGGAGAGCTGGGCGAGGTCGGAGAGGTTGCGCTTGGGCTTGAGGTTAAGCATGAGCGCCACGTCGCCGAACTGCTGGTAGAGGTCCACCAGCGCCACCTGGTCGGGGTGCTCCTGGGCGAGGGCGACCGCCATATTGACGGCGATGGTGCTCTTGCCCACCCCGCCCTTGGCCCCGGTGACGGTGATCACCCGGGGCACGCGGGTGGGGTCAACGATCTCGGCGAACTCCTGGCTTTGGCGGCGATCGGTGACCGCGTAGGCTTCCGTGAGCGCCTTGAGCAAGGCCTCCCGGGAGATCGGCCGGGCGAGCACCTCCTTCACCCCGGAGCGCATGGCCTGGCGAAGCAGGTCGGCGCCGGCGCGCTGGGCGGTGAGCAGGACCATGGTCTGCGGGCGGGCGAGCCAGATCATCTGGGCCGCGTCCAGCCCGCTCATGAGCGCCAGGTTCTCGTCCAGGACCGCGAGGTCGGGATGGAGCTGGACCGCGAGCTGGGCGGCCTCGTGGCCGTCCTGGGCCACCCCCACCACTTCTATGGACTCTTCACCGGCGAGGTAACCGAGCAGCTCGTCGGTAAGAGAGGTATCCGGCTGCGAAACCAGGACCCGCATCGAAGACTCCGATCTATGCTTACCTGAAGTGCCTGCGCTTCTCCACGGTGGTGCCAGGCTCCGGGGAGGAAGCGGGGGCGGCCGCCACGGGGGCGGGCGCGGGGGCCACCGCGGTGGGGGTGGCGGGAGCGGGAGGCACGGGCACCGCGGACTGCGGGAGGGGCCTGGCCATCAGCTCGGTGGCGGTGACGATCTCCGGGGTGACCAGGATGATGAGCTCCCGCTCGGCGTTAATGGTGTCGGTGCGCTTGAAGAACTCGCCGATGATGGGGATCTCGCTGAGCAGCGGGATGCGCCGCACCACCTTGGCGGTCTCGCTCTGGATGAGGCCGGCGATGACCAGGGTCTGCCCGGAGGGGATGTGCACCTTGGTGGTGGCGGAGCGGCTGCGCAGGGCGGGGATGGTGATGCCGGAGGCGCGAATGGCGTTGGCGAAGTCGAGCTCGCTCACCTCCGGGCTGACCATCAGGTCCACGCTGTTGCCATCGGCGCCGATGCGGCCCTCGATGTCCAGGTCCACGCCGAACTTCTTCCACTGCACGGAGATGGAGGGGGCGCCGCCCGACTGGATGGACTGCACCACGGGGATGGGGATCTCACCGCCCAGGTGGATGTTGGCGCGCTGGCCTTCCATCACCAGCAGGTTGGGCTCGGAGAGGATCTTGGCCCGGTTCTGGGTGATGAGGGCGGTGAGCGAAGCGCCCAACAGGTCCAGGCGGCGGAAGGGCCCGCCGGTGTTGACGGCGAGCGGGGTAGCGCGCGCTTCCCCGAACAGGATGGGCTGCTGGATGGTGACGTTACCCTCAGTATTCACCAACTGGGAGCCCCACTCCACCCCGAGCTCTTTGAGCGCGCGCCGGTCCACGTCCACCACCCGGGCGTGCACCAGGATCTGGCGGGGGTCATAGGTGGTGGCGGTGACCATGTTGATAACGCTGATCAGGTCGCCGCTGGAGATCTGGGCGGAGGCGGCGTCGAAGGTGCTGGAGGGGGTAATCACCCGCAACCGGGTGATGCCGGAAAGGATGCGGGAGAGCTTCTCCGCATCGGCCGGGGTGACCTGGCCCTGGATCACGATCAGCTTGTCGCTGCCGGTGATGTTGAGCACGGTGGGAAGCATAGCCTGGCGGATGACGCCGATCAGGTCCTCCGCGCGGGGGCTCTCCACCGGGGTGACCACCACCAGGCTGCGGGTGGAGGGGAACAGGGCGGCGGCGACGGCCTCGGCGCGCTTGGCCACGGCCGGGTCCTTGACCGTGCCCTCCAGGAGCACGGTGCCGTTGACGTCCCGAGCGGAGACGCCGGTGCCGGAGAGCTCACCGTTGATCTGGGCCACGAGCTGGGCCACATCCGGCCCCACCGGCTTGACCACCAGCAGGTAGCGCGACTGGCCGCTGCGGTCCCAGGCGTCGAGGGTGGTGGTGCCGACGCTCTTGGCGTTGAGCAGGAGCTGACCGGAGCTGACCACGGCCACGTCCACGACCTTGGGGTCGGCGACGGCGGCCCGGGTGAGACCGGTAAAGGAGAGCGTGATGGACTGGCCCACCTGCAGCTCACGCGCCTGCTCCTGGACCGGTGCGGCTGCGAGCAGCACCCCGGCGGAGCAGAGCAGGGAGAGCATAACCAAAGTGATAGCGATCTGTGTTCTCATGGTTGATTATGGCGCTTAGCGCGCGGCCTCCTTCGGTTGGCAGTGTGAGCCTATTCGGCTACGGTAACGACCTCTTTGTCAGTGCCCCGGTAGAGCTCCACGGTGTGCTGGGCGACCGGGGTAACCGGCTGCACCCGTTCCGGGCTCAGCAAGCGGGAACGCGGGGCGGGAGCAGTCATGAAGGGAGAGAAAGCCGGCGGGCGGTAGACCACCCGGGCGGGAGCGGCCGCCGCAGAGCGGGGCTGCTCGGGCTGGGGGATGCGGCCGACCAGGGTCCGGCTGGTAATGCCGGTGACGTCTGCGAACTCGGTGTCACCCACGGGGCGCAGGGCGAGCCGGAGCTTGCCCTTGGACTCGGCGAGGATGAGCTTCTCGGCGTCCTGGGGGGTGACCGCCAGGGTGGCGTTGGGCACCTCCTGGGGGCGGCTCTCGGTCTTGCCTTGCACCTCCACCTGCTGCTCCTGCACCTGGCGGCCGGTAGCCAGCAGCTCCACGTCCTGGAGCACGGTCTTGGTGACGCTGGCCTTGTCCTCGGTGAAGGTGGCGATGACGTCCACGTGGTTGCCCGGCTGGAGGAAGCCGGCGACCCCGATGATGGGGTCAATGGCCACGGTCACCGCCCGCATGCCCGGGGGCACGGCGAAGGCGAGGCCGAGGCTGGGGTTCTTGGCCGCCACCTGGCTCCTGAGGATGGTGTCGCCGGCGGCGATGGCAGCCACCGCCACCCGGCCCACCACCTCATCGGCGCTCACCGCGGCGTCCTTGTCGAGCCAGCCGTAGGGCTTGGTGGTGACCCGGATCTGGCCCGGCTCGATCACGGTGCGGGGCGGGAGGTTGACCTCCGCCACCACCGCGGGCACCTGCTCGCCGCCCTGCTGGGCCTTGATCGCCTGGGCCTTGTTCAGCAGATAGACCAGCGTGGTCGCGCCGAGAGCGAACACCAAGGCGGCAAGGATAATGGTTCTTCTAGTCAAGCCGTTCATGTTGGTCCTCCCGGGTCCTATTCGATTAGCCGAAGCACGGCCACCCCGTAGTCGGGGCCGCCAGGGGTGCCAGTAGGGATGGTGTATTCGATGAACCGGCCGGTGACGTACTGGCCGGAGCAGCTAGTGAGGTAGAAGGCCGCGAAGCCCAGGATGGTGACGTCACTGCGGCCGCTTTCCAGGGGGCTGATGATGGGCACGATCACCACCCGGGGGTTGCCGTAGGTGGCGGTGTCGAAGGTCTGGCTGGCCCAGGGCTCCGCCTCGGCGCGGTGGAAGAGGGAATCGCTATCGCTGATCACCGCCTGGCGGGTGGGGCCGACCATGTTGCCGGGCTCGGTGCTGACCACGTCGCCCACCTCCACCTCGCCCTGGAAGCCGTACTTGATATCCTCGTTGTAGACGCTGGCGCCGCTGCTGCCGTCGCCCAGGCTGCGCTCCAGAGCGAGCGGGTAGAAGTTGCCGCCGCTGCCCTGGGGGGCGCCCACCTTGAGGGAGACGTCCTCGCCCACCACATAGTTGACGGAGGGGATGCCCCAGGGGACCACGATGCCGCTAGTGCTTTTGATGCCCGGGATGCGCTCCACCACGGCATAGGCGCTGACCGGGCCCTGCTGGAAGCCCAGGATGCGGGCGAAGGTGAAGACCACGGTCTCTTGCCCATCCACCCGGAGCTTGTCTGAGGTGGGGAAGGACACCTGGTGGTCAGGCATGCGGTTGGCCACGGCGGCCTGGCCGGCGCGGGTGGTGGCGGCCGTCTGGTCGGGGAGCTCGATGCCGCCGGCCAGGGCGGCGGCGTCACAGGAGTTGACCAGGTGCTGGCGCTCCAGGTAGAGCCGGCTGACGTCCACCGCCAATGCGGCGGCCCCCAGCATCACCACCAGCAGCAGCGCGGTGAGCACCGCGGTAATGCCTCGATTGTCGGTTATCAGCTTAACGAGCATCGCAGTGCCTCCTCGCCGCGATCTGATGGCTAACCCCAGAAGCCATTCCCGGCCGTCTTCACTCCCGGCGCATGATGACGCTGGTGTGCAGGGTGAGCTCCCGGTTATGGACGTTGCTCCACCAGGAGAAGAAGTCCCCCGTCAGCATGCGATGGGGGTACTGGCATTCGATCTTGACCAGGGAGCCGGGGGGAGCGTTATTCTCGCCGCTGCGGTCGCCCAGGGTGTAGGGGTAGGAGACCCCGTTGTCGGTGCTGTAGAGCATGGACACCTGGATGCGATTCTCCTCCAGCAGGCCGGCGCTGCCGCGCACCCGGGCCGCGATGTCGGCCACCGGGCGGCCCAGGGAGGCGGCGCGGGAACCCTCCCGGGCGCCCTGGGTGACGGTGAGCTGATCCATGGCGATGACCCCGAACTCGATGATGCCGAGTACGATGGTAAGCAGCAGGATGACGACCAAGGCGAACTCCACCAGTGCCGCCCCCCGGCGCTGCCGGGCCCATTCAAAGATCGTTGCAGTGACCATCTTTCTACCCCCAGAAGAGCGCGATACAGGAGCCCAAGGCGATGGGCACGGAGTAGGGCAGCTTGCCGGCGTCCAACATGCCGGCCAAGGCGCCCTTGCCGGCGGCGTTCACGTACACCGCCCAGGCCAGAGTATTGACGTCGGGCACCCGCTTGCGCCGGACCAGCAGGGCGAGGGCGAGCACGCCCCCGCACAGGGCGGTGGCGAGCAAGGCCACCGCCAGGAAGCCGATCCCCTTGAGCGCGCCTACGGCCATGAGCAGCTTCAGATCCCCGGGGCCGATGTGGGCGAAGTTGGCGACGGTGAGCGCCAGCACCAGTATGACCCCTGCTCCCACGAGCGACCTCTGGGCTGCCGGCCATCCGCCCAGGAGGGCGTTGGTGGCGAGCCCCAGCCCTACGGCAGGGAGAGTATAGTGGTTGCGCACCTTGCCGTAGCGCAGGTCCGTGTACAAGGAAGCGGCCAATAAGGCCAGCATAATAGCAGTTGTCAGGATTACCAACATGGCGAGTATCCGAGCCGTGGCCGGCCTCGCCGGCCCCGGCCTTCCTCCAGGACTACGAAGGCTCAACCTGGGTCCCGGTACCAGGCAGCTGCTTCTGGGCCTCGTCGAAGGTCAGTCCGACGCTGGTGCCCAGCGCGGCGACGACGAGGATGCAGACGATAGCGATGAGCGCGAGCATCAGCGCGTACTCGACCATCGTGGCACCTTCCTCGTCGCTGAAGAACCGCTTGATCCGATCCACCATTTCCTTTTCACCTCCTTGTCCGCTGTTGCCCAGCGGGTACTGTGGCTACCGCCCGATGATAGCCCCCTGCGAGCGGTAGTTCACCATGCCCTAAAGCATGATCTGTGCCACAAAGTGTAGAGTGAAGCCCAAAATCGCACAATTGGTCCGCTAGCCCATCGTTTTCGGCCAGCGGCACTAGGCCCTTAATACTTAGGTACTAGTACCTTAGTACAATACTTTCTGGGAGGCCTGGTTGGCTGTTGCGGGAGCCAGCTCCCCTTGCGAAGGTACGTTCCGGGGGCGTGAGGGGAGAGCGTGCCGGCGTTGTGGTGCCTGACTGTACACCATTAGCGGCTGCATGCAATGTGGGTGCCCCTGTCCTTATCATTTTAGCGCCGTTGGAGAGGTAGCAGGCAAGTTATTGCCGCGTGGGGAGAGCGGAGAATGAGGGGAACGAGGCAGGCGGGCGACAGTCGGGGCCGGCGGCGGGGCCTCCCCCTACGGCGGCAGCAAGCTGCCGCAGTCCATAGAGGGATGGGGCGGGGGGGAAGGAAGAGGGCCAAGGCAGAAGCAAGCTTCTGCCCTACCGGAGAGCCGTGCGGGAGAGCCTTACCGGGAGAGCGAAGAGGGACCGGGCAGACACGGGCCACATGCTGAACGCCGCGCAGGGAACCCTTTCCCCGGCCTCTCGTCTAACGGGAGGTGGCAGGGCGGGCCAGCGCTGCCAGTTGGTTGCGGGCGGCTGGGGCCGGCGCTCCGGCTGGCAGCAGTCGGTCTTCACAGCGGCGGGTGAGCGGATTGCAGGTGGCCGAGGGGCGGCCAGGACAGGGGGAGCGGCGGGTGATAGGAAAGCGACTCATGGGAGGGTTCCTGCTGGCCCTGGTGTGCCTGGCGGCGGGGGCGGCAGCGCCGGTGGTGGGCCCGTTTGAGGCGGAGGCGGCGGGGGTGGCCAGCAACGCCATTGACACCGCGGTGCGGGCGGGGCTGCAGAAGCGGGGCCTGGTGCCGGCGCGCGTGTGCTCGGATGAGGTTTTCCTGCGGCGGGTGTATCTGGACGTGATCGGCACCCTGCCCGAGCCCCAGGCGGTGCTAGATTTCGTCGCCGACACCCGCCCCAACAAGCGGGCGGCAGTGATCGAAGCCCTGCTGGGGCGGGACGAGCTCGCCGACTACTGGGCCATGAAGTGGTGCGACGTGCTGCGGGTGAAGTCGGAGTTCCCGATCAACCTGTGGCCCAACGCGGTGCAGGCCTACCACCAGTGGATCCGGGAGGCGATCCGGCAGAACCGGCCCTGCGACCAGGTAGCGCGGGCGCTGTTGACCTCCAGCGGCAGCAACTTCCGGGTACCGCCGGTGAACTTCTACCGGGCCCTGCAGGGGCGGGACCCGGCCTCCCTGGCGGGGGCGGTGGCGCTGACGTTTATGGGATCCCGCCTGGAGAGCTGGCCGGAGGACCGCCGGGCAGGCCTGGCCGCCTTCTTCTCGCGGGTGGCGTACAAGTATACGGGCGAGTGGAAGGAGGAGATCATCTGCCTGGACCCCGCGGCCACCGCGCCCGTGGCCGCCGTCTTTCCCGATGGCCGGGCGGTACAGATCCCGGCCGGGCAGGACCCCCGGGAGGTGTTTGCCGACTGGCTGCTAGCACCGGGCAACCCCTGGTTCGCCCGCAACATTGCCAACCGCCTGTGGGCCAATCTGTTTGGCCGGGGCATCATCCACGAGCCGGACGACATCCGGCCGGACAACCCGCCCTCCAACCCCGAGCTGCTGGCCGAGCTGGAGCGGGAGCTGGTAGCCGCCCGCTACGACTGGCGGCAGGTGCTGCGGCTGGTGCTGAACTCCCGCACCTACCAGCAGTCCTCGATCCCGCAGAGCAACCAGCCGGAGGCGGAGGCCTTGTTCGCCTGCTACCCGGTGCGCCGGCTGGAGGCGGAGGTGCTGGCCGACGCCTTGAGCTGGATCGGGGGGAAGGGGGAGAGCTACTCGAGCGCGGTGCCGGAGCCCTTCACCTTCATTCCCCCCTACCAGCGCACCATCGCCCTGGCGGATGGGAGCATCAGCAGCCCCTTCCTGGAGATGCTGGGCCGCCCGGCCCGGGACACCGGCCTGGTGTCGGAGCGCAACAACGAGCCTAACGACTCGCAGCGGCTGCACCTGCTGAACTCGACCAGTGTCCGGCAGCAGATCGAGCAGAGCCGGATGATCCAGGCGGTGGCGCAGCGGGCGAGGGGGGATGCGGACGAGGTAATCCGGGGGATCTACCTGGTCGTGCTGTCCCGGGAGCCTACCGCGGCCGAGACGGCGGCCGCCAAGCAGTACGCCCAGAGCGCGGGCCTGGGTCCCAAGCAGGCCATAGATGACCTGGTGTGGGCGCTGATCAACACCAAGGAGTTCCTGTACCGGCACTGAGCTGCGGGCAGGCACGAGGGAGCCAACATGCGTGAGCCAGGAAGCGGCGAGGGGATCACCCGGCGGGCAGCCCTGCAGCGGATGCTGCTCACTACCGCGGGGCTGGCAGGGCTGGACCTGGTGGCCGGGCAGCGCCCTCTGTGGGGGGCGGAAGCCGCACCGGCGGCCTCGGCCCGGGCCAAGGCGGTGATCCAGATCTGGATGTGGGGCGGCCCGTCGCACCTGGATACTTTCGACCCCAAGCCGGAGGCCGGCCCGGATTACTGCGGCCCGCTGAAGCAGCCGATTCCCACCAAGGTGGAGGGCCTGCGCGTCTGCGAGCTGCTGCCCCTGCTGGCCCAGCAGGCGGACAAGTACTCGGTGATCCGCAGCATGACGCACGGCGTGAACGGCCACGAGACGGCGTCGTATATCGTGCAGACCGGCCATAAGCCGGGAGACCGCCTGGTGCATCCCTGCGCGGGAGCGGTGGTGTCGCTGCTGCGCGGGTACGAGCACGGTTATACCGGGGTGGTGCCCCCGTACGTGGTGCTCACCACTCCGCAGGGGCGGTTCTCGGAGGCGGGGTTGCTGGGGATGCGCTACAAGCCGTTTGCCACCGGAGGGGATCCCAATCAGCAAAGGTTTGCGGTGGAGGGGTTTGTGGCGGAGGGGATCAGCGACGAGCGCCAGCACGGCCGGCGCGAGCTCTTGCACGCGCTGGACACCCTGGGCCAGGCGATGCCGGGGAACCCGCACTTCGCGAAGCTGGACCGCGCCGAGGAGAGAGCTTACGAGCTGATGCTGGGGGACGCCCGGAAGATCTTCGACCTGTCGGAGGAAAAGGACGAGCTGCGAGAGCGCTACGGGCGCAACAAGTTTGGCCAGTGCTGCCTGATGGCCCGCCGGCTGGTGGAGCGGGGGGTGCCTTACGTGACCATCAACTACCCGGGGTGGGACACCCACAAGCGACATTTCGAGACCATGCGCACGAGGCTGCCGGAGATGGACAAGGGCATGGCCACGCTGCTCGTGGACCTGGCGGAGCGGGGGCTGCTCGGCAGCACCATGGTGTGGTGGAGCGGGGAGTTTGGGCGGACGCCGCGCATTGAATGGGGAGAGCCCTGGAACGGCGGCCGGGGGCACTACGGCAAGTGCTTCAGCGCGGTGGTGGCCGGGGGAGGGTTCAAGGGCGGCCAGGTGGTGGGGGCGTCGGACGCCAAGGGGGAGGAAGTGGCTGACCACCCGGTGTACCCCTGGGACCTGCTGCGGGCCATGTACCGGCTGCTGGGGATCGACCCGGACGGCCCGCTGCCCAACCCCGGGGGGCTGGACCTGAAAGTGATGCCGGCGGGCGAGAACGCCGGAAAGGGCGACCCCCTGGCGGCGATCGTCTGAGGGCGGCCGTGCACTCTTTCCTAGGGAGGGCAACAATGAGACTACCTTGCGCGCTGCTGCTGGTGGCGCTCGGCGCCGGGCTGGCGCAGGCGCAGATGGCGCCCCGGGACCCCTCCACCGGCTACCTCTTCCCCGCCGGGGGGCAACAGGGCACGGTGGTGGAGGTGATGGTGGGCGGTCAGGGCCTGGTGGGGGCGCGAGTGGCGTACGTCTCCGGCCAAGGGGTGAGCGCACGCGTGGTGCAGTACCTGCGGCCGCTGAGCCGGGACCAGCAGCGGGAGCTGCAGCGGCGGCTGCTGCAGCTAGCCCGGCAGCGGGAAGGCGGCAGGCAGCTCGGAGTCGCAGGGCGGGCCCAGCCCAGGCCCAGGCTACCGGCCCCGGCCCAGCCGCCGACCGCGCCGGGCACCCTGCCGCCGGCGACCGCGCCGGCCGCCGCTGCGCCAGCCAAGGAGCCGGCCTCCACGGAGCCGGTCACCCTGCCGGACCATCCCCTGCTGCGCGACCTGGAGCAGAAGAGCCTCCCCGAGCTGCGGGAAGTGGCGGAGCGGCTGCTGCGGCTGAGAAGCAGGCAGCAGACCCCGGCGGCGATTGCCGAGAACGTGGTGCTGGAGGTGACCATCGCCCCCGATGCCCCCCCCGGCGACCGGGAGCTGCGGCTGCTGACCGCCCGCGGTCTCACCAACCCCATGCGTTTCCAGGTGGGGACGGCGCCAGAGGTGAGGGAGCACGAGCCCAACAATCCCGACGGCCCTCCCCCCGGGGCGGTGGAGCTGCCGGTGGTGGTGAACGGGGACATCATGCCCGGGGACGTGGACCGCTTCGCCTTCCAGGCCCGGCAGGGGCAGAAGCTGGTGATCGCGGCCAGCGCCCGCAGCCTGATGCCCTACCTGGCAGACGCGGTGCCCGGCTGGTTCCAGGCAGTGCTGGTGCTCTATGACGCCCAGGGCAAGGTGGTGGCGATCAATGATGACTACCGCTTCCAGCCCGACCCGGTGATCTTCTACCAAGTGCCCGCGGACGGCGATTACGTGCTGGAGCTGCGCGACGCCATCTATCGGGGCCGGGAGGACTTCGTCTACCGGATCAGCATTGGGGAGCAGCCGTTCATCACCAGCCTGTTCCCGCTGGGCGGGCGGTCGGGCGCTCCCCTCACGGGCACGATCAGCGGGTGGAATCTGCCCCAGCGGCAGGTGCGGCTGGACACCCAGCCGGGCGGCGACTGCATCCGGCAGGCGGCCTGGCGCGGGCAGGGCGGGCTGGCCAACCCGGTGCACTATGCGGTGGACGACCTGCCCGAGCTGAACGAGCAGGAGCCGAACAACGACCCCGCGCGGGCGCAGCCGGTAACCTTGCCGGTGATGGTGAACGGCCGCATCCAGCAGGCCGGGGACGGGGATATCTTCCGCTTCGAGGGTCGCGCCGGCCAGGAGGTGGTGGCCGAGGTCTACGCGCGCCGGCTCGATTCGCCGCTCGACTCGCTGTTGCGGCTGACCGATGCCACGGGGCAGGTGGTGGCCTGGAATGACGACCACGAGCGCAAAGAGATGGGCCTGATGACCCACCATGCGGATTCCTACCTATCCGTCCGGCTGCCCCGGGATGGCACTTACCTGGTGCAGGTGGCCGACACCCAGCGCCAGGGTGGGGAGGAATACGGATATCGCCTGCGGATCGGGCCCCCGCGGCCCGACTTCGCCTTGGTGGCGACCCCGGCCGGGCTGCTGGTACGGCCAGGGCCTGCCGCGCTGCTGCAGGTATACGCCTTCCGCAAGGACGGCTTCGATGGGGAGATCGAGGTGGTGCTCCAGGACGCGCCGGCCGGGTGCACGCTCTCCGGCGGGCGCATCCCCCAGGGCCGCAGCAGCGTGCAGATGACCGTCAGTATCACGCGACAGGCGCGCGCCGGCGCGACCCCGGTGAGGCTGGAAGGCCG
>Ga0315284_10008490_pt1 | contig 14684 bp, 8 predicted proteins | sample YL17G09_16_MG_FD_203696 | JGI IMG/M metagenome (GOLD analysis project Ga0315284, IMG submission 203696) | Sediment microbial communities from Yellowstone Lake, YNP, Wyoming, USA - YL17G09_16 | ecosystem: Environmental > Aquatic > Freshwater > Lake > Sediment | place: USA: Wyoming | collected... | reverse complement strand
TATTTATTTTTTAAAGTGATTCACTTTTTTAATCATCATCATCGTCGTCATCATCATCCATGTCATCTTTATCTTCTTCGATCTCGTCTTTTTCAACTGCTTTTATTCTTTTGACATTTTTATGACCATTTGCATGCTTGCGTTTTTTGTTGTTGTCTTTGACTTCAACTTTGTCTGCTGGAGGGGCGTCTTCCAATCTTCCCAACCAATCTATAACGACTTCGACAAACTTTTTAGGAACTAATTTTTTTAGACTTATATCTGGTGTTGCAATGCATGTTTCACGAGAAATGCTGGTTCCTAAACCGTGTTTGACGACGATCAATTTTCCATTTTCATCAATCTCACCGCTTCTACCGATCAAGATTCCAGAAAATCCATTTAATTCATGGAGTCTTTCCAATCTGGCATTTATTCCGAGCTCTGCACATTTGATGGCCTTCTTCTTTCCTCGTCTTGATGCTGGAATGGCATTTTTCGCCGAATGACGTTTTAAAGCCACTGGTTTTGCTTCTTCTTCTTCTTCTTCTTCAATATCATCATCATCATCTTCTTGAGATGGAGGAGGAGGAGGAGCACCAGCAGCCGAAGGTGGTGGTGATGACTTTTTGACAAGAGGACCAACAATTGATTCTTTTGGGATTGTTGTTGTTGTATTAATTTTGGGTTTAGGTTTTGACTTTGCCACTTCATCAGTCTTTGGTAAGGCTGTTGATGCTGTACCATGATGTAATGAGAGTAATTTATTTTGCATTTCATTGAAGCTGTTTTTGATCTCCTCAGTACTATAAGTTGGTTGCTTTTTTGAGTGTTCCATTTGTATACTTTTTTTCTCCAAAATGAGTTTTTTTGTTTTAGTGAAAAAAATAAAAATAAAAAATTTTTTCGAAGGAAAAAAAAAATGTTCTTTGACGAAAATAACGAAATGATGAACAGGAAAAAAATCGAATGTGTAGACATAATATACAACAAGACTGAATCCCAGCTATTCCAATGGGTCGATAAAAATAAAAGGTTAAGATTATCTAATGATGTTGATGTATGTTTGCCAATGAAGATAATATTTGACCATTTTATGTGCAATCGAGAAGCCAATAAGAAGGAAGAGTTTACATTGGAAGACATGATCTTGTATTTGATTAGAACCTACAAACGAGTCCTGTCTGACAAATTCCTCTTATACAGCAAAATGATGCCTGCGACCGCTAATAATGATCATATAGCCCGCTGCGCTAGCGGCCGATGGATGCCATTTACATTGACTGACATGTTGATGATTATAGATAACCGAATTGTGGACGGGGTTCCTGTCTTTCGGGTGTCACTGCATCCACAACTGAGGGTCGAATTCTCGAATGTGGAGGTCAACGATGTCATTTCCAATCAATGGTGCGATCTGTATGAACGCATTTGTCAGGTGCGGATGATTGTCCCAAATTACGACATGATTCCACAACTCTTTTTTAAAAAGGCGGCCAAACCAAAAGGAGTGTGTAATGCGGACGATTCGCGTGCAGCGAGCGCTGAATTGGTGATGCTGATTGAATCTTACAACTTTGCGATGGAATGTCTGGCCACTTCTCTCGAGACAGATGGACACGTGAACCACAAATTGTATCTTAAACAGGCAGGTGTTGTTTTTGAAGCGGTGGCCCAAAAGATGATTCTGTTTGCATGCAACAGTAAAATGTCTGTACTAAATGGGTGTATAAGAAGCGATTTCACTCCTTCGATGCTTGAATTAGCACTGAAAAATCGTGGCGCTCTCAATCCAACAGAAGAAAACAAGCAATTGACGATGGTAAAAGTGACGTTTAATGAAAAACTGGTGACGACATTGATTGTATGTTCATTGTATCACTGTGCAGTGGCATCGATATTAAACTCTGATACAGAGTCTTCCATTGTGTATCTAGAGCAGTGCTTGTTTTACATAAATGAGAGTAAAGCATTGACTCAGGCGGAAAAATCTGCCATGTTTTTGGTCTGTGTAACGACAGGGGTGGTTCACTGCAACAAGCTGCATTTCTATGAAAAACAAATAGAATTTGAAAATAAATTGTCATTAATTAAATAATTCATTTTTTAAAATAACATACACACAAAAAAAAATGGATATGAATGAACTTGACAAATATACATCGTGCAAAAAAACAGAGTCATTTGAAGAAAAAAATAGAATAAATATTTAATTATTATTATTTTATTTTTTCTTTAGAAAGTTTATCTATTTGTGCTTGCAACAGATTAAAATCAATATAAGAACCGCCATGTGGAGGCAGTTCGTTTATCACTTTGTCATAGTTTTTCTTCTTTATGTCATCACATAAAATGTCTCTTGTGCGTTCTATACAATTCCAGCCTAATTCTGCAAGAGTCTTGGTTTCGCCGTCAAAATTGGTCTTGTCTGGATGCAGTTTTTTGAAGGCTCGTCTGACACCCCTTCGAATCTTGTCGTTGGATGCTGTCCTCTTCACTCCTATATTGCCATAGAGGGTTCTGCCAGTTTCTATCTGCTTTTCTGTAGCCACAATGACTTTACATCTTTTCATAATGCTTAAATGTGCATATGCCCCTCTTTTTTTTCTATACGTTTTCATTTTTTTTTTGGGAGGTAACCAAAAAAAAAACTTGAATATACATATTATTTTTTTTTTCGTCTCTAAAGAAAGATGGAAATGAAAGAGGCTTATGCGTCTGATTATCCACCACTATTCAAAACATGTGTTCCAGTAGACAAAGACATATGTAACTCAGAACCTAACGGTGACTTTTTTAAATGGTTTGGCGATATGAGTGACAAAAGGGGTAGAGAGAAACCACACACACCACAAAATGACACACTTTATGTTTTTGTCAGCTATCTGTATTGGATGAATCTGTACCCAAACCACGACAACGTGCAAGTGAAAGCAATTGCAGCTGCTGGACAAACCCACTTGACAGCAGTTTACAACGACCAACTGAACAATGTCACGGGAGACATTCCAGAAGAAAAGAATGAAATATATCGCACAGTTATTGACAGCCATGGCCACGGAGACTCTCGAATAGACTATACCCCACACATGATTTCTATCTTTTACGTTGGCGGAAATGATTTAACGGACAATTCCGTCTCCTTTAGTGAAATGGTCCACGATGCCGTCAAGAAACTCGTCAGGAAGATCAGGAAATTCTACGTCATCAACGGCAGCATTTCGGCTGCCCAGATCGTCCAGCCCTGCATCCTAATTGACCATTTCGTTGTCGACGTCAGTTTTGTAGAAACTAGAAGTCGCAAAAAATTCTTAGATAATTTAAAGTCGTTCATCAACGAACGGCTGGTCTCTCCATCGGGGTTATATCGAATCAGGATTAATTACCTCCATGTTGTAGGGGATGTGCAAGATTCGTCTTTTGAAGACGACGTAAGCGACATCTTGGAAGTCGGACATGTTTTTAAAGTCGACTCTGGCATGAGAAACTTCAAACTTGGCCCCGAAGCGCTTGTGAAATCCGTCCTCTGCTTGCTTGTGGAAAAAAGCGGCTCAGAAGACTTTATTACAAAATACAACTCTCGTTTCGATAAATATTTGCGTCTTTTTGAGTATAAAATTAAGAAAGAAAATAGACAGGTGCGCAAAAAGGAGACGATCAGTTCGTATCAGGAGCAACCACTTGAAAGTACTTTTCAAGAATACCAAATCGAACCTAGAATGACAGTCATTCCAAATGACAATGACATCGATCAGTTGTTTACGTACGATATAATACATAAAAAAAAAGTAATTTGATTATCAATAAAAAAAACCAATTTATTTTCTTATTAGATGATTTTTTTTTAATTACAAATTATATATATATCTCTTTCTCTCGCATTCACATAATATAATTGTTGAGAGGAGTTTTAAGGATTTTCAGATAATAATGGTGAACCTGCAACATCTTTTCCTTGGCTGTATTGCCAAATTGCCCAAATTGGAAGGATTGTCGCCCATAATGTGATCGGCGACCACAAACCAAAACACAACCATTGTGAGTATACACCAAACAATACAAAAACAACTACCAAAGCTGCCCAGATTACAAGAAACGCAACTATTAACATCCAATGCGCCTTTATCAATTTTAGAACGTTTTTACCAGCAGGTTTTTCGTATCTCGCACTGTACATTGAAAATGCCACTGGATACAATTTTGTAATCATGACAGCTGCGAAAATAATTCCGTTGACAACATCGTATGGTACACCGTGTTCGTCACCAGGTAAAAACGTGTCTATAAACCAATACCAAGATGCTACAGCACATCCAAGTACAACGAAATTAACAATGTATACGCCAATCAAAAACCATGTAGTAGGAGTTTTACCCTCCATCGATCTACCTGTGACCAAGAAATGGTAAACTTCAGCGTAGATTGTAAATGGTTGCCATAAAACAAAAACAGTGAGGGAAATGAGCAGTGTCCACTCAGCCATTGTTAAGTGTGTCATTTTTTACTAAAATAAAAAAGTCCGAACTATTTTTTTTTTAAAAATTTTTTTTTTTCCTAAATAAAAATTTAATTGGAAGAATATATCACAAATTATTTTTTTTTTTTTGTTGAAATAAAAAAATAAAAATTCTATTGATATAGCAGTGATTTTTTTTTCAAACACAAAAAAGGGGGGGGTTGAATATAAAATTGTTAATAAACAATAATATAACGACAATTTTTTTTTTTATTTTTAAAAAAAAAATGGAAAAAATTTGGATAAATGATAATAATGAATATTTCTTGGATGACGATGACATTACGAATGAAATAACAGGTGCGTTCGGGGGTGCTAACACTAACAAAAAGATGAAAACCTCCGAACCCTTAAACAATACAGCTCCACCGATATCACGGCCAGTGACAGTTATACAAGAAATCAATGATGCATTTAATGACGACCCGATGTCTGCAATCATAGACAGTCTGGCTCCATACCATCGACCCTCTGATATACGGAAAGAATTCAACAATGGCGAAATAAACAAGCTTGTTGCATGGCGTCAGAAGGCAGATGATAAAGCAAACGCCATGTGGAACGACAAGGAGCACGTTTTTATCACCATGGTCAATGGTTTTTTGCTCCAAAAGAGCAGTGTCAGTCAAGGGGGAAACGTTAAAAACATGACTTCGAGAGACAGAGAAAGCATTCCGATCCAATTGAGCCATCGCCAAGCGGTGGTTTTGGGCGCAAATGAAGTGTCTGTAAATCCCAACGGTTACACCAATGTGGCGGCTCCGCCTGATCTCAGTAATAAAGCTGGCGCAGCCAAGGCAACTGAAACTACACAAATGTTGTCCAAAACAGGATTCGACATTGCTGGGATCGGCAATGTGGGGGCCACCGCTGCTCAACAAGAGGCCAAAAAACAAGAAGAACTCAACTACTTAAAAAGGTTAGAGCAAGTTTCCAATGTCATTGACACCACGGCAACGAGCGGACAGGAGGAAATGACCAACGATATGTTGATGGCTGTGGGATCCTCTCTCAGCACCCTCTCGAGAGAAGACAGGAAATTCTTGGGGGCCAAACGCCAACAATTCTACAACGACGAGACGGCAATGACTCTTTTTGCCCAACTGGTTGGAAGTGAAATCAGCATGAGGCGTTACACAAACCCCGACAGGTATTACAAAGACTTGAACATTAAAGAGATGAAAGAGAACATCAAAAGAATCTCAATGCAGATGAGACAAGAGTTATGCTGGTCTGCCAAAAAAAACTGTTTTGTTGTGGCAACGCAGCAGGATATTATCGAAAATCGCAAGAGACGAGCTGAAGAACTTAGAAATGCCATTCGTGGCATAAACACATAAAAAAAAAAATAATAATAATAATAAAGATATTTTTTGTTAATAAAAATTTTTATTGGGTTGTTACTTTTTTCTTTGCGAAAAGAAAGGCAAATTTGTTTTCTTTAGCTTTTGGTGGCTCTTGTTGAACAGCACCTATCAATTGTTTGACATTCTTGTTGTCACTAACAAGATTTTTTTTTCGTAGCTCCATTTTGGCTTTGTAAGCTTCAAGTTTGTCTTTACTGAGAAAATACAGGGCATTGTTTGCATTCGTCGAATCAACGTGGAATTTCTTTTGTCTGTTATTTAGCGGATATGACGTCTTTTCACTGAACCCCGAGATTTTGCATGCTTTTACAACGTCTTTTATGACATCTTCTTGTTCTTTCCTTGTGTTTTGAAACTCGGTGATGAGAAGCAAAGTGGACAAAAAGCGCTTGTAGATGTAAAACAGCGGATTTACATCGACCAACGACTGGATACTTTTGATAGTTTCGATGCAAACCAACTCTGTCTTGATGCTTTCGAGCAGCTGGGAAGACTGTTTTTGTACTAACAAATATTTTGCTTCTTTGTCAAAATCTAAGTTGACATGGATCATGCAGAGGACATTGATGAATATGAGGAGACTGCGGTAAAAATAAAAATCGATGCTCGGACCAGCTTCCTTTTTGCCGAGTGGAGGTTTTACCCGCATCGCATTTAAGTGAAAATGCTCGAGTTCTAAAAGAAGCGACCCTTCGATTTTGGTGTAAAAAGTGTTGAATTTGGAAGTGAGCAAGCTGTCGTCTTCGGTTATTTTTTGCTCGATGTAAGTTTTTACACGAGCCAACAACACAGCGTCACTGGATATAGTTGACTCAATCTGTTGTGTCGTAGTCAATGGGAGCAACATCGGGTGAGATTTTTCTTCTTCTTCTTTTGATTTACGTTTTTTAACCTCTTTTTTGGGTTTTTCTTCTTCTTCAGTTGGGCGTTTCCCTTCAGAACTTGCATAATTCATGTTGGATGACGCATGCTTTTGGCAGAAAGGACATTTGGAATGGCTTATTTTATACACATGAGAGGAATCTTCGATACATATAACCTCTTCGTTTTGGATTTTTGTCGACGCGACGTCACTTTGTTGAATAAATGGAGTCGTTATAGCCTTGCAGGCGGCCAGTGCAGTGGGTTCAGTTGTTTCTGATGTTGGATTAGCCGCCTGCAAGGCTTTCTGCATGGCAGCCGCCTGCAAAACAGCATTCTGCATTATGTCGAGAAATACAATGTCGGCTTTGGTGTGAGAACCCCTGATGCTTGATATCTGGTTGTATACAAAACCCAAAAATTCATGCAGAGGCTCCAATGCGTCTTGCACATGTTGTGGAAATTTCGAATACTCGCGGTCGGCTGCAAAAAGCATGCTTAGGATGTTTTCAACTGTTATTTTGTTTTTATTGCTCTGCTTGGCCAACTTGATGAGGAAATCGACACTGCTTACGTAATCGTATTGATCTTGCACTCCACTGAGTGCTATTATGTGTTTGATCACACACAATAAAGCACAGAGGAAGAATTCCTTGTAAGCGGGGTCGATGTTGAGATTCGAGTCAATTTTCATCCATATTGACTGGACCACGTTGGCAAGTCTGACAAAAAGCCACGAAAACGGAGTTTCCTTTGTAACGTCTAAGGGGACATCAAAAATATATGCCAATGCACAAGCCATGTAAATATTCTCAATCTTTTCTTCTGTTTTAACAAACAATGTCACATTTTCTAAACATGACAATTTTTTATCAGTGGCGATATTAAATAGCGTGACGTTTACCAATTTCAATGTCGTCTTGCCTTTTGGAAGCTTGTTAAAGGCACTTTCAATATTATCCCTTAAGGTGGTTTTAATATCTTTTGACATTTTTTTTTAACTTCAAAAAAAAAAAAAAAATAAAAAATCAAAAAATAAAAATTTATATATAGTTTTGAATATTTTGTTTATCCCCCAAAAAAAAAAGATGCAGGATTATAAGAAAAAAAAAATGATGCCAGTTGAAGAAACTAATAAATACAAAACGATGTATATAACTCGTGTTAAACGCTTCACTAGAGTCTCACCTCAAAAGAAAGACGATTGTGATTTTGTGAGTGGAGAAGCCTTTATGGAGAATGATATGAAATTCAAGGGCACTTTTCCAATAGGAGCAGAGCACATATATTACGAATACACCGTCACCGATGCTACAGACAACAATGAACATCATAAGATAACAACATTTCCTACTTTTCCATGTGAACACGAGCAAAAATTGCACATCAACATGTTCAAGAACGACCTCTTGTATTTAGATTGGAAACAGGAAAAATACGTAGAAAAACGACGATTGCCACAAAAAACAAGCAAATACGAACTTCCCGATGATAACAAAGAGACAATGCATCGAGAAATCAACATAAATCTGTTGTTGTGTCATATCAGTTTAATGCATACTCCAGCATTTTCTAAAATTAAGGAAACCAAGTTTTGCAGTGACTATGGTGAACCCTGCGTGGATGTTGTATTGAAAATAATAAATAAAACGACAAAATTGACAGAGGCAAAAGCGATCGTGATGGCACACCTTTACCCCTTCTTCCAGACATACTTTAAATTTAAGTCTTTTAGAGATTTTTTAAAATATAATTTGCAGGAAGCATTCACGGCTTTTTTTGTTGCAGCAAACCCATTGCAACCATTTCCAGCTATTTTCCACCCCATTCGTTTGTCAAAAGATGTTGATGATGATGATAAAAAGGAGGACACCAATAGCAATTATTCGTGCAAAAAAAGGAAAACGGCACTGAATGCTGTACAAAGGACAGAATTGATGTCGGAACAAACAGGCGAAGATTTGAAACTTGAAGCCGACTTTAACAAAGTGATCGAGGTATACAACATTGAAAAGCGTATTCACGAGAGACTTTTAGAAATACAAGAAGCAAATGTGCCCAAACGCCGAAAGATTGAAGAAGAAGAAGATACCCAAACGATACTCCGATGTGATAGTTTTGCTTTCAGAAAAACCGAAAATGCCCTTTTTGTGGAAAAAAACAACGCTTCGTTCTGTGTGTCATCACAGGATGTATCTAAAGAAAGCGTGATATTGCCCAAGCCAAACCTGTCCCTTATTCCAGAGATTTATTGGTTAGAGCAGTTTGTACTTTACGTGTTGAAGGAGGAATACATTGGAAACAATCACTTCTACTGCACCCTTAAAACGATAAACGATTATGCAACTTCCCCGAAATTCAATAATAATTATCCAGTCGCACTCCCTTTCAAAAAAGTGGCACGTGTCCTCTTTGGATTGTGTGATGAAAGCATCGGTCTCGTCGTAGCCGTTCGGGATGACACTGAATATATTCCAACAAGTGATCTTTTTGAATGGCTGAAAACCACCACCCCCTCAAATAGATCCGAGGAGATCAACAAAAACACGTTCAGGTTTTCGAGAAAATCCGAATGGTCTCGCGAAAAGAACACATCGGAATTCTTGATGTCCAAACTTTTGGAAAATCCAACTGATTCACTCGTCGTGAAAATGCCATCTGACATTGACATTATTTGCGAAGAAGGGAGAAATTTCTCAGACGATCAACTGAGTGCATTTGCATCAATCATGACGTGCCCATTGACTATTGTTAGTGGTCAAGGTGGTTCTGGAAAGACATGGACCGCAATCACATCGATATTCAATCTGAGACACAACTTGTTTAACAGGTCGGCACTCTTTGTGTTTTCAGCATTTAAAAATGACAACGTAAACCAGCTGAAGAAACTTGTTTTGGACCACCCACTGAACAAGGAAAACAGGGTGATGACCAAGGAAAATTGCAAATTTGTCACATTAAATGCGTTGGACATGATGCGTTTGGAGGCGAGTGTGATTTTTATAGACGAAGGCGGAATGGTGAGTCTTAAACTGATGAACGTTCTTGTGCACTCTCTGCGCCGCAATAGTTTAAAACGCATAGTCATAGTGGGCGACCCCCAGCAATTGCCGCCGATACAACCAGGAATTCCCTTCAGCAACCTGTGTGGATTGCCATCTCCAGTGACATGCAATCTTACGAATGTTCACAGAACTGCTTCCAAATATTTGCTGCGGAAACTGCAAAACATAAGAAATGGCGACGTTGACAGATTCATGAAAGATGACAGTGGGTCTGATGGGAAACTTGTTCTTCACACAAATGTCGATGATAAATATTTCATACATTCAATCAATCGGATATTCCACAATATATTGTCTGAAATCGACCCTGACAAAAGCAGGTATCAAGAGATCATGGTGCTATCTCCATACAAAAAGACGGTCCAAGTACTAAATGGATATATGGGAAATTACTATTTTTATGATCTCACTGACGATTATTTTAATAATAATGTGAAAGACAAAGCCACAAAGGATATACACGAGAAATGCTTATCGACCCAAAAAGAACTAGTTGTGGGAATGAGAGTTGTTTTCACAAAAAACTTCAAAAGTGAAAAGGACAAAGAAGTGAAAATTACGAGAATAGGTAAAGAAGACAACGATTCTGATGATGATGATGAAGAGATTGATGATGACGAAACACGGGCAATTAGAGCCGCGCTGGATCCATTAGAAAAGGAATCATATGGCAGAGGAAGAGTTGCATATATCAGCCATATATATGAACACGAACGTCTCGGAGAGGGCCAAAAACTTGACATCAAAAAATGCAGACGCCTTGTGCACACTGGTAAAGGCATCAAATACCCCAACGCACTTTCATTTATGCTGACAGATGGGCCCACAAACAAATGGCTGATTACGTGCGAGACAATGAGCGAAGTTTTTGATGTTATCCAACCTGCAAGTGCCCTTACGAGTTTTCGCTCGCAAGGTAACGAATACAAGACCGTGATTGCCGTGTGTGCAGGTGGACCATATTCAACCCACAATGCAATGCTATATACAATGGTATCACGGACAAGAGAAACGTGCCACGTGATCGGATCCTATGCTCAGCTTTCAAACATGACTAAGACATTTCGTCCTCCTGCTCGCACCAACTTTGACAAATTAATTATCAAGCACGTTGAAAAGCACATTTTGAAGGAATTATGTGGTCTTCCACCGCTCTTAGATGGAGATGGAGAAACAGTCGACCAAAACATTGACTGTGTCGGATACATTGACAAGAGATTTTCACCAACTGTCAATAAAATCATGAGTCCACGCATGAGATTGACGTGGGTTGAAAAGCACATCAGAGCATCACGAGCCCCGCTTAGTGATGCTGTTATATATTTGGTCATTGATTTTATGAAAAAAGCAAGTGTTTAATAATAATAATAAATTTTGTTTATTTTAATTTTTTTTTTTTATTTAAACACTTTCGACCTTGAGGGAAGCATGTGTGTTTTTCTGATCTAACTTTCTACGAGCTGTTACATTTTTAAAGGCACTGCCTCGTAATTTGACATCATCAAACATTCCTTTTTCACCTTCTTTGATGTAAAACTTCAAATCTTTATAAGAAGTTTCTTTATTACGATCCCCAGTCACAGTTATGACAACATAGGCTTCTGGGAATCTGAATGTTTTTTCGTCAGTGAGAGTGAAAGGACCATTCAATTGCTGTCTTTCAGATTTAACTTTTTTTTGAAGTGCGACTGTGTTATCACCTTCTTTTGAAACAAGAAACCGCACGGGCATTCCGTCCTTTGTGACAACGTAATATTTGGCATAGGGTTGATCAAGTGCTATTTTGGCACCGACGAGGGAAAAGTCCATGTTGCCTGGAACTTTGCGGAATTCAAGAACAATGTCGCTCACCATGAATCGCAATGTCGAACGCGGAAAATCCTCTTTGTTTACAAAGTTGTCTATGAACTCTTGAAGTTGTTCAACAGTCTCTCCGAGTGCGTCTCTGATGCTGTCTTTTACGACAAATTCGAATCGTTCTTCTTCAGCTTGCTCAAATTCTTCGGCATCTCGGTTTATGTCTGCAATGAATTTTAATCTCTCCTCCTCTTCTTGCAACTCCAAATTATCCATTAATTCACGGTACAGTTTTTCAACCACAGCCTTGGGACGTGCTTCTCGGTGCTTGCGGACGATTTGTCGAATGTGCCACGTGTAGAATTCGATTACATCTGCATCTGGGTCGGGTTCGGGTTCGTTTATACCGTCTTCCGACGGCAAATTCTCAAGGGGTTCATCCATGGCTTCTTGCACTTTGCCCTCGACGTACTCCTCGATCCTGAATCCGCTGAATTGAAGCTCGAACTCTGAAAAGAAATCGAATGCGTGTTCATTTGTGGTGACGAAATCCTTGATTTCGCTCATCATGGGACTGAAATTTGGAACTGGTGTAGCTGGCAATTTTTCTCGCAGCAATTCATCCGCAGTAAGTCGGTTTTCTCGTTGTTCCTCCATTTCGATTTCTTCGTTGGACTTGCCGCTTCTGTATGATTTGCCGCTTGAGCCGCCACGTGAACTGCTTGATTTCTCGCCGCCTGGCATGTCGGTGTCTCCGAAAGCGAGTCCAAAAACTGTTTCTTCAGCCATTTCTTGCTCAGCAATTCGTTCTTCATCGGTGTATTCGTACAACATAAGCTTCAACTCTTCCATCCACCCATATTGCTCGTAATCAGCAGAAGAATAAGATGATATGGTGTAAAGAGTTCCCGACTTGCTACCATTCTTGTCATAATCAGTAATGTTAGTTACAGTTATCTCGTGGACTGTTTTTTTATCGCCCGCGAAAAGATTTTTTCCTTCATATTCTGCAAATACAAGATCGACGTTCAAAACTTCGTGGGGGATATCTCCCTCTCCCAACTGCAGTGTGCTTCTTATCAACCCAGACTTTACATACGATCTGTCTACACCTCCGACCACGAAAAGATCAGGACGACCTTCACGCTCTTCTTCTTTGTTCAAGGGGACACATTCTTCCAAAAGTCTGTCGATATTGATTCTGACACCAGCATGTCCGTTTCCTTGCAAGGTCACCTTGCGGAAACCCGTCAACTGAACATCTTCAGAAGCGTAAAGCCCGACTTCTCCAGGTTGATCCGCTGCACTGAAAATAATTTCTCTGTATTCAAGTCTGCCATAACGACATCTCGCAAGAAAATTGATGTCGTCTTCGTATTTCTCAAACACGCCGTTGTTTACTTCGGCTATTCTATCCCATTCTTTGACTATCTTCTCCACTGCATCTCTTTGTGTGTATAGGAAAACACCTGCGTTGGCTTGTGACTTCATCTGGTCTCGGAGAAACTTGTGGGTTTGAGATTCAAGTGGGAAAAACCCCTTTTGTTTGTACTTTGTGTTCTCGTCAACACCTGTTGCGACCATGGCTTCCAATTTGGCCTGTAAAAAGGACAACTGGTTGTCAACTAACGCATACAACACTGCCAATCCTCCTTTGCTGATCATGTAAGTATTGACATAATCCATGTGGAACACTACAAAGAAAATGGTGGCTGATGTCTCTGGGGCTTCTGCAATCAATTTCTTGATCATATTTCTCAAATTTGTGAGGGCGGCAAGTTTGGGAGAACTGAGCACATCCTTCTCCGCGTGATACTCGTTGAGCAACTCAAACAAAGCTCGCTGTTTCCTTTGGACTTTTTCTACATGTGCCTCTTGCTCATCAGCGCCTGGATACCCCTTCCACAAGAGCTTCTTGATTTCCGATTCCTTGACAAATAGAGTTGTCTTGGAAATGTCGACTCCAGTAATCTTCTTTAACTCGTCAAGACGCCTGTTCAATTTTTCATTAACCGTGGGTTTGTTGATGTTTTTCTTGTTCTGCAAGATGTCCGAAATCTTATCGGCCGACAGCGAATCACCTGCGGTAATGTCAGCATACCATTTGTCAACAATTGCGCGAGATTCCCGAATCAAAGGAATGACGGCTTTGAGTCGACCAGAAATGACTTCTTTGATGTGGGTGGCGACTATTTCCTCAGCAACAATGTCGTTTTCGGTGATTTTTTCCGCGTATGCAGTGCGAACTTGTTCATTGACGAAATCTCCCATCTTTCTAGCGCGTTCGGCAACAGTTGTCCTGAATCTGGTGATCGATCCATTGAGAGCTCTGACTTTGGCTTTTTGGCCTTCTTCGGTTTTTTCGTCAGAGGGTATATTTTTGATGTCATTTAACATGTCAACGATTTGCTTCAACAAGGCATCTGCATCGGGCCCGTACTTGTTTTCCCACGACACTGCGACAGGGACATTTGGAACGCTCTTTTTGACGGGGGGGGCGGCGGCTCCGCCAGTGGATTTGACTTTTTTGCTGCTTTCTCCCTTTTCTTCAACATGAACCCCGCCTTCGTCATCAACATCAGAACCAGTCCTTTTGGCTTTTGTGACAATACCAGAAACATCCCAATACATCACTGGAACTTCATACCACTGAGGACCAGTTATTTTAGAAGTTTCAACACTTGAAAAAACAGATTTAGGTTCACTCACGGCCTGAGAAATTAAGGTGATTTGCGAATCCATGACGACAAACGGGGCATCGATCTTGGTAACATTATCAAATTTGTTAAACCTTTCGCGTCCAATAACTCGCACAAGCATTTTTTCCGCGTTTAAAAGTCCTTCGCCTGTTTCTCTTAGAATTTTTTCCGCGTTTAAAAGTCCTTCGCCTGTTTCTCTTAGAATTTTCTTTTGCAGTTCAATCATTTCCGAAAAAAAAGCCTTTTCTGTTTTACCAGTAACTTTGTCGGGGGTTTTATTTGTACGTTTGCTTCCTTTCAAATCGATAATCCAAAAAACACTAGCATCGTTCTTTTTGCTGTCGATCTTGTTAGCGGCGTTCTTTTTCATCTTGCCAGTCTTGACCTCAAAATGTTTCAT
>Ga0315284_10008489_pt1 | contig 14684 bp, 13 predicted proteins | sample YL17G09_16_MG_FD_203696 | JGI IMG/M metagenome (GOLD analysis project Ga0315284, IMG submission 203696) | Sediment microbial communities from Yellowstone Lake, YNP, Wyoming, USA - YL17G09_16 | ecosystem: Environmental > Aquatic > Freshwater > Lake > Sediment | place: USA: Wyoming | collected... | reverse complement strand
CAAGCTGACGGAAAGTTTGTCAAAAGAGAATATCCACTGGATTTCGCTCTCGATTATCGGTGGGCGGCATGACGCCTATTGACAGGGAATGTTCACCACTATTATAATGATTGAAATAAACCAAACGGCGGAGGTAACTGTGCCGAACCTGGCAAAACGCTTTACCCGCAGGGAGACATCCTTGATGATGATGCCTCGGGCTTGGCGTCTCGCCGGTTCGGGCACCATGCAGTTGTAGGTTTCCGTCCCGCGCAGGTCTTGCCAGGCCCAGGAGCAAACACTTCTGGGCTTTTTATTTTGCACAAAATCGATAAGAAAGAGGGAATAATTCATGCACCCATTCACCGGCACACCCGGCCAAATTGACACTGTTTCCGTGAAAATCTATCATTCAAAAGAGGAGAAATAAACATGGCCAGAACAGTCGAGGAAATTAACGAAAAGATAAAGAAGGGCAACGTCGTTGTCTTCACCGCCGAGGAAATCATCGGCGTGGTGAAGGAAAAAGGTCTGAAAAAGGCGGCAGAAGAAGTGGACGTGGTGACGACCGGCACATTCGGCCCGATGTGTTCTTCCGGCGCCTACCTGAATATCGGGCATTCAAACCCGCGCATTAAGCTTGGCGGCGGCAAGTCCTATCTTAATGACGTGCCCGCCTACGCCGGCTTCGCCGCCGTGGACCTCTTCATCGGCGCTACCGCAATGCCGGATGACGATCCCCGCAACCGCAACCACCCCGGCGAGTTCAACTATGGCGGTGGCCACGTCATCGAAGAGCTTGTCGCCGGCAAAGACATTCGTCTTGAAGCCACGGCCTACGGCACGGACTGCTACCCGCGCAAGCGGTTGGAGACCTGGATAAACCTCCGCGACCTGAACGAGGCAGTGCTCTTCAATATCCGCAACTCCTACCAGAACTACAACGTGGCGGTAAATCTATCGAATAAGACCATCTATACCTACATGGGCATACTGCGCCCGGACGCGGCTAACGCCAACTACTGCAGCGCCGGACAGCTTTCACCCCTGCTCAATGACCCCCTCTACAAGACCATCGGCATCGGGACGCGGATATTCCTTGGCGGCGGTGTGGGCTATGTGGCCTGGCAGGGCACCCAGCACAATCCCACAGCCCTCCGGGGAGAAAATGGCGTTCCCAGGCGCGGCGCCGGTACACTGGCGGTCATCGGCGACCTGAAACAGATGAGCCCGCAGTGGCTGGTGGGCACGAGTTTCATGGGCTACGGCACGACTCTGACGGTGGGTATCGGTGTACCCATCCCCATCCTTTCAGAAGAAATCCTGAAGTACACCACCGTCACAGATGAGGAGATTTACGCCGCCATTGTGGACTACTCCGACGCATATCCGCACATGAAACCGACCATCGTTGGCGAAGTCAACTACGCCCAGTTGAAGACCGGCAAAATCACCATACAGGGCAAGAAAGTGCCCACCGCCTCGTTCTCCAGCTACTCGAAGGCGGTGGAAATTGCCACCACGCTGAAAGACTGGATAAAATCAGGCAAGTTTGAGTTGACCCAGCCGGTAGCGCCACTCCCCGGCGTCGAGTCCGGTTACACCTTCAAACCGTTGAAGGAGCGGCGCATCGAGCATACAAACAACAGCTAAAGGAGAGGCGAAGGGAAGGCGCGGTGGATAAGGAGATAAAGGGGGTTCGTTCATGATTTCCAGAAAAATCGTCCTGCATTTTCCGCGGAGGCTGGTTGACCGTCCGCTCGTCTACCACCTCATTAAGGACTACAACCTCGAGTTCAATATCCTGAAAGCGCAGGTGACGCCCGCGGAAGAAGGGCTGATGGTCCTGGAGCTAAAAGGCAAGCAGGAAGACTACGACAAGGGCATTGCGTATCTGCAAGATGCCGGCGTCATCATCGATTCGCTCAGCCAGAATGTGGCGCGCAACGAACAGAGGTGTACACACTGCGGCGCCTGTATCACTATCTGCCCCACCGGCGCCTTTGAGCTTGACCCGGTCACCAGAAAAACGCGGTTCCTGGACAAAAAGTGCATTGTTTGCGGTCTCTGCATCAAAGGCTGTCCGCCTCGTGCCATGGAAGTCCATTTCTAACCCGTGTTCGCAACCAGCAGGAGAGGGGGCACGGCCCGCCCCCTCTTTCCATGAAATGCCTCTTGACACGGACTCCTTTGCCGACTAAAGTGTGGAATAACACTGTGCCACGAGGAGGGCGACCATGGAAAGACGGCCGCGCATCGGCATATTAACGGGCGGCGGAGATTGCCCCGGACTGAATGCGGCTATCAGGGCATGCGCCAAGACGGCGATGCGGGCCGGCTACGACGTCATCGGTATCCACAACGGCTGGCAGGGCTTGCTGGAACACGACGACGAAGTCCTGGACGGCATCCGGACCTCGGGCATCATCGACCGCGGCGGCACCATCCTGGGCACTTCCAGGGTCAGTCCGCTGCGCATTGAAAACGGCGTGCAGAGAGTCATGGACCGTCTCAACGTGCTCGATCTGGAAGCCGTGGTAGTGCTCGGCGGCGAAGGCACTTTGAGTTTAAGCTACAAGATGTTCCAGAAGGGCGTGCCCGTCATAGGCATCCCCAAGACAATCGATAACGACGTGGTCGAGACCGATTTCTCGATTGGTTTTCAAACGGCCGTGCAGGTCGCCACGGATGCGCTCGACCGCCTGCGCAGTACAGCCGAAAGCCATCACCGCGTCATGTTGCTCGAGGTGATGGGACGCAACACCGGCTGGATTGCCACCTACGCCGGCCTGGCGAACGGCGCCGATGAAATTCTTATCCCGGAAATCCCGCTCACGGAACAGCGGCTGGCCGACCTCTGCGAGCGGCTCAAGAAACGCCGTTCCAAGGGCATCCGCTTCAGTATCCTGGTCGTGGCTGAAGGCGTCCAGTTGCTGGGAAAACCTATCATCCAGGAAGACCACGGCACCAGCGCTGATAGCACCGCGCCCAGGCTGGGCGGCGCCGGCGTGGTGCTGGGGAATATCATCCAGCAAAGGACCGGCCTGGAAACGCGCGTGTCCACACTCGGATATATCCAGCGGGGCGGCACGCCGGTCGCTTACGACCGCACGCTCGCGACCGGGTTCGGTGTCAGAGCCTGGAACATGGTCAGGGAGAAGAAATTCGGCGAAATGACGGCTCTCAAGGGCGTGAGAATCGTCAGTGTGCCGCTGGAGAAAGTGGTCGACAGGATAAAGACGGTAAACTTGAAGGCCTACGGCGTGGCAAAGCGTTTCTTCGCCCAGTAGAGGTGCCCGATGCTGACACCGGACGAGCAACAGCGTTATGACCGCCAGATAATGATCCCCGGCTTCGGGGAGGCGGGACAGGAAAAGCTCAAGCAGGCAAAGGTGGTTATCGCCGGCAGTGGTGGACTCGGTTCACCCGCGGCAATCTACCTGGCCGCGGCCGGAGTGGGCACCCTGCGGATTATCGACCATGACAAGGTTGAACTGAGCAATCTCAACCGGCAGGTGCTTCACTGGGAAAAAGACATCGCCCGGAGCAAGGTGAAGTCGGCCGCCGAGAAGTTGAGCCAGCTTAACAGTAGCATCGCCATCGAGACCATCGCCGAGACCATCAATGAGGTGACGGTGCGCGCCATGGTGGCGGGTTTCCATATTATCATCGATGCGCTGGACAACCTGCCCACGAGGTTCCTGCTGAACAGGGCCGCGCTTGCCCTGGGCATCCCGTTTATCCACGGCGCCGTGTACGGACTGGAGGGCAGAGTCATGACGGTCCTGCCGGGGACGTCCGCCTGCCTCCGCTGTCTCTACAGGGGCGTGCCGCCGCGGGAGAAATTCCCCGTCCTCGGCACCACGCCGGCGGTCATCGGCTGTATTCAAGCCACCGAAGCCATCAAACTGATTACGGGCATCGGGACGCCGCTCTCCAACCGCCTGCTTATATATGATGGCCTGAAAATGACTTTCACCGAACTCAATGTCCACCGTAACCAGAACTGTGAGCACTGCGGGGATGTGGGAAGGGAGGCAAGACCATGAGCGTTACCATCAACCTGGCTTCTTATCTGCGGCCGTACGCGGCAAATAAGGAAACGGTGGCCGTTAAGGGCAAGACCGTGCGGGAATGCCTGGATGCACTCACGACAAAATATGCGGCGCTGAAGAAAATGCTCTTTGAAAAAGAAGGCAAGCTCCACGATTATGTGAGCGTGTTCGCCGGCGGCGAAATTACGTACTCCGACATGCTGGACAAGCCTGTCAAAGACGGAGATACCCTGCACATCCTTTACATCATCGGGGGAGGATAGTGCCGCCCGCATCCATAAGATTCGGTGCTAAATTTCCTCTCCTTCTCCTGGCGGTTTTCATCCTTCCTGCGACAGCACTGTTTGCATGTATACCGACTACGCCCGCCACCACCACTGTTGCCCAACTTGTGGCACGGCCAGAGCTTTACACCGGCAAAAAGGTGACCATCGAAGGCTTTTATTTTCAGACGTTTGAGACGAATATATTCTGCGATACCCTGCAGGTGCAATCGGGCACCACGGACTACCTTATCCCGAAGGAACCGCTGGTATGGGTAGAAGGCGGCCTGCCGAAAGACGTCTACGATAAGCTGGTTACCGAGACCCGGCCTAATTTTGCCCCGGCGTATTACGGCAAATTGCGCATGACCGCCAGGTTTGATTACGGCGGCAAGTACGGGCACCTGGGCGGCTTCCGCTACCAGCTAACCATCCCCGCCATTCAGCCGCAGGTAGAATTCCTGCCGTGGACACCGCCAACGGTAAGTTCCAAGTAACAATTACCAAGTAGCAAATCGCCCTTCCCACCCGAGCCAGTTCACGCATGAAACAGAAGGTACTTGAGACGCGCCAACAAATTTCTGTGTGATGCACGGCCACGTCAGCATAGTGTACGCATCTAGTCCGCAAGAGTACCCGAATAACGGTAAAATCAGCGGGACACTCGTTAATGATCAGACCGCCTTGTGGGATCTCACCCTGCTGTTGCTGGCACGTTAGATTTGCGCGCAATGGTCTGTGTCATTACCCGGGGCTCATGGGACCGTGGGCCCCGGGGAAACCCCCGGCCTGCTTATGAAAGAAGACCTTGAAAGTATGTCTCCAGTACAGGTATACTTACTTTGCGCTGGGTGCGCGATAGCCGAACAAAGTAGGAAGCTCTACGCTTCAGACAGCACACACGCGGATGGACAAGTGTTTCTTCGAATATTGTCTGTGATAATAGTATTGCTCCTTTTCGGCGCGACGGTTTCCTGCAGGCAGGATGCCTCTAGCCTGGTGAACAAGTCCGTTGTACAGGTGTGGATTCCGGCCTCGGCAGCCGGCGAATCGGCGACGCGGGTGTCTTCAGGGGTTATTGTGGGGAATGGGAGTCAGGTTCTCACCCTCATGAACTACGAGGAATACAGTCCAGGCCCGCTGGAGGTCGTTACCCGTGACCGAACGAGGTACGAAGCTTCTATCAAGGCTATCGACCCACGTACCGGCATCACATTGCTCCAACTTGAAGGTGCCAGCGGGCTACCTGTCGCCAGCATCGGCACCCTACCGCAATACAATGATACAGTTTTCACCTGGGGGTGGAGTGACTCTGACTGGGCTGTCGCGAAATCCACCATGGTGATTTCTGAGCCAGCGCCCGGCGCTCTCTTTTTTCGCGTTGATGGCAGCACTCCTATGGGGCCGGCTCTCGACACGGGAACTGTAGTCAGCGACAGGGCTGGCAAGATCATTGGCTTGGCGACGCCCCTGCACCTCCGATTAGCCATTAGGCTAGCCAATCCGCCCCCTATTATTGCCGGCATCAACAGCGGGCGCGAGTTGCTGAAGCCTGACGTTCCTACCCCTCTATGGGCCGATGGCCCGGCGCATTCTGCAATCGCTGGCAGTGGCTTCATAAGCGGCGATTTCGCCGGTGTCTTGCCACCCCCGTCAGACTATGAGCAAATGACTCTTGCTCTCAAGGATTTGCTGGGAACCGTGGGCCAACCCGTAGTTACCGCCGACCTGAATCTCAATGAGCAGTCCTGGTATGCGTCTCTTGATGGCACTATGCTGGTCGTCGTGTATCCTCGGCCAGTTGACTTGCGGAGCAGCGACGGCAGAGCACTTGCCAGTGCCAAGTGGGTAGGCATCCAGTGGGGCAGAAGTGAAGGGAAACCCAACCGCTTGGTCTACGGCATTAGAGCCTACACTATAGATGGTGGTTTCGAACTGCTTGGAGACCTCACTGACCTGCAGCGGTCGGTCCCTCCGCCTGGCACCCCAGCAATTCGCTAGAAGTCCATCGAACTGTAATTGTCCTGCAAGGTTTTGCGCGTATTTAGGTGCGGAAGTCCCTTTTGCGTGAGTCCTCGTTTCGCGCGAGAGGCTTAAAGGTGGCGCGTGAACGACTTGGCAGCGCCGCGCAACTAGAGGGGCTGGAACTGCCGGGCGTCCGTGGGAACCGTTTACAGGAGTCTCAGGTCAAGTCGGTTTAACGAGCCTGATCTAGGAGTCAGTGATTGTAATATAACGGACATCTCGGCGCTTGCTTCGACTATCAGGCTGAATCACATAAATCTCTCAGAAAATCCGATAACTAATATTGGTCCGCTTGTTGAGAATACGAATCTTCTGGAGGGAACTAGCATAATTCTAATCGATTGTCCTTTGAACAAGACCTCGCTTGAAGAATATGTTCCATTGCTTAAAGAAAGAAAGGTTGAGGTGATATTATCATGGATAAAGTGAAAGGTAGAATAGGAATAGTACCGGCAATAATCCTGGCATTATCTTTGATTCTCGTTGCCTGCGGTCCTACCTCCCCCACTAGCTCAAGCGCAACTGGTACAAATAGAGTCGATTTCCCGGATGCTAACCTTGAAAGCGCGATACGAGAAGCAATAAGCAAGCCTGAAGGTACAATTTTTGCATCTGATTTGGAGGGATTCTTATCTTTACAAGCGGGTGATAGAAACATTATCAGTCTTGAGGGAATTGAGCATTGCACTCAACTCATCTCTCTTGAACTCCAAAGAAATGATATTGATGATATCTCGCCGTTGGCCTTTTTGAGTAACTTAACAGAGCTTTGGATATTCGATAACAGTATCAAGGATATATCCCCACTGGCTTCGCTCACGGGCTTAGCTGACCTCAACCTCGGTGGTAATCAAATCTCCGATATTTCACCTATTGCTGGACTTACTAATTTGCACTTTCTCACACTAACTGGAAATCAAATAGAGGATATATCACCCCTTGCCAGCCTAACCAGCCTGAACGACCTTGACCTTGGTGGTAACAAAATTAGCGATATATCATCACTATCTGAGCTAAGCAATCTGGTGACGCTGACGCTTATGTTCAATCAGGTGCAGGACATATCACCATTGTCTTCGATGACTGAATTGATAACTTTGTATCTAACTGGTAATAAGATAATGGATATATCCCCGCTGGCTTCCCTCGTTAACCTCCAGGTTCTCGATATCCTTGGTAGTCCGGATGGCAACCAAATCGAGGATATTTCGGTGCTGGGTTCACTTAAGAAGTTAACTCAACTGAAACTGTGGAACAACAAGATAAGCGACATTTCTCCGCTAGCGGATCTCCCCAATCTAAGAACACTGTGGATTCTCAATGGTAATCTCCTTGACGAGAAATCGCTGAGCATTGTGAAGCAGTTGAAGAGCAAGGGAGTTGAAGTTCGGTGAAGAGGCTTTGTTAGTGTGGCATTAGCCTTGAAACCACAAAACAAGATAGTAGCTTGGGACGTATGAAGAAGCGGGAAACTGAAATTACCCCGCCTGCCACCAGCCCGGCGACCAAAGAACAACAAGACTAAGATTCCCAGTACCGCCAGTATTACCCCGGTTCCGTCGACGACACCCCACCCACTACCCATTATGGCTCACTTCTCCTGTTTAATTTATACACTTGGGGCTGGTCCTTGTCAACACCGACTTGATTTCCCCCAGTCTCCTCTGCCCACTTAAGGAGGACTCGAACCCTGTGTTATTGACACCCGCCTTGTCAAAATTGCATAATAGGTCGTTATTACTTTCGAGGAGCCAGACCGTGTTGAAAACAAGGGTTACCAACCTTCTCGGCATCAAATATCCCATCATCGCCGGTCCCATGGCATACATCTCAGGTCCCGAACTTGTGTCCGCAGTCTCTAATGCCGGCGGACTGGGCATCATGGCATCGCTCACATACCCTGACCCGAATGCCCTGCGGGAAGCCATCCGGCAAACGCAGAAGCTGACGAAAAAGCCGTTCGCCGTCAATATCACCATGCTACCCATTTCCCGGCCCGTCAAGTACGAGGACTATTTCCAGGCCGCGCTGGGTGAAGGCGTCCGTATCATCGAAACCTCGGGCCGCAGTCCGGAGCCGTACATGCAGATGCTCAAGAATGCGGGCGCAATAACCATGCACCGCGCCACCCGCACTAAAGACATCCAGACCGCCGAACGTGTGGGCGTCGATATGGTCACCATCCTGGGCACAGAAGCGGCCGGGCACCCGGGGCAGGAAGAAGTGGGGTCGATGGTAAGAATCCCGGTGGCAGTCAATTCCGTCAAGATTCCGGTGATTGCCGCCGGCGGCATCGCCGATGCCCGCGGCTTTGTGGCGGCCCTGGCGCTCGGCGCCGAAGGCGTGCTCATGGGGAGCCGCTTCATGGTAAGTAAAGAAGCCAATATCCACGATAACGTGAAAAAATGGCTGTGCAATCTGACCGAGGCGGATACCATCCTCATCCAGAAATCCATCAAGAACGCCTCGCGGGTGGTCAGGAACCCGCACACGGAAAAAGTCCTGGAAATGGAAAACCGCGGCGCCACACTGGAAGAGTTGCTGCCGATGATCAGCGGCACGCGCGGACGGGCCGCCTATTCCACCGGCGAGTTCAACGAGGCTAATATCAGCGTGGGGCAGTGCGTGGGCCTCATCAGGGACATCCCTACCGTAAAACAGATAATCGATGGCATTATCAAAGAATCGAAGGCAATTATGGCACGCCTCCAGACGCTGGGCGTTGCCGGTTAGATAGCCATGACATGCGCGGATAGCGTTGCGAGAACGTAACAGAATCAGGAGGAAAAACAGGCAATGAAAACACGGATGACCGAACTATTCGGGATCAAGTATCCTATCATGCTGGCGGGCATGAACTGGCTGACTACGCCCAAGCTGGTGGCGGCAGTCTCCAATGCCGGCGCCCTGGGTGTGCTCGCCGGAGCGCAGTACAACCCTGACACACTGAAGAAGGCAATCGGAGAAATCCGCCAGATGACCAGGAACCCCTTCGGTGTCAACCTGACGCTGGGTGTTGGTTCCGGTCCGCTCGCTAAAGTCGTTATCGAAGAAAAAGTGCCCGTCGTCAACTACTCCCTGGGCAGACCGCCGGAAATTCAGCCGCTTATCCAGGCAGTGCACGCCTACGGCGGCAAAATCATTGGCACGATTGCCCTGGTCAGGCACGCCCAGCGCAGTGAACAGCTTGGCGCGGATGCGCTTATCATCACCGGCTATGAGGCCGCCTCGCACTCCGGCAACGTAGGCGCGCTGGTGCTTGTGCCCCAGGTATCGGAAGCCGTGAAAGTGCCCTGCATCGGCGCCGGCGGCTATGCGGACGGCAAAGGGCTGGCGGCGGCGCTGGCGCTCGGTGCCGAAGGCATTTCCATGGGCACGCGTCTCGCCTGCACCAAGGAAGCGGAAGTCGCCGATGCCATAAAACAGGCCTGGATAAAAGCTACCGAAGAAGATACGATTATCGACGCGGCATTTGACGGCATCAACTGCCGCGTCCTGCGCAACAAGAAAGCTGAGGAGCTTTTGGAAAAGAAAGGCATGCCGCTAATGGACGCCATGTCCGCGGGCATGATAATGAAACGTGAGCTGAAGATGGGCTGGGGTCAGCTTATTACAACTACCCGGAGAATGAAGGGACAGGAAGCCGGAGTTGGCGGAGGCAAGAGAAGCCTCGGCTCGGTGATGCGGTTTGCGGTTGGCGCACGGTTGTTCAGAACGGCAACCGTAGGCGGCGACCCGGTCAATGGCATCCTCATGGTGGGGCAGACAGTCGGGCGCATCAAGGACATCCCCACGGTCAAGGAAGTCATCGAGCGCACCGTGGCGGACGCCAAGCAGATTCTGGCGAAGATGAACAAGCAGATCGCTGACTAGGCGATAACAGACCCCCGGGGGTGCTGTGCGACACAGACAGCAAGAACAGGCAGGTAGTATCGGTGGAAAAGCCGGCGCTACCTGCTTTGTTTCCGGTGCAGGTTTCAGGCAAGAATCCGGGGGCAAAATTCGGATTTGTTTCGCACTTCCGGCCTCGACGGAACGTGTTTCGATATTCACACTAATGGAGGTTAGTCATGTTCAAAACACGCGTTACAGATTTATTCGGCATCAAGTACCCCATTATCCAGGGGGCGCTGGGAGGCGGGCTGGCAACGGCTGACCTGGTGGCGGCGGTCTCCAATGCCGGCGGACTGGGTATGATTACCGCCCTCAATTACGCCACGTGTGATGACCTTCGCGATGATATACGCAAGACCCGCAAACTCACGGACAAGCCATTCGCCGTTAATGTTACTCTCCTGCCCACCATGCGCCGCATCCCGTACGAAGACCTGTTTAAGACCGCGCTGGAAGAAGGCGTGCGCATCTTCGAGACCTCGGGAAGACTGCCTGAACCTTACATCAAACCGGTGAAAGACGCCGGCGGCAAATTCGTGCACAAGGTGGGGAGCGCCCGTCACGCCAGGGCCGCGGAACGCATCGGCTGTGATGCCGTGGACATCGTCTGTTTTGAATCCGCCGGTCACCCTCTGCCTGATGATGTTGCCGCCACCGTGCTAATCCCCTCGTGCGTGGATGCGGTGAAAATCCCGGTCGTACAGGCCGGCGGTGTCGCTGATGGACGCGGCTTCGTGGCGGCGCTGGCGCTGGGCGCCGAAGGGGTCATGATGGGCACACGGTTCACGGCCAGCAAGGAGTGCCACTTCCACCCTAAACTGAAGGAATGGTTTACGCAACTGACGGAAAAGGACACCATGCTTGTCCACCGTACCATCAATAACCTTGAGCGGGTGGTGCGCACCGACTTCACGCAGAAAATTCTGGAAATGGAAGAGAAGGGCGCCGCACTAGAGCAGATATCGCCGCTCATTTCCGGCGAGCAGGTCCGCACCGCTTATGAGACCGGCGAGACGAGCAATGCGATGATTACTGCCGGTCAGACCGTGGGGCTTATCCACAGCATTCCGAGCGTGAAAGAAATTATCGACGGCATAATCTCCGAGGCTGGCAATATTATCAGGCGGCTCGACAGGATAGAGCGCGGTTGACCCGCGCAGCCTCTCAACCTATTCCTCCCGCTCCGGCAGGGTCCACGATTCCAGCCATTTCTTCTTCTGGCTGACACGTGTTTCTTCATCCGTCGTCCTGTAACCAGCCAGGAAATCACGCCGGAATGAATCGAATGTCCCGTCCAGAATGGTTTGCCGCACCGTGCTGGCAAGATTTTGCATGAACGCCAGGTTATGGATGGTAGCAAGCCGGTACGCCAGCAATTCCCGACTGCGGAAGAGATGATGCACATAAGCCGCGGAGAAATTCCGGCAGGTGTAGCAGTCACAACCGTCCTCCACCGGTCCCGCCCGGTCATGAAATGCGGCGTTCAGAATGTCAATGCGCCCCGATTTTGTGTACAGACCTCCGTTGCGCGCTACACGTGTCGGCAGAGCGCAGTCGAAGATATCAATGCCACGGCTGACGCACTCGACGATGTCTTCGGGAGCGCCCACACCCATGAGATAGCGCGGCTTGTCTACTGGCAATAGCGCCGCCGTTTCCTCCGTTATGTCAAGTGTCACATGCTTCGGCTCGCCGATGCTCAACCCGCCGATTGCATAGCCATCGAACCCGAGCTTTATCAGCGCTTCCGCCGATTGTTTGCGGAGGTCACGGTGAATGCCGCCCTGGACAATCGCATAGAGGGCCTGACCTTTCCTATTGTGCGCTTTCAGACAGCGTTCCGCCCAGAGGTGTGTGCGCACCATGGCCGTCCATACCTTTTCGCGGGTCTCATCATGCGGGGCGCACTCATCCAGCACCATGGCAATGTCCGACCCGAGCGCCTCCTGGTATTCCACCACCAGCTCCGGGGTGAGAGTATGCCGTGAGCCATCTATGTGCGACTGGAATGTCACGCCCTGGTCGGTTACTTTACGCAGGCGGGAGAGGCTGAAGACCTGGTAGCCGCCGCTGTCAGTCAGGATGGCGCCGTCCCACGCCATGAATTTGTGCAGTCCTCCCAGTTTTTCGATGGTCGAGATGCCGGGCCGCAGGTAGAGGTGATATGTATTCGCCAGGACCATTGCCATACCTGTTTCTTTAACATCCTGGGGAGTAAGCGCTTTCACCGCGCCCTGCGTGCCGACCGGGCAAAGTATAGGGGTTTGAACAACACCGTGCGCCGTAACCAGTTCCCCGGCGCGGGCTTTTCCGAAGGTTTCGCGGAGCGTAAAATGCTCTGAGACTGTCACTCAAACCATCCACCGGTTATTTCGCTGTCATTCTGAGGGGCGGAGCGAAGAATCTCTCTGCCACAATCTGATTCTGTTGCCAGCCGTTTCCAGCGGAATCAGTCACAACCATTCACAGAGTCACAGGGGGATTCTTCGTTCGCTCCGCCCCTCAGAATGACAGCCTGATCCATTTCACTAGCAGGGTGCTATATCTGGTAATCTGCCGCTGGCTTTTCATCCAGGTATTCCTGAAGGATAATCGCCGCCGCCATGGCATCATACCGGGTCTTCCTGTCCAGCCGCCGCGTGCTCGCCTCCTGCTTCAGCCGCATCGCCGTAACCGTGGTCAGGCGCTCATCGCGATACTCGATTGGCACCGCCGTGTGCTGCCGCAGCATCTCGGTGAATACCTGCACCTTTTCCGCCTGCGGGCCGATGTGCCCGTCCATCGAGCGCGGTAGCCCCACGATGATCCGTTCTACTCCCCACTCGTTAACGACTTTCAAGATGGCATCAACCGCCTGCCCGTCTGAGGTCCGTTCGATGATGGATAGCGGACTTGCCAGTATGCCCGTCGGGTCACTCATCGCGACCCCGATTCGCCTGTCCCCCATATCCAGCCCGAGGATACGCATTCGCTAAATCAGGCCTCTTACCAGCCGCAGTGCTTCTTCTAGTTTGCTTTTATCTTTGCCGCCGGCCTGCGCCATGTTGGGCTTGCCACCACCGCCACCACCGGTCACCTGCGCCACCTGCTTGATGATGTTGCCGGCGTTATAGCCCTTGCCTACCAGGTCCTGCGTGACGATGGCAAGGAAGGACGGACGGTCTTCATAGACCGCGCCGAGCACGATGACGGCGCTTTTCAACTTGTCCCTGAGGAAATCGCCCATCTCCCGCAATGCCTGCGGCGGTAGTGACGGCACGCGGGCGGCAACTACCGTGACGCCTTTTATGGTCTCAGTCTGAGTGAGCAGGGATTCGGCGGTTTTGCGCGCAAACTCACGCTCGATTGCCTGCCTCAACTTTTTCTCCTGCTCATGGGCTTCGAGCGTGGCTTTCAGCTTTTCCAGGACATCATCGCCGCTGGCGCCGACCGCCTTCGCCACCTCGCGGCGTTCCGCGACCAATTTTTCTGCATATTCTTCGGCACCGCGGCCGGTTACAGCCTCGATGCGCCGCAGTCCCGACCCGATACTGCTTTCACCGAGAATCTGCAGGAACCCGATCTGCCCCGTGGAGGTGATATGCGTGCCACCGCAAAGCTCGGTGCTCACGGGCGGTTTGCCCACTTTGAGCGCCCGTACCACCTCACCATACTTCTCGTCGAACAAGGCGATGGCTCCCTCGGCGACGGCTTTTTTATACGCCAACTGCTCCGCGTAAACTGGCAGGTCCTGGCGGACGAGGTCGTTGACGGTGCGCTGTACCTGCTGTACCTGCTCCGGACTTAACGCCACCAATTGCGAGAAGTCGAAGCGGAACCGTTCCGGTGTGACCAGCGAGCCTCTCTGCTGTACCTGCCCGCCCAGCGCTTTGCGTAACGCGTACTGGAGCAGGTGGGTTGCCGTGTGGTTGCGGGCGATATCCAGCCGGCGCGCCGCGTTTACCTCTGCCCGCACCTTATCGTCCACCGCCAGACTGCCTTTGACCATCTTGCCGCGGTGCAGAATAAGGGTGCCATCGGCAATACGCGCCGTATCCGTCACGGAGAAGTGACCGCCTTCGGCTTCGATTTCACCTGTATCTCCAACCTGGCCGCCCATTTCGCCGTAGAAAGGCGTGGTTTCGAGAACAATGCCGACCTCTTGCCTCTCGTGCGCTACACCTACAGACTCGCTGTCCATGACAATTGCCGCAATGCGGGAATCGGCGATAAGTTGTTCGTAACCGACAAAAACGGTCGGCGGCAGGTCAAGCTGGACTTCCGCTCCTTCTCCGCCGGCGTAAAACTTCTGCGCCGCTTTGGCGCGCTCCCGCTGTTTCTCCATCTCCCGCTCGAAGCCGACCATGTCCAGCGTGAACCCGCGCTTATCGGCTATCTCTTTTGTCAGGTCGATGGGGAAACCATACGTATCATGAAGCGTGAACGCGTCAGCGCCGGAGATGATTCTGGGACCAGCCTTCTCCGCCAC
>Ga0315284_10008488_pt1 | contig 14685 bp, 8 predicted proteins | sample YL17G09_16_MG_FD_203696 | JGI IMG/M metagenome (GOLD analysis project Ga0315284, IMG submission 203696) | Sediment microbial communities from Yellowstone Lake, YNP, Wyoming, USA - YL17G09_16 | ecosystem: Environmental > Aquatic > Freshwater > Lake > Sediment | place: USA: Wyoming | collected... | reverse complement strand
CACCCCCGCGACCTGCTCGTCGGTCAGGTACCCGAACAGCCTGGCGGCGCGGATTCCCGCCTCGATCGCTCCGCCGCGAAACAGCGCCTCGCTCAGGACCAGGTCCACCTCGTACACCGTGTGCGGCGGCGTCAGGACCTTCTCGAACTTCGTCCCGCTCGCCTTCACGTCCAGCTTCGGCCACGCCTCAGACGACGCCTCCGTCACACGCCCCGCCGCGCTCTCCTTCTGCTTCAGGATCGCCTTGAGTTGCTTGTTGTTCCCGACGGCGAGCAGCACCGCGGCGTCGATCGAGAGCTTCTCGTCACGCAGGAGCAGCGGCGCCTCGCCCCCGCCCTCCTTCGCCTTCCGCCACGCCTCGTACGCCGCCGCACGGTTCCGGTAGATGTCGTCGTAGACCTCCTTTCGCGTCGGGCCCGCACAGCCCCCCGCCACGACCCACGCCGCCGCGGCGAGCAGCGCCAGCTCCTGAATTCGCCCGCACTTCATCGTCTGCATCGGACTGCCCCCTCCTTTCCTGTGCCCTCTCGCCAGCCATTATCGCAACCGGATTCCTCGCGGTCTAGTTCCGGTTCGGTTCATACTTGAAACAGGCCCGGCCGCGGGCTAACATGCTGCCGTCGGAGCACCTTCTGTTGGGAGGACCCGTCATGTCGCTGCTCGACAAGCTGTTCAAGCTCCACGAAAACAAGACCACCGTCGGGACGGAAATCCGGGCGGGAGTCGCCACGTTCCTGACCATGTCGTACATCATCTTCGTCCAGCCCATCATCCTGACCCAGGCGGGGCTGAGCTGGCACACCGTCTTCGTCGCCACCTGCATCTCGAGCGCCATCGCCACCCTGCTCACCGCCTTCCTCTCCAACTACCCCGTCGCCCAGGCACCCGCGATGGGCCACAACTGGCTCTTCCTCTCATTCTGCCTCGCCGGCGTCATCACCTGGCAGACCGGGCTCGGCGTCGTCTTCATCTCCGGCTCACTCTTCGTCATCCTCTCGCTCTGGGGCGTCCGCGAAAAAATCATGCACGCCATTCCCAACTCCATCAAGTACGCCATCGCCGTCGGCATCGGCCTCCTGATCGCCTTCGTCGGCCTCCAGTACGGCGGCGTCGTCCAGGCGAACTCGAGTGTCCTGGTAGGCATGGGGAACCTGAAGAGCCCGGTTGTCCTGGTGACCCTGGCGGGAATCGTCGTCGTGGCCGTCCTTGCGGCGCTTCGTTTGCGGGGGGCGATCCTGGTGGGGATCCTGGCCACCGCCGCCATCGCCCTGGCCGCCAGTTACTGGGCCCGCCCGGCATACCCCGAGTCGAGGGCAGTCGAATGCATCCCCCTCGGCAGACTCGCCGAGCGCCGGGCCGCCTTCGACGCAGGCGGCTCCGATCCCGTCAAGGCCGTCCCGCGCGGGGAGGTTCGCATGATCCTGGCCGAGTTGCCCGAAGGCTGGCACATGCCTTCGCTGCCGAAGGAGACGTTCGGGGCCGCGGTTACGAAAGGCGTGCGGCTCTTCCGCGACCACGGGCTCCTCGAGATCCTGGTCGTCATCTTCGTCTTTTTCTTCCTGGACCTTTTCGACACGGTCGGGACGCTGATCGGCGTCTCAGAGCGGGCGGGCTTCCTCGATGAAAAGGGCCGCCTGCCGAGGGCCCGCCAGGCACTTTTCTCGGACGCCGTCGGTACCGTGACGGGCGCCCTGGTGGGGACGAGCACGATCACGACCTACGTCGAGAGCGCCGCCGGCATCTCGTCGGGCGCCAGGACGGGCCTGGCGGCCATTGTCACGGGCATGCTCCTGCTCCTGGCGCTGGTGTTCGCGCCGCTGGTCCAGATGATCGGCAAGGGCGTCCAGTTCATAGGCCCGGCGGGCGAGCCGCTCGTCCAGGTCGCCGCCGGGACGGGTGACCCGGTCTCGTACTATCCGGTGATCGCGCCGGTGTTGGTGATCATCGGCGTCATGATGATGTCGAGCATTCGCAAGATCCGGTGGGAGGACAACACCGAGGCGATCCCGGCGTTCCTGACGATCGTGGTCATGCAGTTCACCCTTTCGATCACCGACGGCATCGCCTGGGGGTTCATCAGTTACGCCATCCTGAAACTCGTCACCGGCCGCGCCCGCGACATCCACTGGCTCGTTGCGCTGTTCGCGGTCCTCTTTGTGGGCATGTACGTCGGCCGCGCGATGGTGACGCACGGCTGAGGCCGTTCCATGGTAACCGTTCACGGCCCGGAGGGTAGGAGGGAGATAGTGGGTTGATGGGCGAAGTGGGCCAGGAGGGTCTGATGGAGGTAGTCGAAGACGTTGCGGCCCTGCTGGGCGCAGGTGGCCGTGGCGGTCCAGATGCGTTCCGCCCACGTTCGCTGCGGGTGCCCGGGGTCACATGGCGGTCCTGGACCACGAAGCGGATGGCCTGCTCGGCGAGGTTGTTCGTGGGCTCGATGCTATCGGACCGACATCGGCCATGAATCCAGTCTTGCGGATTTTGACTTGTGTTTTTCCGGGGGGAGGGGGGTATACTGTTTGTCAGGCTCATCGGGGAGCCTGACCGGCCCAAAGGCCGTGAACGGTTACATTCCATGGCCCCCTCTCCCTTGACGGGAGAGGGAAGGGGTGAGGGTGACACGATGATCGTCGGCGTGCCGCGCGAGACGAAGGACGACGAGTACCGGGTGGCGCTGTTGCCGGTCGGGGCGGAACTCCTGGCCGCCGACGGCCACACAGTGCTCCTTGAGCGCGGGGCGGGCCGCGGCAGCGGGTACGACGACGACGCCTACGCCGTTGCGGGGGCCGAACTCGTCGGCGGGGCGGAAGAGATCTACGCCCGGGCCGAGGTGGTCCTGAAGGTTAAGGAGCCGCAACCCGCCGAACTCAAGCGGCTTCGCCCCGGCCAGACGGTCTTCTGCTACTTCCACTTCGCGGCGTCGCGGGAACTCACCGAGGGGTGCCTGGCGGCAGGGATCGCGGCGGTGGCCTACGAGACCCTGGCCGACTCCGGCGGGCGGCTGCCCCTGCTGACGCCCATGAGCGAGGTCGCCGGCAAGATGTCCATCCAGGAAGGCGCCAAGTATCTCGAAACGCCGATGATGGGGCGCGGCATCCTGCTGGGCGGCGTCGCCGGCGTCGAGCCCGCCAACGTCCTGGTCCTGGGCGGCGGCGTCGTCGGGGCCAATGCGGCGCGCGTCGCCGCGGGCATCGGCGCCAACGTCGTCATCATGGACACGAATCTCGACCGCCTCCGCCACCTTCAGGAGGTTATGCCCGCCAACGTCACCACCGTCTACTCCGACCCTCATGCCGTCAGCCAGTATGCCGCATGGGCCGACCTGGTGATCGGGGCGGTGCTCATTCCGGGGGGGCGGGTGCCCGTCCTCATCAGCCGCGACCTGGTGCGCCGGATGAAGAGCGGGGCCGTCATCGTGGATGTTTGCATCGACCAGGGCGGGTGCGCCGAAACGAGCCGCCCGACAACCCACCACGAGCCGACTTACATCGTGGACGGCGTGGTGCACTACTGCGTGACGAACATCCCCGGCGCGGTCGGCCGCACCTCCAGCCACGCCCTCTGCAACGCGACGCTGCCGTATGCGAGGGACCTGGCGCGCCTGGGTCCGGAGGCCTTTGCGGCCCTCGACGCCGGACATGCCGCCGCCCTCAACATCCTCGCCGGCCGCATCACCAACCCGGCCGTCGCCGCGGCCTTCCCGGACCTGCCACACGGGTGAGCGCCGTGCGCGGATCGCTGCGGGCGTTTCGCCGCCGCGATTGCGCGGCGCGAATTGTGCCGGAGCGCGGCGGGCAAGCCCGCCGGCGAAACTCGGCTGGCTTAGGCCCGACCGCCTTACACCCCCAGCACGTCGGCCATCGAGTAGAGGCCGGGGGCGCGGTCGGCCAGCCAGCGGGCCGCACGCAGCGCCCCCCGCGCGAAGGTGTCGCGCGAGTGGGCCACGTGCTTCAGTTCCAGCCGCTCGCCGAGCGTCGCGAAGTGGACGGCGTGTTCGCCGACGATGTCGCCGCCGCGCACCGCGTGGATGCCGATCTCGCCGGGCCGGCGCAGCGCCGGGCCGGGCCCGCGGCCGTGGCGGGCGTCCTTTTTGAGGTTGCGGCCGGTCGCCGAGGCGATCTCTTCGGCGATCTTCAGGGCCGTCCCCGAAGGGGCGTCCTTCTTGAACCGGTGGTGCGCCTCGACGATCTCCACATCATACTCCGGCCCGAGGGCCTTGGCCATCTCGGCGGCCACCCGAAACACCAGGTTCACGCCCACGCTCATGTTGGGCGACACCAGGACGGCGGTCTTCGTGGCGGCGACCGCAATCCGGTCCTTCTGGCCGGCCGAAAAGCCCGTCGTCCCGACGACAATCGGCACCGGCCGCGCCGCACAGGCCTCAATCCGTTCGATCGACCCGTCGGGCAGCGAAAAATCAATGACGGCGTCCAGGTGATCCCTGGGAAGGGCATCGGTAACCTTGATGCCGCATTCGCCGATGCCGGCCAGGAGCCCGGCGTCCGAGCCGATCGCCTCGTGGCCGGGCTTCTCAACGGCGCCGGCGAGCGCCAGGTCGTCGGACTCCAGGATGAGGCGGACGAGCGTCCGGCCCATGCGGCCGGCGGCCCCCGAAACGGCGATACGAATCATAGTCAGCCTCCTTGCAACAGCACAATAATGTCGCCGTGCCGGCGACGGCTAAACATACGCGCCGCGCCAAACGCCCCGGCACGGCGCTGCCGGGGGCGGCGACGGCTAAACGCACGCCCGGCGCGCCCTACGCCTCAATCGCAGCGATGATTTTATCGAGGTCGTCTTCCACGACGATCGGCTTGTTGGCACAAGCGGCGCCGCGGACGCCGTACGGGCCGTACTTCTCGCGCAGGGCCTCGTCGGTCTCGGTGTGGTAGGCGACCGCGACGTTCGGGTCCTTCAGGGTGTGGCCCGTCAGGACGCAGACGACGCGCTCGTCCTTGCCGATGGTTCCGGCGGCGCGGAGTTTCTTCAGGCCTGCGACGGTTGCTGCGGAGGCGGGCTCGCAGCCGAAGCCGCCTGCGCCGATGCGGGCCTTCGCGTCGAGGATCTCCTGGTCGGTGACCTTCTCGACGAGGCCGCCGGTCCACTCGAGCGCGCGGAGGCACTTCTTCAAGTTCACCGGTCGGTTGATCTCGATGGCCGAGGCAAGGGTCCTGGCGCGGCGGTTCTCGGCATCCATCTTCCGGTAGAACGCCTCGATCCTGCCGGTGTCCACACGCCCGCCGTTCCACGCGAGTTTTTCCTCGTTGACGATGCGGTAGAGCGTGTCGGCGCCGGCGGCGTTGATGACGGCGAGGCGCGGCGCGCGGCGGATGAGGCCGATTTCCTTGAGTTCGTGGAACGCCTTGCCGAATGCGGACGAGTTGCCGAGGTTTCCGCCGGGCACGACGATCCAGTCGGGGACCTCCCAAGAGAGGCCCTCGAGGATGCGGTACATGATTGCCTTCTGGCCCTCGAGGCGGAACGGGTTCAGGCTGTTCATGAGGTAGAACTGGAGTTCGCGCGCGACCTGCTTGACGCGGCGCATGCAGACATCGAAGTCGCCCAGGACCTGGAGGACACGGACGCCGTAATCGAGGGTCTGGGCAAGTTTGCCGTAGGCGATCTTGCCGCTGCCTACCAGGACGACTGCCGGAATCCGCCCGTCCACCGCCGAAAAGAGGGCCACCGACGCGCTCGTGTTGCCGGTCGAGGCGCAGATCGCCCGCTGCGCGCCCACCAAGTGGGCGTGGGTGAACGCGGCGGTCATGCCGTTGTCCTTGAACGACCCGCTCGGGTTCATCCCCTCGTACTGGAGGAACAGGCGCCCCGGCGCCATGCCTGCGTAGGAGCCGACGCGGTCGGCCCGCTGGAGGATGGTCCGGCCCTCGCCGACGGTGATGACCTTCTCGGGCGGGGCGAACGGAACGAGCGCGTGGAACCGCCAGACGCCCGAAAAGGCCAACGGGTCGGACTGCTCGGCCCACCGCGCCTCGAAGTCCTTCAGGCTCGCCGGCAGGGCCGCTCGAGACCAGTCGTAGCGGACGTCCAGGAGGTCGGCGCACTTTGGGCATTCAAACAGCGGCTCCGAGACGTCGAACGTCTCGCCGCAGTTCGGGTTGATGCACTGCTGGCGCGCGATGTCGGCGCAGAGGTTGATGGCCGACTCCTTGCCGAGACGGGCGTATGGTATCGGCTGGGCCGGGTGGCTTCAATGAGAAACAAGCGTCGCCCCTTCGGCTCGGCTACGCCTCGCTCAGGGCAGGCTCCGCCGGCGACGGCTAAAGGGGCGCATCGCGCAAACGCCCCGGCACCGCCGTGCCGGGCGTCGCCACGGCGTAGCCGGGCTATGCCCGGGCGAAGCCGGGGGCCGACGACGGGTAAACAGGACTCACGCGCGGCGGCCGCAGCACTTTTTGTACTTCTTGCCGCTGCCGCACGGGCACGGGTCGTTGCGGCCGACCTTGGGCTGGGCGCGGACGATGGTCTGGACGGCGGATTCGCCTTCCTCGGCCATCTGGGCCTGCTGGGTGGCGTCGAGCGCGGCCCGGCGCTGGGCCTCGTAGGCGCTGGCGGCGACGGCGTGTTCGCTCTCCTGGCCGGCCCAGATGCGGGCCAGGGCGTCCTGGCGGACCCAGCGGGCCTTGAAGATGAGGTCGGCGAAGCGTTCGCGGGCCCCCTCAAGCATCTTCTCGAACGACTCGAGGCCGTCGCGCTTGAACTCGATCAGCGGGTCCATCTGGGCGTAGCCACGCAGGCCCACGCCCCCCTTGAGGTGGTCCATCGTCAGGAGGTGGTCCTTCCAGGACGTGTCGTGGACCTGGAGGAGAAGGTACCGTTCGAGTTCGGTCATGCGGATGCGGCGGTCGGCGCGGGCGCGGGCCTCAAGCAGTTGCACGATTGCTTCCGGGGGCTCCGGGTAAGCCTGTGGCTCGCCGGTTCTTCGCTGTTCGGCCTTGAATGCCTTGTAGTCGGCGTCGGCAAACTGCCAGGCGTCGGCCATCTGCTCGGCGGTGATCTCCAGTCCGAGCGCCTCCTTCGACCAAGCCGCGAGCGGCCGCCAGGCCTCCGCCTCCTCGGGCCGGTCCTTGGGCAGGTGCTCCTTGACGCCGCGCCTGACCGTGGCATCGAGGCGGCCGGACGACTCGAACTCGCGAGCGATGGCCAGGAGTTTCTCGCGGACGGTCTCGGGCCGGCGGCTCCGGACCTCGTGGGGGTTCACCTCGGTCAGGTAATAGCGCGACGCCCACTCGGCCAGGCCCTCGAAGTCCTGGTTGCCCTGGCCGACCTGGGGCGTCAGGTATTCCTCGATGGCGAATTCGATGGGGTAGGACCGCTCCTTTTCGGCGTAGAGTTCCTGGAGGCGGCGGATGAGGAGTTCCCTGGCGGCATCGTGATTGATGCCGGCGAAGTCGGCGGCCGAGAGGCCCATGTCGAACTTCTGGTTGGCCCAGTCGGCCAGGGCGGCCTCGCGGAACCCGCTCGCGAGGTACTCGGCGATGGGTGCGAAATCGATGGCCGCGACGCGCTGGCGCGCGGCCTCGTAGAGGCGGTCGCCGATCTCGTCGGGCGGCAGACGCTTCAGGTCCGACTCGGCGAACTTGATGCCGAGGCGGCCCTCGGCCCACTGGGCGAGCGAGCGGTAGTCGGGTTTCGGGGGCGGCTCGCCTTCCTCGACGTCCTCGGCCTGCGGGAGGAACTCACCGATGGATTCCTCGATGGAGTCGCGCGCCCCTTCGAGGGCCTCGTCGGTCAGGAAGTCGCGGATCTGCTCCTCGTCGCGGCCCTGGAGGCCGGCGGCGTCAACCTGGACGGCCAGGTTGCGGCCGGCCCATTCGGCGATGGTATCAAAACTGTATATGTCCGAAAGATACCGCTCGACGGCCTCTTCGACGCTTTCCGTGAGGAGGTCCCAGACGAAGTCGCCGAGGTCGGGCGACTCGAGGATCCGCTGCCGCCGGCCGTAGAAGATCTTCCGCTGGCGGTCCATGACTTCGTCGTATTCGAGGAGGTGCTTGCGGAAGTCGAAGTTGCGTTCCTCGACCTTCTTCTGGGCGTTCTGGATGCCGCGCGAGAGCCACGCGTGCTCGAGGGCCATGCCCTCTTCCATGCCGAGTTTTTCGAGCGCCGTCGAGACCCAGTCCTTGGCGAAGATGCGCATGAGGTCGTCTTCGAGCGAAAGGAAGAAACGGCTCGATCCCGGGTCGCCCTGGCGCCCTGACCGGCCGCGCAACTGGTTGTCGATCCGCCGGGCCTCGTGGCGCTCGGTGCCGATGACGTGCAGGCCGCACGGCGGGTCCTTCAGGCACTCGGTCCGGCCGCGCTCCGGGAACTCCGGGGCGACCTTCGGCTTGAAGCAGTGGGCGCAGTGGGTCCTGGGGTTGTACTCGAGGCAGCCGACGCAGCACTTGTTTCCGAAGTCGGAGGGGATGGCCCGCTTCTGGACGTCCCAGGGGCCGAAGCAGTTGGCGTAGACGACGCCGGTGCCGAGTTTGATGTCCGTGCCGCGCCCCGCCATGTTCGTCGCGATGGTGACGTTGCCCTTCGTCTGGCCGTCGCGGCCTTCGTGGCGTTCGCCGGCGTGGGCGACGATCTCGGCCTCTTTCTCGTGGAACTTGGCGTTGAGAACCTCGTGGGGTATGCCGTAAGCGCGCTCGAGCATGCCGCTGAGGCGTTCGGACATCTCGATGCTGGTGGTGCCGACGAGAACGGGCCGCCCGCGGTCGCTGTAGTCCTTGATCTCGTCAACGACGGCCTTGAGTTTTTCCTTGAGGGTACGGTAGACGACGTCGGCGTGGCCGGCGCGCGACAGGGGCCGGTTCGTGGGGATCGAGACGACCTCCAGTTTATAAATCTTGTCGAACTCGCCGGCCTCGGTCATGGCGGTGGCGGTCATGCCGGCGAGTTTGTCGTACATGCGGAAGTAGTTCTGGAGGGTGATGGTGGCGAGGGTCTGGGTCTCCTCCTTGACGCGGATCTGTTCCTTGGCCTCGACGGCCTGGTGGAGGCCGTCGGACCACTGGCGGCCGGGCATGAGGCGGCCGGTGAACTCGTCCACGATGATCACGTCCTCGCCCTGGACGACGTAATTCTTGTCGAGTTCGTACAGGTGATGGGCGCGGAGGGCCTGGTCAATGAGGTGCGGCCAGTCCATGTTGCCCGCGACGTAGAAACTGCCGACGCCGGCGATCTCCTCGGCCCGGTGGACGCCCTTCTCGGTCAGCGGGCACTGGTGTTCCTTGTGCATGACGAGGAAGTCGGCCTCCGGGTCGCCGCCCTTCTCAGAGGGCTTGTCCTCAGGGTACCCGGACCGGGGCGCCCGCAAGGCCCGGGCGATGGCGTCGGCCTTCATGTACTTGTCGGTGGACTCGAACGCCGGGCCGGAGATGATCAGGGGCGTCCGGGCCTCGTCAATGAGGACCGAGTCGGCCTCGTCGACGATGGCGTAGGCCAGGCGGCTCTGGACCTGCTCGGCGGCGCTCGTCTTCATGTTGTCGCGGAGGTAATCGAAGCCGAACTCGTTGTTCGTGCCGTAAGTGATGTCGCAGGCGTATTGGACCTGGCGCTCGCGGGAGTCCATGTCGGCCTGGATCGCCCCGACCGAGACGCCGAGGCGCCGGAAGATCGGCTCATTCCACTCGCGGCCGACTCGCACCAGATAATCGTTGGTCGAGACGACGTGCACGCCGCGCCCCGCCAGGGAGTTCAGGTAGGCCGGGAAGGTGGCACAGAGCGTCTTGCCCTCGCCGGTGGCGAGTTCCGAAAGTTTTCCCTCGTGCAGCGCCAGGCCCGCGACGAGTTGGACGTCATACGGCCGCATGCCGTAAAGGCCGTGCGTGTCAATAGGCTTCCCGGTGTCGGGGGCGACGAGGCTGGCCTCGCGGCGCATGGCCTTTCGGATGCGGTCCTGGATGTCGGGATGGTAGTCGGGCGCGGCCTCGGCGTGTCCGAGCCAGACGCACCGCTTGGCGGCCTCGCGGACGGCGGCGAATGCCTCCGGGATGAGGGGTTCGAGGATGGCGTTGAGGCCTGCGCCGAGTTCCTTCTTGATTTCGGCGTCGTCCAGCGACCCGCGCCGCTCCAGCCGCACGAGAAGCGCCTCGACCTCGGGCCGGACGCGGCCGCGGAACTCCTCGGTCTTAGCGGCCAGGGCCTCGTCAGAGAGCCCCTCGAACTCGCCCTCCAGGGCGGAGGCCTTCTCGATGACCTGCCGGTAAGCGCGCAGCAAGCGCTCGTTGCGCGACCCGAAGATCGCGCGGGCGACCATGCCGATGACTGCCGTTACGCCTTCGAGGGCCATGAGGGCACCGGGTACGCTTTGCGTTTAGCCGCGGCTGCATACGGCCGCGGTTGTTCCATAACCCCCTCTCCCTTGACGGGAGAGGGCAGGCCTGCCCTGAGCGAGGTCGCCGTGGCGACCGAGTCGAATGGGGTGAGGGTGAATGCCGTTGTCCCCTCCCCCCTCACCCCATCCCTCTCCCGCGAGGGGAGAGGGATACAAAACAGCCTCCAAACTTACCCCGCACACCGGCCTTACTCCGGCGCTTTCCTCATTTCACCCGCTCGACATACTTGCCCGTCCGGGTGTCAACGCGGATCTTCTCGCCGGTCTCGACGAAGGCCGGCACGGCGACGACGATCCCCGTTTCAAGCGTTGCAGGCTTGGTCTGGCTCGTCGCGGTGGCGCCCCGGATGACCGGCGGCGCTTCCTTGATCGCCAGGTCCACCGTGATCGGCAAATCCACCGTGATGGCCCGGCCCTCGTGGTACGAGATCTGGCACTCGGTGCCGGACTTCAGGTACCCGATGCCCGCGCCGATCAGGTCTTCCTGGACGGGGACCTGCTCGAAAGTCTCGGGATCCATAAACCAGTGCTGGCCGCCCGACGTGTAGGAGTACGGCATCGTCTTTTTCTCGATGTCGGCCGGTTCGACGGTCTCGGCCGAGCGGAAGCGGCGGTCGAGGATCTGGCCGGTCGAGAGTTTCTTGAGTTTGGCCTGGATGTACGCGCCGCCCTTGCCGGGCTTGGTGTGGACCTGGGAGACGACGAAATGGACCTCCCCGTCCACGAGGATCGGCTGTCCGTTTTTCAGTTCGGTTGCCCGAATTCCCATCCGCGTCTCCTCGCAGACCGTTCGCCTTCGTGCTCGTTCAAACGGTCAAGTATACCTGAGCCGCGCCACGAGTGTCAATTGTGGCCAAGCCGGCGACGGCGTCTGGACAAGTCCCGCGCCCTCTTCCGGGGCCTGCGAGGTCCTGCGGGGCGTTTTAGAGTTGATTCCCCGCCCCCGGAGAGTAACTTAGGTTGCTGCGAGCAGGCGCACGAGGTTCGTCGGGACCATGACCAGGACCCAGGGGAGGTACGGCAAGGAGTACTTCGAGGGGCGCGGCTCGTTCTTCTACCGGATAGCGGGGGGCTACCGGGACTTCCGCCAGTACTTTGACCGCCTGGCCCGGTGGTTCCGGCCGTACGTCGGCCGGGGGCCCGTGCTGGACGTGGGATGCGCCTACGGGTACCTCCTGGCGCGCTTCGACGACGGGCGGCCGCTCGTCGGCTGCGACGTCTCGGCCTTTGCCGTCCGCAGGGCCCGGCGGGTCCTGCCCCGGGCTCACCTGCTTGAGGCGGATGCGGGACACGGGCTCCCGTACGCCGACGGGGCGTTCGTGGCCGTCTTCTGCACGGACGTTCTGGAGCACATCGCCCCCGGGAGGCAGGGCGCGGCACTGGACGACATGGTCCGCGTGTTGGCTCCGGGCGGGCACTTGTGCATGACGACGCCGAACCGCGCCTGGGTCCGCGATCTCCTGTACCGAAGCGCCGACGCGGGCGAGGGACACGTCGGCATGGCCCACGTGGACGAGTGGCGGCGGCGCCTGGCCGCGCGCGGCCTTTCCGTCATGGATAGTTGGACGTACCTGCACGGATTTGTTCCGGGCCGGTTTCGCCGCGTTCGTTGGTTGCCGGAGTGTGCGCTGACGGCGCGTAAGGACGGCCCTGTCGCAAGCCGGCGCGCCGAGTGCCAGGGGGGATGACATGAGACGCCAAGCGCTCTTCGCAGGCGTTATCTGGGCGGTGGCGGCGGCGTTCGCGGCAGACCCCTCATTCACCGGCCTCCTCAGTGCCGCCGGCAAGAGCGCCGAGGCGGCCAAGTGGGAGGGGCGACTGAAAACGTAGCCCCTCGGCCGGTTTTATCGGGATATTCATCCCTTCCCCGCGTGCCTGCGATATACTGGGTGCTGACTTCGAGGGGCCGGGGGCGCTCAAGCCCGCCGAGGCAAACAGCCGATAGGTCGGGGGGTTGCTGTGCGCCCTCTCTCTCAGTGAAAGGGAATCCGTGACTGCATCCGAAACGGCCATGACGTCGGCTGCCCGCGACATCGTCCGCAACTACCAGAAACTCGGGACCGTCGAGGCGATCAAACTGGGGTTCGCCAACCACCTCAAGTACACCCGGGCCACCGACGAATACGTCGCGACCGACCGCGACAAGTACGTGGCCCTGGCGATGACCGTCCGCGACCGCCTCATCGAACGCTGGATCGCCACCGCCCAGACCTACCACAACCGCAACGTCAAGCGCGTCTATTACCTGTCGATGGAGTACCTCATCGGCCGCGCCATGGGCAACAACGTCATCTGCCTGGGGCTGGACAAGGTCGTCGTCCAGGCCATGCGCGAACTCGGCCTCGACTGGAGCGTCCTTCGCGACGTCGAGCGCGACGCGGCCCTGGGCAACGGCGGCCTCGGGCGCCTGGCGGCGTGCTACCTGGACTCGATGGCGACGCTCGAACTCCCGGGCTACGGCTACGGCATCCGCTATGACTACGGTCTGTTCCGCCAGGCCATCCGCGACGGCCGCCAGGTCGAGGAGCCCGACAACTGGCTGCGGCACGGCGACCCGTGGCAGATCGAGCGGCCGGAGTTTCAGTTCCCGGTCCATTTCGGCGGGACGGTCCGCGACGAGCATGACGAGCATGGGCGCCTGGTCGTTCACTGGACGCCCGCCCAGACGGTCAACGGGGTCCCGTTCGACTTCCCCATCGCCGGGTACCACAACCACACCGTCAACAACCTGCGCCTGTGGACGGCCAAGGCGACCGAGGAGTTCAACCTCACGTTCTTCAACCACGGCCAGTACGTCAAGGCCTACCAGGCGAAAATCCTTGGCGAGAACATCACGAAGGTCCTCTATCCGAACGACCTCGTGGAGGAGGGGCGGGAACTCAGGTTCCAGCAGGAGTATTTCTTCGTCTCCTGCTCGCTCCAGGACATCTTCCGCCGGTTCAAGGCTCACAACGCCGACGTCACGACCTTCGCCGACAAGGTTGCCATTCAACTGAACGACGCGCACCCGTCACTGGCCGTCGCCGAACTCATGCGGATCTTCCTGGACGACCAGAGGATGGACTGGGAGCCCGCCTGGGAACTGGCCGAGGCGACCTTCGGCTACACGAACCACACGCTGATGCCCGAAGCGCTCGAACGGTGGCCTGTCGCCCTGTTCGAGGAGTTCCTGCCGCGCCATCTCCAGATTATCTACGAGATCAACCGCCGGCTCCTCCGGCAGGTCCGCAACAAGTTCCCCGACGACACCGACCGCCTGAGCCGCATGTCCCTCATCGAGGAGGGCCCCGAGAAACGCGTCCGCATGGCCCACCTCTCCGTCGTCGGAAGCCATGCCGTCAACGGCGTCTCCCAGGTCCATTCGGAACTCGTCAAGAGCCGCCTCTTCCGCGACTTCTACGACCTGTGGCCGGAGCGGTTCCTTTCGATCACCAACGGCATCACGCCGCGGCGGTGGCTGCTGAAGGCGAACCCCACCCTGGCGGCGCTCATCACGGGGCGGATCGGCGACGCCTGGGTCACCGACCTCTACGCCCTGAGCAAACTGCTGCCGCTGGCCGCCGACCCGGAGTTCAAGGCGGCCCTTATGGCCGTCAAGCGCGACAACAAACTCCGCCTGGCCGCCTACATTGAGAAGACCCTCCAGATCCGTGTCGATCCGGACTCCCTGTTCGACGTCCAGGCCAAGCGCCTCCATGAGTACAAGCGACAACTCCTGGCCGTCATGCACGCCTGCCATCGCTACTGCCTGCTGAAGGCGAACCCCGCGCTCGACCTTGTGCCGCGCACCTTCATTTTCGCCGCCAAGGCCGCTCCGGGCTACCAGAAGGCGAAACTCATCATCAAACTCATCAACGATTTCGCCGACATCGTAAACGAGGACTCCGAGGTCTCGGCCAGGATGAAGGTGGTCTTCCTGCCGGACTACCGCGTGTCGCTGGCCGAGCGGATCATCCCGGCCACGGACTTGTCGGAGCAGATCAGCCTGGCGGGGACCGAGGCGAGCGGCACGGGCAACATGAAGTTCGCCCTCAACGGTGCGCTCACCATCGGCACCCTCGACGGGGCCAACATCGAGATCCGCCAGGAGGTCGGCGAGGAGAACTTCTTCCTCTTCGGCCACACCGTCGAGGAGATCGAGCGCCTCGGCGCGCCCGGCGCCTACAACGCCCGCGAGTACTACGACGGCTCGCCCGAGATCCGCCACATCCTCGACTACCTGGGCGGCGACTTCTTCAACCTCGAGGAGCCCGGTCTCTATCGGCCGCTGTACGACTCGCTCCTGGCGGAGAACGACCCGTACTTCCTCCTGGCCGACTTCCAGTCCTACCTCGAGGCTCACC
>Ga0315284_10008486_pt1 | contig 14687 bp, 11 predicted proteins | sample YL17G09_16_MG_FD_203696 | JGI IMG/M metagenome (GOLD analysis project Ga0315284, IMG submission 203696) | Sediment microbial communities from Yellowstone Lake, YNP, Wyoming, USA - YL17G09_16 | ecosystem: Environmental > Aquatic > Freshwater > Lake > Sediment | place: USA: Wyoming | collected... | reverse complement strand
TTCGTTTTAGGGACGCTAGAAGGTAAAGAAGTAATATTCCTGCCGCGTCATGATGTGGGGCATCGCATACCGCCCAGTTACATAAATTATCGGGCAAATATCTTTGGAATGAAAAAGATGAGTGTTGAGCGCATTATATCTGTAACTGCTTGCGGAAGCCTTAAGGAGGAATTTAAGCCTTTGGATTTTGTAGCCGTAGACCAGTTTGTAGACAGGACTAATTATGCGCGCGATATGAGTTTTTTTTCTGAAGGCATAGTTGCCCATATTGAATTTTCGCATCCGGTCTGCGAAGAACTGCGCAGCCTCCTGTATGATGCAGGTAAAAGTTTAAACTTAAGGATACATAACGGTGGCACTTACATAAATATGGAAGGCCCTGCTTTTTCTACCTTTGCAGAGTCAAAACTGTACCGTAGCTGGGGAATGGATGTAGTCGGAATGACCAATTTTGCTGAGGCCAAATTAGCCCGAGAAGCAGAAATCTGTTATACTACTTTAGCCGCGGTTACGGATTATGACTGCTGGCATCCGCAACATGCAAGTGTGACTATTGATATGATAATCAAAAATCTAAATAAGAATGTTGAAAATGCAAAACGGATACTCTCGACGGTGATTAAAAACCTTAATCCAGAAAGAAGCTGTAACTGTAAAGATGCCCTTAAGTATGCAATAATTACTGACAGAAAAGTTATTCCTGCTAAGATAAAGAAGGATTTGAAAATTATAATCGGAAAGTATATAAAATGAAACCTTAGTCAGAAGATTCCCGCAAAAAGCGCGGGAATTAATTCGCACTCATAACTTAGCTTCACTAGCGTTCGCTAAGTTATGTGCTCATTAAATATGGACTATAAATCCACCTTAAATCTTCCCCAGGCCAAATTTGCCATGAAGGCAGACCTGCCTAAGAAAGAACCTGTTTTCTTGAAAGCCTGGCAGGATACGGACCTTTATCAACTCATCCGCAATAAATCCCAAGGTAAGCCGAAGTATATTCTGCACGACGGGCCTCCTTATGCAAACGGAGATATTCACATAGGGCATGCCTTGAATAAGACTTTGAAGGATGTAATCGTAAAATATAAGACCATGCAGGGACTTGATTCAGCATATGTTCCGGGTTGGGACTGCCATGGCTTGCCGGTTGAACACCAGCTGTTGAAAGAATTAGGTATAGATAAATCTCAGATTAGCCAGTTAGAGTTCAGAAAAAAGGCTTATGCCTATGCCCTGAAGTATGTTTCCATTCAGAAAGAGCAATTCGTGCGTTTAGGTGTATTTGGTGACTGGCAGCACCCCTACTTGACATTAACACCTGATTATGAAGAGAGCATTCTTAGTGCTTTTGGCGTGCTTATTAAAAAAGGCTATGTCTATCGGGGACTAAAGCCGGTTAATTGGTGTTTTAAATGCGAGACTGCGCTTGCAGAGGCAGAAGTTGAATATGAAGAGCATGTTTCCCCATCGATATACGTTAAGTTCAAATTAGATGAAAACAAAGAGTACCAAAAAGACAGTTATTTAGTAATCTGGACAACTACGCCCTGGACATTGATTGGTAATGTTGCTGTAGCAGTGCATCCTGATTTTATTTATTCTTACATAAAGACAGATAAAGGAAATTTAATTTTAGCCAAGGATTTATTATTGCCTGCATTATCGCAAATAGGCATAGATAAATATGAGATAATAAAGGAAATCAAAGGTAAGAATCTCGAAGGGCTTACCTATAATCACCCTTTTGATTTAAGGAAAGGAAGTGTTGTATTGGCAGAGTATGTATCCCAAGATGAAGGCACTGGTCTTGTGCATACTGCGCCTGGTCACGGCAATGATGATTATTTAACCGGATTAAAATATAAGCTGGATATTATTATGCCTGTGGATGCTCAGGGAAATTTTGATGCCTCAGCAGGTGGATTTAAAGGACTGAATGTTTATGATTCAAATAAGATAATCATCGAAAAACTGCAAAAATCGGGGGTGTTGCTTTTTGATACAAAGATACAGCATTCATATCCGCATTGTTGGCGTTGTAAGAACCCGATTGTATTCCGGGCAACAAAGCAGTGGTTTCTTAAGATTGACCATGATGGATTGAGGAAAAAACTGCTTAAGGCAATACGCGATGATATCAAATGGATTCCTCCGGCAGGACAGGAGCGAATATCCTCAATGGTTGAATTGAGGCCGGATTGGTGTCTTTCGCGTCAGCGGTACTGGGGTGTTCCCATTCCGGCGTTAATCTGCAATAAATGCGGCGAGGAATTCCTGGAAGCAGAGGTTATCGAAAATTTTGCCAAATTTGTGGCAAAAGATGGCACAGATTGTTGGTTTAAAAAAGAAGTGACTGATTTTCTGCCAAAGAATTTCCAGTGTCCGCACTGTAAAGGAGATACTTTTTCTAAAAGTTCAGATATCCTGGATGTGTGGTTTGATTCAGGAGTAAGCCACCAGGCAGTATTAAAGAAGAGGCAAGATTTAGAATTTCCCTGCGCTTTGTACCTTGAAGGCTCTGACCAACATAGGGGATGGTTTCAGTCATCATTGATTCCTTCGATGTGTATCGACGGAAAACCTCCTTTTAAGAATGTGCTTACCCATGGTTTTGTAGTTGACGGATTAGGCAGAAAGATGTCTAAATCACTGGGTAATGTAATTTCACCTCAGGATATAATCCAAGATTATGGCGCGGATATCTTAAGGCTTTGGGTTGCTTCCAGCGATTACAATGAGGATATCCGTATTTCCCCTGAGATTCTCTCAAGGCTCTCTGAAGCCTACCGTAAAGTCAGAAACACGGCTAGGTTTATCCTAAGCAATCTCTATGATTTTAATCCCGATACCGACAAGGTCAGTTATGAAAATTTAAGAAAGATTGATAAATGGATATTATTTGGGTTGGAGAGACTGCTATTAGAGCCCGTAAATAAAGCATATGATAGTTTCGAGTTCTATAAAGCTTATCAAGCAATTTATGAATTTTGTAACATGGAATTATCCACATTCTATCTCGATATGGTTAAAGGTAGGCTTTATACATACGCCGCTAATTCAATAGAAAGAAGGGCAGCCCAGACAGCTATTTATGAGATACTGAACGTCATAGTAAGGCTAATGGCTCCAATCCTTGTTTTTACCGCAGAAGAAATCTGGCAAAATATGCCTAAAGAAAAACGAAATAGCTCTGTTGCCAGCGTTCATCTTTTAGAATGGCCGCAAAGGAATCCAATTTTTTCTCAGGATGGTTTGGTTGCTAAAGATCAAGATATCTTTATGGAATTAAAAACGATTATAGCCTTAGCGCCCGAGGTAGTTGATTTAGTTTCTGTGACGAATGAAAAATTGGAAGAGATACGCGGCAAAGGTGAAATTGGCAGTTCCTTTGATGCCAAAATAAATCTATTGACAAATAACGAAGAACGTTATAAATTTTTAGAAAGCCTAAAAGGCGATCTTTGTGAGATATTTAAGGTTTCACAGGTAGAGATAACAAAACAGAATAAATTGGGTCCTGATGCAAGCACAGTTGCTAACTTTTCTGATATTGCGATATTAGCCCTTAAAGCAGATGGAGCCAAATGTATGCGTTGTTGGAATTACGATGTTTCTGTAGGTAAATTTAATACCCATCCTTTGATTTGCAAAAGGTGTATGGCGGTTATCGGAGAGGAGCGGAAAAATTGAAGAAGAAATTTAATAAGGAAGAATTAAAATATTTCAGAAAGTTAATCCTCAAAAATAAAGAAAAGATTCTTGATGAGATAAAGCGCATATCCGAGGATACCCTGAAGAAATCTCAAAAAGACGCGGCTGGAGATATATCCGGCTATACCTACCATATGGCTGATGTCGCTTCTGATACATACGATAGAGAGTTTTCGTTGGGTCTGGCTTCTAATGAAAGGCAGTCCTTATACGAATTAGATGATGCCATAAAAAAAATAGAAGAAGGCACATTTGGTATATGCGAAGAATGTAAATCCGTCATTACAAAAACCAGATTAAAAGCGGTCCCTTTTGCGCGCCTGTGCGTTAAATGCCAAGAAAAAAAAGAAAAAAGATAACCCCCGATTTTTGATGGTTCGACTTCGCTCACCATAAATCCTCAAGCGTAGTCGAAGGATTAATGATTTTTATCATCACGCTGTCCGTCCTTTTCACAGACCAGTTTGCTAAATTACTTGCCACACGAAATTTATTATTAAATCAATCTGTGCCTTTAATAAAAGGAATATTTCATCTTACGCTTATCCATAATCGCGGCGCAGCCTTTGGTATCCTTAAGAACCATACTCCATTATTTATATTTATATCTATATTGGCCGTAATTTTGATTTATTTTGCCATCCAAAATAATAAATCCCAAAAGTATTCTTTTTATGGTATGGGAAAGTATAAAGCACTTTCCCAACCACTGCAAATCGCAGAAAGTCATCGCCGAAGGCGATTTTCTTGTAATATATCTTTAGCTCTTATTTTATCCGGTGCTTTGGGGAACCTTATTGACCGGTTACGCTTAGGATATGTGATTGATTTTTTAGATTTTCGTATCTGGCCAGTATTTAATGTAGCTGACAGTGCTATAACAATTGGGGCGATTTTATTGGGTTATTCTATATTAAAGAACACAGAAACCAGAGCACGGAAGCCAGAATAACATGCATCCGATAATCTGTAAAATAGGCCCATTTACTATTTATTCCTACGGTCTTTTGCTTGCAATAGCCTTCCTGATAAGTTCAACATTAGCCGTTTTCCAAGCTAAAAAACATAAGGTCAATCCCGATATAATTTTTAATCTATCCTTCATAATCTTTATCTCGGGAATTATCGGCGCGCGTATTTTATATGTAATCGAGAATATAACTTATTACCTAAGAAACCCTCTTGAGATAATTATGCTTCAGCTTGGAGGATTATCATGGTTCGGTGGACTATCGTTAGGATTTTTTTCCGGTATTGCATATTTAAAGAAAAAAAGATTATCGATATATAGAATTCTTGATTTAATTAGTCCTTTTGTTGCCCTGGGTCAGGCAATAGGCAGGGTTGGTTGTCTATTGAACGGTTGCTGTTTCGGCAAGATATCTAAATTCGGAATTTATTTTCAAGTACATAAGTTAATTCTTATCCCAACACAAATATACTCTTCTTTGGTTTTAATTTTTATCTTTATTATTTTAAGAGTTCTTCAGGACAGACCTCACAAAGAAGGTGAAATATTTTTGGCTTACCTTCTATTTTATTCGATGAAGAGATTCTTCATCGAATTCTGGCGTGCTGACAATGAGATTATTCTCTTTGGTTTAACTTTATTCCAACTTATGAGTATTGTAATATTCTGCCTTGCCGTCTGGAAAATTCTTTTAATCAAAAAATCCAGAAATTAATATGCAGGAATATGTATTGAAGGTGGAGCAGCAAGACGCAAATATGCGCTTAGATTTATTTCTTATGGAATTTTCTAAAAAGAAGAATCTCGGTCTCTCCCGAACTTTTATACAGAGGTTGATTTCAGAGGGTAATGTGACGGTGAATAACTCAAATTTAATAAATCCCGCCCTTGCCCCGCCCTTGTATACAAGAACGGGGCTTGCATGCAAGAGCGAGATAAAGCCGCATTTGAAAGTAAAAACAGGCGATGAAATTAGGATTCGCATTCTAGATAAGAAACCAAATATTCTTAAGGCCGAGGAGATACCCTTAGATATAATTTATGAAGACGATGACCTGGCAATAATAAATAAATATTCGGGCTTGGTCGTGCATCCTGCGCCGGGAAATTATGAACATACATTAGTAAATGCATTGCTGCACCATTTCAAAAAACTGTCGGATATTAGTCCGCAAAGGCCTGGCATTGTGCACAGATTAGATAAGGAAACTTCGGGCCTTTTAGTTATTGCTAAAAATAATACTGCTCACCTCGCTTTGACTAAACAGTTCGCCAAACACAACATTAAACGTAAATACATTGCATTGGTAAAGGGCAAAATGGAATTTGACGAAAATATCATTGAGTTACCTATAGGCAGGCACCCTTATAAAAGAAAGAATATGTCAGTGGGCTTTGGTAAAAAGACAAAATATGCTAAGACATATTACCGTACTCTTAAGCGCAGAGAAGATTATAGCCTAGTCGAATTAGAGCCCTTTACAGGCAGGACTCATCAACTAAGGGTACACCTTGCTTTTTTAGAACACCCTATTTTAGGTGATACTAAATATGGCAAGAATAATGAATTCAGCCGTTTAGCATTACACGCCGAATACATTGGTTTCGTGCATCCGCGAACAGGAAAATTCGTAGAGTTCTCTTGCGAAATACCGTATGAATTTAGCGAGTTTCTAAGTGAGGCCAAAACTTATGGAGCGTAAGCGAACATAAGTTTTATGGCTGAATTTATCCCCCCTTCTTGCTTTCGCAAGAAAGCAGGGGGGATTAATTCGCACAGCGACTTATGTTCACTTGCGTTCCATAAGTCGCGTGCTCATTAAAATAAGACTTGATTTTTATATATGTGATGTTATAATTAAATTTAAAGAAAAGATAACGGCCTTTTTATGGTGTAGGAAAGTATAAAGCTCTTTCCTAACCACTGAAAATCGCACCTTAAGGTTATAGCCGAAGGCGATTTTCTTGTAAAAGGCATGAAAAGGGAGGTTGAATGCCTGAGAAATTTAAATCGTCTATAGCAATATTTATTATTTTAATATTGGTTTCTTTATCTTTTGCGGGTACGGGGTTTTTTCTTTTACAAAAAGAAAAAACAAAGAATACAAGCCTCCAGGAGGAATTAGATAGTCTAAAGATAGAACAAAATGCGGCAGAAACAAAACTGGAAGAATATAAAAAGACAATCTCTCAGTTAGACTTTAAACTCAAAGAAGCCCAAACTAACATAGATACATTAAGTAGCACTTTAGAGCAAGAGACAAAAGCAAAACAGGAAGCATTGAACCAGGTACAGCAGTTAAAGACAGTCCTTGAGCAACAGAAAGGGTTAAGAGCTGATTTAGAGACAGAACTTGGGCAGGGGCAAAAGGATGCAGAAAAAACTCAGGCGCGGTTAAAAGAAATAGAATCTAAGAAGGCACAGTTAGAGGCAAAAATAAAGGATTTAGAGGCGCAAGTTCAACAAACGCAAGGTCAACAACAGGCCCGGGCTCAAGGCGTAGAATTGGGTACGATTGTAGTTGGGCCAGAAGATAGTAGCGTGTCTGGCCCAGCCAGTAGCCTACAGCCCAAAGAGAAAGCTATTACCTCTTATTTGGAGGGTAAAATATTGGTTGTAAATAAAGATTATAATTTTGTAGTAATAAATTTAGGGAGTAAAGACGGTGTAAACGCAGGCGATGTATTTGCTCTTTACCATAATAATAAATATATAGGTGATATTAAGGTAGAAAAAATTCACGAGTCTATGTCCGCGGCAGATTTTACGTCAGCATCCATAAAAGGCGTGGTTAGTGAAGGAGATAGGGTCGTGCAGAAGGCTAAATGAGGTTTTTTTCAGTCAAGCATGCCTCATGTGTTAAAGGAGAAATCCTTCTTTTAGGTGACAAGTCTATAGCCTGCCGTTCAATAATCATAAGTGCAATAAGTTGCGGTAAAACCACAGTTGAAAATTTCCCCCCCAATAAAGACTGCCTCTACACAATAAAAACTTTCAAGAATTTAGGAATAAAAATAACACAAAATCAAAATGTTAAGTCCCTTCCTTTTAAAGGTATAGGAAGGACTACCCTGCGGGGTAAAACAATTACTGTGTTTGGCAATGGGCTTTGTGGCCTGAAAAAGCCCAAAGGCCCTATTTTTGTGGGTGATTCTGGCACTACTTTGCGGATTACATTGGGTGTTTTGGCAGGACAAAATTTCGCAGTTACTTTAACTGCCGGTAAATCTCTTTCTGGAAGGCCGATGCTACGCGTAACCGCACCTTTAAGGATGATGGGCGCAGTTATAAAATCAAAAATAAGAAAATCCCTCACCTGCTTTAGGCAGCAGGAAAAATCTCCGCCACTTCCCAAGGCAGATGCGCCTTCGGCGCAAAATGCGGATCCCTGCCCGTCCGGCAGGCGGGCGCCTACGGCGGAAAATATAATAGAGGAATACCCTCCCCTCATCATCAAAGGAGGCCAGCTTAAACCCATTACTTATAGGATGCCAGTATCTTCGGCACAGGCAAAATCAGCTATATTGTTAGCTGGCCTTTATGCCAAAGGCAAAACTTGCCTTATAGAGCGAGTCAAAACGCGCGATCACACTGAACGCATGTTAAGATTATTTAGGGCAGGCATAAAAGTTAATCAGAATACAATAGTTATAAAAGGAAAAAAAGAATTGGTTTCTCCCGGGAGAATCTTTATACCAGGGGATATTTCTTCGGCGGGTTTTTTCATGGTTTTAGGAACGATACTGCCAAATTCACGAATTTTGATAAAAGATATAAATCTGAATCCTTCCCGCATAGGGATAATTAAGGTTTTAAAGAGAATGGGCTCAGATATTCAAGTGTTAGGTAATAGCGCAGTAGGTTTTGAACCCATAGGCGATATCATTATAAAAAGTAGTAAACTAAAGAGTACGATAATTAAGAAAAAAGAGATTCCTTCTTTAATAGACGAGTTGCCTATTTTGATGGTAGCGGCATGTTTTGCAAAAGGTGAAAGCGTATTTGAAGGGGTTGGTGAATTACGCATAAAAGAAACAGACCGGATAAGATCAATGTCAGAAAACCTAAAGAAAATGGGAGCCGATATCAGGGTTCTTAAAACGCCAAAATCAGAAAAGATTATAATTCAAGGAAGAAGGACCCTTATAGGCGCCACGGTCAAGAGCTTTGGAGACCATCGCACTGCAATGAGTATGGTTGTGGCCGGTCTTGCAGCAGAAGGTAAGACCCGGATAGATAATATTTCCTGTATAAATAAATCCTTACCTAATTTCTTAAGTCTTTTAAAGACTATTATTCAATAACTAATAATTCAGGGGTTCGTTCTCAAGCACTGAAGTTTTTCGCCGTGCGCTACGGTTTACTCCTCGTTCGTTTGCAGGAATTCCAAGCACTCCGTATATCGCATGTCAGTTCCTGCACTCTCTCGTCGTAAATCCTTGCGCACTCTTGCCGAAAAACTTCTAATGTGCTTTCGAACTTCACCCCTGAATTATACATAGATAATATTCTTAGCGGGTGGCTTGGCTTGATTTGAGCAGCATGTAGTTTATGCGAGCGGCCAGGGTTCACCCGCTATTAGGATGTCTGTGAGAGCGAGCATAAACTCCAAGCGAGATTTTCCACGGTGGGGAAAATCGAGCGGTGCTGCGAAAACAAGCCAAGACAGGACCCGCTAAAGCGTTACCCTAAGTCTATGAACTCCACAAAATGAGTTAAATTTTTATTTGACAAGGACTTTAATCTCTGTTAGAATTTATATGCTTTACCTAATAAGGAGAAAAATATGGCAAAATTTAAAGAGATATTGAAAAAAATAATCAATTATATTCTTGGTTTATTTTCTAATGATATGGGTATTGACTTAGGTACAGCCACGACCCTTGTGTACGTTAAGGGTGAAGGGGTTGTGCTTTGCGAGCCTTCAGTTGTGGCTATTGAAAGAGGCACTTCTCATGTCTTGGCAGTAGGCGAAGAAGCCAAACGTATGCTTGGCCGCACACCCGGTAACATTGTGGCTATCAGACCTATGAAAGACGGCGTTATTGCTGATTTTGAGATAACAGAGGCGATGTTAAGGTATTTTATAAAAAAGGTGCATCATCGCCGTGTATTAGTAAGGCCCAGGATTGTTATTGCTATACCTTCAGGAATCACTGAAGTTGAAAAGCGCGCAGTTAAAGATTCTGCAGAGCGCGCAGGTGCAAGAGAAGTATTTTTAATTGAGGAGCCTATTGCTGCGGCAATTGGTGTGGGTTTGCCTATACAGGAGCCTATAGGCAATATGGTGATAGATATCGGCGGTGGTACGACTGAAATTGCGATAATTTCTCTGGCAGGCATTGTTTTTTCTAAATCCATACGCATTGGCGGAGATGAAATGGATGAAGCGATTATTGAATATTTGAAAAAGACATACAATCTGATGATTGGTGAGCGTACGGCTGAAGAGGCAAAGATAAAAATCGGTTCTGCCTATCCCTTGGAAGAAGAGATGACCTTGGAGGTGAAGGGAAGAGATTTAGTTGCCGGCCTTCCTAAGTCAGTAACTATCACTTCCGAAGAAATAAGAGAGGCGTTACAGGAACCCTTGCGCGCCATATTAGAAATGACCAAGATATCCTTAGAGAGGACTCCTCCTGAACTGGCTGCGGACTTAATTGAACATGGTATTGTTATGGCTGGAGGCGGGTCACTATTAAGAGGTATAGATAAATTAATTTCTGAAGAGACCGGTTTGCCTGTGCATATCGCCGATGATCCCTTAACTGCCGTAGCTGTGGGTACAGGTAAAGTTTTAGATGAAATACGTTACCTAAAAAAAGTAACCGTCCCTATAAAATCTGAGATGCACTCTTAATTTTGGGAAATAAGATGTGTTTAAATTTAAAAAGAAAAGCCTAATCTATACGGCAGTCTCTGTTTTCTCCCTTCTGGTACTTTCTGGTTTAATCCCTATCTTAAGAACACCAGCATTTAAAATTTTAAAATATCCCCTCGGTTTATTCACATTAATCAGGCGTGAAGCCGAGGGGATTATTTTTTATCATCGAAATTTTGTCCAAAACGAAAGGTTTAAAAAAGAAACAGATTTTTTAAAGCAGAAACTCAACGCTGCAAATGAAATTTATCTTGAAAACAGGCGCTTAAAGAATCTGCTGGCTTTTAAGCAAAAGACTCACTTCAAAGTAGTAGCAGCCAGGATCATCGGTCGCTCTAGCGACAACTGGTCATCAATAGTGATTATTGATAAAGGCAGTTATCGTGGAATAAAGCGCGGTTTTGTGGTTATTAATTATTTGGGGTTGGTCGGCCGGGTTATTGAGACAGGAGATTCCACAAGCAAGATAATGCTTATTAATGATCCCAGCCTTGGCGTTTCAGCTATAGTCCAACGCAGTCGTCAAGAGGGCCTTGTGTCCGGCACTCTGGGGCGCTCTTTGATTATGAAGTATCTACCCAAAGATGCCGATATAAAGGTTTCTGATCTAATTATAACTTCTGGTCTAACCGAAGTTTATCCAAAGGGTTTACTAATAGGCAGTGTGGTTAATATCGGTGAGGAATTTTCAGGATTAAGCCGCTATTGCCAAATAAAGCCGGCAGTTAACCTGTCTAGCATTGAGGAGGTATTAATAATTATACCGTGAAGAATTTCATTTTTATAGCCGCTATCATTATCTCCGCATTATTGCAGGCAACGATTTTGAATTGCGTTAATATATTTAATGTAAAGCCGGACCTTCTTTTAATCAGTGTAATTATTGCCAGTCTATTTTTTGCACCGCTTTGGGCTATATCTTTAAGCATCTTCGCCGGGATTCTAAAGGATATTTTTTCTGTAAATGTATTTGGGTTGAATTCCACCCTTTTCTTTTTATGGAGTTTTTTAATTATAAAATTATCTAGAAAAATTTTATTCGATACTAATTATGTCCGTTTTGTACTTATTTTTATCATTGCGATACTTAATAATATAATTATTAGATTAATATTTCTATTTTTTGATAACTTTATTTCCTTAGGGCTATTCTTACGCATTACATTCATCGAGTCTTTATATACCGCATTAATTTTTCCTCTGGCATTAAAGTTTGCGCGAAACCTCTTATCGATTAGTGAACAGTAAGTCCGTTAAGTGAAAATGAGAGTAAAAATTTTCAGCTGGATAATAATCTTTATTTTTTTATTTCTGGCTTTTAATATTCTAAATATCGAAGTTATACAAGGCAGAAAATTTAAGAATTTAAGTAATCAAAATTGTATAAGGCTTATACCTCAAGGAGGCAGCCGCGGAAGGATCCTTGACCGCCTGGGTAATATCATTGTAGATAATAATCTTTCCTATAACGTAATGGTTTCGCCTTACGCAAATATCGGGATAGATAAAACATTGTTAGGGACAGCTAGGACTTTGAACATGTCTTTTAAAGACCTGAAAGATACATTCCGGAATAAATATATTGCATCATTTATGCCCACTACTATTGCAAAAAATATAGATGTAAAGAAGGCAATTGCCTTGGAAGAATTAAAACAGGAACTGGATAATATAATAATACAGCCCTATCCGTTAAGGAGTTATCCTTACGGAAGGCTTGCCTGCCATGTCTTGGGTTATTTAAATGAAATTGACCTTTGGCGTCTGACAAAATTGGCAAATTATGGCTATAAAACGAGGGATATAGTCGGCTTCGGCGGCGTGGAAGAAAAATACGATTATCTTCTGCGTCAAGAAGGAGGAGGATTATCTGTGGAAGTAGACTATCGCGGTAGATTAGTGAGTGTGTTGGGTTTTAAGCCGCCGCGAAACGGAAAAGACATACAATTGACTATAGATTTAAAAATACAGAAAATAGTTGAAGAGAATTTAAAGGGGAGAAACGGCAGTGTTATTCTTATGGACCCGTACAGCGGTGAGATTATAGCTATGGCAAACAATCCGAATTTCGATCCTTCGGTATTTGTTAAGAAATCAGACTCGGCAATACTTAATCTTTTTGCTGATTCCGATGCGCCTTTCATAAACCGTGCCATTACCGGTGTTTATCCTGCGGGTTCGGTTTTTAAATTGGTTGTAGCTACGGCAGCTCTTGAGACAGGAAAAATTAATTTATCTACGACATTTTCCTGCCCGGGAAGTATGTATATCGGAAAACAAGAATTTTCTTGCTGGGATACGCACAACCAAGAAAATTTAACTGGCGCAATTACAAACTCCTGTAATGTCTTCTTCTACAGGACAGGCCTTCTCACAGGAGCACAAACTATATACGATTATGCGATTAAATTTGGCTTTTCTCATCCTTCGGCAATTGATTTACCTTACGAAGCAGGCGGATTCGTGCCATCCCCTTTATGGAGAAAAATTTATAGATTTAAGAATTGGTTTGATGGCGATACGGCAAATCTTGCTATCGGTCAAGGAGAACTGTTAGTTACGCCCATACAAATAATACGCATGATAACGGTATTCGCTAATAAAGGAACCTTGGTAACTCCTTATATAGTCAAAGCCATTGACGGAGAGGATATTGTAAATCTTAAAAGGAGGGCCGTCAATCTGTCTTTAAAAGATAGCACCATAAATTATATAAGACAGGGGTTGAGAAGTGTTGTTACCGATCCTAAGGGGACAGCAAATGTATTATCAAGCTTACCTGTTTCTGTTGCCGGCAAGACTGGAACTGCACAAGTTCACCAAGGCTCGCCGCATGGTTGGTTTGTAGGTTTTTTTCCTTATCAGGCGCCTAAGTTCGTTATATGCGTATTTCTAGAACACGGTGGCTCAGGCCATGCTTCTTCTGTGATAGCGAAACAAATAATAGAGGGTATGATTAAGGAAGGATTAATTTGAGCCTCTTAAGGGAAAAGGAGACGTGAAGTTTTGAGGAATGTTAATCTTACAATATTAATAATTGCTATTTTAATTGTCTTAACCGGTGTTCTCTCTATCTACAGTAGTACTTATCAAAAAGAGGGTGAGTTTTGGCAATTAATATATAAGCGTCAGATATTATGGTTTATCTTGGGATTGATTCTTTTTATGTTTATATCTAATTTTAATTATCGCCGTTTTTGGGATATGACCTATTTTTTATACGTATTCGCACTATTCTTATTATTCTTAGTATTTATCTTAGGGGCAGTGCGTTTAGGTGCTCAGAGATGGCTAAGGTTTATTTGGTTTAATGTTCAACCGTCGGAAATAGCAAAATTAGTTATAGTAATATTTTTAGCAAGATACTTTAGCACAAAATCGATTGAAGATGTTTCCTTACAGGTAAATAAAATGGGAATATTGCGCGCACTTATTTTTCCGCTTTTATTTGTATTTATCCCCATGAGTTTGATTATTGAACAACCGGATTTAGGCAGCGGCGCTATGTTACTCCTTATATTTATCACTATGCTGTATCTGGCGGGAGTAAGGTTCAGATACATATTTATATTTTTATTGATGCTCATCATATGTTTGCCCGTATTATGGCACTTTTTGAGGGATTATCAAAGAGACAGAGTGCTTGTATTTTTAAATCCTAACATAGACCCATTAGGCGCAGGCTATACCGTAATCCAGTCTAAGATTGCCATTGGCTCAGGCGGTTTTTTTGGCAAGGGTTGGCTTTCAGGAACACAGAGCCAGTTACGTTTTTTACCCGAGTCTCACACCGATTTTATCTTTGCTACTTTTGCTGAGGAATGGGGTTTTTTAGGAAGCAGCGCATTATTATTTTTGTATTATTTATTGATCAGGCAGGGTATCGGCATTGCCCAGAGGTCAGCCGATAATTTTGGCAGATTATTAGCGTTTGGAATTTCTTTAATGCTGGGTATCCAGATTTTTATTAACATTGCTATGAACTTGGGGTTCGCTCCGGTTGTAGGGTTACCTTTACCCTTAATGAGTTACGGTGGCTCATCTATGTTTTTAACTTTTATATCCTTAGGTATACTATGCAATATTAATAAGACAAGGGCAGTATTTTAGAGTATAGAGTA
>Ga0315284_10008484_pt1 | contig 14688 bp, 2 predicted proteins | sample YL17G09_16_MG_FD_203696 | JGI IMG/M metagenome (GOLD analysis project Ga0315284, IMG submission 203696) | Sediment microbial communities from Yellowstone Lake, YNP, Wyoming, USA - YL17G09_16 | ecosystem: Environmental > Aquatic > Freshwater > Lake > Sediment | place: USA: Wyoming | collected... | reverse complement strand
TGATGCCCGCCGCCTCGGCGTTGAACGTCGTGAGGATCCGGTGCCGAAGGACCGGCGGAGCGACGGCCCGGACGTCCTCGGTCGTCGCATGGTACCGGCCGTGCAGGATCGCCCGCGCCTTGGCGGCCAGAATCAGGTAAATGCCCGCGCGGGGTCCGGCGCCCCAGTGGACCAGTTCCTTGATGAATCCCAGGGAGTCGGCGTTCGTGGGCCGGCTCGCCCGCGCCAGGTCGCGGGCATAGACGACCACATGGTCGGCCACGGGCACCCGCCGCACGATGCTCTGGAGCCGCAGAATGTCCGCCCCCGTCAGGACCGTCTCCAGGTCCGCCTCGTACGTGCCCGTCACCTGCTTGATGATGGCCGTCTCCTCCTCTGCGCTCGGGTAGTCCACCTTGACGTCGAACATGAAGCGGTCGAGTTGGGCCTCCGGCAGGGGGTACGTGCCTTCCTGCTCAATCGGGTTCTGGGTGGCCAGCACAAAGAACGGGTCGGGCAGGGGGTAGTTCTGCTCGCCCACCGTCACCATCCGCTCCTGCATGGCCTCCAGCAGCGAGGCCTGGGTCTTCGGCGGCGTCCGGTTGATCTCGTCCGCCAGGATCATGTTCGCGAACACCGGGCCGTGAATAAAACGGAAGATACGCCGGCCCGTCGTCCGGTCTTCCTCCAGCACGTCCGTCCCGGTGATGTCGCTGGGCATCAGGTCGGGCGTGAACTGGATCCGCTTGAACGTCAGGTCCAGCAGCCGCGCGAACGTGCTGATCATCAACGTTTTCGCCAGGCCCGGCACGCCAACGAGGCGCGCGTGGCCCCGGCAGAAGATCGCCACCAGAATCTGGTCAAGGACCTCCTTCTGGCCGACGATGATACGGCTCAGTTGGTCGGACATTTTCCGGTACGCGCTATTGAGCGCCTTGACGGCCTCGATGTCGTCGGTCTGGCTGATGCGTGCGTCGTCCTTTGGGTTGCTGCTGCGGGATTTGGCTGGCTCGGCCATAGGCTTGTCTCCTGCTGGACTTCGATCGGGCGAAGCCCGCGTGCATGGCGGCGGGGTGAAGGCCGTTCCGCGCCCCCCGCCCGCCGACCGGTTGTCGTTATTCATCCCTTCAACCCAGCACGGGTGCGGCGGTGGCGGGAAAAAAAAGTTTTTTCCCCGCACAGAATGCCGACCCCCCCTACCTGCCGGTTGACGAAGGGTTGACCGCCGGGGCGCGGTCGGCTAGAATTGGCCCGCCTCGGTTTAATCGGGGGCGGCGTAGCCAAGCGGACCAAGGCGCCGGTTTGCAAATTCTTTTCGCTGTTGATGCGCAAGTCCTTGTTATTGCTGTAATTGCGCCTGCTGAAAGGACTTGCGGCTGTTTTCGGAATACCGCCCGAACCGCTAGAACCGCTGGAAACCGCCCCTCCGGTTGTCGCGACAACCGCTCTCTTGGAATGGCCCTGAACCTCTCCGAATAACAGTCCTTGTCTACAGAGAACCTCCCCTCTGGGTGTTGGGCAACGGGTAATCTTACGAAGGAGGCGGCGAGTTCGCCGGCCCCCCGCACACGATCTCCATAAATCGCCGCGCGTTCTTGGCCGCCTGGCCGTGACGGCAGTTGTTGAAGAACACGAAGACGCAATCCGCCCCCTCGGCCAGCGGGTTCCACACCCCGCAGATGGCCGTCAACTCCGCGTCGCTGTAATCGTAGTCGTACCGCTCGACTCTTCCGGCATACCACTGAGCAGCGTTTCTGGAATGCAGCCGTAAATAGCCGATGCGGCTGGTCACGGTCGCTTCGGGATGAAACAGGTCCCCCAGCGGCGGCACGTCGGGCACCACCAGCGTCAGGCCGCGCTCTCGCAGCCCCTCGTAGGTGGCCGGGTGGTCCCAGGACCCGTGCCGGAACTCCACGGCCAGCGGCACGGCCTTGAAATCCTCCACCGTATCCCGAAGCACCCGGCGGTTGGCCACTGTCCGATGGAAGTTCTGCGGGAACTGCATCAAGATCCCGGCCAGTCGGCTGCCGGCGCGCAGCGGCTCCAGGTTAGCCAGGAACTCCGCTGCAGCCGTGCGGTCGTGCTCGTGCGTCGTCCGCTGATTGGCCTTGACCCAGAAGAGGAAATCCGGCGGGCTGGCCTGGGCCAACCGTTCCAGCGTCCGGGCCGCGGGCATCCGGTAGAAGGTGTAATTGAGTTCGACCGTGCGGAACTGCCGCACGTACTGGGCGAACATTTCCTGCCGCTGCGTGCCGGGCGGATAGAACGGCCCCACCCAGTCGGGAAACGAGTAGCCGCTCGTGCCGATGTGGAATTTCGATGCGGGGTCCATACCCCTTGATGATAGCATCTAGCCGTCCCAGACGATCGGCAATTCGTCCATTGTTTGGTTGCACAGGCAAAATACCGTGCAGAAGGTGCAGGCTCCTCGACAGCCTTTCATTGCCTTCGACCCGGCCCGACCGACGGAGGATCAGTCCGCCCGCCGCGCCCGTGTCCTATTCAGTTGTCCACCACTTGATCTATACGTCCGAAACAGTTGGGCATGCAAGAGGAAGGTTGGAATCTATGGGCAAAGGATGGATACCTTTTTCGTGGAACCCTTGGGACGCAATCCAAAGAACAAGGCCGCGAGGCTACGTGCCCCTGTGGCCTTGGTTTTTCGTCACTGGCCTACCGGCGTTTTCGCCGCATGACTACCAAGCCGCCCAGGGCCAGCAGGACCAGCGTGGCCGGCTCGGGCGTGTGCGAGCCATAGTTAGTCGCGATCCTCACGTAGTCCAGGAAGTCGACCGCGCCGTCGCCGGTGACATCGCCCTGGGTCCACGTCGAGCCGACGCCGTAGTTGGTCGCCACGCTCACGTAGTCCAGGAAGTCGGTGTTCCGGTCCAGGGTGGCGTCGCCCGGCACGAGGTAGTTCAGCATCACATCATCCCCGGTTGGGGAGGAGAGGAAGAAGTACTTGCCGGGTTGAGCCGTACTGAGCAGCACTCCTTTGGAGTCGGCCCAGTCGGCGACGGTCAGCGACAGGTTGTCGAAGCCGCTCGTCGAAAAATCGACGTCATAGACGAGCCAGCTTTGGTTGCCGTCCCAGAACGCATTGGTCCAGTCCACCGCGCTTCCCGTAAAGTCGAACTTCAGGGTCATCCCCGTCGTCCCGGCGAAGTCGAGGCCCCCGCCGACCACGATCTGGTCGAACACCGCCGGCGAACCCTGCGTGGCGGTGTTGGCAACCAGTTCCCAGGTCACGTCGGAACCGGCGTTGTAGGTCAGGTCGCTGCCGAAGGTCTGGATGCCGGCCGAAGCGCCGGGCGTGTGATGGCCGCTGATGATCGTCGTACCGTAGATGGTGCCGGTGCCGCCGAGGGTGGCGCCGCCGGCGACGGTGACCGTCCCCATGCCGGTGCCCGAACCGGTGGTATTATTCACGAGGAGCGTGCCGTTGCTGACGGTCGTGGCGCCGGTGTAGGCGTTGGCGCCGGTGAGGGTCAGCTTGTTGGCGCCAAGTTTGTTAAGGCCCCTGGTGGTGGCCGGGACGGAGGAAACGTAGGTAAAGTTGCCCACGGTGGTGTCGATGCCGACGTTGGAAGTCGTCGTGTGGGTCACGTTGGCCAGGTTACCCACGAAGTTACCCGCGAAGAGGTTGTCCACGTCCGTGGCGCTGAAAGAGTTCGTGCCGACGACGCCAAGCCCCAAGGTGGCTCCTGCCGCCACGGTCGTGATTCCCAGGGCGGGCTTGGCGGTTGTGTACAAGTAGGACAGCGCGCCATTGTTGACGTTGGTGCCGCTGTTGTAGGTGTTGGTGCCGGAGAGGGTCAGCGTGCCGGTGCCGGTCTTGATGACTGAACCGCCGACACCGGAAATCGGGCCGGAAAATGCCGCGGGGCTTGTGTTGTCGCTGCCGATCGTCAGGGTCGCGGTCCCAAGGGTCACACTGCCGGCCCCCGTCAGCGAGCCGATGGAGTTGCTATAATTGGCGAGGTTCAAGGTCCTTCCGCTCGCCACCGTGTACGCCGAGTTGGGCGAGAAGGCTGTGGTCGAGCAAGCCTGCAAAATGCCGCTGTTCACAAAGGTCCCGCCGCTGTAGGTATTGTTGCCGGACAGGATCCAGGTTCCCGACCCTGCCGACATATACAGCGCCAGCGTGCCGGTCCCGTCGACGATGTTGCCGCTGAACGTCTTGGTGCCGTTTATCTTGAAAACGGCTCTGCCGGCAGTTGCGGAATTGTTGGTGATCGTGCCGTTGCCACTGATCGCTGGCACGCTGCCGTTTTGGTCCGTGCCGGGATTTTGCCCGTTCACGTCGAAAGTTCCGCCCGACATGGTGAATGAGTAATCGTAGTAGACTTGACCACCGCTGCTGTTGCCGAGTTTGACGGTTGCCCCGGGCTTCACGTCCGTGATGCTGTCGACGTTAGCACACGCCACGCCAATATTAGTGTTTCCTGCCAGCACCACGATGCCTTCGTCGACTTGCACCTTGCCACCATCATCCCACCAGCCGTTGGCTACGGTGAGCGTACCCGCACCACTCTTAACTATCAGATTATAGTTACCGGCATACCGTGAGACGCTGAGGTTGCCAGTCGTAACCTTGATGTCAAAATTCGAATCGCTGCCCGTGTCCAGGCGAACGGTGTCCGAAGTCCCTGTGAACTCCAGCTTTCCGCCATTGTTGAAGAAAACATTGCCGGTCCCCAGGCTGTTGGCGCTCAGGGTGCCACCGTTGATCGACGTTGCGCCGGTGTAGGTATTGGCGTCGGAGGAGAGGGTCAGGATGCCGGCGCCGGTCTTGGTCACTGCAAACTTTCCTCCGGCGGCGCCGTTCTGAAGGACCCCGGCGAAGGTGTTGGCCGTCGCGTTGTCGACGGTCAGGGTGGCATCGCTGGCGGCGCCGTTTTCGACGACCGTCGTGCCTGGCGATCCGGCGTCGGTGTTCAATCCAATCACCGTCATCGAGTTGCCGTAGAGTTGCACCGTGCCGGTGCTGGCGGGGCCGAAGGCGATGTTGGCGTTGGCGGCGGGGCCGAATGCCGTGGTGCTGCCCGCCCGGAGGATGCCGTCGTTGACGGTCGTCGTGCCGGTGTAGAGGTTCGCGCCGGAGAGGGTCTGCGTGCCGCCGCCGATCTTGATCAGGCTGCCGGTGCCGCTCAAAGTGCCGCTATAGGTGGTGGTCTGGTCGTTGCCGCCCACGGTCAGGGCCACCGCATTTAGAGAGTCGTTGCGCAGATCGATGCCCTGCGTGCCCTTCAGTCCGCCCAGCGTAGCGGCGGCGAGGGCGCCGAAACTCAAAGTGCCCCCCTGGTTGTCGAGCGTGCTGCCGGCCAGGGCGCCGGTGTTGCCCAGCGTCAGGGCGCCGGTGTTCAGGACCGTGTCGCCCGTGAAGGAGTTGGCGGTGCTCAGCGTGACGCTGCCGCTGCCGTTCTTGGTCAGTGGAGCGCTGCCGGTAATGCCGTAAGCGCCCTGCAGGGTGTAGGTCAACGAGCTGTTGTCGAAGGTGACCGACGTGGGTGCGACGTCTGCATCACTGATGTCGACGGTAGTCGTTCCGGAGGCCGTGTCATCGAAAACCACCGCATCGTCGGCAATGAAGTTGGTTGGGGTCGATGGGCTGTTTGCCAGAGTCCAGTTCGCCGTCGCAGGCGGGGGAGGTGTGGGGTTGGCGTAGGTGATCCAGTTGCCGTCGCCCGCCCCGCTCCAAACCGGACGGTCCAAGAAGTAGTCCACGTCCACATAGCCCGACGGGTTGACAAGCGAGTACACGGCGCGCGCGCCGCCGCCGATGAGGGCCGACGTGTCGAGTGTAAAGGCGCCAAAGCCCGTGCCGCCGATGTCGCCGGCATACTGGATAAGGTGCGCCGTGCCGACGCCAGTGGGCGCGGCGCCGCTTAGGAAGAGTGTGACGGAGCCGGCGGCGCCGCTGACGGTCAGGCCGTCGGTGGCGGTCACGTTCACGGCGGGGCTGCTGCTGTAGTTGCTGATGCCTGTGATGTTGACGGTGCCGGTACCGCTGAAGGCCAGACCGGCCAGGGTCAGGGTGCCCGAACCGCCGGAGCCGGCCTCGACGATGCCGGTGTTGGCAACCGTCGCGGTGGCCGACGCGGCGGAGCCCGAGCCGCCCAGGGTAGTGCCCCCGGCCACGGAGATGGCGGGCGTATTGGCATTGGTGCCATTGAGGTAAAGTTTGCCGACGTTGACGGCCGTGTTGCCCGAGTAGGTGTTCGCGCCGGTGATGGTCAGGGTGCCGGCGCCCTCCTTGGTGAGGCTGCCGGCGCCGGCGATCACGCTGTCGATCGTGCTTCCCGAGAAGGTCGTGGAAAAATAGGCCGGGCCGTTGAGGTTGACCTGGCCCGCGCCGGAGACCATCGCGCCGTCTATGCCGGCCGTCAACCGGCCGCTGTTGATGTTCAACTCCGAACTCGCATTGGCAAGAGTTACTCCCGGCGTGGCGTAGTTTGCGGCTTTGGCGACTGTCGCCGTGCTGATACCCGTGCCGTCGCCCAGGTTGAACTCGGCCCCGACGCCCTGCAGATAAACGGCGTTGAGCGTAGCCGTAGCGCCGCTATAGACATCCAGGTGGTTGTCGGCGGCGGTGCTGTCGGTTGCGGCACCGTTAACCCACAGGCCGCCGATCGACAGCGGGTTGACCGGGGTGATCGTCAACGTAGACGTGGCGCCGGTGACCCTGATATAGTTCCTGTCGGCGCCGTCATACGTCCCGATGCCGAAGGACCTGTCCGCCTGGCCCCCTTGAGCACTCAGACTGGCACGGTCTTGTACGAGGACGTAGTTGTCGCAGGCGCCGGCCGATGCGCCGACTTCAAAAATGGCATTGGTGCTGCTCAGGATGTCGACCAAGGAACTGGCGCCGGTGACCAGGACATAGTTGCTGTCTCCGCCGTTACTGCCAACGACGATCCTTCTGGGAATCAGTTGGCCGCCCGCCTGAACGGTGACGCTGTTACTGTCGCCGGCAGCGCCGACATAGATGGCGGAACCCGCGGCTCCGCCCCGATTAATTGTCGAGCCGGCACCGGTGATAAGGATCGAATTGTTATCCGCGCCGTCGTTTATGCCAAGGGTCCAGCCGTTTGAGCCGCCTCCTTGGGTCTGGTAGACGTAAGCCCCATTTGAGACAGTCAGGCTATTATTGGAGGACGAGACGCCCAGGTTGAGCTGTTTATTGCTGCCCGACATGGTATAAGACGGCGTGGCAGACGTTCCCGGGCGTGAGATGACGATGCTATTGCCGCCGGTCGCGTCGACGCCGACGCGGAGGCCGCCAGCATAGACCGTGGTGCCGGCAGCACCGGAGATGGTCAGGGTATTGTTACCCGAGGTTTCGCCAATGAGATTATCGAAGTTGCCTCTGTTGAACTGCAACGTGCTGGCCGCCTTGAGAGCCCCGGTGATTTCGAGTTCGCCGCCGCCCTCGACGGTGAAGCCGGCGTCAAGGGGAGCGTTGACATCCCCGACGAGAACCACATTGCCGGAGAGGATCAACTTGCCGCTGCCCAACTTATCGATCTTGTTACCGGCACCGGAGACATTCCCAATCCCCGCCGTAGCAGCGCTGATGGTGCCCGTGACGCCGGGGTCCACCGTTACAGCGAGCCGGGAAGTCGTGGTGACAAATCCGAGGGCGCCCGTCGTGCCGGTCTTGTTAATGTTGTTGGTCGTGGAGAACTGAATGGCGCCGTTGCTGCCGCTGTTGCTGGTGAGAGTGACGCCGTCGTCGATGGTGATGTCGCCGCCGTTGATCACGATCGAACCGGTGGAGGGCGTGGCGCAGGTGCTATACCGCAGAATCCCGCCTGTGACGGTCGTCGTACCGGTGTCGGTCCTCGCGCCGGCGAGGACGAGCGTGCCGGCGCCGGCCTTGGTCAGAATCCGGCCCACGACGTCCTGATCGATCGTGCCTCCGAGGGTCAGGGTATTGGCGCTGACGGTCACTGTGCAGTTGCCGGTAAGCGTCACGGCGCCCGTGCCGAGGTTCAGGTCATTGGCGCCGGTGAAAGTGAAGTCGCCGTTCCAGACCTGCGCGTTGTTGTTGCTGTTGGTGATCGCGCTGCCGCTGGTGTTGTCAATCGTCGTGCCGCCGCTGATGGTGAACGTGCCGGTGCCGAGGGCTTGGGCGTTATTGATGTTGAGCGTCCCTGCGTTGAGCGTCGTCGCGCCGGTGTAGGAGTTGGCGGTGCTCAGCGTGACGCTGCCGCTGCCGCTCTTGGTCAGCAGTGCGCTGCCGGTGATGCCGTAGGCGCCCTGCAGGGTGTAGTTCTTCGAAATGTTGTTGAAGGTGACCGACGCGGGCGCGACGTCGGCATCACTGATGTCGACGGTGGTCGTTCCGGAGGCCGTGTCATCGAAAACTGCCGCATCGTTGGCAATGAAGTTGGTTGGGGTCGATGGGTTGCTCGCCAGAGTCCAGTTCGCCGTCGCCGGCGGGGGAGGGGTGGGGTTGGCGTAGGTGATCCACTTGCCGTCGCCCGCCCCGCTCCAAACCGGACGGTCCACGTCGTAGTCCACGTCCACATGGCCTGACGTGCTGGTGTCAAGCGAGTATGTGGCGCGTGTGCCGCTGATGAGGGCCGACGTGTCGAGTATAAAGGCGCCCGTGCCGGTGCCGCCGACGTTGCCGGCATAATGGATCATGTGCGCCGTGCCGACGCCGGTGGGCCCGGTGCCGCTCAGGGTGAGTGTGACGGAGCCAGCGCCGCCGCTGACGGTCAGGCCGTCGGTGGCGGTCACGTTCACGGCGGGTCTGCTGGTGTAGTTGCCTATGGTGGCGACTTTGACGGTGCCGCTGCCGCTGAAGGTCAAACCGGCGAGGGTCAGGGCGCCCGCGCCGCCGGAGGCGGCCTCGACGAAGCCGGTGTCGGCGACCGTCGCGGTGGCCGACGCGGCAAAGCCCGAGCCGCCCAGGGTGGCGCCCCCGGCCACGGAGATAGTGGGCGTGGCATTGGTGCCGTTGAGGAAAAGTTTGCCGGCGTTGACGGTCGTCGCGCCCGTGTAGGTGTTCGCGCCGGAGAGGACCAGCGTGCCGGGGCCGTCCTTCAAGAGGCCACCGTTGGAGAGGACGCCTGAGATCGTGGCGAAGTCGCCACTGGAAAACGGGTTGTCGTTGACCGTGACTGTGCGGGTGGTGCCGTTCAGGTTTATAGAGTTCTTAAACTCGGTTTCGCTGTTGGACATCGGCGAGCCGAACATCAACGTGTATCCGCTGGGTACAAAGCCGCCTGATCCCCACACCAGCGGTGTGGGAGCGGCCAAGCCGCCGATGGCAACCGTCGTCTTGCCGCCGGAGGCCGAGAAACCGCCGCTGTAATTCCACTGGACCTGCCCAGCGCCGGTGCCCATGCTGCGGGTGAAAGTCGTGGGGCCTCTACCTTCCAAGGTGCCGCCCAGGTACCCGCTGGTGCCGAGCGCGCCAAAGGAAAGGTTGCTGGCGGTTGGCAGGCCCACGCCGTCCGCGGCCCGAAGGGTGCCCTCATAAATGTACGTGGTATTCTGATACGTGTTGGGGGCAGGGAGCGCCAGAGTTCCAGTACCGATCTTGCTAAGGCCGCCGTTGGACAGGACCCCGGACAGCGTCGCGAAGTCTGCGGCCGTCGCAGGATTGTCGTGAACTAGAAATCTACGAACCGCGTTATTAAGGTTAATCGGGTTGAGGAATTCCACCTCGCGGTCGGACAGGTACGAGCCAAAACAAAGGGCCGAGCCGCCCGGCACGAAGTTGGTGGCGCCCCAGGTGAGCGAGGAGGGTGTGGCGTTGCCGCCGATATTGACAGTCAACTTGCCCCCGTAGGCCGAGAACCCGCCGCTGCCGGTCCACTGGACTTGGCCCGCGCCGGTGCCCAGGCTACGCGTGAAATCGGCTCCGCTGCATTCATACACGCCGCCCGAGAAGACCAGGTTGCTGTTGGAAGGCAGGCCCGTCCCTTGTGTTGCGCGCAGGGCGCCTCCCTTGATGGTCGTTGCGCCCGTGTAGTTGTTGGTCGCGCTCAAGACCAGCGTGCCGGCGCCATCTTTGGTGAGAGCACCGTTCGAGAGGACGCCGGAAAGCGTGGTGAAGTCGCCGCTGGAAAACGGATTGTCGTTGACTGTGACTGTGCGGGTGGCGCCGTTCAGGTTGAGGGTGTTCTTGAATTCGGTTTCACTGTCGGACATCGGCGAGCCGAACATCAACGTGTATCCGCTGGGTACAAAGCCGCCTGATCCCCACACCAGCGGTGTGGGGGCGGCCAGGCCGCCGATGGCCACGGTCATCTTGCCACCGCTGGCCGAGAATCCGCCGCTGCTTGTCCACTGGACCTGGCCCGCGCCGGTCCCCAGGCCGCGCAGCATGAGGGTGGGTCCTTCGCCTTCAAGAACGCCGCCGGCGCTGGTGCTGGCGAACTTAAGGTTGCTGGCGGTCGGCAGGCCGACGCCTTCAACGGCTCGCAGCGCGCCGCCCCCGGGGTTCGTATATCCCGTGTAGGTGTTGGCGGCGGTCAGCCGCAGGAGGCCGTCGCCCCACTTGCCGAAACTCCCGTTCGAGATGACTCCCGAGACGGTGGCGAAGTCGGCGTTGGTGGCGGGGTTATCGTCCACACGGATTCCCTGAGAGGTCCCGGCCAGGTTGAGGGGATTCCGGAACTCCACTTCGCTGTCGGCTGCGGTGGAACCGAGATTGAGGTAGTAACCGCTCCTGAGGAAATTCCCTACGCCCCAGGTCAGCGTGTCGGGAGTGGCATTGCCACCGAGGTTGACGGTCAACTTGTCGCCGGAGGCCGAGAAGCCGCCCCGGCGGGAACTCTCCCACTGGACCTGTCCGATCCCGGTACCCAGCGACCGCGTGAACGTCCCGCCGCCTAGCGACTCGAACACGCCGTCCGAGAAGAGCAGGTTGCTCGCCGTCGGCATGCCGACGCCATCGATTGCCCGCAGCAGGCCAGAGATTTTCGTGGTGCCGGTGTAGTGGTTGGCGGCGTTGAAGACCACGACTCCGCCGGAGCCGCCAATGTTGACGCCGATCTGGGGTCCTCCGTCATCAATGGGACCGCAGATATTCAAGGCGCTACTCGTGGCGTCGAAGCCGCTGGTGGCCGTCATGTAAATGGGACCGTTCCATGTGCCTGTTCCACTAAGGGTTTCGATACCGCCTCCGTTGAGCACGAGGGTCCTGCTGGAGACGGTGATATTGCCGTCCATTTGGAGTTTGGCGTTGGCATCTACGGTGACGTCGGCGGTGGAGGGTCCAAGGGCCAGGGAATTGGTAATGCGAAGCCGACTGTTGGTCTTGATATGAGTCGGACCGGTATACTGGTTTTCGGCCGTGAGACTGATTTGGCCGTCTGTATTTGTCCAGACTGTCAATCCATATGAACCGGCCACAACACCGCCAATCATCATCTTGGCGACGTTCCAGGCGCCGATGGTCACGTCGCTTCCGAGCATGATGGGGCCGTTCCAGGCTTTAGGACTGCCGGATTCCTGGGCCTGGAGAGCCCCTATCCCCGAAACACCTGCCCCGTAGAGGGTCAGCGACTCTCCGGAAATCGTCACAGGACTGTCGTAATAGTACAGGATTAGCGAGGCGCCGTCCGACACCACCGTTCCTTCCAGAGCGGAGCCGAGGGCCGTGCTGTTCTCGACGTACAGGTTGCCCTCCAGGACGCGCGTGACGCCGCGGTAGATGTTCGCTCCTCTCAATGTGGCGCTGTCCGAGGTGGACTTCGTGAGACCGCCCGTGCCGTCAAGGATGGCGGTCACGCTGCCTCTTCGCAGGTCGATATTCTCCGAAGTCAGGACGGCGGGCGAAGTGCCGTAAACAAATCCGCCGTTGAGGGTCACGCTCCTGACGGTCTGATTGAACGTTGAGATGTCCAGGATGCTGTCATAAGTGATTGTGATATCCGCGTTAGCACCCAGGGCTCCGTTGGCGGCCGCCAGAAGCCTGCCGCTGTTGACATTAATGGCAGAGAGGCTGTTGTCCGGGCTCTTGAGGACGAGGTAGCCTAAGCCGTTCTTCGTCAGGCTGCCGTTGGTCAGTGCACCGGAAAGCACGGCGACCGTACCGCTGCTGACCCAGCCCGTCCAGATGGATCGGTTCTTGCCGCCGAAGTCAATTGGGTTCAACATCTCGGTCGTGTAGTTCGATCCCAAGTAGGAGTTGTCGTCCCTGCCCGTCGAAGTAAAGAGTAACTCGGAGCCGTCCGGCACGAAGTACTGGCTGCCCCAGACAAGGGTATCGGGGATGGTGTGGCCGCCGATATTGACGGTCAGCGGGCCGTCGCGCGAGCCGAAACCGCCGCTGCCCGTCCATTGAACCTGGCCCGGACTGCTGCCGAGCGCCCGGCTGAACGTGTACGTGCCGGTCGTTTGGAGAAGGCCGCCGTTGAAGACCAGGTTGCCCGAAGACATGGACGTGGAGGGGATTACGCGCACGGTTCCCTGCGAGATGATCGTCGGCCCCGTGTAGGTGGCGGAACCCGCTAGCATTAGGTAACCCGCGCCGACCTTCGTGAAGCCGCGAGCCAGTCCGGCGTCGCCGACGGCGCCGGAAATCGTCATGTATTGGAGACTCGAGTCAACGCCGATGGCGGCGTTTTCGCCGAGAGTAACGGGGCCGGTCCAGACGGTGTTGTAACTGGTCTGCCGCAGCGCCCCGTTGCCGTCCACCCCCTGGCCGTTGAGGGTCAGCGGCTCGGCCGCCATCGTAAGCGTGCTGTATTGGGAGGAATTGTAGACCTCCAAGGCGCCTCCGGTCTGGACGGTCGTTCCTTCGGCGGTCGATCCAAGGGCGTTTGCGTTGGTGATTTTGAGGACGCCTTCCGCAACGGTCGTCGTCCCCGTGTACGTGTTGGCATTCGTGAGGCTGGCGGTGGCGCTGGGGCTGGTCTTGGTTACAGTGCCGGCTCCGCCGAGGATAGCGTTGATGCTGCCATTGCGCAACTCGACGTTCGAGGCCGAAAGCACCCCGGTCGAACCTTGGATGAGGCCGTCCACCAGGATCACCTGGCCCACGGTGTCGCTGAAAGTCGAGATGTCGAACGTAGCAGAGTTGCTCGAATCGGGATCTTGGTTGATCGTGATGGGCGCGGCGTCCGCAAAGACATCGTTGGCACCCAGTTTCAGCGTGCCGCTGGTGACCGTGGTCGTGCCGGTGTAGGTGTTGGCGCCCGAAAGGAAGATCGTTTGACTGCCGCCCGTGACAAGTCCGTAGCCTGCCCCCCCGTCGCCGATGGGGCCGCTGAGGGTGAGCGTGGAGGACGAGCACCTAACACCGCTGTCATCCGCCAGCGTGATAGGCCCGGCCCACGTGCCGGACCCAGACAAAGCGCCGGAGCCGGTGCCGCCGCCCATCAGGGTTAGCGGCTCTGTGATAGTGCTGCCGCCGAGGGACAGTGACGCGCCGTACTGGACGGTTGTGCCGTTGTCCGTGGTGCCCAAGGCGCTCGGATTGGCGACGTTCAGACTACCGGCTGCAATGACGGTAGGGCCGGTGTAAGAGTTCGCGCCGGACAGACTGACGGAGTCGGCGGTCGTCTTGGTCACGCCGCCCGATCCGCCCAGGCATGCCGAGACCGTACCTTTGCGGAGATCATAACTCGGAGCCGTCAGCACACCCGTCGTGCCGGTAACCGTTCCACCCGTCAGCGTAAGAGTGCCGGTGCTGATGATGTAAGAACCGATGTCGAGCGTGCCGCCGCTGGCCACGGTTACAGGACTTGTGCTCGGAATTGCGTCGGCCTGACCGACCTTGAGCGTGCCGTTAACCGTCGTGGTGCCCGTGTAGATGTTGGCGGCTTTGAGCGTCACGCTGGCGCCGGCAATGGTCACGCTGCCGTTTGAGAGGACGCCTGAGAGAGTGGCGGATGCGCCGACGACCTGGCGGTCGCCTCCCGCCAGGTCTATCGGATTTTTGAAGTTGATAGAGCCGCCCGAGCCGCTCGGCGTAAGTTGGAGAGCGCAGCCGTCGGGCACGAACCCGCCGGCGCCCCACGTGAGGGTGTCGGGCGTAGCGTTGCCGCCGAGGTTGATCGTCACCGCACTTGTGCCAGCCGAGAAGCCGCCGCTGGAGGTCCATTGGACCTGGCCGGGACCGCCGCCAACCGCCCGCGTGAATGTGGGGGTCGTGCCGTCTGGTAGAAATGTGCCGCCCGACAGGACCAGGTTGCTCGCCGCGGGCAGGCCGACGCCGTCCACGGCTTGAATTCTGCCCTGGGCGACGGTCGTGGCTCCGCTATAGGAGTTGGCGCCCGACAGAATAAGACTTCCCGTACCGATCTTCGTCAAGGTGTAACCGGCCCCCACATCGCTGATCGGCCCACTAATGGTCAGCGTGGACGGTGCAACAGACGTGTTACTCGTCAGAGTGACGGAGCCTGTCCAGGAACTGGTACCGCTGGTGGTGAGCGCGCCTTGGTTGGCGAAGCCATTCCCGCCTATGACAAGGCTCTCGCCGGCGATCGCTGCGCTGAGATGGAGGGTAGCGCCGTCCAGGACGGTCGTGCCTCCGTCAACTGTGCCCAGCGCCGTGTTGTTGTTGATGCTGAGGATGCCTTCCAACACCAGCGTGGTCCCGGTGTAAGAGTTCGCTCCGCTCAGAGCCTGTGATTGAATTAGTGTTTGTATGGCCGCCCATGTGGCGGCGGAGCGTTTTGCAGATGGCCGTCACAAAGCGCGTCGTCCGAGTCTCAGATGCGTCCGACCTTCGGTGCTGGTCAG
>Ga0315284_10008482_pt1 | contig 14689 bp, 21 predicted proteins | sample YL17G09_16_MG_FD_203696 | JGI IMG/M metagenome (GOLD analysis project Ga0315284, IMG submission 203696) | Sediment microbial communities from Yellowstone Lake, YNP, Wyoming, USA - YL17G09_16 | ecosystem: Environmental > Aquatic > Freshwater > Lake > Sediment | place: USA: Wyoming | collected... | reverse complement strand
TGGTTTACTTTTTACATTTGGATTACTTTCTCTCATACTACCAATATATGTAAAATTACAAGCTTGATATATGGTTCCAATCTCCCCAGCTGCTTGGTCTATAGTTGCTGTTATTACATCATATTCTTTTGGTAGTTGTTTTATACTCTCCATTATAAGTTTACTACCTGAATGTGGGTGGGCCCAATGAACACAAACACCCCTACTTAATAATAACATCCTACCTGTATAACCGTATTTATCCCAATGACCTAAGTTTTCGATGTAATCTTTACTGAAAACTGTTACACCAGCACAAATACCATCATAAAATATACCAAAATGATATAAACTTATTGCTGGCATACAACCAAGCCACTCATATTCCTCAACTATTTTCTTTGCTAATGCTCTATCTATTGGTTTAACGATAGCGTTAGTGATATCCCTATTAATATTCTTCCAAGAAGGTTCGACCAAACCTGATAAATCATCCTTTTCTTTCTGCTCTCTTATTACTCTTTGGTGGGCTTTACCTACATCTAATATTATATTATCCATATTTTAAATATAGATAAAATATTGATAAAGTAAACTTATGGGAAATAAAATAGCTAAGAACATCATTAGACCTTCTTAGCTATTTAGAATTTGTTTTTAAAAATTACTTCTTTCCTTCAGTTAATTTTTTTAAAGTAGCTTCTAAAGCGGCAACTTTACCTTCTAATATAGAAGTACCTTTTTTTGCTTGCTCAGAAATCCATTCTTTTTTCTTAACAATAAGTGCTTCAGCTACTATATTGTCAATTAATTCAACAAGGTCATTTTCTTTGATTTTAACAGTTTTTACTGCTTTTTTTACTATTGGAGTTGCTTTTGACATAGGTTTTAGATTAAAAAATTATATTATTTCTTATAGATAAATATATAAGAAATAAGGAAAAGTCAAAAAATTTAAAAAATTTAATCATTAATAACAAAAACTTCCTGTTCGATAACAAATATCTCTAATAAGTCTTTTATTTCTAATAATTTTATTCTAGAAAATTTTGATTCTGCCTCCCCTAAACTAAAAGCAAATGTGAAATTAATCGTTTCACCAGATTTTGTTTTTAAATAAAATTTAGTCATTAAAAATATTTTATAATAAATATAAAATATTCCCAGAAAAAATAAATAATTAACAAAAATTATCGGCACAATGGGTGGCACAAAAACTTTCGGGTTTTACTTTAAAATCATAACCCATACCTAATATATAACCAACAGCTTGTTGTAATGCTTTATTAGACTCAAAATTTGGGTTTGGGTTAATATCAGCATGTATTTCAAGTTGGATATCATACAAGTCCAATAATGGGGCTATTTCGTATGCAGCCTCAACTGACTTACCAACTTCAAACACCATTCTCTCATTTACAAGTTCTTTATTTTTTAATTTAAATTCTTGATGATAAGTAGCAGCTATTATTATACCACCACGACCAACTGTCGTACCTATTAAATCCTCTTTTGTTGTTATTAATATTACTGTGGCAAATTTATATCCCCTACCAGACTTTTGTGAGTCGGTACCAACATAAACCTTAAGGGTGAAACCCCTAGCCATTTCTTCTTCAAAAATTTTTTCTAAATAATCTACTATTGGTTCTTCGATTAGCTTATCATTTCTTTTCCATTTCATTTTTTTTGTTTTTAAAACTTATTATTATAAAAAAGGCCCACATTTCTGAGGGCCTTTTATCTTTAAATTTGAGTATTTGGTAATAACTCTTTTAATTTATGATAATTTTCTTCCCCTATTTCTTCTTTTAGAACCACAAGTCTAATTAAATTCCCACCACGACTCGTATCAAGCCCTCCCAATTCATATGGGAAGTTTTTTATTTTATTTCCTTTTAAATTAAGGAAATTTAGTTTTTTTAATTCACCTATTTCTTTAGGTATTTCTTTTAAATTATTATCAGCAAGAACTAACATTTGAAGTTCTTTTAATTTACCAATCGATGGATGGATAATATTTAACTTAGCATTAGTTAAAATAAGCTGGTCTAAATTCTTAAATCTAGACATATCTGGCAATTTTGGTATTTCTCGTTTCATAAACCTTATTGTAGGTGTTTCATCAGAAAATAACTCAAACAAACTTTCTGCAAACCCAAACTGAATTAAATAATCTAAATATTTGTTATTATCAATACCACCATTAAAATCTTTAGCCATCCCCATTAATTCTTCTTTGAAATAATTGGTTAAGCCTTCACTTTCATTTAAAACTTTCTCAAATATGCTAACATTTTGACCGTTTTTCCTATCCTTTATTTGACCAGTTTCGAAATGTATCTGATATAACTCATTTGTTTCTCCTGTGAAAAATTTATTATTAATTATAATATAAATATCTGACTCTTTACCATTAGGCTTTTTATTATTTTTTATGTAATTAGTAAACATACCATTACCAACTTTGGCTGTGCACCAATTAGCAAAACTATCAAATACCACACTGGCTTCAGTTGTCTTTGGAATATAAACAGTAAATTTTCTATCTTTTACTGGTATAATCGCTTGTCCTATATCAACAAATTTCTGTAACGTTCTTTCTACTGCACTAGGTTCTTTAGTTATAAATGGGTCCACGGCATCAAATAATTGAGCTAAACTAGTGTATTGATTAATATTAGTTGGGTCCTCTACATTTTTAATAGTATAACTACCACGACATAAATCATTAAACTTTTTCTTACGCTTATTATCATTAAACAATGTTAAATAAGTGTTAGCTAACGGTAAATCCTCAACTACTAAACGAATTGCGGATTCAATCTCACCATTCTTAATAAGATTACTAAATAATGTTAACATCCATTGTAAATACATCTTATTATCTGTAGGGTCTGCTATAACCATAGACGTAAAAACTTCAGAACAAATACTTACTTTTTTAAGTGTTTTACCATTATCACTTTCTTTTGTTGAATAATAACCTAAAACACCTGTTAAATCTTCACCCTTTACCCCCACCGATTTTGGTGAAGATATAATTTTTACCGTATATCCTTCTATCATCAATTCTTTTGACTTATCATCCTTGGATTCAATATTAGAATCACATTCAAATATATCAAATGTTTTGGCTAAAAATGTTAACCTATCAGTTACGTTTGTCTCTTCCATTATTTTTTACTTATTTTAACAAAGGTACTAATAAAAAATAATAATTGCAATTTTTTTAATAAAATCTTTTAAGATAATCATCATCCATATATTCCTCAACCCTCTTCTTTAATATCCATATCAAATCATTTACATTATACATCTCAATATCTATCATATCTAATAATATTTTATTAGGGTCCTCACCATCAGTTAACCTATATTTCATCTCCTCAAGATAAGAAATTTTACCTTGATTAATAAACTCTTGCATAATCAAATTATATATTTCCCACCTTTCTTCATTCTCCTCATCAAAATTATCTATTATCGTTTTTATGTGTTTGTTGTAAGCTTTATCTAATGCTGTTTTTCTAGTTTGACTAGTTTTAAACAAAAAATTATTTAAGACCATAACCATCTTTTAAGTTAATTGTTATTTATCTATAAATATCTTAAAATACCTATTTAGATTAATATTTAATACTTATTTTATGTGAGTTGATAATCAGATATTTAAAAATTTAATATCTTGAAATATAATCTTTCCAATTCTGGGGTGATATTTTTTACTTGATTTATTACTTCAATACAAACTTCATTCGGATTTGTATCTTCTGTTAAACCGTATTGTAATTCTTTGACCTTTAGTTGGTCTTTTATGGAATGTTTTAACTCTAATATTACTTGATTATATGTTGCCCAAGCTTTTTTATCCTTTATATCCCCACCAATAAGCCTCTCCGTTAATCTAGTTTCATATTTATCTTCTAAATAACTGTTGAAATCACCATATTCATCCTTTAATACACTCTTTATTTTTTCCCTTATATTCATCTCACTTATAATCCAATATTCTTTGACAAACGATAATCATCAGTTATTTTACCATCAACCCAATCTCTAATGACCTGCTTAGTAAACTCTTCATTAGTCTTATATTTATATTTAAGATATTCATATAAAGCTTTAGGTGTTATAGTCTCCTCATCAACCTTTACCTTTATCATAGGTTCCTCAAAATACTCACCACCCTCACGAACAAACTTATTAATCGGTTCGTAATTCATATCCAAATCCTCTTTCATCCTCTTTATAGTATCGGAATATTTTAACCCTTCAGTTATATTATTCTTTAAACGTATCAATTGGTTTTCACTTATTTTTATCCTTTTACCCATCTTATTATTTATTTTAATGCGTTAATCTTTGCTTGTAATTGTATCTTACTCACCATACCAATAACTTTATCAACTATTTGACCATTCTTGAAAAATAATAATGTTGGTATACTCTTTATACTATATTCACTAGCCACAACACTATTATTATCTACATTAACCTTTCCTATAGCTATATCAATGTTTTCATTTGATAACTCATCTATTATTGGTCCTAATATCTGGCACGGCCCACACCATTCTGCCCAAAAATCAATTACCGTTATTTTATTATTCTCCAATATTTCTCCGATGTTTCCATCTGTTATCTCTAATGCCATTTACTATGTTTTTATTTTTTGTTATATTTATAAATATACAAAAATTATCATAAAAATCAATGTCAGACTCAATTATTATTAATAAATTTCTAATTCGTGAATACCAGGATTTTCACCAAATTATTTATTTATATGTTAAAGGTGGTGTTAGAAGTGAAAAATTAGTTATAAACGAAATAATGAAGCTTTGTAACCAAATATTTTTACCTGGAATAAACGAAAACTTTATTAAAACAACAGTGAAAGAATTCCTAGATACCAAGAAAAAATTATATCTAAAAGGCAAAGTTAAAGTTAAATCTATATATTAAAATCGTCATTTGGAAATAAATAACCGTTTAACCTTACCCTTTTCTCATGTTGAATATAATTTTCACCCTGGAAAAATTCACATATATAAACATAGGAAGATGTTTCATCTATCCCGAAAATACTACGTATATTAATGGCTATTAAAAAAAAATCAGTGCTTTCCTTCGTAGATAACATCCCCTCCCCAATTGATTTACCCATACCAGAACAATAAGCCCTATATGTTGTATAATTACTGTTTTTCTCAAATAATAATAGCGAAATCTCGCATATCATTAAATAAATATTGTTTGTATATTTATCCATATTTTGATACTTATAATCATGTTAAGTGATATTGAGATAAATATGATGGTAAAATTCCTTAGACGTAATTACCCAGTTAAACGTGTTAAAAATAATACTAGATTTAAACGTGCGATTATTTTGGATGATGGTTCTCAATATATCCTATCAGATGATTCTCAAGTGCTTTTACTTAAATATAAACTAATGGAACTCCTTTTACTCATTTTTAATTCAGACGAACAATCTAACAAGTATGTAATCACTACATACTTAAATAATTAAAAAGCCACAATTTGCTTTAACGTTATTTCCGTCCAGTAATAACAATTATATCCATTTATACTGCCCTCCATATCCTGAATGTGAAGAACGATAATCTTATTTACTTTATCAATAGTAATACCACTAAACGGCCTAGATGACCCACCTAAATTATGCTCATTATGTGTAGGGTCCTCAACTATTGCTTGTTCATGCTTAGTATGATATACACTATAATGTTTGCTAGTATCATTATTTAATAAAAATATACCATAACCTGGAGTAAATGATGGTTTGTGAAACGAATATGTTGTCGTATCCTTTATTATCGTCTCTATATCAAATTTACTTCCACCATATCTAAGACTAGACCTACTTTTATTCGTCCCAAAATGATTTAATACAGTCTTAGAACCAGTTTCATGATTATTAATATACATCTTCGCATCTATAATAAGAAACTCACCCCACATACAAACCCCAGTATCATTAATATATGATACTGTAGTTGCCCCATACTGCTCACTAGGATATACTATTGGCTCCTTCTTACAAGATGTTAAGGCTATCACCAAAACACCTAAAAATAATATCGATTTTTTCATGTCTTATAGATTTATATGACAAAGGTAGTAATAATTTTCTAATCTACAAAATTATTTGATATAAATTTTAAGATTGTTTATTTGTTATATCTATTGGTCTTATATCTGAAAACGAATTTGTTAAGTTATGCTCCTCAATTAATTCTTGTAGTTTCTCTAAATCCATTACTATCAATTGTAATGAAGTTAATTTATTAGATACCATATCTGTAGCCCTATCTATCCTCAAATCTAAATCACCCTCTGGTAAATTATTTATGTAATCATAAGCCTTCTTATTCATATCATTCATCTCACTTTCCATCTCATCTAATCTATTTTTTAATTTACTCGTATCTATCTCATTATTAACAATATTACCTATAGATACCATCATTATATTATTATATAATGAATTAATATCTTTTACTTTAATCTTACAATATTCCTCAAATTTAATTAATGGATTTACATCCTCTTTTATTAACTTAAGTCGCTTAGCTTGAGTTTCTGTTATCCTTATCTTCATATTTATAAATATACTTGATTTTTATAAAATTTATACTTATATTTAACTATGGCTAACTTAGAATTCAAAAGTGACCTTATATTAGGTAATGAAGGTGAAGAAACAGTTATAACATTCCTAAAATCAAAGGGTTGTTCATTTATCGATTCAAACCATGATAATAAATATGATATCAAAATGTTCACCAATGGTAAAGAAACCACCTATGAAATAAAAACAGATGTTACTTGTGCACCCCTATTTGATATTGGTAATATTTTCATAGAATTCTCTTCCAGAAATAAACCATCTGGTATTATGGTAACTAAAGCGGATTGGTTCGTTACTTATTTCAAATACTTAAATGAAATATGGTTCATTAAAAGTGATAATCTATTAAAACTTATTAATAATCACCATTTTCCAGTATTCAAAAATGCTGGGGATATTGGCTCAGAAACACATGGATATTTAATTAAAAGAAAAGAATTTAAAAAATATTTTTATGTCAATAAAATCTAAAAATATTATTTAATAGTAACGTATTCTACATTTAAACTACCATCATCGTTTAATTTAGTGTGGATAATTTGATGGCAGTTTCTACATAACAAACGACACTTATTCAATTCTATTATTATTTTATCAAACGATTTTTTCCTAGAAACACCCCAATTAAATTCTTTTTCTTTTGGGTTTATGTGGTGAAAATCATATGCTGAATATGGTCCAACAAACCCACATCTATTACATTTACCTCCTAAATATTCAATAGCTCTTAATTTAAAAATTCTATTCCTTTGTATATCATGCTCACTAGAACATTCAGTACATTTTCCATTGTGTTTTAAATTATATGGTGAAAATTTTAATGTGTTTTTATATTTCTTACACTCATAACACCACGCAGAATCAACAGGACACTCACCTCTATTTATGATTTCGGTTTGGTGTGCTATTACTCTATTTGCGTGGTTCAAATCAATTTTCAATAATCTTTGAACTCGTCTAAATCTTTCTTTCTCTCTAAAACATATTTTACAGTCTGGTTTATAACTATTCTTATCATGTTTATGAAATTCATCTATACCTAATTCTTTTGAACAATTTCTACATTTTTTAGTTTCCATATCTTTTTATTATAAATATCTATAACTTTAGTTTATTTTGCCATAAAGTAAAGAATATTATAATGTTTTTGTTTTTATTAAGTATTTATAATAAAAAACATGACTAAAATTACCACCCCTAAATTATCAATAGAACTAATCCCATCAACATGTTTTTTTAGTAATGTTAGGAGTATGGTTTCATCAAAAGATTGGAATAAAATAAGGGGTATTTCATATATGAATGCCGACAATAAATGTGAAATTTGCGGCTCTACTGGAAAAAAACAAGGTTATAACCATAATGTTCAATGCCATGAAGTTTTTGAATATTATGACAAATTATGTGTCCAAAAACTTGTAAAATTAGTTTCACTTTGTGTGGTCTGTCATTTAGTTAAACATATTGGTAGGTCTATTAAAGTTGGTAAAAAAGATGAATGCTTCGCACAACTAGCTAAAGTAAATAAATGGAACCAACAACAAATCAATGAACATATAGAAACCTCTTTTGAAGTATATAAAGAACGTTCACAATTCGAATGGAGCCTAGACCTTACCATTCTCAATGATGAACCATATAACCTTAAAATTAATTTAAATGCAAAAAGAAAGTTTGCTATAAACAAATATAAAAAGAAACGTAAACGAAAACCTAAAAAAATTATTAATAAAAGACCAAAAAAGAAAATTATCTGATTATTTTCCAAGTTTATTTAAACCTAAACACTTTTTACTATATATCGAAATATTTATATAAGAATATTACTTTATAATGAAAATCTTTTTTAAAAAAAATATATTAATAGAATCATATCATTCTGATTCCCAATCTAATAAAGTAAATTTAGATGAAATTGATGCTATTTCTGATACTATAGAAGCTAACACCAATAAGGAAATTACTATCCCTACCGATGTTATTAATAGCTTTAAATTGAAAAAAACTCTTAACCCAGATATCTGGACCGATTTTAATATTCAACCAAATGTTCGTAATAAACTTTACCTTATAGCTAAAGATTTCTTTAATGAACTTAAATTACCTAATAATGTCCATATTAAAGATATTATATTCACTGGTAGCCTTGCTAATTTTAATTGGTCCAAGTTCTCTGATATCGACTTACATGTAGTACTTGATTTTAAACAATTCGATGGCACACCTGATATGATTAAAGATTACTTCGATGCAAAGAAAAATCTTTGGAATCAAGAACATGATATCACTATCGCTGATTTCCCCGTGGAAATCTATGCCCAAAATTCTAATGAGAAACTTACAGCTACAGCCATCTATTCTATCCTTAATAATAAATGGATTCTTAAACCTAATCAAGAAACTTTTAAAATAGATAAAAAAGCCGTAATTACTAAAGCTAACGATTTTATAGCACAACTTAAATCTATTAGAACCGATTATAATGATGAAGACTTTAAATCAGTTATCAATAAATCTAAAAAACTTAAAGATAAAATTAAACAATTTAGAAAAGCTGGACTTGAATCTGGTGGAGAATTCTCCCTAGAAAATATCGTTTTCAAAACTCTCCGTAGAACACCTTTCTTTGACCAACTTGACTCATTCAAAGCTAAAGCTTATGATAATGATATGTCTATCGATGAATCTTTAAATGAAATTGAAAAACCTTCTGATGATGAAATCACTAAATATTTCTTTTCTAACCAAGGATTCTTCGATATTAATAACGCTAAACCAGTTGCTCATAAATATCTTAAACGTAATATAATTAAAAGTGTTGGTGCTGGTGGTAATGGTGCCGCTTATTTAACTGATAAAGGTACTAAAATTAAATTTACTTATAATGAAAATGAATTCGATTTCGCTAAAAGAAGTTTAGGTAAAAAAAATAAATGTATGGCTGACTACTATTCAGCTATCGAAATTATTGATGGGATATACGTTATTGAAATGGAATACATTCAATCCTTACCACATAAAACTAGAACTGAACTTATTAAACTATTTAATGATTTATTAAATAAAAAACCTGATTATAATAAAGAACTTAAAGATAAAGTAGATAATATTAAAACTAAAATTGGATTATATGCTAACGACCTTTTTAATGCTGATAACTATGGTATTAAAAATGGTGAATTAGCTACATTCGACCCAGTTTCTGAAACAAAAATTAATGAAGAAAAATTAACTAAAAACGGTACACTACTTATTCTAGGTAATAAACTTGAGGATGGCTCTAGAAGATTATATATAAGTTATGTTAAATATACAGCTAACTATAATAGAAATAAAGTTAATACCACTGACGCTGGTAAACCAGTTAATATGGTTAATATTAACCCTAATACAACTATATATAGAATCAAAATTGAAGATGGTAAAATTAAATTGGCTGGTGTTGATTTTAAAGATAATGCAGCTAAAGAATTATCCCTTGGTATTAAAACTAATAATGTAGGTCTTAATAACGAAAAAACACCCCTACATTGGGAATCACTTAAATATAATGATGTGGCTAAAACTGTTTTTAATCTTAAATCCCAAATAGCTAATATCCAAAATGTTAGATGGGTTGGTTAATTATCTCATATAAATTATTAACAATACTAGTTGTTTTATCTCTTTTATCTCTTTCATCTCTTAAACCTTTTATCTCATAATTACTTAACTTTACCTCAATCGAATTATCTTTAATTGTCTTACTGAAATCAAATAACACCCCAATCAATACTTCATAATATTCTAATGTCGGCAATGAATTCTTAAAACCCCTACATTGATTTATAGATAAAACGTTAGTCTTATTTCCCAAATCATCCCCGAATAATAAATCTTTTCTAAATGTTAATTCTAATGTATATCCATCCAATCTATATATTCCACTAAAACCTCTTTCTATATTGTCACTATAACTAGCAACACAATGTTGCATCTTTTTACCTTCCCTGAATAATTCATGATTTGTCCTGATTAAGTCAAACCCACTGAACTCTGAAAATTTCTCAAATATATCCCCTATCTTAAGCACAACCAATGGCTGGAATTCTAATAAAACATCCGTTTGCTCATCACTCATCCTATCATGCTCACTCTTTATTCTCTTTTCACTCCACCTTGGATTTATCTTATTGGTTAATGCCCTAGACAAATAAGTTAAGTCAAATAAATATTCGTTATCTAAAAATTTATCACTTATCCCTTCCTCAGTAGTTAATACTTCCTTTAATAATAACCATTCCATTTTATTGGAATATCTTGGATGTTTTATTAATTTCTTTGATAAAGGTAAATTTGTGCCATAGATATCAGTTATTAAATCATTATAATTATATAACTTCTTACTAATAACCCTGTTAAATGTTACAAAACCTAATTCCTTATTGTTTTCTGAAATAAATCGTACCCAACTAAATCTATTAATTAAATAATCTTTTATTTTTGTATCACCACCAGTTTCATTTAAAAATGATGCTAAATAATTATACATAAATGGCCTTATTGTACTACCATTTATAAAATAAAACTTATTACCCTTGTATACTATTGATTGAGTCCTATTCTCACTAGTATATATCCTATTATTCTTAGATATACCAACAATCTTCCTATATATCACAAACGCAAAATCCCCATTAACCTCTTCATATTTTATACACTTTAACTTAGAAAATGAACCCTTTCCTTTATCAAGATATATTATCTTACTCTTCTTCTTATCTTTCCTATATATATCAAATAATAAATCGATATTATCATTTTTAGTCTCCCACATTAATTCCCAATTACATGGCCCTTCCTTTTTTACCCTTACTTTCTTTTTTACCTTTTTTATCATTTCTGATATCTTTATCTCTTTTTCCATATTTTATTTAATAAATGTAAGTTCATTTAATAATCCACTATAACTACTCATCTCTACTTTTACTGAACCAAACATTATATCCGCTTGGCCCTTTACTAATATGTGATTCTTATCGTCTGATATCCATATGTTTAAATCCTCTTCATGCTTAAATATCCTACCAGTTTGTATTATTGGCCTGAATTTTAAACACCTTATTACACCGAAATCTGTCTTTATATTCTCCCTGCTTATAAATTTTATCTTTACTAAAAATATCTTCTCGTCTACAAAACAATTTATACTGTAAATACTACCCTCCTTTGCCCCAGATAAATCTAAAACCCTTGCTCGGTAAAACCCAGATATCATATCCTGTATACCAAACGGTACATCAAATACACATTCATTACCTGTTCGTACCTTATTGTTAAATGGATTAAATACGTAATCTTGCTTACTAACATACCCACCCTCATCTATTCGCCTTATAAACATCCATGGTACCAACGACTCTTCATCTATATACGATTCATACCTGTCTCGTACTTTGAAAAACCAATCTGATATACCATTCGAACTACCTGTACATAATACATGTATTGTATGTCTACTTCCAAAACAAATTCGTTCTTCAGTTACTAACAATGTAGCCACTGCCGCATCTATTATCCCATAATGTAATCTATAACTTATTTTTTCACCTCGTTTAAAGGCTTCATTTTTAACACTTGGGAGTAACGATGCTTTTATATTTTCATCACAGATAAATGATGAGTTTATTAAAAATACTAATATTATTATTGATTTCATCTACTTCTATTATTTATACAAAGGTAAAAACTATTTCCCATATAAACAAATATTTTTGAAACTTTTTTACTTTTGTCCGTAATATCGAATATATCCCATCAAACATTTACACCTTATCTTATCCCAGTTTTCCCTGTTTATCTTTATCCCTAATTTACCACCCAATTTATACCCCTCTTCCCATGCCTTAAACTCCTCCTCCATACTTGATACTATATAACTTATCTTGCGCCTATCCTTTTTATCCCCATGTTCCTCAGTATATGCCAATATCGGTAACCTTATCTCAAATTTATTCCAACTCTTCCTCAATTGATGATGTCCCAATTCATGTAAAAATATGTATACCTGTGTCTCATTATTATACTTCCCCTGTATCTTTATCTTCTTTGGTATGTTCAAACTGTCTCTCTCCCAATCTATAAACGATACATCCGTATGGTCAAATGTTATCTCCTCAAAACCCTCATTATTGGCCCAGTCACTTAATATATCTTTTGCCCTTTTATAACTATATCTCATAACTATAAATATCAAACATCTATATAAAAAAATAACCCCATTTCTGAGGTTATTTGTTTCTTTTTGTTATAATCTATTAAATTTTAAGCTGGGTTAATTATTTGAGCGAAATCTCCAGGTGCTAACCCATCTGGAACGGCATTTTTATTAATGTATGAGAATTTTTTATTTTCACCATCAACATTCATAGCGCATCTTATATAAGATATCTTATCCAAATTTAAACTTCTCATCTGATATGCTGATTCCATTGCAAATATTTCTTGCGCTGCTTCTTGGTTTTCCATATCTAATAATCTTTTTGGGATTTTACTTTCATTAGATTTTGTTGATAATTCATTAAAAAGGAAATTTTGCTCTTCTGGTGTTAATTCTTTAATTTCCCCTTCAAAATTTAAGAAAAATTTACTTTTACTACTTTTAACGTTTTCCACTTTACTATAAAAAGCTAATCTCTTAGTACCAGTACCTTGGTGTTGACTAAACGGTGTGCCTTGAATTGCGTCCCATCCACTACCTCTTTTATCATTTACATCTATTTCCCCACCCTCTGGCCAAGGAATACCATGTTTATCATAAACACTTTTAACAGCAGCATCTTTATCTGATTTACTTCTTATGTTACCCCATTGAATCATGAAGCTTTTAGTGCTATAAACCTTAGTTGGAATTTTAGTAACAACCTTTGTTTCTTTATCTGTTTTTTGACCACCAGCATATGGATTTTTAAATCCTTTAGAATTAGCTTTGGCTTCTCTCCACGCATCTGATTCAATCATGTGGTTAAATATTGGGCTATTCAATTGTCTAGCAAGACCTTCTAATCTTTCTAATTGGTCATTCTTAATAGTCGCATTAAAATCAGCATTGTTTACATAACCAACTGTCATGAACCAACTATTATTTGGTTCGTATTTAGAAAACATTTTAAGTAATGTATCAACATTATCTGTTACATCACCCAAAAATTCAGACATAGATGTTCTTTCGTTTTCAGAAATTAATCCCTTAGACACTAAATACCTTTGCTCTGCTAAGATATTAGCTTTATTTAAGTTTTTTGTTTTATCGAATTTTCTCATTGTTTTAATTGTTTTCTAATAAATATCTATAATTTTTTAAAAAATTAGCCCCTTAATATATTTTTTATCTTTTTCTTAGATTCAGCTATTTCCATATCAGCTGATTCTTCATCTGGTTCTTCATCTGGTTCTTCATCACCACCGAATTCATGTCGTAAGATAATATCCCTAACTTCATCTGGGTCACTGTGATTTCTGGCTAATAAATCAACACCTTCTTTATCAAGCATATCAATTAAACCATCACGCTTTAATAATTCATTAATCAATTTATCTTTAACATTAGTCGCATTAATCATCCTCTCAAGAGTATCTGTTAATATTTTTGGATATTTATTCATTTTAGTTAAGAATGTAGGGTTACTTAATACAGCACCAATAACCATATTCTTATTTTCAACCATATTAAAGAAATCGGCAAAACCATATGGTATTAATTTACTAAAAAATGATTCGTATTTGAATAAATTAGCTATAAGCTTAGGTTTATTTGGGTTAGGTGTGTATTGTAAAATATCTATAATATTCATAATATTAGGCTTATTACCTATAATATCAGCAGCCACATCTGGATTTAATTCACCTAATTGAAAATTTATGTGGGGTAAAGAACCTGTGTTGGTTTTTAATTTATCTATCCCACCCCAATCTTTTATTAACCAAATTATATAATAATAATACTTTGACACTGGTTTTGTATTCTTTATACCCTTAGCTTGAATAATAAATTTTTTTATTGGGTCCCAA
>Ga0315284_10008481_pt1 | contig 14689 bp, 14 predicted proteins | sample YL17G09_16_MG_FD_203696 | JGI IMG/M metagenome (GOLD analysis project Ga0315284, IMG submission 203696) | Sediment microbial communities from Yellowstone Lake, YNP, Wyoming, USA - YL17G09_16 | ecosystem: Environmental > Aquatic > Freshwater > Lake > Sediment | place: USA: Wyoming | collected... | reverse complement strand
AGCTCGCGGCGGCGGTGCGCCAACTGCAACTTGCGCTCGACCAGCCCCGCACGATTGCGGCGTGCGGCATCGCGCGCGCTGATTTTGAGCGCGAGCTGGATTTGCTGGTGAGCAACGCCGGCAACGATAATCAAACGGTCACCTGCACCCGCATTCCTGACGATAACGAGATGCGCCGGTTGTTCGAGTACGCTTACGAGGGCAAGAGCATAGACTTTTGACGACCACTGGCCGTTGAAGGCGGGCTGCGGTCAGCGGCCCGTCGTCAGGGGTCGCCCTGGAGGCTTATTCCATGGATCGCAAACTCCTCGTCGTTGACCTCACTCGTGGCGACATCCGCGAGCAGGCGGTTGATCCAGGTTACGCGCATGATTTCATCGGCGGCAGCGGGTTGGGCGCGCGTCTGCTGTGGGACTGGCTCGATCCCACCCTTGACCCGCGCGACCCGGCAAGCCCGTTGCTTTGGATCACGGGCCCGCTCACCGGCACGGCGGCGACGGCCACCGGGCGTTTTACGATCTGCGCGCGCTCGCCGCAGACCGGCTTGTGGGGTGAATCGAGCATCGGCGGGTTTGTCGGGCCGGAGCTGCGCTATGCCGGTTACGATGGTGTCCTCATCACCGGGCGCGCGAACCAGCCAGTGTACCTTTGGATTCACAACGGCCAGGCCGAGTTGCGCGATGCTTTGCACTTGTGGGGCAAGACTGACACCTACGAGGCGCAGCGCATCATCAAGAGCGAGGTCGGTGAGCTGCAAGCGCGCGTGGCGTGCATCGGCCTGGCGGGCGAAAACGGCGTGTCCTACGCTTCGATCATGGCCGATCACGGGCGCGCCGCCGGGCGCACCGGCATGGGCGCGATGATGGGGGCCAAGCATCTCAAGGCTGTGGCAGTGCGCGGCACGGGCAAGATCGCCTTTGCGCGCGACGAGGAATACAAGCGTTTGCGGGTGGAAGCTAACCAGGCGCTGATAGAAGAAAACGTCACGACGATCTGGCGCGCACTGGGCACGTCCAATGGCGTCGAATACCTGCAAATCCTGGGCGACATGCCGCAAAAGTATTGGACGCAGGCCGCGTTCGAAGGCGCGGAGCGGATCAGCGGCGCGCGGATGGCCGAAACGATTCTGACCGGCCAGCGCGCGTGCCAGGGCTGCGTGATCTCGTGTGGCCGCGAGGTGACGATCAACGAAGGGCCGTATGCCACGAATGGCCCGGCCAAGGGTCCCGAGTACGAAACAATTGCCGCGTTCGGGTCGCAACTGCTGGTGGATGATTTGGCTGCCATCACGGCTCTGAACAATCGTTGTGACGCTGTTGGGATAGACACGATCAGCGCGGGCAATACCATCGCGCTCGCGTATCTGCTGTTCGAGCGTGGCATCATCACGGCGGCGGACACGGGCGGATTAGAGTTGCGTTGGGGCGACCCTCGTCCATGTTTTGACCTGATCGAGCAAATCGCGCGCTGCGACGGGTTCGGCGCGCTGCTGGCGCAGGGCAGCCTGGCGCTGGCCGATCACTTTGGCGTGCAAGAGCTGGCGGCGCACGTCAATAACCTCGAAGTGCCTATGCACGATCCGCGCGCGATGACGGGCCAGGCGTTGGCGTATGTCACTTCGCCGCGCGGCGCGTGCCATAATCAAAGCGACTATTTCTTGGTCGAGATGGGCAACTCGAACGACGAGCTGGGCATCCCGATGACCGAGCGCCTGGAAGACGGCGGCAAAGCGCATTACGTGGCGCGCCACCAAGATTGGCGCACGGTCTGCAATAGCCTGGTGATGTGCTTTTTTGCCGCCACGCCGCCTTCGACGGTGGTCAATCTGTTGAGCGCTGCCACCGGTTACGACTGGACGCTCGAAGAGATGCTGCGCGCAGGCGAGCGAGCGTGGAATCTCAAGCGGGCGTACAACTGCCGGTTGGGCCTCACACGCGCTTCAGAGAAATTGCCCAAGCTGCTGTTGGAGCCATTGCCCGACGGCGGCCAGGCCGGGCACGTGCCGGACATGAACTTGCTGCTCAAGGAATACTATGAAGCGCGCGGATGGGACCCGGCGACGGGCAAGCCGACGCGGGAAAAGCTGAAATCGCTTGGACTGAACATTGAGCTTTGACCGCACGAGAAAGGAGGTGAGGGGGGGCGCATCATTCGGCAAAAGTCTCAAGGCGCATCAAGGTAGGACGGCATCCTTGTGCCGCCCGCATGAGGAAAACTGGAATCAGCCAAGTTGTACCTGAAGGAGGGGAACATGGCCGTCATTACGATTTCCAGGCAAGTCGGCAGCCAAGGCAGCTACATTGCCGCCGAGGTCGCCAGAATATTGGGGTGGCGCTACTATGACCGCGAGATCTTGCACCAGGCCGCGGCCACCGTTGGACTGACCACCGAAGCTGATTTTGAGAGACTGGTCAAGCTGGACGAGCGGCCGGGCTTTGCGCGCCGAATTCTGGATACGTTGGGCGTCCAACCCGCGATTCCAGCCGAGCCAAGCGCGACGTTGCGTGAATTGCGGGCCGCTCGCGGTGAAATCGAAGCCCTGGTAAAGCGAGAAGAACTGACGGTGGACGAAGCGCGCGAGCGCGCGTTGAGCAAGCGTCATACATTGCCGCTGACCGAAACGCACTATCGCAACCTGATCACGCAGGTCGTCAGCGAGCTGGCCCAGGCAGGGAATTCCATCATCATCGGCCGGGGCGCTAACGTGATCCTGAGCGCGCACACGGACGCGCTGCGCGTTCAGGTTGTGGCGCATTACCTGGTGCGCGTCGAGCGTCTGATGGACCGCGAAGGATTGAACCGCGCTTCGGCCAAGCTGCGCGTGACGGACTCGGACCAGATGCGGGCCGAGTTTATGCGCCGCTATTTCGGCGTGGACTGGCTCGACCCAAGCTTGTACGACGTGGTGTTCAACAGCTCGGGCCACGTGAGCGAGCAAACGATCATTGACTCGATTGTGACGATGGCGCGCGAGATGTGATCCTGCGCCCTGGGATCAATTCTCTCTTGTATTCAGCCCTTCCTCTGTCGCGCTCCATGCCAGCGCCGACGGGGGAAGGGCCGAGTGTCAGAAAGACGCGCTCCCAAAGAAAACCTGCCCATGCGTCGAACTATCTATCCCCGTTTTCACCCGGCCCTGGCAATGGCGGGTCTCCTGCTGGTCGTGGTCTGGCTCTATACTCCCACGCTGGCCTTTGGCTTCTTCTGGGATGATCCTTTGTGGTTTGGCCGGATTGTCGGCAAATCGCTGGGCGAATTGATCCAGCCGACGCCGGACTATCAGTTTTACCGCCCCGGTGTGATGCTCTACTATCGCCTCTTTATGAGGAACGACAATACTTTTGCCGCTCCCCTGTTGCCCAATCTTTGCCATCCGGGCGTCTGGCGATACAGGTCGGAATCTATGACCGGGTTACAGGCGAGCGTTTGCCAGCCACAACGCCGCAAGGCGAGCCGCTGCCCGGAAACGCATTCATCGTCGGCTATTTGCCGTAGCACAAATCCATCGAGGATAATCGAACATGATTCTTGTCACTGGCGCGACCGGCTTTCTCGGTCACAATCTCGTCCCGTTGCTGGTTGAGCGCGGACATCAAGTGCGGGCGCTCGTCCGGCCCACGAGCCGTTACGATTTTCTCCGCGAATGGGGCGTGGAGCTGGCTTTTGGCGACACGCGCGACGCAGAGTCGGTGACAGCGGCAATGGCCGGCTGCGACGCGGTGGTTCACGCGGCGGGCAAGTTTCGCTTCTGGGGCCGATACGCCGAGTTCTTTGGCGTCAACGTCCAGGGAACGCACAACGTCTTGAAGGCGGCGCGGCGTGCCGGTGTGCAGCGGTTCGTTCATATCTCGACCATCGCCGTCGTCGGCAGCCCCAAGCCGGGGACGCTCATCACCGAAGGCACGCTTTGCGATCCATCCGACGATTATCAACGCTCCAAGCTGAATGGCGAGGCGCTGGCGTTGACGTATCACGCCGAGCACGGGCTGCCGGTGATCGTCCTGCGGCCCGGCGCGTTCTATGGCCCGTGGGGACGGTATGCGTTCAATCGCCTGTTTTTTGAAGACCCACTCAAAGGGTTGCCGCTGCGGATTCATCACGGGCGGCACATCACTTTCCCCGTCTTTGTGCCGGACTTGGGCCGGATGATCGAATCGGCGCTCACAAAGGGTCGCCCGGGCCAAGTCTATAACGTTTGCGGGCCGTGCCTGACTCACAACGAGGTCAACCGCATCGTCGGGCGATTGGCGGGCGTCCGCTTTTGGCTCGATGCGCCCGGCTGGGGCATGATTCTGCTGGCGAAAACCTGGACGGCGCTGTCACGCATCACAGGCCGCGAGCCGTATTACCCGATCAACCTGGCGCCTTACGTCTTTTGCGATTGGAACGCATCGTCCGACAAGGCGCGCGCCGAGTTGGGACTTGCGCCGACGCCGTTCGAGGAAGGGGCGCAGGCGACGCTTGACTGGTATTGGTCGCAAGGGATTTTCTGGCGGCGCAATCACTGATGATCGTGGTTCTCGCGCTGGCATGCTCATGATAGAATCAAGTCATTGCGAAAGAGGTAGAAGCATTATGAAACTCGTCTCCGTTGACCAGATGCGCCGCATTGAGCAAGCCGCCGACGCGGCGGGACACACCTACGCAGCGATGATGGAGCGCGCGGGAACCGCCGTCGCCAACGTCGTCCAATCTCGCCTGAAGGAGCTATCCCTCCGACCTCCCGCGTCCGCGTCTGACCTCCGACATCTGATACTGGTCGGCCCCGGCAACAACGGCGGCGACGGATTGGTGGCCGCGCGCGCGCTGCGCGAAGCAGGCGCGCAGGTATCGTGCTACTTGCTTAAAGACAGGCCCGACGATACGCTGCTGGCAGCGGCGCGCGACCAGGGCTGCTTTGTGGCAATCGCGCCTGACGATCTCCAGTTCCGCGTGCTGCGGCGACTGGTCAAAGGCGCAGACGTGATTGTGGACGCGCTCCTGGGCACGGGCGCTGCGCGACCCATCGAAGGCGACCTGGCGAAAATATTGGGCATCGTCAAGAGCGAAATCAAAGAGAGCAAGGGACTAGTGACTAGGGAACTGGTGTCGATCCCCGCAGTTCCTACAGTTCCCCCCAGTTTCCCCGAGCCACTTGTCGTCGCCGTGGATGGCCCCACTGGTCTCAACTATGACATTGGCGCGCTCGACCCGGCAGCCATTCCGGCGGATGTCACCGTGACGTTTGCCTATCCCAAGCTGGGACATTTTGCTTTTCCGGGCGCTTCCGCGTGCGGCCAGCTCGTCATCGCCGATATCGGCACTGACCCAGAGCTTGCCAAAGACATCAAGCGAGAGGTGGCCGACACTGAGATGATTCGGGCGATGCTGCCTGCTCGGCCGGCGGACGCGCACAAGGGCACGTTCGGCAAGGCGATGATCGTTGCCGGATCGGTCTACTATTCCGGCGCGGCGGCGCTCTCGGCGCAAGCAGCGACGCGTGTGGGCGCGGGGTTGGTGACGTTGTGCTCGCCGCGCTCGATCTATAACGTCGTCGCGTCCAAGATGACCGAGGTGACGTATCTGCTGCTGCCCGACGATATGGGCGTGCTGACCGTCGATGGCGTCCAAGTGTTGGCGGAAAGAATCGGCGGCTACCAGGCGCTCTTGATCGGGCCAGGGTTGAGCGCAGAAAAAGAAACGGTCGCGTTCGTGCGCCGCCTGTTGAGTGTTGAGCCGCCAAGCAAAAAGGCTCGCATGGGTTTTCAATCGTCGGTAGCCGATCCGGAGTCGGCCAAGCTGGCGCTTCCGCCGCTGGTGGTAGATGCCGACGCGCTCAACGCGCTGGCCGAGGTGGACGGCTGGGCCGAGCGTCTCCCGCGTCCGGCGATTCTCACGCCGCATCCAGGCGAGATGGCGCGGCTGATGCGGCTCGACGACAAATCGTCCATCGGCCAGGATCGCGCGGGCGTGGCGCAGCGGATGGCGGCAGAGTGGGGACACGTTATCATCTTGAAGGGCGCGTTCACTGTCATCGCCAACCCGGATGGGCGTGCGGTCGTGTTGCCTTTTGCCAATCCTGCGCTGGCGACGGCGGGCAGCGGCGACGTGTTGGCGGGCGCGATTGTGGGATTGCTGGCGCAGGGGCTTGCGCCGTTCGAGTCGGCGATTTGTGGCGCGTATTTGCACGGACTGGCCGGAGAGCTTGCGCGGCGTGAGATTGGCGATGCGGGCGTGGTGGCGGGCGACGTGTTGGCCCGGTTGCCCGCAGCCATCCGGCACGTCTAGAACAGATACGTCGCGCCGACAACGCCCGGCAGGAACTCGTCTGGCATCTGCATGGCAAATTGACACATCGCCTTAAAGCCAGTGCAGTGCGAGGGGACAATCAGCCTGGATCTGCACTGTTTGATCTCGCCAACTGTTTGCTGAATCTCTTCGTCCTTCGCTTTGGCAAGGTGAAAGCCTCCCAGGATGGCCCAGACCTCATCCACGCCGCTGATCGCACGTGCATGATGGACCGTGTTCACGAAGAAAAGTTTGGGTAGAGCCGGTCTCGATCAATAGACTGGGCGCGCCATGCGATACAAAAATAGTAGGAAATAACTCTGGCATCTTTTGCCCCTTAAGGGCATCCTGGGGATCCTCACGATTGCTACCTACCGGATAGCAGCAACTGTACAGTCTCCTAACGCTTGAGGTAGAGATGGCGGACACCCGGCAGAAACAAGAATCCCCACACCCAAACGATCCACGCCACGCTGACGCCGGCCTGGAACGGCCACACCTGCCGCGCATAGTCCGACGTGTCAAAGATGAAATGATTGACCCAGATGTGAAGCTGATAGACGAAGATTGCGCTCAACAAGAGTTTGCGCGCCCCCGGCCACCCTCGCCACACGCCGAACGCTGTCACGCAAAATATGCAGCCCCACACCATCGCGCCTGCGGCCAGGTAGGGCAGGGGCATCGTCAGCGGCAGCGAGGCGATGAACGACTCGCCGCGCAGGGCCAGCCCGGCGCGGGCCAGGTTCACTGCTCCTAAATATAACACCGCCAGGGCGAAATAGAAAATGCTCCAGGGACGCTTTTGCCGTGGTGGTGTGGTGGACATCGGAGGGGTCACGGCGTCAGCACGACTTTGCCGAATTGTTCGCCACGTTCGAGCAACTCGTGCGCGGCGCGGCCCTCCGATAGCGGCATCACGCGGTCAATCACGGGCTTGAGTTGGCCGGCAAAGATCAGGCTCATCACCTCGCGGAAATCTTGGTGGCTGCCCATGGTGCTGCCGAGGATGTTGATCTGCTTGCGAAAAACGAGCCGCAAGTCCATCTCTGCTGTTGGCCCTGACGTGCAGCCGACGTTGACCAATCGCCCGCCGCGCGCCAGCGCGCGGATGCTTTGCGTCCACGTCGCCGCGCCGACGTTATCCACGACCACATCCACACCGCGCTTGCCCGTTGCCACGAACACGGCCTTGGACCAATCCTCGGCTTTGTAGTTGATGACGTGATCCGCGCCCATCTCTTGGGCTTTTTGCATCTTGTCCGGCGTCGAAGTGATGGCGTACACGGTCGCGCCCAGATATTTGCAAATCTGGATCGCCGCGCTGTTCACGCCGCCGCCTGCGCCGACGATGGCGACCGTCTCGCCCGCTTTGACCTGCGCGCGCTTGACCAGCATCCGCCACGCCGTCAGGAACACGAGCGACGGGGCTGCGGCTTGAGTAAAGTCAACGTGATCCGGGATGGGCACCAGGTTGCCCGCCGGAACCGTCACGTATTCCGCGCAGCCGCCCCAAATGTCCTCGCCCAGGATGTGATAGTGTGGGCTGAGGCTGTCTTCGCCACGCTGTGTCCATTCGTCCTCGCCCGTCACCACGCCGGGGTCAATCACGACGCGCGCGCCGAGGGCGGGCCCGGTCGCGCCCTCCTGCGGGCCGTAGCCTGCGACGATGCCGGCCACGTCCGCGCCGCCCACGTGCGGCTTACGCAACTTTTCAAAAGCTGGTCCGCCGCGCCTCACCCACAAGTCCAGGTGATTGAGCGCGACTGCTTCGACTTGCACCAATGCTTCGCCCGCCCCGGTTTGACGGTCGGGCAGGTCGCCGTATTGCATTACTTCCGGGCTGCCGTGCTGCATAAAATATAATCCCTTCACAGTTCCTCCATACAGTCAATCAGTCAACCAGGAATTGGATAACTGATTGACCGAGTGACTGGTTGACTGATCACGCTGTCCCCATTGCCTGCAACGCAACTGCAAACTCGAACAACGAAACGAGCGTGCACGTCAAGGTCGCATCGCGCCCGGCGCGATGCCGGTTGAGGAGTCGAATCGCCGGAATCCACAGCACCGTGACGACGCCGTAGAGGATATGCAGCCATCCTCGCGTCGGCTGCGCGCCCTGCAGCGCCATCCATCCGCCCAGGCTGCCCTGGACTAGCGCCAGCAGATTGCCAAAGATGATCAGCCCCCAATAGCTGGGGCTGATCGGCTTTTTGCGCAAGTACTCAGCCAGCCCGTACACGCCTGCGGCCAGCGTGAACAGCACTAACGCCGTGGCGATGCGCCCGTGCAGAAATGGGAGGGACACTTTTGCCTTTTGAAACCCGACGGGCCTCAACAACCCGTCAGGTCTCAGCCGTACACTTGTTCCAACGCCTCGCGCCAGGCCAATTCGGGCGCAAGCTGCACAGCGCGCAGCAAACCTTCATTCGTCAGCAGCAGCGCCAGCAGGCGCTCGCGCCAGGTGTGGTCATCCGGCCCCTCGATCAAATAGCCGTCCACAAATTCCAGCTTTTCGGGAACCAGGTACACATAGTCGTCAAAACTGATGGGCGCCGGTTCAGGCCCCGGCGTCGGCGGGCAGATTTTATCGCTCATCATTTTAGCCCCAATACGTTGCGCGCGATGACGAGCCGTTGAATCTCGCTCGTCCCTTCGTAAATCTCGGTGATCTTGGCGTCGCGGAAATACCGCTCGATAGGCAATTCTTTGCTATAGCCCATGCCGCCGTGAATCTGCACGGCTTTTTCCGCGACCCACATGGCCGTCTCGGCGGCAAAGAGCTTGGCCATCGCCGCTTCCAGCGTGTAGCGAACGTTCGGGTTGTGCTTGGCCTCGGTCTTTTTGAGCGCGGCTTGATAGACCAGCAGCCGGGCGGCCTCTAGCCGCGTCTTCATGTCGGCGATCATCCACTGCAAGCCCTGGAACTGGCCGATCTTTTGGCCGAACGCCTCGCGCTCGTTGACGTACTTTACCGACGCCTCGAACGCGGCCTCGGCCACGCCAACCGCTTGCGACGCGATGCCGATGCGCCCGGCGTCGAGCACCGTCATGGCAATCTTGAAGCCTTCGCCTTCTTCGCCCAGGCGATTTTCGACCTGGCATTTGTAATCTTCAAAGATCAATTCGCTCGTGGCGCTGGCGCGGATGCCCAGCTTGGGCTCCTTTTTGCCGCGAACCAGGCCGGGCTTGTCGCCGTCAATCAAAAACGCCGTGATGCCGCGATGTTTCTTGTCCGGGTCGGTCATGGTGAACACCACAATGTAATCGGCCACCGGGCCGGAGGTGACCCACGACTTGACGCCATTGATAATATAGTGGTCGCCCTTGCGCACCGCGCGGCTCTTCATCGTTCCGGCGTCCGAGCCGGACATGGGTTCGGTCAGACTGTATGCGCCGATGGCCTGGCCCGAAGCGATGGCCCGCACGTACTTGCTCTTTTGCTCTTCCGTGCCGAATTTGAGAATGCCGTGACAGAACAGCGAGTTGTTGACCGACATGATGGTCGAGTGCGCCACATCGGCCTTGGCGATTTCAAACATCGCCAGGACGTAGCTGATCGTATCCATGCCTTGCCCGCCGTATTCTTCCGGCACTTCGATCCCCATGAATCCCTGTGCGCCCATCTTTTTGATGGTCTCGGAGGGAAACTCGCCGGTCTCGTCATAGTGCGCGGCGACAGGCGCGATCTCGTTTTGAGCAAACTCGCGCGCCATGTCGCGGATCATTTTGTGTTCTTCGGTCAGTTGTAGATCCATGGTAGCCTCTTGTACGTTTTGAGGTTCATCCGAGTTCCCATGAGCTACAGGAACTGGGAACTCGGGGGAAACTCTACTTTGAGTAATTGTAAAATCCTCGCCCACTCTTGCGCCCGAGCAGTCCCGCCTGCACCATGCGGCGGAGCAGCGGCGGCGCGGCATAGCGCGGGTCTTTGAATTCGTCATACATCGCATCGGCGATGAACAGCAGCGTATCCAGCCCGACAAAGTCACACAGCGTGAGCGGCCCCATCGGATGGTTAAAGCCGAGTTTCATCGCCGTGTCAATTTCCTCTTTGGTCGCCAGCCCCGAGTCCAGCCAGCGGATGGTATCCAGGGCGTAGGGGATAAAGAGCAAATTGGCGATAAAGCCGGGGCGATCTTTGGCGACGACGACCGTCTTGCCCAGCTTTTCGCCGAGCGCCTTGCCGATCTCTAGCGTCTCGTCGCTGGTCAGCAGCGCGCGGACGATTTCCAACAGCGGCATGACGGGCACCGGGTTGAAAAAGTGTAATCCGAACACTTTATCGGGCCGCTCGGTGGCGGCGGCCATCTCGGTCACGCACAGCGACGACGTGTTGCTCGCCAGGATCACGTCGGGCCGGCAGATGCTATCCAGCTCGGTAAAGATGGTCTTTTTGAGCTGCATGTTTTCGATGGCCGCCTCGATGACCAGGTCGCAGTCCTTGAAATCGGCCATGTTCAGCGTGCCCTTGATGCGCGCCATAGCCGCGTCCATATCGGCCTGGGCGAGCTTGCCCTTCTCTACGCCTTTGGCCATCGAGCCTTTGATGCGGCTCAGACCCTTTTGCAGCAAGCCGTCGTTGATCTCGCGCACGACGACGCTGTAACCGGCGCGGGCGCACGTCTCGACGATGCCGGCACCCATCAGCCCGCAGCCGGCGACGCCGATGGTCTTGATGTCGTTAACGTCCATGATGACTCCTCCTGATTTGCGTCAGAATACCCTTGCAAGGGTTCTATTCCATTTCAATCGCCATCGCCACCGCCTCGCCTCCGCCCAGGCACAGCGTGGCAATGCCTCTCTTTAATCCGCGATCCTTGAGCGCGTAAATCAGCGTCGTCAGCACGCGCGCGCCGGAGCAGCCGATGGGATGCCCCAACGCCACCGCGCCGCCGTTGACGTTGACCTTGCTCCAATCCCAGCCGATCTTTTGCATGTCTTTGCCGTCGGCCAGCACTTGGGCGGCGAACGCCTCGTTGACCTCGAACAAGTCCACGTCGCTCACCTTCCAGCCGATTTTATCGAGCAGCTTGGGGACCGCGCGCGCGGGCGCGATGAATATCCATTTGGGCTCGACGGCGGCCTGGGCATAGCCGACGATGCGCGCGAGCGGCTGCTTGCCTAGTTGCTCGGCCTTTTCGCGGTTCATCAATACGACCGCCGCCGCGCCATCGTTGAGGCCGGGCGAGTTGCCCGCCGTCACGCGGCCATCCGGCTTGAACGCGGGCTTTAGCTTGGCGAGCGCGTCCAAGGAGGTTTCGCGGCGCGGACCTTCGTCCGTATCTACGACAATGATTTTTTTGCCCGCGGCCACCTCCACTGGCACAATCTCGGCTTTGAATTTTCCGGCGTCCATCGCGGCGATAGCTTTTTGATGGCTCTGCAAAGAAAACTCGTCCAACTCTTGGCGCGTGATGTCATATTGCTCGGCGATGAACTCGGCGGCCAGGCCCATCACCTGGTTTTCAATCGAGCAGAACAAGCCATCAAAGTAGGCGCTGTCAATCAGCGTGTCGTTGCCATAGCGATAGCCGCTGCGCGCCCGGGCGAGCAGGTACGGCGCATTGCTCATGCTTTCCATGCCGCCGGCCAGGATAATGTCGGCATCGCCGGCTTTAATGGCCTGCGCGCCAAGCATGGCCGCCTTGAGGCTCGAGCCGCACACTTTGTTCACCGTCAGCGCTCCGACCGAAGAGGGCACGCCGCCTTTGAGCAAGGCCTGGCGCGCCGGGGCCTGACCGACGCCGGCCGCAACGACCTCGCCCATGATGACTTCGTCAATCGTGGCGGGGTCAATGCCGGCTCGCTCGCAGGCGGCCTTGATGGCGACGCCGCCCAGTGTCTGAACAGGCACTGTCGCCAGTGTGCCGAGCAGCCGTCCGACCGGCGTGCGAGCGGCGGAAACGATGACAGGTTCGCGTCTAGAATCCATCTTGCTCCTTTCGACTCTGTTTGATGTGTTCACCTACGCACCAGGTAGATGACGGAAACCACAATCCCAATTGCGACGACGGTCCAGCGGAGCGTGGCGGGTTTGATCCGCCCGGCCAACCGGCCGCCCAATGCTCCGCCCAGCAGCGCGCCAACGGCCATGACGAGCGCCACCGGCCACACGACGCGCCCCGAGAACACGAAAAAGACAGCCGCCGCAATGTTGATGCTAAATGCGATGGCTTGTTTCGCGGCGTTGAGCCGCGTGAGCGAGTCCTCCAGCAATAGGCCCAGCACGGCCAGCACGATCACGCTCAAGCCCGCGCCGAAATAGCCGCCATAGATGGCGGCCAGGCCCACCGGCAGCGCGGCCCATTTCTCCGAGCCGGTCGTTGACCCGCCCTGCCCGGCGCGGCGCATGATCCACGCGCGCACGGGATCCTGAACCGCTAACAGGCCCGAGGCCAGCAGAATGAGGAACGGCACCAATTCGCGAAACATCTTTTCGCCCGTGTTCAGGAGCAGGACGCCGCCGATGATGCCGCCCAGGACGCCTGCCGGCAGATACAGCCACAGCCGTTGTTTTTGTCCCTGCAAATCCTTTGACTGGGCCAGCGTCGCGCCCAAGTAACCGGGGCACAGCGCCACCGTGTTGGTGACGTTGGCCGCGATGGCGGGCAGCCCTACTGCGGTCAACATCGGAAACGTGATCAGTGTGCCGCCGCCGGCGAGCGCATTCACCATGCCGGCGGCTAGTGCGGCCAATCCTACAAGAACAAACTGGAATGTGGTTATCATGTTTGGGTCGTTGTCCTCTCGGTTCGATGATGGTGTTGGAGGAGATACTCACTTGGTGCTGTCTGATGGAAATGAAATCAGCTATACGTGCGCTGGCGAATGGTGCTACCTACACTCCGCTTATGCAGAAAGATTTTCTTTCAACTTTGATTAAACAACGGCCTCAGCCGCGCGTAGGTCTGATCCAGCGTTTCGGGAATCACGCGCGTCTCGCCGACGATGGGCATGAAATTCGTGTCGCCGTTCCAGCGCGGAACGATGTGAACGTGGACGTGATCGGTGATCCCCGCGCCGGCGGCCTGTCCCAGGTTCACGCCGATGTTGAACCCATCCGGCCGGTAAGCTTGCCGCAGCACGGCCAGCCCGCGATTCGTCAAGAGCATCAATTCGGTCAGAGTCGGAGGATCAAGGTCTTCCAGGCTGGCGACGTGCGCGTAAGGGAGAACCATCAAGTGACCGTTGTTGTAGGGATAACGGTTGAGTGTGACGCAGGCAAACTGCCCGCGAGCCAACAGGTGCTCCGCGTCGTCGGGCGCGGCGAGCTTGGCGCAAAAGACGCAGCCAGAACCGGGAGGCGGCTTGTCGGCGCCGGTCAGGTACGCCATACGCCAGGGAGTCCAAAGACGTTTCATGAGTGAGGTAGAGGATCTAGTCTTCGTCCAGGTCCAGTCCCTGGATCAAGTCGCGGAAAACGTCGGGCACTGATCCTTTGCCTTTGCCGGTGCGAGTCCTGTGCCGGGGTTGTCCCTCGTCTTCTTCACACAAGAGTCCGATCAGGCGTCCCTGCCACCAGGCGTTGAGCGTCGTCAGGCCGTATTCGCCCAACACGCGCTGCACTTCGGTGAGAAAGTGAATCATCGCCAGCAGGCCGTCGCGAAAGACCTCCAGCAGCAGATCGGGATCGTTCGGCGCCAGGCCGCCCATCGCCTCGATCCCCTGGCGAATCTCTTCCAGGTCCAGCTCGGAAAGCTGCGCGATTTCCTGCATCTGTTCCAGCAGGCCATCCACGTGGCCGAGCGGGTCGAGCAGAAAGCACAAGGGGACGTTGACGGCGCTGCTCATCTCGAACGGCGTGTAGGCGCGGCACAGATCGAGAATGGCTTCGACGTTGACGCCGGACTGGTCGAGCACAAAGGCCATCGTCATGCCGTCTTCCAGCGGCATTGGCTCGGCTTGCGTGTAACCGGAATGATCGCTGAGCCGGACCAACTGCTGAAATTCTTCGCCCCAATGTTGCAGGTCGGCCTGGGGGATAACCTCGTCCATCCATTCCGGGTCAAGCCGCGAATACCAGATGTCCCACCCGTTCGTCGTGGCGCTCATGGGGAACCCCTTTCGTCGTCGGTGGGTAGATTATACACCGCGAACAGGTCAGGCCGCAAGTCGGGTTGATGATCCCATCCCCGACCCTTTTCCCGTCGCTGCGCGACAAGAGTATATTGTTACCTGGTCGAAAGGACGAGCCGGATGGACATTGCGGGGTCAGACGCGCAAATTGCCCGGTTGGGGACTCGTACAGATCAGCCCCCGACGTCTATCACACCGGGGGCTTTTTCGTTCATCCGCTTATCCGTTGTGCCGAAGGCATCCGTTGCCTCACTCTGGCGCGCGGGCCATATCGTCCAGCGCAATCGCGGCGATAAAGGCCAGGATGGACAACAAGTCCTGGTCGGCTTCGGCGAATGGCCTG
>Ga0315284_10008480_pt1 | contig 14689 bp, 9 predicted proteins | sample YL17G09_16_MG_FD_203696 | JGI IMG/M metagenome (GOLD analysis project Ga0315284, IMG submission 203696) | Sediment microbial communities from Yellowstone Lake, YNP, Wyoming, USA - YL17G09_16 | ecosystem: Environmental > Aquatic > Freshwater > Lake > Sediment | place: USA: Wyoming | collected... | reverse complement strand
GAGACAAGGGGTTGGGGGGGGGGGTGAGCGGAATTTCGAGGTGTGAAAACCTTGAAGCTGCTTGTTGGACTTTTTCTTCTTTTCTTTTCCTTCCCCCCGTTTTTCTCTCTTCTTCGATTCTTACCGGCACGACGGGGGAGTGCACGTCGTAGACGCCGGCGCCGAGGTCGCGGGCGTAGCCGTACTTGGCCAGCGCGATGACCATCTCGTCGCCCGAGCGCGAGTTCTCGATCGTAAGCACGTCGGCGTCGAGGCCGTCGATTGCGGCGAGGATGTCCGCAAACTCCGAGTAGCAGAGGTGCGTCACGATCTGCGTCGCGGGCGCGGCGACGACGGTCGCGAGCTTGAACGCGTCGACGGCCCAGTCGAGGTAGGAGGCCCAGCGCTCCTTCTTGAGCGGGAGGCCCTCGCGGAGGGCCGGCTCGTCGACCTGGATGACGCGGCACCCCGCCTTCTCGAGGTCGGCGACCTCGTCGCGGAGGGCCAGCGCGAGCTGGTAGGCCTGCGCCTGGCGCGTGATGTCCTTGCGCGGGAACGACCAGTTGAGGATGGTGACGGGCCCCGTGAGCATGCCCTTGACGGGCTTCTTGGAGAGCGACTGGGCGTAGACGAACTCCTTGATGGTCATCGCGGCGGGGCGGGTGACGTCACCTGGAAGGAGGTAGCGGAGTTGGGAGGAAAGAAGAGGAGGGTCGAGCGTGAGTTTTTTTTTTTCTTCCTCGATTCTTCTGTCTCTCTTCTCTCTCAGCCTCAGAAAAAGCACAAGAACGAATCAGACAAAAAAGGAAGGCTCTCACCGTGGATGATCGGCGGGCGCACGTAGCGCGAGCCGTACGACTGCACCCACCCGTTGTCGGTGAAGGTGAAGCCCTCGAGCTTCTGGCCAAAGTACTCGACCATGTCGGTGCGCTCGGGCTCGCCGTGGACGAGCACGTCGATGCCGATGCGCTCCTGCTCCTCGACGGCGTACTTCATGTAGTCGTTGACCTGACATCGAGGGTTTTCGGTTTGAGGGAGAGGGGCGGAGGAGTTGATAGAGAGAGGCTGTGAGAAAAAAAAACTTGAAAAAGAAAAAAAAATCAAAAACAAAAGACGCGAGGGAAAAAAAAAAGCAACGCAAAAACTCTTTTCCAAAAGCCTCCCCTCTTCTCTTACCTCCTTCTCGTAGTCGGCGGCAGAGAGCTGCCCCTTCTTGAAGGCCAGGCGCGCCCTGCGGATCTCGGGTGTCTGCGGGAACGAGCCGATCGAGGTCGTCGGGAACGCGTGCGTCTTGATCTGCGAGTCGCGGCGCTCGTCGAAGGGCAGCTCGCGGACAAACTTGGCCTTCTCGATGTCGGCGACGGGGTTGGCGACGGGGGCCAGCGCCTCGTTCAGGGCCACGGCCTTGGCCGAGGGGCCGTCCTTGGCGGCGGAGACGATGTCCTTGACCTTCTGGGCCGCGAACGCGAGCTTGCCCTGCAGGTGCTCGGGGAGGTTCTTCTCGAGCTCGACGTCGTAGGGCAGGTGCTGCAGCGAGACGGACGACTGGACCGAGATGTCGTCGATGCCCTTGGCGAGCAGCGCCGCGACAAAGGTCGCGGCCGAGCCGCCGTCGGCCCACACGGAGCGGCCGTCGACGACGCCGGCTCCGAGGCGCTTGCCCTTGGGGAAGCCGTGCTCCTCGATCAGGGCCGCGGTGGCGTTCTTGTGCGCCGAGCCGGGCACGCCGAGGAAGTCGAGCGAGACGGCGGCGACGGGGAGCTGCACGGCCCACGAGTAGGCCTCGCCGATGTCGTCGTAGTAGGTGACCAGGTTGATCGGGACGCCGACGGCTGTGGCGGGGTCGGGGTTTGGTGGGGGAAGAAAGGAAAAGGGAAAGGAACAGAGAGAGAGAGAGAAAGAGAGTGAGTTTTTTTCCCTTCCGAGTTTTGTACTTCCCTCTCTCTCGCTTGCTTCTTCTTTTTGCTTTTTTGGGGGAGGGGGGGGGGACCAAAGGGAAAAAAAACATCTCCCCAACTCACCGGACAGCGTCGCGTACGAGGCCTCAAAGTCCGCGCGCAGGTCGTTGGCGGTCTGCGACGCGAGGATCGGCTCGTGCATCTGCACCTCGGGCACGCCGAGCGCCTTGAGCTCCTTGAGCACCGCCTCGTAGTGCGGCACGAGCGCCTTGACGGCCGCGGCCTTGTCGAGCGTCGTCGTGCCCTCGGCGGGCTTGGCGAGGCCGACGAGCGTGTTGGGCCCGATGAGGATCGGGACGGCGGCGGCCTTGCCGATCGCGGCCTGGCCGCGCTTGACGCGGTCGAGGTAGGTCGAGAAGTCGGGGGTGGCGCCTAGATGGGTTTGTGGGTTTTGACGAGTTTTTTGCCCCCCTCGAGGTGAGTTTTTCCCTTCTTCTCTCGCTCTTCTCTTTCTCGATGCCACCACTCCAGAAGGATAAAAGAACCCGAAAAGACTCCGACGAACCAGTCAGCGTCGCCGTGTCGAGCTCCGGGACCATGTAGTGGTAGTTGGTGTCGAAGAACTTGGACATGTCGAGCGCGCCCGCGCCCTCCGTGCCGCGCGCCATCGCAAAGTACTTGTCGAGCCCGCTCAGGGCGCTGAAGCGCGGGGGGGCGAGTCCGAGGTAGAAGGTCCAGTCGAGGACCTGGTCGTACAGGGTGCCGTCGAGCCCGACGAGCGCGACGCCGGCGTCGGCCTGGAGCTTCCAGGCTCCGGCCTCGACGTCGGCGGCGACCTTGAGGAGCTCCTCCTGGGAGATGCCCTTCTTCCAGTAGCTGGTGGAGAGAGAGAGAGTTTTTTTTGTTTTTGGAAGAGGTTGAAGAACAAGAAAAGAGGGTGAGTGGAAAAAAAAGGGGGAAAAGAGGCGAGAGCTTGAGAGGCCGCGAGTACAAAAGCAAAAGGGAACTAGCCGCGAAATCCTCTCGCTTTCTTTCTTTTTCTCCGAAAGAGGAGGAGGAGGAGGAGGAGGAGACAAGAGCAGCAGCAGGGGAAGGAGAAAGAGGGCAGCAGCAAGGAATAAGGAAGAAAGCAAGAGCTGTGCAAAAACTTGAACGGCCGTTTTGATCGTCGAGCGAGACTGCGTGCACCTCGCTCGTCGCGTGCTCTCTCTCCAGCGCCCAGCGCTCTCGAATTGCTCTTTTTCCAACTTTGTTGCGAGTGGAACGCGGCGACCAAAGCGCCAGACAGCAAAGCGAAACCAAACGAAAGGTGCTGCGCCCCGGCTCGCGTGCTCCTCCTCAGTGGCGCTTGTCAAAGAGGGGGGGAAATTCAAGCGGCAAAAGTTCCGTTGGCCATGGCGAACGAAAAACGATTCCTCTTTCAACAACAAAAGAGACGCCCTTCTCACCTCTCGAGAGCCTTCTTCATCTCACGGTTGGGCCCGATGCGGGGGAAACCTGTCGTTGTCGTGAGGGAGGGAGTTGGAGAGGCGTGGGCTCCGTGAGAGGACAGAGGAGGAAAAAGCATTTGTTTTCGAGGACAAACGATCGCCACGGCGAGAAAAAGAACCATCGAGCGAGAAACATCTCTCTTCCCTCTCGTCCTTCCATTCCCTCCGTTCCTTCTTTTTCCCTCCTCCATCAATACTCACCGACGGTCGAGGTGGTGACCGGCATGATTGGTTGGTTTGAGTGGGGTTCTGAGCCTGTTAAAGAGGTAAAAAAGAGGAGAGAGTGTTCAAAGTTGGTGTGAGCGTCGCGAGGGAAAGAAAAAAGAAGGTGCGCCTCCGGGCGCTGCTCGAACGTCGCTTCGCGCACTGCGCCGCGCGAGCCTTCGCAGCTCCCTACACGCTCGCAGGGGCCAGAGAGGGGCCTGCGCGAAGGCCTCCGTGGAGTGCTGGGACCCGAGCCGGCAGGCCAGCGGCGGTGGCGGGGCGATGCCTTCTGGCGGCTGAGCTGCTGCTGAAGCAAGAGAGAAGCAATTTGCTCTCTTGAATCCAGAGCAGCCAATCTTCAAACGGCAGCTCGCCCCCCCCCTTCCCCCCGGAATCCGCCACTTTGCTCCGCGGCCGTCCCGCGCGGCACCCCCGGAGCGGAGAGCAGGTCGCGTGGACACCTCCTGCGGTTTTTGCGTACCTGCGGCGAGGAGTAAAAGGTCGAGGAAGGGAAGGGAGGAAAGTTGAAAAAAAGATTGAGTTGTGACGCGCAGAGTGGCGCAGAGCGAGGGGAGAGGGAGACGTTTTTTTTTTCCGTTTTCGTTTCTTCTGTCTTTCCTTCTTCTTTCTTCGAGGCGCGCTCCATTCTCCTCTCTTGCTCGTAGCTTCCTTCTCTCCGTCGATCTCGACAACGAGAGGACGCCCAGCACTCACCTTCGCTCGCCTCTCTCTTCCCTCTCCTGCTGCTGCGCTCCTCCAACTGCAGCTCCTCCTCCCTCCCTCCGCCAACGGAAAGAAGAGGAAAAAGAGACAAAACCACACGCCATGGCGACCTCATCCTCGCTGGAGCGCTCGCCATCCTCGGCGTCGGCCGACACCGCGCCGCCGCCAGCCGCGCTCTCCTCGGGCAAGACCTCCTGCCCGCCGCACGTGCTCGCCGCGATCTACGGCCCGGCGGGGGCCCCCGGCCCCGACAAGAAAGAAGCATACGATAAGAGCCTGCACAGGTGAAAAAGTCATTTGCGTTTTGGTTTTTTCCGACCTCTGAGACCTCTCTCTTCGACCTTGGCAAACCTCCACCACCTTCTTCTCACCACCGTTCCCCCCCTCTCTGCTCCTTCCTGAACTAAAACAAAAAACAAAAAACAGGTGGTGGAGCGACTACGCCGACCGCAAGAACGACGACGAGGCAGACGAGCACGTCGCCGACTCGCTCCTCTACGACCGGAAGCACCTGCCGCGGACGGCGCCGGCACCCGAGTGCGTCGCGAGGATCCAGAGAGAAAGGGAAGAAAAGGAAGCTGCTGGTCCGTCTGCTGTTCGTGCGTCTGCTTCGGAAGAAGCCTCGAGCCGGCCGCAGTAGCATAACAACGAGAGAGGGAACCTGTCTTCATCATAATTGTAAAATCAAAAGTTCTCAACAGCGGGAAAGAGGCGTTTACATTCTCTCTCTCTCCCTCCCTCTCTCTCTCCCACCAACAAAATGTTTAAGTAGAAACAGAAAAAAGCGCGGACAAGAACCGAAGAAAAAGAAAATGGCACGGAATCGCTGGTTCCGGGCTTTATGAGTGCGAAAAAGTTGAAAAAAATGAAAATCAAGTGAACAAGTTTTTTTCCCCCACACGCCGGCGAAGAAGAAGAAGGAAAGAAAGGAAGGAAGAGAGAGAGAAAAAACTCATCATCGTGCCTTTCCCTCCTCCCTCGCAATCGCCGCGTCCCTCGCGTCCATGAAGGCCACCAGGTCCGCTATCGTGATGCACCTCAGGCCCGCCTCCTTCGAGAACGCGAGCAGCCTCGGCGTCCTCGCCATCGAGCCGTCGCTCGCCGTCCGGTCGACGATCTCGCAGAGCAGCCCCGCGGGCCTGCGCCCGGCGAGGCGCGAGAGGTCGACGGCCGCCTCGGTGTGCCCCGGGCGTGAGCGGGCCCCGCCCGGCTGGGCTCGCAGGGGGAAGATGTGGCCGGGGCGGCGGAGGTCCGAGGGCAGCGTCGTCGGACTGAACGGAGGAGGAGAGGACGAGGTCGAGGCCTCCTCCCCGACGACGACGACGTCGCCGCCCTGCGTCCCCCCGGCGAGGAGCCTGATCGTCCTCGCCCTGTCCGCGGCCGAGATCCCCGTCGAGATCCCTTCGGCGGCGTCCACGGTGACGGTGAAGGCCGTCCGCATCGCGTCCTCGTTGTGCGCCGGGGGGACCATCAGCGGCAGCGCCAGGCGGTCGCAGGCCGGGCCCGGGAGCCCCACGCACAGCACGCCCGACGTCTCCTCGACCATGAAGGCGATCTTGGACGTCGTGGCGGCGTCGGCGGCCAGGATCAGGTCGCCCTCGTTCTCCCTGTCGGCGTCGTCGAGGACGACGACGAACTCGCCGCGGGCCACCGCGAGCAAAGCGGAGGGGATCGAGTCGAAGCCCGGGGCGGGCTGCGGGGGGGAGAAGTCGGCGGGGCAGCGCAGCGGCGTCGAGGGCGGCGACGGGGAGTCTGCTAGCGATGACGATGGGAAGTCAGAAAGCGCGACCCCTCCGATGACGTCGACGCTGCTCCTGCCGATTGCCGGCGGGGCGATGGCCCTGGCTCGGGCAGAGGAGCGCGGCGGGTCTGTTGAAGAAGATGAAGGGTCGGAAGGCGAGGAAGCGGCGGCGGCGGCGGCGGCAGCGGCTAGGTTCGTTGCCGGCCTGAGGAAAAAAGGGAGGAAAAAGGGAGTTGTTGAGATGGGGGGGTCAGTTGAAGGGGTAAAGCGAGCCCAAAGAAGCGCGATTCAGCACTCGCGTGCAACGGCGCGATTTTTCATCATCACTGCGCGTGAGAAAGGTAGCGAGCGTGGGACTGCGAGTTGGAGGACGACAGGGGGGCTGGATGTCGCTCGACTGACTGAACGAGCGTCGCCGGTCGTCGTCGTCGTCGTCGTTGTCGTCGATCTCCTTGTCTTTTCGCTTCCCCTCCTCCGTCGGGCGTGCGCCAGGGATTCTCTGCACCACAACTCGTGCCAGTGGCCGCGGCAAGAGACCAGTTGCTATTCATTCATGCATACAGCAGCGCAAATCGTACCTGTGAAGCGAGCTCTCGGCTCGTCGCGAGATGAGAGGACGATGCTTCGCTTGTGCTGTCGACGACGACGACGACGGCTTGCCCAAGCTTGGAGCAGCAGCAGCACGCCCTCCGGCGAACAGCGCCGCCGACATCGCTCTGCTCGAGCAAGATTCGAAAAAACTTTAAGAGGGAGGGTTTTAGCAAGCGCGAAGAAGAGGGAAAGCAACAAGGACTGAAGAAGAGAAGAAGAAGAGAGCGACTGAAGAAGTGCGTCGCCGTCGCTTTTTTTTTTTTTTTTCGATTGCGGAGGCAGGGCCAAGCACAACCTTCTCCGGGCGAGAGAGAGCTGGCCATCCATCTCGGACCATCTCGTCGCGCGCCCAAACTCATCACGATTTTGCGCTCGAATCTCGTTTCTGCTACTCACTAAGGCGAGACCTCATGACAACGGCTACGCTGAGCGCGGCGCAGCAGCGCCGGCAGCGATGCAGCGCCGCGAGGGCGACAGGAGCTGCAGCTGCGAATGGCATCAACGGCGGCCAGCCGTCGCTGCCAAAAGGCAAGCAAGCAGCAGCAAACTCCACCACCATCCCTGGCCTCTCCTCCGCGCCCGACTGGCCCGTCGCAGGGGGCAGCAGCAGCAGCAGCAGCAGCAGCGCCTCAACCCCAGGGGTACAGCGCCTCTCCTCGGCCAGCGAGTTTTGGGAGCGCTGCGTCGTGGCGAGGCAGCCTGGGGTCCTGCCCGCGTCGGCGCTCGACGACGGCGGCGAAGAGGGCGACGACGCCCAAACCCCTCTGCTGTTCACCGCGCCCTCGAAGTGGACGCCCTCGTACCTGAGGGCGAAAGCCGGGCACGTCCTCGTCGACGTGGAGACCCGCAGGGACGCGTCCGACCGGTTCGGGAGGGGGGGCACGAGGGCCAAGATGTCCTTTGCCGCGTTCCTCGACGAGGCCGCGGGCGGCCTCCCTCCGACGACCCCGACCTCGCCCCCGAAAAAGACGAGCGCGGGCGACCGAGGGGCCCTGCTCTACCTCTCCGCCCAGAGGCCGCCCAGGCCCCCCAAAGGAGGCGGGGGCAGGCCGGGCGCCCCGCCCCCTCCCCTGGGGCCCCTCGCCCTGGCGCTCGCCGACGACTTTCCCGTCGTGCCGAGGCTCGCGAGGGGGCTCGTGCTGCAGAGCGTCAACCTCTGGTGTGGCAGGAGCGGCCCCTCGACGCCGAGGGCTCCCGCTCCTTCGTCTCCGTCGTCTCCGTCTCCTCCTCCCCCGTCGTCCACCTCGTCGGGACTCCACCACGACTTCCACGACAACCTCTACGCCGTCGTCGGCGGGACCAAGCGGTTCACGCTCTTCCCCCCCGCCGCGGTCCCCGAGATGCGCCCCTCGGGCGGTAGGCCCCGCTTCGTCCACGGCAACGGCAGGGTCGTCTACCGGTGCCAGGGGGAGGTCGGCGCCGACGGAGGGGACGAGCGGCTGGTGAGGCGGCACGAGTACCGGAGGTGGAGGGAGGTGATGCTGGCGGACGGGGTCGACGTCGAGGACGAAGAGGAGGAAGAAGACGACGGCGACGGCGAGGAGGGAGAAGACGACGAGAGCGATGGAGGAGGCGAGGGGGGAGGGAGGAAGAGGCTCGCCGCCGGCGACGCCGGCGACACCAGCGACGACGACGAGGACGACGACGACGCCGATCTCGTCGCCGCCCTCGCCGCGGCGGAGAGGGGCGCCCCCGTCGCCGACGACTACAGCGAAGAAGAAGAGGAAGAAGCAGAAGGAGGCGAAGGCGAAGGGAGCGAGGGAGACGACGACGAGGACCTCGACCCGCCGTCGTTCTCGACGCTCGACCCGCGCGAGCCGGCGCACGCCGCGCTGCTGCCGACGCACAGGGCCGCGACCGTCGAGGTCGGGCCCGGCGACCTGCTCTACCTCCCCTGCGGCTGGTTCCACGAGGTTTCCTCCTCCTCCAGCTCTCCTCCTCCTCCCCGTTCCTCCTCGGTGAAAGAGCCGATCTGCTCGCCGCTGCACCTCGCGCTCAACTACTGGTTCCACCCACCCGACCGCGCCCGCGCCAACCCCCAAAACCCCTACTCCCGCCCCTACTGGCGCGAGCTGTTCGTGGACACCGTCGAGGACCCCTCCTCTTCGAGGCTCAGGGAGCTCTGCAAGAGGCAGGGCGCCGTGGTGGACGTCGATGACGACTACGGCTTCGGCGGGGACGCGGAGGAAGAAGGAGAAGAGGAAGAGGGAGGGAAAGGGAAAGGGAAAGGGAAAGGGAAAGGGAAAGGGAAAGGGAAAGGGAAAGGGAAAGGGAAAGGGGAGGGGAAAGGGAAAGGGAAAGGGGAGGGGAAAGGGGAGGGGAAGAAAAGCTCGGCCGCCGACGACGCCAGGGCCAGGGCCGCCGCGGTCGAGGCTCTGAGGGAGGGGCTCGACGAGCTCGACGCGCTCATGGCAGGGGGAAGCAGCAGCGACGACGAAGAAGAAGAGACGGAAGAAATGGAAATGGAAGAGGAAGAAATCGACGCTTCCAAGAGGAAGAAAAAGTCGAGGTCGTGAGAGAGAGGGTCGAGTTTGTTGAATTTGGAGTTTCGTTTCTGTGTTGCAAGAAAAAAGAACGAAAAAAAACAAGGGGCAAAAAGACAGGGCGTGGCTTCATTTTGTACTGAGTGTTCTGTGTGGGTTTTGCGACTGGTGCTGATACTGCTGCTATTGACGACGATGCCGAAGCTGCGGGAGAGGTCGGGGAACAAGAGGAAAAAGAAGAAAAGAAGAAAGAGAAGAAAAAGAAAAAGAAAAAAAGAGGGTTGAAAGAGTTTGGCCTTTTCTTCATCGTTCGATGATCTCTGCACTTGTCATCTCTCCACTTGTCTTTTCTCATTCGTTCTCGTCGCTGCTGGTGTCCTTGATGTAGATGACGACGTCTGTGCCGTCGTCTGCGGCTGCTTCAGGGCCGCTCTTCTTGTTGTTGTTGCTGCCGTTGTCGTTCCGGGGCCGCTTGTTTGCGGCGGGAGCGCCAGGAGCGGCAGCAGCAGCAGCTGCCGCCCCCGCGAAGGGGCCATCGCCGTTCTCGCGGGCGTCGTCGCCCTGGCGCTTGCGGGCCTGCTGGACCCTTTCGGGAGGGGAGGGGCTGGGGTCGTTGGTCGCCGTCGTCGCGGCGGTGGCAGGGGACGCCTTGCTCTTGTCGCCCTTGTCAACTTCCATCGCAGCCTCTGCCGCCGCCGCCGCCGTTGCGGGCTGCTGCTCCGACAGCGCATCCTCCTGCCCTTCCTTCGCGAGGGACGCGTTGCTGTCGTTGGAGGCGGCGTCAAAGAGAGCGGCGGCATCAGCGACTGCAGCGACAGCAGCAGCGGTGGCGGCCGCTGCTTTCGCTTCCGCTGCTTTCGCCTTTGCCACCTCGGCCGCTGCCAAAGGGGGTCCGACCTCCTTCTCCCTCTTCTCCTTCGCTTCGAGGGCCTGCGCCGCTTTATTCACCTCCGCCAGAGAGGCCCGCATGCACCCGCCGTCGATCAGGCCGTGCTCGAAGAGAGTGAGGAGGTGGAGCGACAGGGCGCGGCGGCGGAGGGCGCGGTTTGTCTCGGCGGCTTCGTCGCCGCAGCCGCCGCTGCTCGCTCCGCCTCCACTCCCGCCGCCGAGCAGCAGCCTCTCCCCGTGCTCCTTGCAGAACTCAAAGGCCCTCAGCGGCACGTGCGAGTCCACTAGCAAGGGACGATCGCGGACGAAGGCCGTCCAGTTGAACATCACCTCGCGCTCCGCGAGGCCGACCTCGGGGGCCAGCGACCTCGACATGCGGGTCCGGAGCGCCGCGGCCCAGGCCGCGCGGGCCTCGCTCATCCTCCCTTGTCCTCCTCCCCCCTGCTGCTGCTGCTGCTGCTGCTGCTCGCCGCCGACGCCAGCACCGGCAGCGGCACCGGCAGCAGCGTCGAAATCGAAGTCGTCCTCGTCGTCGTCCGAGTCGGGCACCGAGGCTGGGTCGCGGAGGATCGCGGCCAGCTCGCGCTCGGACATCCTCACCGCGGTCCTCGCGTGGTAGAAGATCCGGGGGGGGCAGGCTCCGTTTGGCTGCAGTTGCTGCTGCAGTTGCTGCTGCTGCTGCTGCTGCGGCTGCTGGTGCTGGTGCTGCAGTTGCTGCTGCTGCTGCTGCTGCTGGTGCTGCAGTTGCTGCTGCTGCTGCTGCTGCTGGTGCTGGTGCTGCAGTTGCTGCTGCGGCAGGAAGCGGGCTTTCCCCTTTTCCGCCGCCGCCGCCGCCGCGGCGCGGAAAGCAGCAGCAGCAGCAGCAGCGGCAGCAGCGGCGTTGACGTCGTCGTGAGGGGAGTAGGAAGGGCCGCCGCCGCCGCTGCCGCCGCCGCTGCCGCCGCCGACGCCGCCGCGGCTCGGCTCGGAGAGAAGCTCGGCCGCGAAGCGAGGAGGAGGAGCGGCAGCAGCTCCAGCTCCAGCTCCGGTTCCGCTCGCACGAACCTGCTGCTGCTGCTGCTGCTGGGCCGCGTTCTGGATCACCTGGACGGCCTCCCAGATCGCAGGGTCGATTCCAGCGGCGGAAGAAGGAGGACAAGGAGCGGGGGCAGAGAGGCGTTGCTGCTGCTGCTGCTGCTGCTGCTGCTGCTGCTGCTGCGCTCCGGACTCCGACGCCCGCCTCTCGAGCTCGATGGCCCGGAAGCCCGCCGGGAGCCTGAGCGCGCGGTCCCTGCGCCTGGCCGAGAAGACGAAGCCCGCCCTGGGGGCGAAAAGGGGGTCGCTCCGCCGCAGCAGGGCGAGGACGCGAGAGGAGCAGTCGGGGGAGGAAGGCGCCGCAGGAGCCTGCTGCTGCTGCTGCCACTTCTCTCGGCCGAGAGCTTCAGCCGGGGAGAGGAGGTCCTTTCTCGGGCGCACGAGGACAGTCGCAAACTGCGGGAAGTCGGATAGGTCGTCGTGGCGAGCTGCCTTGTTTTTGCCTTTCGGTCCCCCTTCGCCGCCGTCGTCGTCGTCGTCGTCGCTGCCGCTGCCTTCCTCGTCGTCGTCCTCCTCCTCCTCAGCCGGCCTCTCCCCTCGCACGCTCCACCGCAGCAGGGAGTGCGAAGCCTCGAGGTGCTGCGAGAGCCCGCGGAAGGAGTGCGCCCCGAAGCCGCAGAGGGCGCAGTGCCAACACCTCGTCAGGGAGACAGAGGAGGCTCTATTGTTTTCGCCACCGTTGCTGCCGTCGCCGCCGTTGCCGTTTTCGGCGGCGTCGTTGCTGTAGCTGCCTCCTCCGTCTTTTTGTTGCTCGGTCTCCAAGTACCTCCACACGACGCTCCCCCGGCGGGGGATCCTCGAGCGGGTTGGAGAGTAAAAAGAAGGAGAGAAAGGACCGAAAGGGCGAGCTCCTCCTGCTCCTGCTGCTGCTGCTCCTCCTTTCGCGAGCCCTCCCGTGCCCGGCGGCGGCGGCGTGCGAGCGCGGGGGGCGGGGGCCGGGGCCCGAGTCAGCCTCACCCTGAGGTCGACGGCAGACTTGGGGCCGCCGCACTGCACCGAGGGAGGGGGCAGAAGCACGATGCCGCCCCTGCGCTGAAGGGCTGGAGGCGGCGGTCGCGTTGCCGCTGCCGTTCGAGCGCCGGCAACGGGAGTAGCGGCGGCGGCGGCGGCGGGAGCAGCCCTCGCGCTCTCAGTCGGCTGCTCTTTCCGCTGCTGCTGCTGGTGCCCCGCCCCGTCGCCACTCGGCCCCCCCCTGCTGCTGCTCCCGTTCTCCTTCTCCGCCGAGGAGGAGGCAGGGAGGAGCCCCCCCGAAGCAGCAGCAGCACCAGCACCAGCAGCAGCAGCAGCCGGCGGATGCGGAGGAGCGACAGCGGGAGGGGGAGGGGGAGGCATCAGCGCCAGCAGGGGCGGCCGAGGCGACGAGGAGGGCGTCACGACGGCCAGCCTCGCCGGGCTGAGCCGGATGCTGCCTGTGGCCGTCGACGCGCGGATCTCCGAGGCGGGGACCCTCGCGGCGAGGACCCGCGCCCCGGGGGGCAGCAGGCCGAAGAGCAGCCCCTGCCTCTGTTTGGCCCAGAGGGCGTGCCTCTTCCTCTCCAGCTTGGTCGTGGAGGGGCGGGGAGCGGGGGGAGGAGGGGGAGGGATGGAAGTGGCGGCAGCAGCTCCGGCAGCAGCAGCTCCGGCAGCAGATGCTCCCGCAGCTGCACGAGCAGCAGCAGAGAGCGCTGACGACGAGGGAGGCGCCAGCGGCGGCGGCGGAAGGCCCGTCGCAGCGCCCGCGGGAGGGCCGCACGAAGAGCTCCAGCGGCGGGGCGGGGGCCGCAGCCCGGCCCCGGCGTCCAGCACGGAGCCGCTCGGCTTGCGCGTGTGCGAGAGGTCCGGGTGGTCTGCCCACAGCAGGAACAGGACCTCCTGCTCCCGCCCGGCCTCCTGCCCCCCTCCGTCGCCGTCGCCGCTCGCGTCGTCTCCCTCGTCGCCGTCCCCGCCGTCGTCGTCGTCCGAGGAGGGCGGGGGCGAGGGAGAGCCCCCACCCTTATCGGCGCCTCCTCCTCCCCCTCCTCCCCCTTCGAGGCAGGAGAGCAGGTCGAGGTCGAACGAGGCCTCGTGCAGCCTCTTCGAGAGGGCGACTGCCGAGGCAGCGGCAGCCGAGGCAGCGGCAGCGGCAGCGGCAGCGGCGTCGCTGCTGCTGCTGCTGCCGCCGTCTCTGCCAGCGCGGCCCCTTCCGCTCCCGCTCCCGCCTCCCGCCCCGCTCGCGCCGCCGCCGCCGCCGCCGCCGCCGTCGCCTGCCAGGAACGCCGAACCGGGCGAGTCGCCGCCGGGGACGTGGACTATCCAGGCCCTCGAGGGGACGAGCGGCCGGCCGGCCCCCGCGCCCCCGGCCAAGGAGGCGGCGGCTCGCGGGCCCGCCCCCGCGCCTCCCGCCCCCGCGCCTCCTCGCCGTCGCCGCCGCCGCCGCCTCTTGGGTTTCTCCAGGAGGGCGACGATGAGGGAGATCGTCGGCAGCGGGGCGGCGGCGGCGGGACTGGGGGCGGGAGGACGCGCGTCCTTTTTGCTCCTCCTTCGCCGCTCCCGGTTCTGCTCCCGCGTTTGCCTGCGCTCGCCCCCGCTTCCGTCGGGAGCGCCGGCTCCTCCGTCTCCGTCTTCCTCCTCTTCCCCGTCCGAGGGCGGGGGGCGAGCGAGGGCGAGGTGGAGCCGGTCGAGCCGCCGTGGCCGCCGCCGCTGCTGCCCCCGGGGCTCCTGCTGCTGCTGCTGCTGCTGCAGCTGTCCCTGCTGCTGCTTGAGCCTCTGCTGAGCCAACTGCTGCCGCAGTTGGTCGCCTGCGCGCTCGGAATAGGACAGCGTGCGTCGGAGGAAGAGCGCGCCCTAAAATGAGTATGAGATTGAGATTGAGAGAGAGAGAGAGAGACAAGTGCATGGTTTTGTTGCTTGGACCCGTGAGCAAAAGGTGTTTCTTTGTTTCTTCTCCCCCCCCCCCTTTTTGAGCTTGAGGTCGATCCAGCCCTCTCTCCTCCGTCGGCACCGTCGGCGTCGAAAACAAAACAATCAGAAACTCACTCCTTGTCGCTGGCTCCTCTGCTGGAGCACCCTGTAGAGCTCCGCAGCTGCAGAGTGGTCCCAGAAGCCGCGGCCGGGAGGATCGGCGGCGGCGGCGCCGGCTTCGGCAGAGGCGAAGCGAGCTCTTTCTCTTTTGCCTCGGCCGTCGTCGGCGATGCCTCCTCGGCCTCCTCGTCCTGCTCGGTCGCCACCGCGAGATTCGGATTCGACTGCCGTCGCCGCCAGTGTTCCTGAGACGCCGCAGCCTCCTCCTCCGTATCCCTCATCTCCCGCGCCAAGCGTCGGCGGCTCCATGAGGGAACGAACAGACGAAAGAGAAGAAGAGAAAAGAGTTTCCTCTCCCTCCTCGAGGAAGAAAAGAGGAGAAATCGCCGATGCCGGCCGCCCCGGAAAAGTTTGTCTCCTCGCCTTTTCTTTTTTCTTCTGATGTTTTTTTATTTTAACTTGTACGTCCAACAACATCCCCAACAACTCCCCCCCAAGCGCATTGGACGCGGCATCGCGCACAAGCGACACTTTCCCTCTCTCTCACCATTCACGCATCGCAGTCGTTGTCTTTGGGATTGCAAAAAAGGAATAAGTACACACAAAGGTCCCCTCCCTCCTTCCTCCTCTCTTCCATCA
>Ga0315284_10008479_pt1 | contig 14690 bp, 16 predicted proteins | sample YL17G09_16_MG_FD_203696 | JGI IMG/M metagenome (GOLD analysis project Ga0315284, IMG submission 203696) | Sediment microbial communities from Yellowstone Lake, YNP, Wyoming, USA - YL17G09_16 | ecosystem: Environmental > Aquatic > Freshwater > Lake > Sediment | place: USA: Wyoming | collected... | reverse complement strand
TTCTCATCAATTAATTGGTCAATAATTTTAGGACCCAACCCCTCAATATTAAAAGCTTTTTTAGAAACAAAATGATAGAAATTTTCTCTCTTTCTGGCCTGACAATTTTGGTTGGGGCAACGCCAAATTGCTTCTTCTTCTGATCTGGTTAATTTTGTTTCGCAAACCAGACAATTTTTAGGAAAGAAAAAAGGTTTTTCTCTGCCGCTTCTAAGCTCCGGTAAAACTCTGGATATCGCCGGGATTACATCTCCGGCCCTTTCAATAATTACTGTATCTCCAATTTTAATCCCCAGCCTTTTAATTTCGTCTTCGTTATGCAGGGTGGCTCTGGTAATTATTACCCCTGAAACCTGGACCGGCTCTAAAATGGCAACCGGGGTAATGGCTCCTGTACGGCCAACCTGCACCCTGATATCTAAAATCTTGGTTGTGGCTTGTTTGGGAGAAAATTTAAAAGCCCTTATTGCCCTGGGGCTTTTGCCAGCCACTCCCATTTTTTGGAAAAGCTCGTTATTGTTTAAGCTAACTACTACTCCATCAATCTGAAACGGTAATTTTTCCCTTTTTTGTTCGACCTCCTTGAAGAAAACCATTGCTTCATTTATGTTTTTACATATCTTTCCCGGGTCGGTCTTAAATCCCAAAATCGGTAAAATCTGATGTTCTTCTGAATGCTTGGTTTGCCCCGCATTAGTTATTAAATTATAGGCTAAAAATTTTAAAGGCCGGGAAGCGGCTAACTTAGAATCCAGCTGACGAATGGAACCAGCAGCTAAATTTCTAGGATTAGAAAAGGCGGACAAACTATTTTTTATTCGGTATTGGTTAAATTTATTAAAATCAGCTTTGTCCATATATACCTCTCCCCTAATTTCAATCCTGCCTCCTCTAATTAATTCTTTTATCTTTCCCCCCAGATAATTTAAGTCGGGACTTAATTCTTTATGTAAATGAAGTTTTAGAGGAATGCTCTCTATTGTTTTAAGATTTTGGGTTACGTCCTCGCCAATCTTTCCGTTGCCCCTGGTCGCTCCAGAAACAAAAAGGCCTTTATTATAAATAAGGGTTACGGCAAAACCATCAATTTTCAGCTCGGCAAAATATTCAAATTGCGATTCCGGCGCCAGTCTTTTTAAATAATTTTCCCAATCACCCAATTCCTTCTCGGAAAAAATATCCTCAATAGAAAGCATGGGGACTTCATGCTCTATCTTTTTGAATTCTTTCAATGCCTCTCCCCCTACCCTTTGAGTCGGGGAGTCAGAAGTAATAAATTCAGGATGCTGCTGTTCTAAAACGTAAAGTTCGTGTTTCAAAGAATCAAAGGCCGCATCGGAAATTTCTTGCTCGTCAAAAACATGATATAAATAACGGTGGTGATTAATCAATTCTTTTAGTTTTTCTATCCTCTGTTTAACTTGTTGTTTGTTCATAATAAAAAAATTAAAAATTGAGTGCCGGAACTCAATCCTTGGAATTACTTAGTATTTTATCTCAATAGCTCTTTTTACCTCTTGGTATTTGCCCACCGAGCCTACACAGTAATTTCCAGCAGAACAATTAGTGCTTCTGGGAATATTATTGAAACAACTAACAGCGCTATTGCTGCAGGTTACGTAAGAATCAAATGAGGCAGTATTAGAAAAAGCTTCTGTATAAGAAGGTAGGTGTTGGCTTTCCGATCTTTTGAACAAATCGTAAAGCTGTGCCTCGGCTCCGCTGTCGGCAGCGTAAAAAGAAACAACCGAATGGCCCACCTCTCCCATCATTTTTGTCTGCTGTACTGAAATACTGTTAATTCCTAAAGCAATAGTAAAAATAACTCCGGTAATTAGAATAATGAACAGTATCGCAATCCCTTTTTGATTTTTTAAAAATAACTTTTTTTTAATCATATTTCAATGTCTAAATTTCTTTGTGAAATTGTAGTCTGGATTTTTATTTCCGGCTGAAGCTCTGCTCTCTTGCTTTTTACTCCCTTTACTTCTAAGTATAGTGTTACTTTGGGCTGTTTGTCGTCAAGTTGGCCCCAACCGTCTTCGTCAACCGGCCCAATCTTAAAAGAAACTACATCTAGATCGTCCGAGGTTAAAGGAAGGGTTACGCTATTCTCAACTTCCTGCAAGCGACGCGGACTGGCAACGCTATCCCAATAAAATTCCTGGCAAACATCATGATAATTAAGGAATTTTATACCAGCCCCCTCTCTTGTTAATTCATAATTCTTTTTACTGGTTATGCAGATGCCATTTACGTCCTTTTTGGCCATTCTTAATGCCCGGCTTATATACTCTGAAGAATAAGAAATGTTGTCCAGAAGCTGCTGGGAAAACAAAACCTTTTGCTGCGCTTTAAGAGATCCGACAAAGAAACTGACCGGAGCAGCTAAAATTATCATAAAAAGGGCGACTCCCACCATTATTTCTACAAGCGTATATCCTCTTTTTTTCATGTTTCTGAATAAATTTCTATTGATAACCATACCAGTTATATATGTGCTCTTGAACTTTTACATTAGGTGTTCTGACTTTTTCGGTCCACAAAACTTTAGATTCAACGTATAAATCATCATTGGTAGCTCCCTGAGTAATAGTAATTATTCTTTTATACTTTGTCTTCTTGTGGCTGGGAAGCGGAACATCGGAATAAAAATAAAAGCCATTTGCCGTATCTATATATAATTCACGGCCAGGATCCAGATAATTTGTTAAAGCCAAATCATTGGAATCAATCTCCCACTGTCCAAGAGATAAACCGTCTTTCCAGGTAACCAAGGGATTGGTCCTTTCTTTTAGCCAGTTATTGTCACGGAGGTTTCTGACCAGTTCCACCCCCTCCTGGGCAAGGTAATAAGCTATCAACCTTGATTGGGCGAGGGAAACCGCACTGATGGTCTGCTGGATCAAAACAAAACTGCCGCCAACAGCCAAAGTAAAGATTGATATGGCTAAAATGACTTCAATTAGGGTAAAGCTTTTCTTTTTTCTCATTGTTATTGGATTTCAATAAGGCCGTTTAAATTAATGGAAGTGGTTTCTGTCCTGCTTCCAAAAATCAGGGTGATAGAAGCGATGGAGGCTGCCGGATAAATAGTAATAGTGGGGTCGGGCGGAAAGAAAGTAACGGCAAGAGAATTGCCTGCGTCTTTAGGAGACAATGTCCCTATTTTAATCTTTGACTCCAAAGAAATTTCTTTTAATTTCTCAGGATAGGGTTTATTGGTTTTTGCCTCAGCGCAGCTAACAGCCCTTGCTCCGTGATCGGCAAGGTCGTATTGTTTATCGCCGTCACAATCAGCAAATAAAATATATGAACTGGAGTTCTCTTGAAAATAAAGGCCGTAGCCGCCCTGGGGAAATTTATCTGAAACAAACAAATCGAGAGGAGTGGTCTCGGAAGACATGGCTGTTTCTTCGGCGATTCTTAAGTCCTGAGATAATTTATATATTGACCTGTCCAAAGCAAATTTTGCGTTGGCATTATGAAAATTAGGAAGAGTAAAAGCAGTTAAAATCAAAATTATACTGATAACAACTGCTATTTCAATTAGAGTGAAGCTGCGCATTTTTTAATTATATCATATATATATAAAACAAATACAACTAATATTCTCCAACAAAAAACTGCCCAGACAAAATCTGGGCAATTTTAAGTTTTAAAATAATTACTGGGACGGAGGCGGGGCTTCTTGCCAGCTGGGTGCCGGGAAGGTAACTGAAATATTTTTGGTCAAAGAACAAGGACCATAAGTATCGCCGTCAGTAACCTTAAGTGTTACCTGATAACCAGCCAGGTTGGGATTTTCATAAGAATGGGTTGGATTTTGCAGACTGGAATGAGGCGTACTGTCATTGAAATCCCAATCCCAGGCATTTGGGTTTGGACTGCTGTCGTAAAAGTTGGTCTGGTCTGTGAAATTAATCACCTCCTTGGCCGAAGGTCTCGTTGGCAGCCATTTGAAGCTGGGCAAAGGATAAGCATGAGGAATGGTGGTAAAGTTGGGACCGCTGGTTAATTCTGATTGGTTATCTTCATTATCCCAAACCGTCAGTTTCCAAGAATAAGTCTTTCCGTAAGCAAGTTTATTGGAGAGATATGCCTGGGAACTGTTCAGACAACGGGCGTTGGGATTAGAAAGATTAGCATCGCAGCTTCTGTCTATCAAATTGGCTCCTTCATAAATCTCCACTCTGTAAGCAGCTTGGGTATTGCCGGGCCCTCCGTTAAAATTCCATCTTAGACGAACCGGAGCATAGGCAGTAACAAAACAATAATCTGCCGGATTATGTGCATCGCTCCTCAGGTTGCTGGCTACCGGAGTCATGCCTAAAAGTTTTACTTTATACTTTGAGCAACTCAGAACATCCTGGTTGCTGCAATTAAAACTAATCCAGCCGACAACATCACCACCCCAAGCCCAGCCCCGGAATTGCTTTGTGATTGAATCCATGGTAACCGCGTACTTGGGCCCTGACTCGGCCGGGTCTTTACTGAACCTTATCCAGCCGTCCCAGCCACCGCTGAGACTGCCTGCTCCGCTGCCCGTACATTTTGCTCCATCCCAGAGATTGTCCTTGCAGGCGCTTATTGCCCGAGCCCAGCCAAAAACCTGTTTGTAAGTTGATGTCGGAGTGGTAGAATTATCTTTTCCCCCGCAATTTGCATCAAGAAAACCATTGCCATTGGCATCACAAATACTGATATTCAAATTATCAGTCTTGGCAATAAAAGCCTGTCCTCCATTATATGGAGGCATTGGAGGCGTTCCCGTATCAACACGCTTAAAAGCAATAAGGCCGATATTTTCTGACCAGACATAATCGGTAATATCTCCTGCAGGGTTAATTTTCATACCGTAAGCATAGGCCGTTCCTGAATTAGAACAGCCTACCGGAGCAGGCGTAGAACCGCCTCCTTCATTTGCGCCCTCATATACTCCATCATCATCAATATCACAATTTTTTGAATTAAAACTAATCCAGCCGATGTTTTCCGACCAGGCCCAGCCGGAAACATTGGCGGAAGAAACAGCTTTTAAATATTTAAAAGCAATAAAACTGAGAATAAATACAAAAGACAAGATTATTGAAATTATTAATTTTGTTTTATTCTTATTCATATTGTTTTATTTTTCTTTTTATTGCTTACCTGTTGCGGACCAGCCGGAAATAAGGGGTAAAAGGTTAGGCCAATTATTACACCGAGCTCGTGACCAATAACTAACCAGGTCAAAATCCTTAGTCGTTACATTGCTAATTTCTTGCACAGGAGTGTCACCCCAATAACACCGATTACTATTATCATACCAAGTATTAGCGGTCTGCGGATTTGTTATAGAAAGGGAGAGCAGTTCAGAGAAAGTAAAGGGTTTGCCGTCTTTTACGAAATCAACATGAACAGCCGATGCTACGTAGTGGCCGCTGGAGCCGGCGCCAGGCCAATCTGGTAACCAAGTTATTATACTCTGCCCGCTTCCGGTAAGCGTTACGATGGTTCCAACGCCACCAAGGTTATTCCATTTCCCGTTATAATAACCCTCGAATCCTGATCCAGTAAAACGTATGGCTCCATTGATAGCATCGCTACCGCTTCCAATTATAAATACACCGCCGGCCTGGATGTTTCCAAGAGCACTAATTTTTCCGTCTGCATTGATGCCATTTGTAGTATGTACATTCCCATTGACATCAAGCTTGTAAGCAGGAATGGTTACGCCTATTCCTACGTTACCCTTATCAACAACCAGACCAGTAGCCGCCCCGCCGGTGTTCAATAGGGCGCCGCCTTGGGTTGATAACATACCTGAACCAGAAGTTCCCGAACCTCTTACATCTAATGAGTACGAAGGAGTGAATACTCCGCCAATACCAAGCCATCCTTGTTTTGATTGACTTGTGTTGCCCACATTAAGGGGTGCACTAACATTTCCGCTCGGCGGATTTTGACTTGGTTCTGTCCAAGCCAAAACCAAATAATTCAAAACAAAAATCATTACTAATACTCCGAAACAGAAAGCTAGGGTTTTGGAGAAATTTGATTGTGACATATATTTTAAATTAATTATTTACTAGGGGCAGTTAAAGATTTAATGATGTTATCGGGGACGGGCGGATTTTTCTTTTGCTTGGGAGCAGTAAGTTTATTAATCACCTCTTTGGGAACATTAACATCCGTACCAGTTGGGGCAGTAAGATCTTCTCTAAGAATTTGCTCTAATGTTCTCTCTCCCGGACCGTATATTCCCTCTTCCCTTGTTTTTTTCTTGGAAAGAAAATAAATAAAACTCAAAAACAGCAGAATAAGTATAATTATTCCTACAATTATTAATGCTTTTTTCTTATCAATGTTCATATATATTAATTTTTTATCTATATATATTATATCAAACAAAGGCTCAAATACCAATTAACAACGTTTTGCCCCCAAAAAATCGCAACATATGTTCCTACTACCAGAAAAGGGCCGAAAGGAATCTCTGATTTTAATGTTTTTCCCCTAAATATTATCAATCCTGTTCCTATTATAGCACCAATAAAAAAAGCTAGCATCAAGGCAACTAAGATATTAGGCCAACCCAAAATCAAACCCATCAAAAAAGCCAAACCAATGTCGCCGGAACCCATCCATCTACCCTTAGAAACTAGGACTATCGCCCCAAAAAACAATGAGGCGGAAAAAGCAGAAAACAGAGGGCTTGTCAAAAGCTGAAAATTACCAATTTCCCGGACCTCAAGAAGACGAAAAAGAAAAGATAAAATAATTGCCGGATAAATTATTATATCCGGAATAAGGGAATATTTTAAATCGTAAACAAAAATAACAATTAAAAAACTGGAAATAATCAGATAATAAATAACGGTTAAAAGGGAGAAAATTGAAAATTGATTAAAAATTAATAAAAAGATTGATCCCGTTAATATTTCCACCAACGGATACTGCCAAGAAATTGGTTTCTGACAATAACGGCATTTTCTTTGTAAAGCAAAAAAGCTTAAAACAGGAATCAAGTCCTGCCAGCTTAAAACGTGTTTGCAATTGGGGCAATAGGAACGACCTTTTAAAAAGCTTTCTTCTTTTTCCAAACGATAGATTAGACAATTTAAAAAAGAACCAACCATTAAACCGAAAACAAAAACAATTAAAGAAAAAAACAAATACATTGGTTAATTATAGCAAACAAAAACTACCAAGCATATTTCTTGGTAGCTTTGTTTTCCGATAAATAAAATTTTCTTTAATAGCAGGCGCAGCCGCTAGCGGGAGCGGTGTCACACACTACCTTAGATCCTTTTTCCGAGCCAACAAAATACTGAGTGGTAGAACAGTTGCCTTTATTCTCCAGCGTGGAGTAAACGCAAAAGAATTGACCTGATGGAGTGCAGGCATTATTGGTCAACCAGTTATAGTGTTTAGTTGGGGCCTGAGGGTCATCGCCAGTTGATAAATAGGTTCCGATGGCAGGAAAGCCGTTTTGAGCTACAACTGCAAGGTAGTTTTCGTTGTCGCCGTAATACATTTCTTGAGCGCTTACTACCTGGCGGATATCAGATGTTCTTCTAGCATCCCTGGCCTTACTTCTTGCCCCACCCAAAGAAACCAAAACAACGGAAGATAAAATTCCAATAATGGCAATAACGACCAATAATTCAATCAAGGTAAAACCTTTTTTCTTCATGTTAATTAAAATTAATTACTGATAAATTTTTTAAATATGGTCGACCTTTCAGTTTTTTTAAAATTCATTTATCCTGGTTTTATTATACCACGCTTCCGTCAAGACGGGGTTGTGGATAACTTAAATGGACATCATGCTATAGAGCGGCATCAGAATGGCTAATATCAAACCGCCCACTACCACCCCCAAAAAAACAATTAAAGCCGGCTCTAAGATGCTTATAATATTATTTATGCTGTTGTCTATTTCCCTTTGATAAAAAGCAACCAGATCCATAAGAGTTCTTTCCAGGGTGCCGGTTTTTTCTCCGACCAAGACCATCTGAATAAAAATTGGTTCGAATAACTCGGGCGATTGGATTAAAACGGAGGAAATTGATTCTCCTGCTCCTACTCTGCTTTTGGTTTTTAAAATAACTTCCTTATATGAATTATTATCAACGATATTGGCCACCACCTCAAGAGCCTGGGAAATAGGCAAGCCCCCGACAATCAAAGTCGACAGGTTCTCGGCAAAACGGGTAAGACAAGATAGTTTTATAAAAGGGCCGATGAGCGGGATTTTAAGAAAGTATTTGTCAAAAAATTTTCTCCCTTTTTCGCTTAAATAATATCTAACGCTCAAAAAGGCCAGAAAAACCAAAATTAAAATTGGCACCCAGCCCCACTTTCTCATAAAAGCGGATCCTTGTATCACTGCCTTGGTTACGGCCGGAAGCTCGCCTTCACCGCTTGTCAAAATCCCGGCCATTTGAGGAATGACAAAATAATTCATTATCAATAAAACCACGAAGACCACCAAAAGGATTAAAGCGGGGTAAATCATGGCCCCCTTGATTTTTGAATTTAAATAATATTCCCTTTCCAGGTGACCGGCCAGATAATCTAAAGTTTCTGAAAGCTTGCCGGAAACTTCTCCGGCTTTAATCATGGCGATAAAAAAAGTGGAAAAAATTTCCGGAAAACGGGCAAGGGCATTGGAAAAAGAGGTTCCCGCTTCCACCTCTTCGGAAATTTCTAAAATCTTTTCCTTTAATTCAGCATTGCTGGTTTGGACAGAAAGGGTTTTTAAAGATTCCACCAAAGGAATTTTAGACCTGAACATTATTGACAATTGGCGGGAAAAAACCACCAGATCTTTCGATGAAATCTTTCCCAAAATCTTTATCTTTTTGGCATAAAAAGGAGAGGCTGATTCCTCTAAAAAAGTTACATATAAGCCGTGTTTCTGTAAAAGAACAATTGCCGCTTCTTTGGAAGAGGCTTCAACCTGACCAGCGCGCATTTCTCCTTCTTGAGTACGACCCTGATAATCAAATTTCATGGTAGGTCATCTGTTTAGCGGACCAGCATTTTTAACTCCACCGGGTTTAAAGAGTAATTAAGGGCATTTTCTAAAGAAATTTCCTTTCTTTTTACCAAATCAGCCAAAGCTCTGTTTAAAGAAAGCATTCCTGCTTCCGCTGAGGTTTCTATCACCAGGGGCAGTTCGTGAATTTTATTCTCCCTGATTAAATTAGCTACGGCCGGCGTAGAAATCATTATTTCGCAAGCGGGAATCAGGCCTCCTTTAATTCTCGGTATCAGGCGCTGGGAAATCACCCCCAATAAAGAGCCTGACAACTGGGCCCTGATTTGATCCTGTTGCTCGCCCGGAAAAGAATCAACAATACGATGAACACTTTGGCTGGCTGAATTGGTATGTAGAGTGGCAAAAACTAAGTGGCCTGTTTCTGCTGCCGTAATGGCAGTGGCAATGGTTTTGGGGTCCCTCATTTCTCCCACCATAATTACGTTGGGGTCCTGTCTGAAAGTAGAACGCAGGGCCCGGGCAAAACTTAAAGTATCCTGATAAACCTCCCTCTGGTCGATAATGGACCTGTCGTCCTGGAAAATGTATTCAACCGGATCTTCAATGGTAATTATGTGGTCGGCTCTGGTGTGATTTATCTCGTCAATTAGGGCGGCTAAAGTGGTTGATTTTCCGTGCCCTGAAGGACCGGCAACCAAAACAAAACCCTGGGAAGCCTTGGTAAACTCATGTAAAACTGGGGGAAGATTCAATTCGTCAATAGTTTTAATCACTTTTGATATCAATCTAAGAGCAATGGATATTTTTCCTTCCTGAAAAAAAGTATTAATCCTAAAACGGACTCCGTCTCCAAAAGCATAGGAAAAATCAATGTCTTTTTCTTTTAAAAGCCTTTCATATTGTTCAGCCGTCATTAAAGCTTCGGCTAATGCCTGGGTATCTTTCGCTGTTAATTTTTTCTTTTTTAAAAGAGGGACCAATCTGCTGCTTATCCTTAATATGGGAGGGTGGTCTACCGAAATGTGCAAATCCGAAGCCCCCTCTTTAATAACTATCTCTAGTAATTCTTTTAATTGCTCTTGGTTGTTGTTAGCCATAGATATTTTAAAATTTATTATCCTAAAACTTTTTTAATCTCCTCCACCACTTCGGAAGGAGTATAATGGGCTTTAATTAAATATTTATCCGCTCCCAGATTCATTCCTTTTTCCACTTCCTCTTTTTGGCTGAGATTGGAAAGGATGATCACTTTTAAATCTTTTAATTTTGATTCGGCTTTTATTTGCCTGAGAATTTCCCAGCCGTCGATTTTGGGCAAAACAATGTCTAAAAGCACCAAATCAAAGGGTTTTTCTTTAACCTTGCTGACCGCCTCTTCTCCCTGGGAAGCCACTTCAACCAAAAAACCGCTCCCTTTAAGCTTGGTGGTGTATATGTCAATTAAAAACGGGTCGTCTTCTATAAGCAATATGTTTTTCATACGTTTATTGTTTGTTTTTCTTCTGCCACCCTTAACACTTCTTCAATGGTGGTTATTCCTTTTAATACTTTTATTATACCATCTTGCTTCATGGTAATCATTCCCTGGTTTTTCGCTTCTTTTAAAATCTCTGCCTCGGAGGGTTGTCTTAAGATTATATCAGCCAAAGAACTGGTCATTAACAGGATTTCAAACAGGGCAATACGGCCAGAGAAACCTGTCTTATCGCACTTGTCGCATCCTTCAGCGGTAAAAATTGTTAATTTTTTGGAAACTTTGAGGGTTTTTTGAATGTCCGGAGGCAAATTGCTGATCTCTTTAAGAATCAAATCCCTGATTTCTGGTTTTGGTTCAAATTTTTTCTTGCAGTTGCTGCAAAGTTTCCTGACCAGCCTCTGGGCTATGACCAGCTGAAGGGTGGGTGAAATTAAGTAGGGCTTTATTCCCATATCAACCAATCTGGGAATTACTCCGGCAGCGTTATTGGTATGAAGGGTTGATAAGACAATGTGGCCGGTCAGGGCGGCATGAATTGCCAAAGAGGCGGTTTCTTCATCTCTTATCTCTCCCACCATGATAATATTGGGGTCCTGTCTTAAAATATGACGGAGGCCAATGGCAAAATCATAGCCGATTTCCGGCCTAACCTGAGATTGGTTAACTCCTTCAATAAAATATTCCACCGGGTCTTCCAGCGTTACAATGTTCACTCCCTCTTTATTGAGAAGCTGCAAAATTGAATAAAGAGTGGTGCTTTTCCCCGAACCGGTTGGTCCGGTAACCAAAATCAAACCATAGGGTTTGAAGATTCCCTTTTTCATCATCTCTAAATTTCTGCCCTCGAAACCCAAATCTTCAAAAGTCCCCAAGCCAACTTTGGGGTCTAAAACCCTGATGGCCACTTTTTCCCCCAGGGTGGTGGGAAAAGTAGAAACCCTGAAATCAATGGATTTCCCCTCAACCTTAATTGAAAATCTGCCGTCCTGAGGAATTCTTGTTTCGTCAATTTTTAAATTGGAAAGGATTTTTATTCTGGCAACTATGGCCGGATGAGTTTTTAAAGGCAGATAAATAGATGAATGAAGTGAACCCATTAGTCTGAATCTAATTCTTAGCTTATTTTGAGTCGGTTCAATATGAATATCGGAGGCTAATCCCTCCACCGCGTTTCTTAAAATGACCGCCACAATCTTGGTAATCGGCGCTTCCTCGGCCATTCTTTCAAATTCAGTCGCTGCCGGCACTTCTTTTCTGGTTGTTTCTTCTTTTAATTCTGTTTCCAGTTCTTCCAAAGCCAGGCCTACCTCTCTTTTTTGGTCCCTGTATTTTTTTAAAAGATTTTTAAAAGTAGTGGGGGTGATTAGAAAAACTTTGTAATTTAAATTCTGCTGCCGGGAAAGAAACTTTAAGGCCTCTTGGGCTTTGAGGTCTTCGGGAAAAACCATTCCCACCTCTAAATTCTTTTCGTTCTTGCTTAAAGGAATCATCTGATAGTATTTAACCGTTTCTTCCGGAATTACCTCCAAGACCTCCAAAGCTATTTTTTCCGGATCCGTTTCCTTTAGCGGTATTTTTAAAAACTCGCTTTTTGCCTGGTATAAAACAGCCTCTGGAACAAGTCCGCTTTCTAAAATCACCTCTTCTTCTTTTTTGTCCGATTGTTTAACTTCCAAATTCAAAGAGACGGCCCGGTTTTTTTCCAATAATCCCTTTTCTACTAATTTATCAATTAAAGACATAATTAATATGGTAAAAATGGATTTGTTCTTCCCTTTTTACTTGTTGTTTCGATTTTACCCTTAACGGTTGTCGTGCTCTCTTTTAATGGTTCGATTTCGGAAAAAGACTGCAGTTCTTTTAATAAGGGGCTTTTAAGAACGTTAAAATCAATTTTTATTTCCTCTTGCGAAAGGACAACGTTTCCCCCAGAAAACTCTTCTTCTTCTTTATTAAAAAATCCCTGCCAAACAATAATGGCGGTAATTAACAAGATGGCAAAAAAAACAAAAATTAAAATTCTCTGATTTTTCTTTTGTTGGGTAAAAACAATGGCCATTTTAATATGAATAAACTTTTAATATTAAGTTAAAATTAAACACATCTTTTTCTTTTTGTTTTCCTTCTTCCAAGGTTTGCTGCTCCTGGGAGGCAGAAAAAGAAACGCTTTCTACTTCAATCATTCTGGTGGATTTTTCCAGGTTGGAAAGAAAGCTTTTAAAGGATGAGTAAGGGCCGGAAACCCCAAGACTCAGAGTGATTTCTTTAAGATTGGGGGCCTTTTCCGATTGGGAAATATTAAAAGTGCCCATGTCTTTAAGGACCAAGCCCGACTGCGAACTGCTTTTTTGAAGATAATTAAAAAGGGAGGGCATAAAAGAATCGTCGGGCAGAGCAGAATCAATCTTAGAAAGTTCCGCTTCGTATTTTTTAAGTTCGGTCTTGGTTTCCGTAAGGTTTGAAAAGTATTCTTGTTTATATTTAATCTCGTTTCTCTTTTCTTCAACCCTCTGCCTAAGTCCTGAAAATTCCTGAAATTTAGGCAATAAAAAATTGCTGCCAAAAATTATGACTCCGATAAAGCAAACGATGATAACAACCAGAATATAATTTAAATATTTAAATCTGTTCATTTAAATATTGATGGGTTAAGAAAAATATTTAAATTAAAATTGATTTTCCCTTCCTTATTCAAGGAAACATTTCCCAACTCAATACTTTTTACCATCTTTTCATCTCTTAAAATAAGCATCTGCTGGCCCAAACTTTCGAAGCTTTGTGCTTCTCCTAAAAGCATAACACTGGCTTTTTCTGTGTCTAAAGTAAAATCATTAAACCAAACCTTGGGATGACATTGTTCCTCTATAAAAACAAAGATTTTTGAAGATTTCAGATGCCCGCTGATTAAACCAGAAAAGTCTTTAATTTTTTTCTGATAAGTTAAAATTTCGTTTTTCAGGGTGGCTTTTTCTGAAACTTCCCTGGATAGGGTTTCTTCTAAAACAGCCAGGGTTTTTTGAGAGGTTTTTATAGAATTATTAAACAAAAAATAGGCGATAAAACTAAAAACCAAAAGGCCCACGGAAAGATAAAACAAGATATCTAACCAAGGCGGTACTTTGGGGGTTTGTTTTGGTATTATTTCCATGATTATTAATATTCTAATCCTCTTAGCGCCAGCCCTACTGCTATGGCGTAAGAAGGACCCATTTGTTTAAGTTTTTTTTCCAGAATGGGGGGATAAAAAATATTAAGAAAAGGGTTGGCGATTTCTACTTCTTTGTCAAATTTTTTGGCAAAGTATTCCTTCAGTCCGGGCATCAGAGCCGAACCTCCGGCTATTATAATTTTTTTAATTTCTTTTTTTTCTATTTGATAAAAATTATTAAATATTTTTTCTACTTCTCTTAAAATTAAATCTATTAAAGGAGACAGAATTTGTCTGGTTTCTTGGCCGCTGGCTTTTTCCTCAGGGCTTAAATCTGTAATTCCGTATTTCCTTTTCAAATCATCGGCTTTTTGATAATCAACGTTTAATCCTTTGGATATGACTTCCGTAAGCTCGTTTCCAGACATGTCAAAGCTGTAGGATATTTTCAGGCTTTTTCTGTCAACAATGTTACAGGTTGTACTCTGGGCGCCGATATCTATCATGGCAACCGGGTCTTTCTCGTCTTCTTTGATAAGGGACCTCCTGAGGCCGAACACTTCCGCCTCTAAAGCCATCAATTCCAAACCGGAAATTCTGGCAATTTCCTGATACTGATTGATTACTTCATTGGGCACGGCTACTAAAAGAATTTTTAAGCTTGTTTTTTTTTCTTCCGGAACATTATTATCAATCACCTGCCAGTCCAGCGTTACTTCTCCCAGAGGAAGAGGAATAAGCTGTCTTGCTTGATATCTGACGGCCTGGGGCAGTTCTTCCTTACTCATAACCGGCAACTCAAAATTAGTAAAAAAAGTGGAGAAATCCGGGATGGAAAAAATTGCTTGAACGCTTTTAATCTGGGCTTCTTCTCTTACGGCTGTAATGGCCTTGGCAATGTCCTGACTGGAAAGCAAAAGGGTGCTTTTTTCAAAAGTCCTGAACGGTCTTTCATAAAGCACGGTTGCCTCCATCTCTCCGTAATTCTCTAATTTTTTCCGGTTGCCAAACTTAGAAATTTCCACTATCTTAACAAAAGAAGTTCCAATGTCTATTCCTAAGAATTTTTTAGGAAT
>Ga0315284_10008478_pt1 | contig 14690 bp, 7 predicted proteins | sample YL17G09_16_MG_FD_203696 | JGI IMG/M metagenome (GOLD analysis project Ga0315284, IMG submission 203696) | Sediment microbial communities from Yellowstone Lake, YNP, Wyoming, USA - YL17G09_16 | ecosystem: Environmental > Aquatic > Freshwater > Lake > Sediment | place: USA: Wyoming | collected... | reverse complement strand
AGCGGCATGGGCGGTGTCACAGGCACTTCATCCCGACCAGCAGGTCCTCGCTGAACCGGGTGCAGCGGTGGTTCAGGGAGATCACCGAGAAGCGAATTCGCCGGGGCGTCTTCCGCAGCGTGCCGGAGCTGATCGAGGCGATCATGGCCTACATCGCCGGACATAACGAGAACCCGCGCGGGTTCGTGTGGACGGCGAAGGTCGAAGATATCCTGGCCAAAGTCCGGCGGGCGCGGGAAGTCCTGGATAAGATGCCATCAGCGTGAGACACTACACTAGTTTTTCGGGGTCGCAAAACCCTACATATTGAGTTAGCGCCAGTCGGCGGCAGTCGGCGGCAGTTTTTAGCCTTGCGGCTGCCCGGCGCGCTCTAGTTTGGACCGGATGTTGGTGGGCATTGTATCCAATCGCACGGTCCATAACTGGCGATTGCCGGCCGGTTTTAGTCCGTATCGCTTCAGCATCGTCCGGGCTTTCTGCAGGCCTATGTTCCCCAGTCGGTTCGCTATGTCTATCAGGGAAACAGGGGTCAGCCATTCGCCCGTCGTCGGCGAGTCAGTTGCCGCCTCCGCCGGATTCATCAGCTCCGCCAGCCGGTCGCACACCCATCCCTTCATCGCCGCCTCTTCGGACGCGTATGCCCGTCTGAGGTTTACCTGGTCCGGCCCGTCCACAAGCATCAGAAGAAACCACCGCGGATCGTACGGGCAGTGACCCATCCGCATGACGACGTTGCACACGTCGTCAAACAGGTTCTCGGGGCATCGGGCGAGGATCGCCTGAACGTGGGGTGGACGTTCTACCTTGGCGGCGTGATACGCCACGAGCTCCGGCCACGGCTCGCCCGTCAGTAGGCCCGACGTCACCGCCAAGGCGATCCATTCGCCCGCCTTGCGTTGCGGGATCTCGGACTCTGCGAAAGCCGTTCGCGTGTACGTCCAGGACTTGTCGCGTCGCTCGGCCTCGATACGCCGGAATCGTTTGGCCAGGTCGCGGAATCCCCGGGAAACCTTCGCCGCCGGGTTGAGTTTCGTTTGCATGATGCACCACCTTGATCGGGTCGGCCGGGCGAGGCATACGGTGGTGACGGTATGCCTTCGCCCGAACCCGTTGGCCGGGAGCTACCCGGCAACCCGATGTATCATTCTACCGCAACGTCAGCCTCACCACCCCCGCAATCGTCTTCCGCACGTCCGCCGGCAGCGTCGGCGAAGCTCGGATCAGGTCCGTCGCCTTACAGCACCGGCTTAGTCGAGAACAGCTCCGCCAGCAGCGAATCGGCCTCCTGCTTCCTCGCCGGCTGGACTATGACGGCATCTTCCACCGCGGCGGAATCAGCCGGCTCGGGTGCAGCGTGCGTTGTTGCGGCTGCCGACTCACCACCAGCCAACGGTCCGCTTTGGCCGAGGAAGGCGCTGTCGATCAGGAAGTAATCATCCGCATTCACTACACCATCGTAGTTGAAGTCGCCGTTGTAGTAGCCGGCTTTCTGCGTCAAGAAGCCGGTGTCGATCAGGAAATAATCATCGGCGTTCACCACCCCATCCAGATTCGCATCCCCATTCCACGTGTACTTGACGATCACCTCGCCTTGGTCGTTCAGCCGAACACCCAGCCCGGTCTTGCCCTTTTCGTCGCTTTTGGCTGCTGAGCTCGTGATACCGAACCCACTCCAAGCCCCGCCGGCCCGCCCGGACTTGATGGCGTTGGACAGAGCCGCCAGAACCGCCGCCTTGGTCTCCGGCGTCGCCGTCACGATCAGGTCGTTGTCAGCCAGATCCAACGTCGCTTCGGCAGCAATGGACAGACCAGCGGTGCGCAGCACGCTGGAGCCGTTGACCATTTGCAGGACAATGTGCCCGGACTGGACGTGCAGCGGCACGGAACTGAGTGGATTGCCGTTGGCTAGGTCCAGCGTGAGCTTGTCCTGGCCGTCGATGCCGTCCAGAATCACCGTCTGCAGTTGCTGCAGCGGCACACTAAAGCTGGGAGGCTGGTTCGTGGGCACGTTCAGGAAGAACTGCACGAGGGTTCCGGTAGTATCTAAGCGGATCGTGAATTGATCATCTCCGGCAGTGCCTCGCCAAGGATCCGCCGCTTGAACCGTGGTCTGGGCATCAGGCATGGCGGGCGCTGCCTCCACATGTCCGACGTTGTCGCGGGCGATGCTGTAGAAGGCGTAGCGGTGGCCGGCCTGGCCCTGGAAGGTTGCGGAGGTGGCGGTGGTGTCATCCAGCCATAGACTGTATGCACCACCGTCAGCCGAGACGTAGATGTCGTAGTTGGCAATGCCCGACCCACCCGTATCGTCACCAGACCAGTTCACGAGGAAATCGGGCGTGACGACTACATCCGGCAATGCCTCAACTTGGCTTACTGGCCCTGCCGCGTCAATCGTGTTGAGACACTCCTTCGCCGGATCGATGCCCTTGGAGGGGTCGTGTGGGTCGATCTGATTGGTCGTGATCGGCATATTGTTGTCGAAGATGATCGTCGCCACGTTCCGGATCTCCGTGCCCGTCGCCAGCCCAGCCATTGGCCGAATGACGTAGCTGACGTGGCCCTTGCCACGATGGGTGGCGTCATTGGGCGGCAGGAAGCCGGCCAGCGGGTCTTCGGTCAGCGCCCCGGTGACGGGATCGATGGACTGGAATTTCCAGTACGCCTGTCGCGTTGCCGAGTTCAGCCCGGCCTCGATCTTGACCAGGAGATTGGTGCCCTCCGGCCGCAGATCCACTGTCGTCGCATAGTAGTTGAGACCTGCGGGGACCGTGATGACATGGCCGCCGAACGCAATGTCGGTTAGCTCGAATGTGCTTAGGTCCAGATCATTGTCCAGCACATCGCTCACCTGCACTTCCTGAGCCGGAGCCGTGGCGCCGACCTCGTTTTCGAAATCGATTGTGTACGGTAGTAGAAGTGTGTTGGCGGCAACAAAGTTCTGCGTGCCAGCACCCGCCGGACTCAACTTGTCGTTAGGATCTCCCGAGCCGACGATTACGAATGGAAACGACTGCTTCTGCTCATCCGGCTCGACGTAAACCCTTATCAAGAATCCCCACTCCACCCCGGCGTTGCCCAGAACCACCATCTCGGGGCTTCCATCCCACGTTCCATCCCATGCGCTGGGGTGCGTCTCGAACTGATATTTCTCGAAGATCGCTCTGCCGCCCTTGCCATCGCTGAGGCCGAACAACTGGGCGGCCTTGGCGCCAGCCTTAACCTGCTCGACACCATGAACGCCGGGCCCGTCATTGAAGTACCCGACAGAATCTCCTTCGTACACCGGAGAGTAATAGAATGGCAGCAGGTCCCAGGTGGGATTTCCGAACAGGGGGTCGACGCCTTCCGCAGGCCAGGGATGACCTTCGGTATTTGGAATATGGCTGTAAGCCTCGGGTTGAGCGCTAAAGCGGAACGTTTGAATCCAAGCTGACTCGTGATAGATGTGGAAGTCGACGCCCATCCGATCAGACCACGCTTCCGCCCACGGCTCGTTATGATTACCTACCTCCAAGTCTAGGCGAGGAAAATACCAGCCCTCCGCTTCGGTGAACTCGCTCGTCAGCACGCCCATGAACCAGTCCGTTGGTTGCTGTAGGTCACGGTAGTTGGCATCGACATAGTAGTGGACCTTGCCGTCCTGATACTCTGCATGCATGAGATCACTGCCGAGGGCTGCTGACGAGACGAATCCTAAAGGTGGCAGCTGCGAAGTTTGCAGCGACGTGTGCAGCTCACCGGCCGCATCGGCCGAGGCACTCAGACCGGCTGTGCCTGATACGTCCTCCAGTGTCGTATTGTAGATCTCCAGGCCGATCGTTGCTTCACTTGTGACGACCGTCGCAACGCAATATACCGGAATTCGCACAGTCTCGCCTGGAAGAATGCGCTCAGGCAGCAGCCGGCCTGCGGGGATGTCGACGCGAATCTCGCCGAAGGTGCCGGGCGACTTCTGTGAATCCAGCCCGGCCGCCATTCCTTGCGGCAGCTGCAGCCAGACGATTGGAATGGCGGCATCATTTCTGCCGCGATTGGAGATATCTACAAAGAAGGTGCCCGTCCGTCCAATCCTCAACATCCCGGGGGTGACTAGATTCACGCTCAAGTCCGGTCCACCGCCCTCCAATACAGTGAAGGCATCGGGAAGATCGAGGAAACCGCCGTTCTTGAGGGTCAGGCACATATCGTAAAGACCGGGCACAGCACCCTGAAGGTCAAATGTAGTCCACAGTTCGCCGTTGCTCACAACCTGCGTACGTCCCACGTTCAGCAGCGCGCCGCTGGGTGATACGAGCGACACCGCGCCAAGTTGGTCGAAGCCCCCGCCCTGCAGTTTCAGGGTCACTGGCCCGGCATTGCCGCCGCGGGCTGGACTGAAGTCCGTGACCACAAAATCAAGAAGACTCGCGGTTACGGTGTAATCGCTCGGCGCGTCCGGCACGACATCAGCATACACGAGCACATAATACGTCGTGGCAATGTCTGAGTAGGCAACAAGCTTCTGGTCGGCGGCAAGATTAGCGCGGTACCGCCACTCGTAATCGCTTCGCGTCGGTGGGAGACCGCGACGGATATAGACCTCGTTGGACCCAAGATTATTGGCATCATCAAGCTGGACCTGCAGGTATTTGCCGGCGGGAGCATCAATGCGGAAGATCTGTGCCTGTCCGTTTCCCGCGAGTGTTCCATAATACGCAACTTCCGGGATCAGATCGGTCTGGCTCGTCTCGATCAACGCACACACATAGGATGCGTCATACGTCCATCCGGCGCTGTGTGCAGTAAGCGTATAGGACCCCGCATAGGGCAGCGTGACGAGGCTCGAATCGCCCTTAGCATCACGGAAGGCATTCCAGCCTGACGGACCATCCAGATCAAACGCCACTCCTGGCCAGTTGCCAGTCACGTCAAGCCGCACCTGCTGTCCTGCCGAAGCCGCAAAGGTCCACCGATCGGTGCGAAACGGATTGTCAATCAGGCCCGTAACCTGCTGATTCAGCAGCAGAGTCGCCACATCAGGCGTCGAGTCCCATGCCGTGACGGTAAAATTCCCTGTGCTGTCCGGAGAGCCTGCCGTGGCACGGACCTGCACGCGATACGTGCCGTCGGCGCTCAGCACAACCTCCCTCAGAATGGCGGGCCCTCCGTATCCGCTGGCCATTCCCAGTACGTTGCCAGCCGGCCCAAGAAGCTGCACCGTCGCAGAGCCCAAGTAGGGGCTTAGGGGAGGGACAAGGCCGCCAATGAACGGGTTCACGGCGATCGTCACCGCTCTCTCGCCGCGATCAAAGAGCGTCCATTCGGCTACGTTGCCAGGCGCGCCAATGGATGATCGTACGGGGCAATTGAGCGTCAGAATGCCGGGGATCGTCGGTGCGAAATCAATGATGATGGCCACGCCGCTGGAGGCGTCGTTCGAGATGTTGACCTGACCGCTGGTGCCTGAGGTGTCGGCGATCAAGCCGATGTAGTAAGTGAGGCTGGGCAGGACGTTGCTCGGTATTGTTACGGTAGCGTTCATGTCCTGGTAGTTGTGAGCATCGATGGAGGGTGCGCTTGCGATGGCCAAGGGCATGTCTGCCATGTCGATAGTTGCGTCGCTCGACAAGTAGAAAATATTGCTACAGGCCTCTGAGGGTAGGTCGCCCGTGTTCCTGATTCGGCCGGTCACTGTAACCGTGTCCCCGGGTCTGGGCGTTGCGCTCGATAGCGTCATAACCGCCGACTGAAGGTCCGGAGGCGACGGAATGAAGACCGCCACGCCGCTAGAAGCGTCGTTGGACGTGTCGCCCTGGCCGCTGGTTCTGGAAGTATCAGCAATCAGACCGATGTAGTAGGTGCGGCCGGGCACAGCGCTACCGGGAATCGTCACGGTGGTCGTGATGTCCTGATAGCCGTTGGCAGCGATGGGAGCTGTGCTGACGCTGGCCAAGGGCGTGTCTGCGAGATCGATGACCGCGTCGCTCGACCAGTAGAAAGTGTTGGCGCAGGTCTGTGAGGGCAGGTTGCCCGTGTTGCTGATTCGGCCGGTTACTGTAACCGTGTCCCCGGGTCTGGGCGTTGCGCTCGATAGCGTCATAACCGCCGACTGAAGGTCCGGAGGCGACGGAATGAAGACCGCCACGCCGCTGGACGCGTCATTGGAGGTGTTGACCTGGCCGCTGGTGCCTGAGGTGTCGGCGATCAGACCGATGTAGTAGGTGCGGCCGGGCACAGCGTTACTTGGGATTGTCACGGTGGTCGTGATGTCCTGGTAGCCGCTGGCGGCGATGGAAGATGTGCTGACGCTGGCCAGAGGCGTGTCGGCCGTATTGATGGTCGCGTCGCTCGACCAGTAGAAGGTGTTGACGCAGTTGTTTGAGGGCTGCTCGCCCGTGTTGCTGATTCGGCCGGTTACCGTAATAATGTCCCCAGGTTTGAGATTGTTGCCCAACACGACCACATCAGATGCTTTCAGGTCCGGAGGCAAGACGAGTGCGTTGATGATTACCGGATCGCCGACGGAGACTCTTCCACCGACGGCCCCGATCCATCGCGACGCACCGTCCTCCTTCCATATGGCCGTTGGATAGGGCGCCAGGTCGTGGGCCCGGGGCACTATGTTGATCGTCGTTGTCGCGCCGGCGATCGGCGCGGCGACCACGTTGCCAACGGTGTAGGTCAATTTGGCGATGAGGATGGAGTTCGATGATGCGGTAGTGCGCACGGCGTACGCCCGGGGAAAGACGTAGTCGGCCAGGTTGGCACTGCCGCCGACGTCAAGACAGCCGTCGGCGTTCAGGTCCTGAACCGTTCCCGGATTACATCCGTTATAGCTAAGTCCCGTAGGCAACTGGCCCTGAGTCAGGTTACCGCGGGCCACTCCACCGTTCAAATTGGTACTCATGACGGAGAAAAACGCGCTGGCAAATGCCTCGTCGGTGAGATTGGCATTGCTCCCAGTCAGTACCGCATAGATCTCCAGATTCACACTTGATCCAGTACCCAGCGTCGCCTGTTTGGCCCCTCCGGTAACGCGCAAGTCCAGCTTGATGCCAGCGCCGGCCGATGGCTGCCCGCTGTAGAACTGGGCGTTAAAGCCCATGTCCATAAGTGCATAGTCACCGCTATTGATCACCCCGTTGTAGTCTTGATCGGTACGCAGCGTGATGCCGAGGCTTTGCATCATGAACTCCGCGTCTATGAGGAAGTAATCGTCGACATTGACGAGGCCGTCCAGATTACAGTCGCCCCAGTAGGTGTACCCTAGCAGGACGCTGTCTTGATCGACCGGGCGATCTCTGAAGGCCATGTATACGGGGCCGCCCCAATCGCTCTTGTTGTCGAGGACGCGCAGGGTGGTGAGGCCCCACGGGTCCTGCCGTGCAGCCGAGCTGGTAATGCCCGGGCCAGCCCAGTTGTTCATCAACGGACCCGCTACGAGCGACTTAGCGGCATCCACCATCGCATCATGGTTCGCTTCGGTGCCGCGCAATATCATGTCGTTGCCTGCAAGGTCGAACTGGGCCGCTGGGCCCACGCTCAGTTCCTGCATGTCCGCGAGATTGAGACCAGACCCCGGGATGCCGGGGACGCCGGTCATGGCGACGCGGACGACCGCAGACTCAGTCACTGTCAACGAAGCCAACTGCACCAGCGTGCCCCCGCCCTCCTGCGCGCGTCTCCCCAGTTCCACCTCGGCACGGCTGTAGTTGTAGATCTCGGCATCCCAGCCAATCTGGCCACTGCTGATCGTCAGAGCGGCGCTCGCTGGCAGGCCGCGGACGTTGATGATGTTGTTTCCCGTGCCCCCATCAACCGTTGTGCCGCCGGGCGCCACCAGGCTGCCGCCGCTGGAATCCAGGATGATCAGGTCATCGCCTTCTAGTCCATTGACGGTCAGGTTTCCAATCGATGCCCAATCGTAAATCGCAGCGGGCGGGCCACTGGCAGCGAGCTCCTGCCAGACGTCCAGCTCGCCGCCATTGCGCTTCAGGTAGATGGTATCCGAGTCGATGGTGCCACTGATGGCCAATGGATCGGCCAGGAGCCGTCGTGCTTCCAGGGCCTCGGCGACACAGGGGGGGCCACCGACCACCGCCGCAAGCATGGCCCGGCAACGAAATCGTTCGCGAAGACCGCCATGAGAACGCTCCAAACGACCTCTCTTGTGTGATGAGAAGAGCTTCCGCAACATGATCATCTCCTTACCCTGAAACGAGGCTCAGACGATGTGAAAAACGCTCTCGCAGTATCGAACAACTTGGTTGCCCGCCCGGCATCCGGCAGCAGCACCCGTGACTCTAACGCCTCGGTCGCGCACCGAGGCAACGCCGCCATAACGGCCTTGGCAACGGCAACTCGGCCTCGGACGCGCTCGCTGTGACTGCCGTAGCTAGTCGTCAGACGTGCCAGCAAATTCCCAAGAGACATGCGCTGCTCCTTGCCGCCAAGGCGACAATGCCCCCAAATGAGTGCCGAAGATGCCGTCGCCACGGGACTGTTGAGATCGACCCACCGCCGCCATTCCCCCTCATCGTGTGGCCAAGCCCGTTTTCACGTGCCGCCGAGGGGATAGCTACGAACAAATGTACCCCGCTACAGCAAAAAGGCAACGCTACCGGAGACAAAAGATGCCATATGAGCAGTTTCGTGGGCCTCTTCGGCGTTGTGTCCGAGGACCACCCACCTCCTCCCTCATCTGTTTACCCATCTTGACATTGTCGGCGATTGGCACGTCTTACCTCATTGGGACGTGGCCAAGGCCGTCCGGAGCATTCTGCGTGATGGAAACGCGATTGATGGCGTGTTGGCCGGCGGGAAATGGCCTTCCGCGCCCACGCTTCCCCTTCGGTTGGGGTCAAGTCGCCGGGCCGTTTGGGGCATGTGTCATGCTCTGCGGGTATCCATCGGGAGCCAGCAGGCGTAGCACGGCCCGCGGTAGCCGGAGACGGAGTGGTGATTGCCGCGTACGTGGTCGCAGATTCCCCGGTCGAACAGGAAGTACGTCGCGAAGCTGTCGGCTGAGCCGTACCGCGAGATGAGAAACGGCAGTTCGCCCACGCCGACGACGTGGTTCCGGAAGCCACGAAGCGCCCGCGAGGCGAAGTCCACATACTTATAGCCGCCGGGGTCCTCGATGGTTTCCACCATCAATTCGTCATGCACGCGTGAATTTGAACATGCCGTGCGGGCCCTGCCGATGGGACGGATGCGGCAGAACGGTATATGCGCCAGAGTGTGTGTGGTTAAAAAGCTTACGGCGATATACTCTTGCGGAGATAGTGGCCCGATCATCTTGTCTTTCGCGCTCATCGACCTGCAAAAGCGCGTGAGACCAGAGGACTCGCTGGTCGGATGCGGGAGCGTGTGGGCATGCCAAGTAGCATGACGGACTTCAGGGCAGCAATCGAGAACTTCTCGGCAAGCCAGGCCAAGGTCTACCAGGCACAGCCAAGCCGTATCGCTCGGGACAGCACAGCTGCACGCCGCTCTCAGAAGGACCACGCGGGACGATGGTTCTTCGAGCTGGTGCAGAATTCTGAGGATGCTGGCGCTGCCAGCATCGAAGTGAGGGTGACTTCCTGTGCAGTTTACGTTGCTGATAACGGCGGCGGCTTCCGGTCCGAGGCCGTTCCTTCCATCAGCGGCACAGACTTCACCGACAAGCCGATGGGCGCTATCGGACGGAAGGGAGTCGGTTTCAAAGCGGTCTACGAGATTACGGCCGCACCCCAACTCTTTACATCCAGGGACCAAGGCCTTGAATTCAACCCCGACAGGGCGCGTGACTGGTTCCAGCGGAATGGCCTCTCGATCAGCGACGATGAGATGCCCTACCAATGGATTCCGTTCTTCGTCTCGCGCGCGCACGCAGAGCGCGACGATCCGGTCTTGCGGGAATTGTCCGGCTTCGCCACGGTCGTTAGGCTGCCGCTTCGCTCCTCCAGCCATTACGATTCGGTTCGCGCCCACCTTCTCGCATGGCCGTCCTACGCCCTGCTCCCATTTAGGCATCTGACAGGCCTTAAGGTCAGTGGGCAGGACACCTCCTTTGATGTTCACGTTGTGCGTGAGGACCCGTTATGGACGCTGCGGGATTCACGCGTGCCAGGAGAGTCGAAATGGAAAGCTGTCACTCGCACGCTCTCCCCGCCGGCGGACCGCCTCGCCGACATGGACGCCGATGACCGCAGGCGTTGCCAGGACGGGGTCCGCTTTCTCGTGGCGGCCCCCGCTAACAGTGCCGGCAATGTGAAGCCTGCCGCTGACTTCCTCCCCGTACACGTGTTTTACCCGACAACGCAGCAGTCCCCCGTTCGGTTGCTGCTCCATGCGGAGTTCTTGGTCAAGAGCGACCGCACCGCACTGATCCCAATCGAGAAGAGTCTGTTCAACACGTGGGTTGCAGATGCTCTGGCTGGCCTGGTGGTGGAGTTCGTGAACGGATGTTTCGACCCTTCTGCTCCGGCAGCGCAACTTGAATTGTTGTTGCCAGTCGCTTCCGTTGAGAACCTGGCCTCCGCCAACGTCATATGGAAGATGATCCAGAAAAGCGCTGCCATGCGGCTCCTCCTTCCCGACGCCAACGGTCAGCCCCGGCTTTGCCTCAACGAAGCGAGGTTGCTCTCCGTGACAGTCAATTCAACGGTGGCCCGCGAAATCCTTGCAGGCACGATTACTGGCGCCGCTCTACTTCATGCCTCGACAGATGGGGACAGCCAAGCGAAAGAAGCCCTGCGCGAGCTTGGGTGCCAGTCCATTACGGATTACGGTCTGCTGGACGACATCCGGCAAAATGCGAACTCCAATCGGGAAGACCACAAATGAATATGGGCGTGCTGGCGATGGGCCGCGGCATGGCTCGAAGAGAAGCGTTGGGGTCAAGAACGTGAGGAGCGCAAGAAGTGCCTCCGCGGGCTTCCACTGGTGCCCACTGACTGCCAATTGGCCTCCCCAGAGCAACTCCGAGAACAGATTGTCACTTGGCGCGTGGGCTCCGTTCGGACGGACACGCCCGAGTGGGTGCCACTTATCTTCATCGATGAATGGCTTCAACAGCGGCTGAAGCGACTGCCCAAGGACGACCCAATCCGCAAGATGCTGCCTGAACTCGGCATCGAGGAACCGGGTGATAACGCATTGCTCCGCGCCGTGCAGAAGGCCATAAGGGATTTCTGACGCAGGCGCGACGGCGATCCCTCCCGCTTCCTGAATTTCGTATTGTCACGCAAGTGGGTCGCCAACGACGATCTCCGACTTCTCGAAGAATGTCCTGTACTTGCACATGTAGCGGATTGCCAACGCACCCAATGGCTTCCCGCCAACAAGACGTATTTCGGCAGCGATTGGGGCGAAAACGGAATGCCCCTGGTCTATCAGAGCCGCTCGGATATTGCCTGGGTTGTTCCACTTGAGGGGACCGACGAACAACGGCAACAAACCACACTCGGTTCGCTGGGTGTCACCGGCTTTCCGCGCGTAGCGCCAGAGAAGTCGCAAGAAGCAATCGCGGCTGAAGATCAACGCATCGATAGCGAACTCCTGCATCACACCGCCCGCGGGAAGACCGAACCGCCGTTGGTTTTCGACCGGGTGGAGGTCGCGAACCTCGCCGCAGGACAGTCCAGGCATCTCATTACGATGCTTGCCCGCGACTGGCGCACGTACTACGAGGGACAGCATCAAATCCATGTCAATTACCAGTATTATGGCTGGCACCCGCATCCAGTCCCGGCGTTGTGGTGGACGCAGGTTCTGCGCCGCTTGGTCCCCCCGCTCAAACCTAGCCACGCAGGGCAGGTTGCCTTGGTTGAAGCATGGCTGCCCGATCGCCCGACCATGCGCGCCGTCGGTGATCTCCTGCCCGTCATCGATCTTGATGCATTCGGGAAGGACGCTCCGACCGTGGCAAAATGGCTTGCTGATGCCGTCCGGGTGAGGCAGAGCCTTCAACAAATGTCCGTGGACGAGTGGCGTGGCTTGCTTTCGAAGTCTGTACCCGGGGCTACACCAGCCGGATCGGCGGCGGCCGACCCTGCGCGCCGCGATATGGTAGTACGCTGGTATGAAGCCTGCGTGGAATCGCTGGAGCAGCGTGAAGACGCGCCCGAGGGCGCGTTGGCAGGCGTCCCACTTCTCTGCCAGAAGGGAGAGCAATGGGACTACCGTGCGGAAGAGCCCGTATGGCTGGCTGACGACAACGATCTTGCCTGCGCCTTCAGAGACGATTGTTGGCAAATCGAACTGCGCATGACTCTGCGAACACACGCAAAGAGCTTATTCCGGCTGCGCTCACTGTCCGACCACACGACTCCGCTCTTCCTGGCAGGGGCCCTAGATGGCCAGAGGACGATGGAGCTTCAGCGGCTTCTGTGTGCGAGTCGCCCCTTCGTGTTCGTCTGGCGGTGTTCACAGACCAAGGAACAGCCTGAGAGGGTGCGCACCGAATTGGATTCGATGCGAGTTGCCGTCGTCGAAGGCCTCCGCGCCACGCTCAAGCTCGACGGAGTCGGAGAGAAGACGATCCAACGGACGTGGGGCGTGCCGAAGAAGCAGAAAGGACAGGAGCAACAACTCCTGATTGATGCCCACTTCGTGGACTCCGGAATCAGTGCTTTGGCGCACGCGATGGCTGAGGCGCTCGGCGTGAAAACGGATGCGGATCTCTATGAGAATCTCCTGCGTTGTCCAAGCGACGCCGAGAGGAAAGCTAAGCTTCTGTCGAAGGGCATCACCCGTGCGGGAATGGACAGGCTATTGAGGCTGTTCGACCTCTCGGAGGAAGTTCCCATCGGACCGGGCGGTCCCATAGGCGCCGGGCCCGCGCCCACGGGCGGAGTGACCGAGAGGCCCGCCATCGAATCTGCGCATCCTTCGGAACGGAGCCCCTATCTTCCACTGCATGGGGGGACACCGGGGAATGAGCAGCCGTCCCAGACGGGCAAGGCGGAAAAAGAACCAGAGTCCGAACTCGCACTGAAGGACCCGCAGACGGCGGAGATCGTCTGCATTGAGACACCCCAGGCGACCGGGCGCAGCACAATTCATCCTGCGCCGACCGGTGGAGGCGGGTGGGAGGGATCCACGTCCCTGACTCAGGAACAGAGGAACCAGATAGAGGATTGTGGACGGGCAGCAGCAGAACGTGAACTGACCAGGATGGGCTATCTGGTCACCCAGATGCCCCGTGAGAACCCGGGTTTCGACATCAGGGCGACAAAGGCGGAGTCAGAACTCCGCGTCGAAGTCAAGGCTCATAGGGCAACCAGCGCAGTTGTCGAGATCACGGTCAGAGAGATCGAGGAGTACTCCCAGTTACAGCGGCATCCATCGGTCCGGTGGCAGCTCTGGAATGTCGAGAACCTGGCGGGAGCGGCATCCGGGCCGGTCACAATCACGCGCTACGATGTAATACCTGATGACGCGCTACGGGAGCGAACGCTGGCCCTCGATCTCAGGAAGTGCATCCCGCTTTCCGACTAATTCAGACTGAGTCTGCGCCGCCGCTCCTGAGCATGGGATCTCGTGTCCATGCGCCTGCTAACAAGATGCCGGGCTCCGATTACGAGTATCGAGCCTGTCCATGCCGCACGCGATTGGGACTACTGGGCCGACCGCTGAGACCGGAACACCCTGGGGACGCCGCTGCCCAGCCGTAGTCTGCCAGCACTACCCCACAGTCACTTCCGCGCACAGCACTTCGGCCTGCTGCAACACCGTCTGCGTGGCGCGCTCTTCCTTGTCGGGCGGGTATCGCCAGTGCCGTTGCGCTTGGCGTCGCTCTTCTGCAATCCCTCTACGATCCGCTCCGCCTCTTGCACGTCCCTGCGCCCTGTTCATCCTGGGGACGCTGCATCCTCATCCCGTCCACATCGCTCCTTCCCTGACACCCCACGTCAAAACGAATATCACATCAGGGCTACGTCCGGGCTATGTCCAGGCAAAAACAACGGTGCAGGACGCGCTTTTGAATAAACGGCGTTCTCATAACCATAATCACGCGCCCCCCTTTGCGGCTTGGACCATCGCCAGGATGCCCGCCCGGATGGCCGGCGGCAGGTTCGGCCATGCCTTGACTACCGCCGCAAGATCAGGGTCGGCTAGGAAATTTGTTACACCTGTGCTACATGCCTCATCGGAAGGTGCGGTTTTTCGGCCTTTTCTTAAAATTGGCCCCGTACTGCTAATCCGCCGTCGGATTCTCAGGCCCCAGGATGAACACCACCTTCTCTTCCACCAAGCTGTACGTCGCCACCCCGCAGTGCGCCCCATTCCTCGACCGATACAGCACCCGCACTTCCCCCCCCTCTCGACGTTCACTTGCTCGATCCGATCTCCGTCGAACACCGCCCCCGCCGCGTCCGACCGCGTGTCGTAGACCACCCACTTGCTGTCCGGCGACCACACCCCCACGTTCGTCAGGACATGCCCATGCCCTGCGGTTGTGACCTGCTTCTCCATCGAAGCCATTCCATCCGCACCGCCGCCCCCGCGGCCCAGCATCGCCAGGCTCACCAGCACCGCTCCTGCCAGGCCCGCCGATCGCCTATTCGTATCGCACGTCATCAAGATAGAACGTCACCGCCTTGCCCTGCCCGCCCACCGTCCACATGAACCCCGTCTTGATCTTGCTCAGGTCCTTGCCCCCCAGATCGATGCTGTACTCCTTCCATTCCCTGGCGAGCACGACCTCCACCTCACCCTTG
>Ga0315284_10008477_pt1 | contig 14691 bp, 10 predicted proteins | sample YL17G09_16_MG_FD_203696 | JGI IMG/M metagenome (GOLD analysis project Ga0315284, IMG submission 203696) | Sediment microbial communities from Yellowstone Lake, YNP, Wyoming, USA - YL17G09_16 | ecosystem: Environmental > Aquatic > Freshwater > Lake > Sediment | place: USA: Wyoming | collected... | reverse complement strand
GACAGGAGCACGTGGAGGAGCAACTGCGCGTCGACAAGGGCGACCTCTCCTCCCCCGCTGGATGAAGGAGAAGCCGAAAGCACCAGCAGCAGCGCCGAAGAAGAAGCAAACATCCCAGAGGCCGCCGCGGAGACCTCGAGCGCTTTCTTCACTCCCTGCGCCCTCCCCATCGCCCGGGAGCAGCTCGGGCAGTTTTTGGTGTGCTGATTCCAGCGGTCGAACCGCTCAGAGCGCGGCAGGTCCGCGCGGGGCAGCGGGACGACGTTGCTGCTCCTCTCGGAGAGGGAGGAAAAAGACGAAGAAGAGAGAGCCGGGAAGCGTTCCCTTCCGACGCGGGCGCTTCCAACAGCAGAGCTGCTACTAGCGTTGCTGAAACTTTTGGCACCTCCTCCGCCGCCGCTCGCGTCGGCGACTGCGTCGAGCCACCCCGACCTCCCGCGCTCGCCGTGCAGCCAGCGCCTCCAGGCGACGACAGACGCGTCGGCGTTGGCGGGCATGAAGTAGCGCGTCGCCCAGAGCTCTCCGCGGGCGTCCAAAACGGGAGGAGAAGAAGAAGGAGAAGAGCTCGACCGCGGGCTGGAAGAAAACAGCCCGAGCTTCTCGTTGCACGCGGCCTGAGGCAAATAAGCCATGTCCCCGTCGAGGACGTTCTGCAAGAAGAGATGGTCGATCCATTTCGGCCTCCGGTTCAAAAGCCGAACTGTCCAGGGCGGGAGACCGTGCGCGACTATGACGGCGTTGTTCGTGAGGCGGCACGAGCTCTCATCCAGGGGGACCAAATAAAACCAGAGGCACGCACGGAGGCCGATCTTCCTGACCGCTGCCGATTTTCCCTCCAGGTCGCGCGCGCTCTGCAGCGGCGTGCTGTACTCTATGTAGCACGGCGGGACGATGGTGACGTTTTGCTTGGCCAGGGCGAGCGCGTCGGGAGCCCACTCCAGGTCGAACGTCACGAGGTCGGCTGCGGCGACGCCGGGGAAGCGGCCGCGGCTTGGGTTTGCCTTTTTCGCGTCTTCTCCTTCTTCGGCTTCTCCTCCTCCTCCTCCGCCGCCGCCGCCGCCGCCGCCATGCTTCTCCTTCAGGTGTCCGTTGACGTTGCTGACGGTGAAGTAATTGGCGTAGGGCGACTCACGGTTGGAGGCGACGCCGGTGTGCTACGTTTTTTGAAAGAGAGAAAAGAGAGAGAGAAAGAGGGAAGAGAGGTGAGAGAAGGTCCCTCGAGAAAAACCTCGAAGACGCCAAAAAAACTCCAACTTTTCCTACCGCAAACGGCACGTGGCTCTGGTCCGCCAGATTAGTCATCATCTCGTCGTAAGGCACGGGAAGGTCCCTGAAGTACTGCTGGTTGGTGATCAGGGCGACGAGCGGGGGAGGAGGAGCGTCTGCTGGCCTCCCTTGCGGCGCTGCCTCTGCTTCGAGCATCAGTCGCCGGATCTCTTCGGGCGGGCCCGGCGGCGGCGGGGCCTCTGCCGCTTCCTTGGCGGCCTCGTCCCCTCCGGCGCCCCCCCACACCCACACCAGCTGGTCGAGCGCCAGCGTGGGGTGCGAGCGCACGCGGGCGCGCGGCGACCCCGCCGCGCGGCGCTCGGCCTCGGCGCCGCCGTCGTGCCTCGCCTGCGGCACCGCGACGGCCCGGCCGGCGCCGTCGAAGGCGAAGCCGTGGTAGGAGCAGGCCAGGGCCCTGCAGGAGGGCCTCGTTTCGTCGCCGGTGCACGGGACGCAGCTCGTGTCGATGCGGCCCTCGCTCAGCGGCGCGAGGCGGTGACTGCACGCGTCGTCGAGACACGACCAGCGGCCCTCTTCCTCTCCTTCCCCCGCCGCTCCTCCGCGGCCCTCGCCGCCCTCTGCGGAGGCCCACCAGAGTACGAGCCTCCGGCCGAGGAGCTTGATCGGCACGGGCCTGTCCCTGGGGAGGTCGGCCTCGACGGCGACCGGGAACCAGTGGGAGGTCCAGGAGAAAGGCTTCTGCTCCGACAAGGCCGGGGAGGTCGAGGGTGCCGCCGCCGCCGACGACGACGACGTTGCGTTGTTTACGCTGCCGGAGCCCGCTGCCGGAGCCCGCTGCCGGAGGCCGCCGCCGGAGCCCTCCGCAGGGGCCGAGGCGCGACGCGACATCACCAATCGAGCTGACGGAGCTTTGAGCGTCGTCGTCGTCATTGTCGTCGCCGACGAGCGACCTCCGCGCCGAGGCGGAGCGCTGGCTCCTCGGCACGAGGGCATGGCTCGCGAAGAAGTGTCCTTTGTTTGCGGTTTCCCGCTCGAAAGCGCGAGCGCGGGCGAGAGAGAGAGAGAGAGAGTAAGCCGACCGGCGAGACAACCTCGGAAAAGGGTTTTTCTTTTTTCAGAGCGTCGAGAAAAGTGAAAGAAAATAAACATTTTTTTTTGTTCTTCTTCTTCAAGGTTGAAGGAGACACCCCAAAAAAAAACATCTCGATGAAGCGCTTTTCCGACGCCGCCCACGCCGCGGCGCACGGTGCATCGCGCCATAAATCGTCTTCTATGAGCCTGAGCTCACGCGTCTGCGATCTGCTGAAGGTAAGAAAACAGGCCGAGGGCTAGAACAGGCGGGGACGAGGCTGGCCCCAATCGACGGTGGCCCCTCTCAAAGACACTCGACCTCCTCCTTTGCTCTCTTTTTCTCTCTCACTCGAAAACAGGGCCTCTCCCTCACCGAGGCCGCCGCCACGCAACGGCGGCTCCCGCCCCTGGACCCCACCGACGTCGAGGACGCCTACGACCAGCTCGTCGCCGAGTTCGCCCCCTCTGACGCCCAGGCGGCGCTCATGGCCGTCGCCGGCCCGTCATCGCCGTCGTCGATCTCCTCGCCGTCGTCCTCTTCCGTCGACGCGCTCGTCGACGCCGCGCTCGACTGGCTCTGCCTCACCCTCGACGCGGGATCCTTGCCTCGCCGCTACGCCGGGGCGCTTCCGGACAACGCTGGAGCAGCTAAGGACGGCGGCGGCGAAGGAGGAGGAGAAGCAGGAGGAAGCGGCAGGAGGACGGTCAGGGTCCTGGCCAAGGAGGAGGGGCGGCGGCGACGCGAGAGTGAACAGGAGGGCTCCGAGGCCGCCGCCCGGAGGCGAGCAGAGGAGGCCGCACTGCGCGCCAGGCAGGAAGCCGCTGCTGCCGCCGCCACCAAGGCAGCCGCGGAGGCAGCGGAACGCGACCGAGAAGAGGAGCGCGGCGCCTCCAAGTCCTACATCCTGAAGTACCTCGAGCAGGAGAGCGACGACGACGGCGGAAGCGACTCTGACGGCGGAAGGAACGACCCGTCGTCGTCGAAAGCAGCCGCCGCCGACGCCCCGGACTCCCCCCGCTCGACCACCTCGTCCGTCATAGAGGACTGGGAGGTCTGGGGCGACCCTCGCCAGATCGAGCGCCGCAGAGCCGAGCGCGCCAGGGCCGCGAGGCCCCGCGGGGAGCGCGTCGAGCAGGTCGTCGGCGAGTGGTCCGCCGTCCGAGCCGAGGCCTCGAGGGCCAAGGCCTGCGGGGACAGGGGGAGGCAGCGCGCCGCCGGGATGGCCATGTCGTCTCTGAAGCGGGAGGCCGAGGAGCTCGGGATCGGGCAGGACGAGCTGGAGGGGCGGGAAGGAGCTGGCGGAGAGGGAGGGGAGAGGAAGACGAGGGATAGCGACGACGAAAGCGACGGCGACGCTCGTTCTTCTTCCTCTGAAGACGACGGCGCAGGAATGGGCCTCTTCGACGACGAAGCAGGTGCCGACGCGCCGCAGTGGGAGGCCCCCTCTGCCGCCTCCAGGAAGCCTCTCAACGTCGAGGATATTCTTCGGCCCTGGGGCGAGGCGGCAGCAGCAGCAGCAGCGGCCGAGGGAGCAAAGAAGAAAGGCAGCGGCGGCGGCGGCGGCGGAAAACAGGCTGCAAAGGCCGCAGCGGCAGCGGCTCTGGCCCCCAAGGCTGTCCTCCAGCAGCTGTGCTCCAAAAAGGGGATCCCGCCGCCGAGGTTCGACAAGCTCCCCCCTGGGGGGCTCCGCGGCGAGACCTCGAAGGACCCTGCTGCTGCCGGAGCTGCTCACGCGGCGACGGCTGGCCTGCTCCGCTACAGCGTCGCCGTCGAACCGTTTCCTCTGTCGTCGTCCTCCTCCTCCGCTGCAGCGAACAAGCGCGGCGGCGGGGCGAAGCGCCGCCCTCCCCCCCCCGTCGTCTTCGCGCTCGAGGAGTCGGAAGACGGCTGGAGCGCGATCCAGGAGGCGCAGAACGCGGCGGCGACGCTGGCGCTCTACCGGCTGACCGGGTGCGGCAGCGGCGGCGGCGGCTCCGACGCCAAGAGCGGCGGCCGGCAGGGAAGACGAGCTCCCGCGACGAGCGTCGCCGCGGCGAGCCGTGAGGTGATGACCACCGAGGGGGCATCGGCGCTGGCCTCTCTCGACGCCAAGTCGCCCTACGCGGCGCTGTTCCTGTCGTGGGTGGCGCGGGACTCGGGGCTGCTGCTGTCGGCGGCAGGGGGGGCGGGGCAGAGTGGCGGCGGCCAAGACAACGGCGACGCGGCAGAGGCGGCGACTTCGACCGCCCCTGCCGAGGCCGCCTCTGCCGAGACTGACCGCGCCTCTTTTATCCGCTCTGTCGTGGCCGCGCGCGCGGCAGCTATCGTAGCGTCGCGGAAGAAGGCAAAGGTCGCAGCTGTTGGGAAGGGCGACGGCGCCGGCGACGACGACGGAGACGACGCTGCCGCCGGAACGCAGCAAAGGCACCATCGACAACGGCGACAGCCTTCCTCTTCCCCTTCCTCGTCAGGTCAGCTCGAGAGCCAGCGCATGATACGCGACCTCGAGGCTTTTGACTTGTCGCCAGAGGGCCAGGACTGGGCCCGCAAGCGCTCCCTGCTTCCCGTCTGCGAGATCAGGCAGCCTCTGCTGGAGGCCCTCGCCCGGAGCGACGTCGTCGTCGTCGGCGGGGACACGGGTTGCGGCAAGACGACGCAGGTGCCGCAGTTCTTGCTCGAGGCGGCGACGCGGGACCTCCTCGGCGGGAGGACGTCGATCGTCTGCACGCAGCCGAGGAGGCTCGCGGCGGTCTCGGTCGCCGAGCGCGTCTCGCAGGAGCGCGGCGAGAGGGGCGGCCCCGGCGCCGGGGGGAATCGGGTCGGGTACCACGTCCGGCTCGACGCTGCCTACACGAAGGAGACCAGGCTGCTCTTTTGCACGACGGGCATTCTGCTGCGGAAGCTCGGAGGGGGAAGCGGAGGGGGAGAGGGCGGGGGAGGAGAGGAAGAAACTCCCTCTTCTTCTTCTTCTTCTTCTTCTTCTTCTTCGCTCGACCTAGCGGGGATCAGCCACGTCATCGTCGACGAGGTCCACGAGCGGAGCCTCCAGGGCGATTTCCTGCTCGCGATCCTGCGGGACGTCGTCACGAGGAGGCGCAGGGCCTACGAGGAGGCGCTGGAAAGGCAGAGGGACAACAGCGACGACGGCAAGAACCCTCTCCTCCCCCCTTTGCCTCTCAAGGTCGTTTTGATGTCGGCGACGCTCGACTCGCGCCTCTTCGCCTCCTACTTCGGCCCCGAAACCCCCTGCCTGCGCGCCGGCGGCCGCACCTTTCCCGTCGAGCACCTCTACCTGGAAGACGCCTACTCCCGCACGGGCTACCGCCTCGCCTCTGACGCGCGCGCCGCCCTGCGCCTCGACGCCAAGGCCGCCCGCAGGCGGCAGCAGGAGCTCGCGACGCGCGTCTCGTCGTCGCAGGCCAGGCTCGCCCGCGAGAACTGGGGCGACGCCGACGCCGACGCGCTCGAGGCGGCCGGGGCCCTCAACAAGTGGTTCGATCCGGAGCTCTACAGGGACCGCGAGGCGTTCGTGAGGGCCAACCTGGCGCGGGTCGACGAGACGGCGATCGACTACGACCTGATCGAGGAGCTCGTCGACTACATCGACGCGACGGACGATCTCGAGAAAGAAGGAGGAGGAGAAGGAGAGGCGGGAATTCCCCAACCTCCTTCTCTTTCTCTTTCTTCTTCTTCCAATAACAACAAAAAGACACCCATCGGCACCGGAGGCGCCGTGCTCATCTTCTTGCCCGGCGCGGCGGAGATCGCCGCGGTCTGCTCCCGGCTCTCCGCGTCCGAGGCCGCCCGGAGGGGCAAACGCTGGGTCTTGCCCCTGCACTCGTCCGTCTCGCCCGCAGACCAGCGCAGGGCCTTCCAGCGCCCTCCCCGCGGCGTCCGCAAGTGCGTCGTCGCCACCAACATCGCCGAGACCTCGATCACGATCGACGACGTCAGCTTCGTGATCGACTCGGGCAAGCTCAAGGAGCGGAGGCACGACGCGGCGCGCGGGATGGGCCTGCTCGTCGAGGACTTTGTGTCCCGGGCCGCGGCGCTGCAGAGGAAGGGGAGGGCTGGGAGGACGAGGCCTGGGGTGTGCTTTGCGCTCTATACGAGGAGGCGCTTTGGAGGAAACGGAGGTGGAGGCGGAGGCGAAGGGGGTGGAGGGAGCAATGGCGGCGACGGAGAAAGCGGCAACAACCACTCCTCCTCTTCCTCTCCTCCCACCGCCTCCACCGCCTCCGCCGTCCCCGGCGGCGTCCTCCGCGCCTTCCAGGCCCCGGAGATGGTCCGCGTGCCCCTCGAGGAGCTCGTGCTCCAGATCCACCTGCTCGGGCTGGGGCCCGCGGCGCCCTTCCTGGCGCGCGTGCTCGAGCCCCCTCTGGCGAGGGCCGTCGAGGCCGCGCTCGAGAGCCTGCGCTCCGTGGGGGCGCTAGAAGCGCTCTCGCGGAAGAGGGACGACGACGATGACGATGAAGACGAAGAAGAAGACGAACGCCTCACCCCGCTGGGGAGGCACCTCGCACAGCTGCCCGTCGACGCGCGCGTCGGCAAGCTGCTGCTGATGGGGGCCCTCCTGGGCGCCCTTTCGCCGGCCCTGACGATCGCGGCGTGCCTCTCGCACAAGCCCCCATTCCTTGCGCAGGGGCCGCTTGGTGGGGGTGGAGGCGGAGCGAGGGACCAGCAGCAGCAGTCGGGAAACGCCGCCGACGCGACGGTCTCTGCGGTCAAGGCGGCGCTGAGCGCCGCGCCGGGCTCTTCGTCCGCGGCCTCGGCGCTAGTTCTTCTTTCGACGCCAGCAGCAGCAGCAGCAGAAGCGAGCAAAGGAAGAGGGAAAAAAACAGCTATTCTCCCCCCCTCTGCTTCCGTGCCTTCGATCGCGGCGGGACAGCAATCAGACCACCTGGTGTGGGCCGCGGCGTACGAGGCGTGGTCTTCGGCAATGGCTACCGTGAGGGCCAACGCCGCGAGCGCCGAGGGAAACAAAAGCGGCGGCGGCGGCAAAGGCCGAGCAGCAAACTCTTCCTCCGATGCTTCCCGAGCTGCCCGCGCCGCTGGAGCCGCCGTCGCCTCCCGGCTCGCCCTGTCGCAGCAGTGTCTCGACACGCTCAGGGACATGCGAGGGCAGTTTGCGACGATGCTCGCCGACGCCGGGTTTGTCGACCCGAGGAGCTCGACAACAAGCGGCGGCGGGAGCGCAAGCGGAGGCTTCGCTGCTGCTGCCTCTGTTTGGGCAGACGACCACGCGGCCCCCTGGAACAGGCACGCGAGGGAGGCGTGCGTGGTCAAGGCGGCGCTGACTGCGGCACTGTACCCGAACATCGCTGTGCTCGACGAAGCCGGAGCAGCAACTGCGACGACGGCGACGACGGCAACGGCGACCTCTTTGTCGTCGTCATCTTCTCGCCCCTTGTTCCACGACGGCTCGGGCCCCGTCTCGATCCACCCTTCCTCCACCCTCTCGTCGATCCCTGCGCGGGCCCTCACTTCCCCTTACCTCGTCTACCTCGAAAAGGTCCGCACCACCAGGGCATTTCTGAGGGACGCGACGGCCGTCTCGCCAATGGCCGTGTGCCTCTTCGGCGGCGGCGGCGGCGGCGGCAGCAGCGGGAGCGGCTGCTACCTCGAGGTGAGGCACGCCGAGAGGGCGCTGGTCGTCGACGGGTGGCTGAGGGCGAGGCTCCCCTCGGCCGCGGCGGCGGTGCTGGTGGTCAGGGCGAGGGAGGCGCTGGACCGCTACTTGGCGTCGAGGGTGAGCGGCGGGAGGGGCGGTGGAATCGGAGGCGACAAGAAGAGCGACAGGAGCGTGATCGACGCCGTCGTGTGGCTTCTGAGGGAGCATGCCGCCGTGGCGACGACGGCGGCCAAGGATTGAGAGCGGAGAGGGAGACGAAAAAAGACGGAAAGCGAGGAAGAAAAGCGAAAGGAAGCAAGAAGCGGGGGTGAAAACGCTCCCCGTCGTCGTGCTCTCTCTCTTCAACTCTTCCCCTCCTCTGTCGCCGCGCGCTCCTTCCCTCGACCTCTCTTTGAATAAAAAGCATTGTCATCTTTTTTTTGTAATGTCACAGTAATGGTAAAAGGAACGAAAAAGGTTTTTTTTTTTTTGAAAACGAAAGGCGTTCAGCTCCTCGGTTCTCTTTCCTTTCTCTCTCTCATCGCTCGTTTTACTCTCTCTCTCTCTCTATTCTTCAATTGCGCGCGCTGCTTTCTTCCACAGAAAAGATGATGCGATGCTCCTTCTTATTTTCAGGTTCAAAAAGCGGGGTGGGGGTGGAAGCTCTTGTCTTAAGGGCGCGAAGTGGTGGTGGTGGAAATCAAAAAAAGGCAAAACATTCCTTTTCTTCTTCTGGGGCGGGGAGGGAAAAGCGTGGGACGCGTTTTATCTTCTTGTTATTCATGCGACCGACACGGCCTTGTTGGCGCCGCCCTCGGAGGAAGGCTGCTTGGAGGCCCCCGGGAGGAACTCGGCAAAGTCGGCTGTTGTCGTTAGGCGGAGTTTGTTGAAACGAGGGAGAGGAGGTGAGCAAAAAGCGTGGTCGGAAAAAAAGCTTGAAGAAGAAGAACTCAACTGTTCTCGACTCACCTGGGTCAAACACGACGTGCAGGTGCAGCGAGCACGACGGGCAGCGCGCAACGTCCTCCCCCGTGGCGAGCTCCTCCTGTTTTTTTTTGGTTAAGGTTGAGAGGAGGAAAAGAAGAGGGGTGAGGAAGGAGATATCCGAAAGGACGGCACGGCTGCTCCTTGTCGCTCGCTGACGTTGCTTGCTTGGCTGCCGCGTTCCATCGCTCTCGAAGAAAAGCGCGCCGTCGACGACCAACTTCCATTCTATTACCGCCCTTCTACCCGACACCAGCGGGACTGCAAACTCAAATCCAGTCCTTGTATCGGGGTCGCGGGATCGCCGGCGGTCGTCGTCGAGTGTTTGAGGGCGAGTTCCAGTTCTTCGTGTTGCCCACACGAAGCTTCAGCTGCTGCTTGCCTCGAAAAACGAGCGACAGCGACTCGCTTCTCTCCTTCTTCCAACTCTTCCTTTCTCTCACCTTGGTGATCTGGAACACGTCGCCGCACGGGCACGCAAAGGTAAAGGCCCGGAGCTCCTCGTTCCACTCCATGTCCTCGATCTCGATCTCGTCGTAGGCCGTCATAGCACTTTTTAGACGATGATCAAGGGAAGCGAAAGAAGAAAAAAAAAGCGGCGGCGGCAGCAAAAAGGCGTCGAACGTTTGAGCGCTCTCTTGTTCTGTCAGAAGCGAAAGCGTCTCTTGCTCGCTCACGCAAGAGCAGAGGACACGGGCGCGCGGGCGCGCGGGCGCGCGCGGCGAGCGAAGACGGAAGGGCAAAAAAAGCGGCGCCTCTTGTTGAAAAGAGGGGCGGAGCGTCGAATGCAAAAGAAGAAGAAGTAACTTTTTTTTGGTTTGCAAAAGAAGCGCCAGAGGCGAACGAAAGAGTGAAAAACTCCTGGCGGCGGCATCGAGAAAACGTTGATCTCCACATTGAAATCCGCGAGAGCAGCACGCTCTCTGTCGCCTCTCGCTCTCTCAACGCAGGCCTGCGCGTTGTTTCTCTCCCGACCAGCGCTGTCCAGTGCCTTTCTCTTTCAGAACGCACCGCTCCTGCGACGCTCCGGAGCGCAGCACAGAGCACGCAGCAGCACAACAGGAGCAAAAGTCGAGAAAGAGCTTCTCGCATTGATCTGGAAAAAAAAAAAAAAAAACTCTTTCCCGTCACCGCTTTCATCGTCAAACGCGATGGCTGACGACGAAGACCTCTGGGAGCAGGTGCGATTTGACAAGTAGAAGCCTCCCATTGGATCTGTTTGCGCATCCAGGACGTCTCTTCTCCAAGAAACGACGATGAAATGGCGACTGATCTCTCTCGTCGAAGTCGACAACGCAACTTTCTCTTATTTTCGCTCAACCTCGAAAACCTCTCCCCAAATCTACACCCACGCATACCCACGCAGCTCTACGGAGAGCAAGCCCCCGAGGAGGAGGAGGAGGAGAAGAAGGAGGAAGAGGCCAAGGCTGAGGAAGTGGCTGCAGCGGCAGCTGCGACCGCGGCTGCTGCGACTGCAGCTGCGACCGCGGCAGCGCCGCCAGCCGCGCCAGCCTATCGCCCTCCCGCTGCTGTTGCTCCTCAGCAGCCTCCTGCTGCCGTCGCGGCGCTCCGAGACGGCTCTCCTGCTGTCTCCGAGCTCAGCGATGACGAGGGAGGAGGAGGAAAGAAAGAAGAGCAGCACAAGGGCGGCGGCGAGGCCGACGACGACGACCTCGAAATCGTGCTCGACGACCCAAGGACGCGCGGCGCAGCCGAGACGGCCGCTGCTGCTGACGGCGCAGCAGCAAACGGCGCGGGCGACGACAGCGACGACGACTTCGATGTGCAGCTCGATGAGGCGGCCGTCGCGAGCGCTGTGCCGGTGCCCGCGGTGAGGGCGGACGGAGAAGGTGGAGCAGGAGTAGGTGGAGAAGGCGGCGCTGCTGGCGCTGCTCCTGCGGCGGCGCCGAAGCCGCGAGGCCCGAGGATGCCCTCGTATCCAGGTGAGTCACAGAGGGAGAGAGAGAGAGAGGGAGAGAGAGAGAGAGAGAGAGAGAGAGAGAGAGAGAGAGAGAGAGAGAGAGAGAGAGAGAGAGAGAGAGAGAGAGAGAGAGAGAGAGAGAGAGAGAGAGTTGGAGAGAGCGAGAGCGAGTTGGAGAGAAGAGCGAGGGAGCTAGGGTCTTTGCGAGAGGCGCTTGAGTGCGAGAAATCAAAACTCGGGCTTCTTTGGAGCGAGTCGGCAGGAAAAACTGAAAAAGGCGACTTTTCGCGTCGCTCCTTTCCCCCCCGCTGGCTGCATTTGATGCGCTGTGCTCCGCTGCGTCAAAGAATGGCAAAGCGGAAGCTCGAAACCGAGCAGCAGTGGTTGAAATAGGGCTGAAAACAACGAAGATTGCCCCAAAAATGCAGTCTTTTGCAACTTTGCGGGCTCTTTTGACTGCCTTTGGCTCGCTCTCGCGCTTCGATTTTCTCGAGGTTGTACCCTCTCTTGACGCGGATATCGTTCGAGCGTAGCGGCGGGTAAAATAGAGGCGCTTTGCAATATTTCGCCCCCAAGCAGGGAGGCCTCGGTCTCGGTCTCGGTCTTTGGCCTTGGCTTGCCGGCGCGACCTGCGGCGGCAAGGGTGCTCTCGGGGACGCGAATTTTCGAGACGGCCATTTACCTCTAAACCTGTTTCAATGCGTTCTAGAGAGCGTGCTCCATCGATTGGCGGCGGTTGGAGAGTCTGGGATAGAGCGCAAGGGCGTTCGAAAAGGGTTGGAAAGGGAGGGGCATTGACGTCCAGAGAAGAGAGAGGAGCAGTGGGTGGTCCGCTTGGCCTCCTCCTCTCGGGACTTCCTTCCCGAGCCCTCTTCGTCTTATATATGTGTCTATTTGAGCTCGCGACTGCTCTAGAGCACCAAGGACTGCGTCCTCTCTCGACTGGCCGCGGAACGAGAGTCTGAGATGGAGTGGAAGGTGGCGAAAGAGGTGTCGGAAAAGCATCAAGGCCCTCTTCCCAGCACTCGGCGCGGGGCCTCGCTCGACTTGAAAACGCACGAGTCACTCGCCGTGCACCAAAAAATCGAGTCGCCGAATCGACTCGCCGCCTACCCCGTTCGACTCCTGAGAGCGTGCTGAGTCCAATGGTGCCCGTTTGCTAACTTGAAACCCCCATTTACCTTTCGAAAAAACAGTGAACCCGGACCTCCCACCCGCGCTGCCTTCCGCCGCGGCGCCAGGGCAGAGGGTGCGCCTCCCAGGGCAGTCCCGAGTGACTCCCGACGAGTACCGCGAGTTCCTGGCGTTGGGTCACGGCGAGATCTTCAATATGGATGTGGATTTGTGAGTTGAAAGGGCAGGAAGAGAGGTTTGGAAAAGGGAGGCGAGGAAGCGGGAGGAGCCCCTTTTTTTGTTCGACGGCGACTAAAACGATCTTTTTCGAGCGCCGAGCAACAACAAACAACAGCGTGTCGTTCTCCGCACAATGCCGCGCAAACTTCGCACACATGCCGTGCGCTCTAATTCGATTTGCGACGAATCGAACGACTTACCGCTCTCGCCCCAAACAAAAATCTCGAAAAAACCCGAAATTTCAAACTACCTCTTTGCAGGGTCCTCGACGCCCCCTGGCACGTTCCGGGCGTCGACCTTACCGACTTCTTCAATTACGGGCACACGGTCGAGAGCTGGAAGGACTACCAGGGCCTGGTCTATCAGTTCCGCGAGAGCTACGGCCGGCAAGAAGCCATCGCCACCTACGACTCTGCGGAGCAGAGCGAGCAACAAGCGGCGCACCCGCAGCAGCAGTACGGCTATGCGCCGCAAATGCAGCAGCAGTTTGCGGTAAGTAACGATTTTCAATTGCGGTGATGCGACGAAGCCGGTTTTTTAAGGGCGGTGTAGCTAACTCTCCTCCCTCTTCCTCCGCATTTTAATACCAGCAACAGAACTATCGTCCACAGCTGCCTTACATTGCGCCGCAGCGAGGAGGTAAGACATCGTAAAAACTTTGAAAAGGCGCAGTTCTATCCTCGTCGATGCGCCCCATTTTTCTTCGCAGTGTTCCCTTGCGGCGTTTGCCTTTAAAAGCTTGCTAACGCGTTTCGCCGCACTTCACTATTCTAAAACAGGTTACGGTGCGCAACAAGGACAGTCGGCCGGGGCTGGGCAGCCTCCTCAGTACGGCGCGATGCAGGGTAATCCGCCCCACGCGCCTTCAGGCTACCAGCAGCAGCCTTACGGCCAGCAGCAGCAGGCTTACGGGCAGCCGCAAGGCTACGGCGTGATCCGCACAGGCATGCAAGGAAGTGGTGGCCCCGGGTTTGGTGGCCCTGGCGGGAACGCAACTTACGGTGCGCCGCGCGGGCCTCCGGGGAGCTTTGCTCCGCAGCGCCCCATGGGACAGTACCAAGGAGGTCCGCAACACCATGCACCACAGTACGGAGCGCAAGGCAACAGCGGATGGAGGTAAACTGCGCATTTCGAAAGGAAGGCGCCCTGTATTTTTCGTGTCCCCTGCTTTTTTTGCGCCGCAGCGTTCCCTTTTCTAACTCACTGCGCTGCAAACATTCGTCGCGTGGAGCGCGCGAGTCTTGTTTATCGATTCCATGCTCACGCGCCTCGTTTCCTCGAGACCCTAAAACGCCGATTCTTTTTTTTTCATCATCACAGACCTCCGCCGCAGCAGCAGCAGCAAGGCTACCCTCCTCCTCAATATCAACAGCAGCAGCAACAGCCTTATCCTCCTCCTCCCCCCCCGCACCATCCGCCGCCGCCGCCGCAGTCCCAGGCCCCTCCCAAGCGACAGCGCACGGCCGTCGGGATCGGCAGCCTCGCCATGGGCATGGACGGAGGCAGCAGTGGCTCCCGAGGTGAGTAAAAGAAGAGAGCGAGAGAGGTCGCGCGTTTTCTTTTCTCTTCCCTTGTTTCAGCACGCTCACACCCTTCTTTCCCTCTTCTCCCTTCCAAAACTCATACAAAAGAGGACCCCCGCCGCGCGAGGCGACAGTGACAATCTCCCTTTGTGACGCTTTGTTATGCAAAAGAACTTGTTGTTTTACTCTCCTCGACGTCTTCTCTCTTCTCTCTTTCTCTCTCTCTCTCTCTCTCTCTCAGTCGCTCGTGCCTGTCGATCGACGCAACCTTGCCCAGCCTTCCCGAAATATTCGAGGCCCGATCCATGCCCAGCCACCGGAACTATTCGAACAAGTGTGCTTTCAAGGGCCCATTGGGGACGGTGAGGGAGCGAAATGGCGACTCGAAAAATCGGGCGTGAAAAAGCAACTTGCGTGGAACCCGGGTCGTCGGCGGTTTTCGCTCGCCCTCGAAAGAAACACCGCCTCGCTCATTTAATGTTCTTGATTGTCTCCATTTCCTCCGTTGGTACACTTGATCGATAGAATTGAGCACGTTCAATACATTTTTGCAAGCTGAAAGCACAAGAAAGCAGTGTAAAAGCACGGAAACAACCGCGGAAAGGCACGATTTTCCGTGCTTTTTGGGCACTTTTCACACCAAACGCCCCATTTCTCACGCTTTTTTTGCTCGCTCCACTTTCAAAATTTCTTTCACTAAATTTTTCTTTCACTCAGACGCTTTGATTTCCGCCACAAACCATTGTCTGATGTAGATCGTTACACATTCGATTCAAATTACGAAGAAAAAAGACAAACCAAGCAGCGGAACGGGCTCCGCTGGGAACGGAAAAAAGGGCGCACCCCTCGACCCGTGTCGACACTCGAAACTCTTGGTTGGTTCCTGTCCCCTTTTCCACGCTTTCTCAGCGTCACAAATCCTTACTATCCCTTGCAGTGGTCGGAGGGTGACGGGAGCAAGCGGTGCTTTGGTACTTCGAGTCTCCAAAAAGGCCCCTCCCGTCGCGGGGAGAGCGGAGGA
>Ga0315284_10008476_pt1 | contig 14691 bp, 10 predicted proteins | sample YL17G09_16_MG_FD_203696 | JGI IMG/M metagenome (GOLD analysis project Ga0315284, IMG submission 203696) | Sediment microbial communities from Yellowstone Lake, YNP, Wyoming, USA - YL17G09_16 | ecosystem: Environmental > Aquatic > Freshwater > Lake > Sediment | place: USA: Wyoming | collected... | reverse complement strand
GTGACCGATTCACCTCCGAGGCCGCTCTGTTCGGCAATGATCTTGCGACACAACCGAATTACCCCGCTGAGATTCGTGCTCCACAGGGCACGCTGCCCGGGGTTTCCTCGTTCCAGATCCAGATCGCAGACCACGATATCCTCACCGCGGGTGATCGTCCCGACGTGCTGGTCGCGATGAACCCGGCGGCGCTGAAGGCCAATCTCTCCGATCTGCCGCGGGGCGGAACCGTGATCGCCAACGCAGACGAGTTCACCAGGCGCAATCTGGGCAAGGTCGGCTACGTGGCTAATCCGCTGGAGAGCGGTGAGCTGTCCGATTACCTCGTGCACGCCGTGCCGATGACCAGCCTGACCCTGGGCGCGGTGGAGCCGATCGGCGCGTCGAAGAAGGACGGCGAGCGCGCCAAGAACATGTTCGCGCTCGGTCTGCTGTGCTGGATGTACGGCCGTCCGATCGAGACCAGCGAGACGTTCATCCGGGAGAAGTTCGGCCGCAAGCCCGAGATCGCCGAGGCCAACGTGCTCGCCCTGCGGGCCGGCTGGAACTTCGGCGAGACCACCGAGGCCTTCGCCGGAACCTTCGAGGTGGCGCCGGCCAAGCTGGCGCCGGGGGAGTACCGGCAGATCTCGGGCAACACCGCGCTGTCCTACGGGATCATCGCCGCCGGGCGGCTCGCCGACGTCCGGGTGGTGCTCGGCAGCTACCCGATCACCCCGGCGTCGGACATCCTGCATGAACTGTCCAAGCACAAGAATTTCGACGTGCTGACCTTCCAGGCCGAGGACGAGATCGCCGGTATCGGCGCCGCGCTCGGAGCCTCCTACGGCGGGGCGCTGGGTGTCACCAGCACCTCGGGCCCTGGCGTCGCGCTGAAGTCGGAATTCATCGGCCTGGCGGTGATGACCGAGTTGCCGCTGCTGATCGTCGACGTGCAGCGCGGCGGGCCATCGACCGGTCTGCCGACCAAAACCGAGCAGGCCGATCTGCTGCAGGCCATGTTCGGCCGCAACGGTGAGTCGCCGGTCGCCGTGCTGGCGCCCTACTCCCCGTCGGACTGCTTCGCCACCGCCATCGAGGCGTCCCGCATCGCGCTGACCTACCGAACCCCGGTGATCCTGTTGTCCGACGGCGCGATCGCCAACGGCTCTGAGCCCTGGCGCATTCCCGACGTCGCCACCTTGGAGCCGATCGACACCGGTGTCGCCGAGCCCGGCACCGACTTCGCCCCGTACGCCCGCGATCCGGAGACCCTGGCCCGGCAGCTTGCGGTGCCCGGCACGGCCGGCCTGGAGCACCGCATCGGCGGTCTGGAGAAGGCGAACGGCTCGGGTGACATCTCCTACCACGGCGACAACCACGATCTGATGGTTCGGCTGCGGCAGGCCAAAATCGACGGCATCACGGTGCCCGACCTCGAGGTCGACGACCCGACCGACACCGCCGAACTGCTGATGCTGGGCTGGGGCAGCTCATTCGGGCCGATCGGGGAGGCCTGCCGCCGAGTGCGGCGCCGCGGTGTCAAGGTCGCCCATGCGCAGTTGCGCCACCTCAACCCACTGCCGGCCAACCTCGGTGAGGTGCTGCGCCGTTACCCGACGGTGGTGCTGCCGGAGATGAACCTGGGTCAGCTGGCGCTGTTGCTGCGCGGCAGGTATCTGGTGGACGTCCATTCGGTCACCAAGGTGGCCGGGATGGCGTTCCGGGCCGACGAGATCGAAGGTGTCATCGATGCCGCCCTCGACGGGACGCTGAACGAAATCGAAAGAAACAAGGCCAAATTCGCCAGGCTCACGGCGGCCACCGTGAGCCCCCGGGCCGACGTGGGAGCGAGTGCATGACTGACCTGATCGGATCCGACCTCGGTCTGAGCCCATCGAAGGCGGCCGGGGTTCCGACCTCCGGGGTGCCGCAGAGGTCGAAGGATTTCACCAGCGACCAGGAGGTGCGCTGGTGCCCGGGCTGCGGCGACTACGTCATCCTCAACACGATCCGTAATTTCCTGCCCGAACTCGGCCTGCGGCGGGAGAACATCGTGTTCGTCAGCGGGATCGGCTGCTCCAGCCGGTTCCCGTACTACCTGGAGACCTATGGGTTCCACGCCATCCACGGTCGTGCGCCGACCGTCGCCACCGGTCTGGCACTGGCCCGTCCGGACCTGTCGGTGTGGGTCGTCACCGGTGACGGCGATGCACTGTCCATCGGCGGCAACCACCTGATCCACGCGTTGCGCCGCAACATGAACATCACCATCCTGTTGTTCAACAACCGGATCTACGGGTTGACCAAGGGGCAGTACTCGCCGACCTCCGAGGTCGGCAAGATCACCAAGTCCACTCCGATGGGATCACTGGACCAGCCGTTCAACCCGGTGTCGGTGGCACTGGGCGCCGAGGCGACGTTCGTCGGCCGGGCCTTGGACTCCGATCGCAAGGGCCTCTCGGAGGTGCTGCGAGCGGCCGCGGCGCACCGGGGCGCGGCGCTGGTCGAGATTCTGCAGGACTGCCCGATCTTCAACGACGGCTCGTTCGACGTGCTGCGCAAAGAGGGCGCCGAGGATCGCGTCATCACGGTGCAGCAGGGCGAGCGAATCACCTTCGGCGCCGACGGCGAGTACTGCGTTGTGCAGAGCGGTTTCGGCTTGGAGGTCGTCAAGACCGCGAACGTCTCGGCCGAGAAGATCGTGGTGCACGACGCGCAGGCCGACAACCCGGCCTACGCCTTCGCGCTGTCCCGGCTCAGCGACCAGAACCTGGAGCACACCGTGATGGGGATTTTCCGGCAGGTCAGCCGGCCCACCTACGACGACGCGGCGCGCGAGCAGGTCGCAGCCGCACGCGCGGCGGTGCCGCACGACACTGCCGCACTGCAGTCCCTGCTCCGCGGCCGTAACACCTGGACCGTGGAGTAGGCCGGGTCGGTGTCTGAGCGCGATCCGCTGGCGGCGGTGGTGCTGGCCGGCGGCGCATCGCGGCGGATGGGCCGGGACAAGGCCACGATGCCCCACCCCCGGCCGCATGCAGGGCGGGCCGGAATCACCATGGTTGAACACACCGTAGAGGTGCTCTCGAACCGCTGCGCGCCGGTGTTCGTGATCGCCGCGCCCGGGCAGGCGCTGCCGCCTCTGGACGCCGAGGTGCTGCGTGACGAGGCTCGCGGCGTGGGCCCGTTGCTGGCCACCGGCCGCGGTCTGCGGGCAGCCGCGGCGGCGGGCGTGGACCGGGCATTCGTCAGTGCGGTCGACATGCCGGATCTGTCGGTCGACCTCATCGACGCGCTGGCCGGTCACCGGGGCGTGGATGTGGTGCTGCCCTGGGACGACCGCGACCACTACCTGGCAGGCATCTACCTGACCGCTCTGGCAGGGCAGGTCGATGCTCTGGTGGCCGCCGGGGAGCGCAGCATGCGGGCGCTGACCGACACGGTGATCACCCAGCGGGTCGTGGTGTCGTCGCCGTCCCTGCTGGCCACGTTGAGCAACCTCAACGACCTGGTTGACCTGCGTCAACACCGCGAACGCGGACCAGTGGGGTGAGTGTTACGGGCGGGGCTCGCGGCGGCGCCCGGCGTTATTGATGTGACTGGTGTTGCTAATGGGAATTACATCCCTGTGCCCCGGTTCACAAATGCCATGTGAGTTGCGTCACAAAAATGACCCGGTCGTCACCGCCCCAGCGGGCCTGGACACGCCGTTCCGACCTGCGCGGCGTCCGGTATTGACGCGGTCGTGATCGGTCCGTTATCTGAAAGAAATGGTCGTGTCATTGACGTGCATTGCCGCAAATCGCTGCGTACCGTCCTACCCGGCGCTGAAAAACGCCAAACAATTCAGATAAGAAACCCTGCGTGTGAGCGGGGCCGGGCGGCCGAAGACTTCGGCAGTTCACCCGGTCGCCGCTGTCGTGCCAGACCGAGACGGCGCGGCCTGAGGTCCGGAGTTCCAGGAACTGGAAACCCGGACGTGGTGCACGCTCGGCGAAAGGAAAGATTGTTGAAGAACCTCCGCAATACGCTCGGAATGGCAGTCAAGGTGGCCTCGATTGCCGGCGCGATGGCCGTGGCCCCGATTGCTCTTGGTGCTGGCGCCGCTAGCGCCGACAGCGTCAACTGGGACGCGGTCGCGGCCTGCGAGTCGGGCGGCAACTGGGCCATCAACACCGGCAACGGTTACTACGGAGGCCTGCAGTTCAGCCCGGGCACCTGGTCTTCCAATGGCGGCAACGGCATGCCCCACTACGCCTCTCGCGAGGAGCAGATCCGCGTGGCTGAGAACGTTCTGCGTTCGCAGGGCATCGGCGCGTGGCCGTCGTGCGGCGGCAACGGCTAGTACCAGCCGAATAGTTCCCTACGAGGTGGCGCCGGAGCGATCCGGCGCCACCTCTTTCTTTTCCGGCGCCTCTCTCACTGTTTTCTCATGAGGATCAATTGACCCGGCTGTAACAACCCGTCCCGTTGGTGCGATCCACATCACGACCGCAACACGGGCGGCTTACGGAAGGGGCACCATGACCGCGATTCGCCGAGTCGTCGCCCTCGCGGTCTTCGCCTTCGGTCTGGTCCTCTCCGCCGTTGCACTCGGCAGCGGCACCGCCGCCGCGGACAGCAGCGTCAACTGGGACGCCGTGGCGAAATGCGAGTCGGGCGGCAACTGGGCCATCAACAGCGGCAACGGGTACTACGGCGGCCTGCAGTTTTCACCCGCGACCTGGACGGCCAACGGCGGCACCGGCCTGCCGCACCAGGCCTCCCGCGAAGAGCAGATCCGGGTAGCCGAGAACGTCCTTCGCACCCAGGGCATCGGCGCCTGGCCCACCTGTGGCAAGGCGGCCGGCGCGCCGGTCTTCACCCGCCCGGCGTCGGACGGCGGCGCCCCGTCTGTCATCGCGGTGTCGAATGCCGGCCCGGCTCCGGGGCAATGCCAGGGCGTGGGCCGCGGGCCACTCGGACTGGTCGACTGGGGCAAGGTGTGCCGGGCTTTCGTCCGCTGACCGCCAACGCCGGGGGACCCGTCGCGTAGGTTGGCCCCATGGCTGGGCGCGAATTCGACATCGTCATCTACGGGGCGACTGGTTTCGTCGGTAAACTGACAGCGGAATACCTCGCCAAGGCCGGCGGGCAGGCGCGCATCGCGCTGGCCGGCCGGTCACCCGAACGCCTGGCTGCCGTCCGGGCGACCCTGGGTGGGGGCGCCCAATCCTGGCCCATCCTGGAGGCCGACGCATCCTCGCCGTCATCCTTGGAAGACATGGCCGCCCGCACCCGGGTCGTCGTCACCACCGTCGGTCCCTACACCCGCTACGGGTTGCCGCTGGTGGCCGCGTGCGCGGCAGCCGGCACCGATTACGCCGACCTCACCGGCGAGCCCATGTTCGTCCGGAAGAGCATCGACGACTATCACAAGCAGGCCATCGACACCGGGGCGCGCATCGTGCACGCCTGTGGATTCGATTCCATCCCCTCGGACATGACCGTCTACGAGTTGTTCCGCCGGGCCAAGCAGGACGGGGAGGGGGAACTGCTGGACACCAACTTCGTCTTGCGTGGTTTCTCCGGCGGCGCCTCCGGCGGCACCATCGCCTCGATGCTGGAGGTGCTACGGGAGGCCTCCGCCGACCCGGAAAACCGAAGGCTGCTCAACGACCCCTACACACTCTCGCCCGATCGGGCTGCCGAGCCGGAACTCGGCGGCCAACCCGACGTGCGCTGGCGGCGTGGCAGGGACATCGCGCCGGAACTCCGAGGCCTCTGGGCGACCGCTTTCGCCATGGCGGTGCCCAACAGCCGTGTCGTGCGGCGCAGTAATGCACTGCTTGACTACGCCTATGGCCGCCGCTTCAACTACGGCGAGTACATGAGCGTCGGACCGTCGCCCCTGGCGCCGGTCATCTCGGGGATGGTCGCCGCGGCGGCAGCGACCGGTACGGCCCTGGGCAGCCGGTTCTTCCGCTTCCTGCCCCGCAAGCTCGTCGAGCGCGTCGCGCCCAAACCCGGCACCGGCCCCAGCGAAGAGGTTCGCGAGAACGGCTGGTACCGGGTGGAGACTTATACGACCACCACCTCAGGTGCCCGCTACGTCGCGACGATGGCCCAGAGCGGCGACCCCGGCTACAAGGCCACCTCGGTGATGCTGGGGGAGTGCGGCCTGGCGCTGGCGCTCGACCGCGACAGACTCCCCGAGCTTTACGGGGTGCTCACTCCGGCGGCCGCCATGGGTGAGGCCCTGTTGGCCCGCTTCCCGGGCGCGCACATCTCGCTGGAGTCGTCCCGGCTGAACTGACGCCCAGAGCGTAAACCTGTGCGCCAACCGCCCCGGCTGACTACTGTCGGAGCCGTTCGTGGCAACACCTTTTCTTGGCAACAGCCGCTTGCGGCAACTGAGTCGAAAGTAGAACCCCAACATGGCCGGTCTCGATGACCTCATCAACCAGATCCCGGTGGCGGACATCGCCAGCAAGCTCGGAGCCGACCAGAGTGAGGTGAGCCAGGCGATCCAGACCCTGGTGCCGACGCTGCTGGGCACCCTGCATGAGAACGTCCAGGCCGAGGACATCGATTCCGCCGAACTCGAGTCGGCCGTCGTGGCCGAGGGTGGGAGCGACCTGCTCGACGGCGGCGTCAACGTCGATCAGATCGACGAAGGCCAGGGCAACCAGCTCATCGCCAGCCTCTTCGGCGGCAACGACACCAATCAGGTGGCCTCGGCGCTGTCCGGCGCCGGCGCCCCGGGTGGCGACCTGATCAAGCGGCTGCTGCCGATGCTCGCGCCCATCGTGCTGGCCTACGTCGGAAAGCAGTTCGCGCAGCGCAACGCCGCGGGCGCGGAAGCGGGCGCCCAGGCCCAGGCCGCTCCGGGCGGCGGCATCGGCGACATCCTCGGCAACATCCTCGGCGGCGCGAGCGGCGGCGCGAGCGGCGGCGGAGCCGCCGCCAACAACCCGCTCGGCAGCATCCTGGGCAGCGTGCTCGGCGGCGGCCAGGGCGGCGCCCTGGGCAATATTCTGGGTGGCCTGCTGCGCGGCGGCCGTTAGTTCTCGGGCGGGTGCGCAGGTCGGGCCAGGCGGTCGCGGGCCTGCGCACCCCCATTCCTAGAATCGTCCAGTGCCCACTGACGAAGCCCGCGCCGATGCCAATTTGGGGGCTCTCCCCAAGTCGTGGGATCCGGCTGCGGTAGAGACCGAGCTCTACCAGGGCTGGGTCGATGCCGGTTACTTCACGCCCGATGCTTCCAGCGGCAAGCCGCCCTACTCGATTGTGCTTCCGCCGCCGAACGTGACCGGCAGCCTGCATATGGGCCATGCGCTGGACCACACCCTGATGGACGCGCTGACCCGCCGCAAGCGCATGCAGGGCTACGAGGTGCTGTGGCTGCCCGGCATGGACCACGCCGGTATCGCCACCCAGACCCTGGTGGAGCAGCGCCTGTCCGCCGAGGGGGCCGGCAAGGAAGGCCTGGGCCGGGAACGGTTCATCGAGAAGGTCTGGGACTGGAAGCACCAGTCCGGCGGGACGATCGGGGCCCAGATGCGCCGCCTCGGCGACGGGGTGGACTGGAGCCGGGACCGCTTCACCATGGACGAGGGCCTCTCCCGCGCCGTGCGCACCATCTTCAAGCGGCTCTACGACGCCGGGCTGATCTACCGGGCCGAGCGGCTGGTCAACTGGTCGCCGGTGCTGCAGACGGCGATCTCCGACCTCGAGGTCAAATACGAGGAGGTGCAGGGCGAACTGGTGTCGTTCCGGTACGGCTCTTTGGACGACGCCCAGCCCCACATCGTGGTGGCGACCACCCGCATCGAGACCATGCTCGGCGACACCGCGATCGCCGTGCATCCCGAAGACGACCGCTACCGCCGCCTGGTGGGCACCAGCCTGGATCATCCGTTCCTGGACCGGGCGATCATCGTCGTCGCCGATGCCCACGTCGACCCGGAGTTCGGAACCGGCGCGGTCAAAGTCACACCGGCACACGACCCCAACGATTTCGAGATCGGCACCCGGCACAACCTGGCGATGCCCTCGATCATGGACGAGCGTGGGCGGATCACTGGAACTGGAACACCGTTCGACGGCATGGACCGGTTCGAGGCCCGGGTCAAGGTGCGGGAGGCCCTGGCCGAGCAGGGCCGCATCGTCGCCGAGAAGCGCCCGTATCTGCACAGCGTCGGGCATTCCGAACGCAGCGGCGAGGCCATCGAGCCCCGGCTGAGCCTGCAGTGGTGGGTCGAGGTCTCCTCGATGGCCAAGGCCGCAGGCGACGCGGTTCGGGGTGGCGACATCGTCATCCACCCCAAGAGCCTCGAACCCCGGTGGTTCGCCTGGGTCGACGACATGCACGACTGGTGCATCTCGCGCCAGCTCTGGTGGGGGCACCGCATCCCGATCTGGCACGGTCCCGACGGGCAGCTGGCCTGTGTGGGCCCCGACGAGACACCCCCCGCAGGCTGGGAGCAGGACCCCGACGTTCTGGACACCTGGTTCTCCTCGGCACTGTGGCCGTTCTCCACCATGGGCTGGCCGGAACGCACCGCCGATCTGGAGAAGTTCTATCCCACAAGCGTTTTGGTGACCGGCTACGACATCCTGTTCTTCTGGGTGGCCCGGATGGTGATGTTCGGCACCTTCGTCTCGCACGACGACGCCATCACCAACGGCGGCACCCGGGGCGCGCAGGTCCCGTTCGAGAACGTCTTCCTGCACGGCCTGATCCGCGACGAACACGGCCGCAAGATGAGCAAATCGCGCGGAAACGGCATCGACCCGCTGGACTGGGTGGATTTGTTCGGCGCCGACGCGCTGCGGTTCACCCTGGCCCGCGGCGCCAGCCCCGGCGGGGATCTATCCATCGGCGAGGACCACGCCCGGGCCTCCCGCAACTTCGCCACCAAACTGTTCAACGCGACCCGTTTCGCACTGATGAACGGGGCCGCCCCGGCGCCGTTGCCCGCCACCGCGGAGTTGACCGACGCCGACCGGTGGATCCTGGGCCGCGCCGAAGAGGTTCGGGCCGAGGTGGACTCCGCCTTCGAGGGTTACGAGTTCAGCCGCGCGTGCGAGGCGCTGTACCACTTCGCCTGGGACGAATTCTGCGACTGGTACCTGGAATTGGCCAAAGTCCAACTTGCCGGCCCCGAAACGGCCGTCGCCTCGAACACCACCGCGGTGCTGGCCGCCGTGCTGGACACCCTGCTCAAGCTGCTCCACCCGGTGATGCCCTTCGTCACCGAGTTGCTGTGGAAGGAATTGACCGGCGGGCAGTCGCTGGTCATCGCGGACTGGCCCGCCGATTCCGGCATCCCGCTGGACACCGTTGCGGCGCAACGGATCACCGACATGCAGAAGCTCATCACCGAGGTTCGCCGGTTCCGCAGCGACCAGGGTCTGGCGGACCGCCAGAAGGTGCCCGCCCGGTTGGAGGGCATCGCCGACGCCGGCCTGGCCGCCCTGGCGGACCCGGTGACGGCACTGGCGTGGTTGACCAGCCCGGCCGCCGGGGCTGACTCGACCTTCACCCCGACCGCCCGGGTCGAGGTCCGGCTGTCCGGCGGCACCGTCGGCGTCGAACTGGACACCTCCGGAACGGTGGACCTCGCCGCCGAGCGGCGCAGGCTGGAGAAGGACCTCGCCGCCGCGCAGAAGGACCTGGCGCAGACCACGGCCAAACTCGACAACGAGGCCTTCACCGCCAAGGCGCCCGGCGATGTCGTCGCCAAGATCCGCGAGCGTCAGAAGCTCGCCCGGGAGGAGTCCGAGCGGATCGGCGCGCGCCTGGCTGCGCTGTCATGATGCCGGAACCGTCCGAGCGGCGGGATTCGGCGGAGCCGACCCCCGACGAGGTCGCGGCACTGCTCCAGGTCGAGCACCTGCTCGACCAGCGCTGGCCGGAGACCAAGTTGGAGCCCTCCACCGCTCGCATGCAGGCGTTGATGGAGATGCTCGGTTCGCCGCAACGCGGCTACCCGTGCATCCACGTCGCCGGCACCAACGGCAAGACCTCGGTGGCCCGGATGATCGACGCGCTGCTGACCGCCTTCAATCAGCGCACCGGCCGTACCACCAGCCCGCATCTACAGTCGGCCATCGAGCGGATCGCCATCGACAACGAACCCGTCAGTCCGGCCGTCTACGTCGAGACCTACCGGGAGATCGAACCGTTCGTTCAGATGGTCGACGCGCAGTCGGAGTCCGGCCAACTCGGCCCGGTCGGCCCTGCGATGAGCAAGTTCGAGGTCGTCACGGCGATGGCGTTCGCCGCGTTCGCCGACGCCCCGGTCGACATCGCCGTCGTCGAGGTCGGGATGGGCGGCCGGTGGGACGCCACCAACGTCGTCGACGCCCCGGTCGCGGTGATCACCCCGATCGGCATCGACCACTGCGAGTACCTCGGCGACACCATCGCCGAGATCGCCGCCGAGAAGGCAGGCATCATCGGCGCGCCGCGGGGCGAGCTGATCCCGGTCGACACCGTGGCGGTCATCGGCCGTCAGGCGCCGGAGGCCATGGAGGTGGTGCTGGCCGCGGCGGTTCGCGCCGATGCCGCAGTGGCACGCGAAGATTCGGAGTTCACGGTGCTGAGCCGCCAGGTCGCCGTCGGCGGGCAGGTGCTGGAGTTGCAGGGCCTCGGCGGGGTGTACCCGGAGATCTTCCTGCCTTTGCACGGCGAGCATCAGGCCCACAACGCCGTGGTGGCACTGGCGGCCGTCGAGGCGTTCTTCGGAGCCGGAGCCCAGCGTCAACTCGACATCGAGACCGTGCGCGCCGGATTCGCCGCCGCCCGAAGCCCTGGTCGGCTCGAGCGGATGCGCAGCGCGCCGACGGTGTTCGTCGACGCCGCGCACAACTCCGCCGGAGCCGCCGCGCTCGCCTCGGCGTTGACGGCCGAGTTCGACTTCCGTTTCCTGGTGGGTGTGGTCGGTGTGCTCGCCGACAAGGACGTCACCGGCATCCTGTCCGCACTGGAGCCGGCGTTCGACGTGATCGTCGTGACCGACAACGGCGCACCGCGCGCGCTGGACGTGGAGTCGCTGGCCCAGCGCGCCGAGGAGGTCTTCGGACCCGAGCGCGTGGTGCGCACCACCACCCTGGCCGACGCCATCGAGACCGCCACCGCGCTCGCAGAGGAGGCCAGCGAGGGCTTCGCCGGGGCGGGCATCGTGATCACCGGCTCGGTGGTGACCGCCGGAGCCGCCCGCTCCCTGTTCGGCAAGGATCCGCAGTGACCCAGCAGAGTGATCCCTGGAAGAGTTTTCGCGGCGTCATGGCCGGCACGCTGATCATGGAGATCATCACCGTGCTGCTGGCGCTGCCGGTCGTCGCGACGGTCGGCGGCGGACTGACGCCGTGGACGACGGCCTACCTGATCGGCTTCGCGATGCTACTGGGCCTGTTGACCGGAGTGCAGGGACGGCCATGGGCCATCTGGGCGAATCTCGGCGTGCAACTGCTCCTGCTGCTCGGCTTTTTCATCTACCCGGCGGTCGGGTTCATCGGCGTGCTGTTCATCGTGGTGTGGGGTGTGATCGCCTACCTGCGCGGTGAGGTGTTGCGCCGGCAGCGGCTCGGCCTGTTACCCGGGCAGAATCCGCCGACCGATTGACCGGTACGCTTCCCGACGTGACTGAGCGGACTCTTGTGCTGATCAAACCCGACGGCGTGCAAAGGCGGGTGGTCGGCGAGATCATCGGCCGGATCGAAAGCAAGGGCCTCACTCTGGCGGCGCTGGAACTCAAGCACGTCAGCGAAACGCTGGCCCGCGCGCATTACGCCGAACACGAGAGCAAGCCGTTCTTCGGCTCGCTGGTGGAGTTCATCACCTCCGGGGCCGTGGTCGCGGCGATCCTCGAGGGTCCCCGCGCCATCGCGGCGTTCCGGCAGTTGGCCGGCGGCACCGACCCGGTCGAGAAGGCCACCCCCGGCACCATCCGGGGCGATTTCGGCCTGCAGACCCAGTTCAATCTGGTGCACGGCTCGGACTCGGCGGAGTCGGCCGCCCGGGAAATCGACCTGTGGTTCCCGGGCCTCTGACCAGCACTCATTCGGTTCCCGGGGTGGTCGGCCCTAACGCGACGGCCGGTGTGGGATACTGACCTAGGACGTCCGGCAACGGGCGTCCGGAATGAGAGTTTCAGACGTACGCGACCACCGTGATCTGCGGTGCGGCGCGGACCGTCAGCAGCCGTCATTCAGCCAGGCGCCGAACGGGGTCATCCGATCCCGTCGGAGCGAGACCATAGACAAGCCCGGGGCAACCCGGGCGCATACGGGAAGCCCTCGCGTGGCCGCGTCGAACACGCGCCCGGGGGCTTGAGGAGACTACGTGGCCGATGATGATCTCAACCAGGATCAGCCCGAGCAGGAACTGCCCGACAGACTGAGGGTCCACTCGTTGGCCCGGGTCCTGGGCACCACCAGCAAGCGCGTCCTCGACGCGCTGAACGGAATCGACGGAAGCTCCCGCAGCGCACACTCCAGCGTCGACCAGGCCGACGCCGTCCGGGTCCGTGAGGTGCTGGCCGCTGCCGAGCCCGGCGACGACACCCCAACCACGGTTCCCGCCGACAGCGCGATGATCATCCTCAGCGGTGATGCGCAGATCGGCGGCGTCACCGAGGAAACCGTCATCGAAGAAACCGAGCCGGAGTCGCGGCTGATCCTCGAGACTCCCGAAACCCCCGTGGCGCCCCCGGCGTACATGCCGTTGTTCGTCGCCCCGCAACCCGTGGCGGCGGTCCGCGAGATCACGACCGCCGACGCCGAACTCGATGACGATGACGAGGACGACGAGGACGACGAGGACACCGAGGACACCGCCGACGGCGAGGGGCCCGACCGCCCGGCCAATCGCCGTCGTCGCCGGGGCCGCCGGGGCCGCGGCCGGGGACGGGGTGAGCAGGCCGGCGAGGACGACGATTCCGAACGGCCGGCCGACGCCGGTGCGGATACCGCCGGGGATGGCGAGGACTCCGACGCCGAGGACGATTCCGAGGACGAGGAGTCGGCGAGCGGTGAGGGCGCAACCCGCCGCCGCCGGCGCCGCCGCCGGCGCCGGAGTGGGGCGGGCGACGACGCCGAGCCGACCTCGACCGACGACCCCCCGAATACGGTGGTTCACGAGCGCCCCCCGCGCTCGAAATCCAACCGGTCCGACCCGAATGAGATCCAGGGCATCAGTGGCTCCACCCGCCTGGAGGCCAAGCGGCAGCGCCGCCGGGACGGCCGCGACGCGGGCCGGCGCCGGCCGCCGATCCTGAGCGAATCCGAGTTCCTTGCCCGCCGGGAGGCTGTCGACCGGGTGATGGTGGTGCGCGACAAGATAGCCACCGAACCCCCGCACGATGGCGCGCGGCACACCCAGATCGCCGTCATGGAGGACGGCATCGTCGTCGAGCATTTCGTGACGTCGGCTGCCTCAGCGTCGTTGGTCGGCAACATCTACCTCGGCATCGTGCAGAACGTGCTGCCCTCGATGGAAGCGGCGTTCGTCGACATCGGCCGCGGCCGCAACGGCGTGCTGTACGCCGGCGAGGTCAACTGGGAGGCGGCGGGACTCGGCGGGGCCAACCGCAAGATCGAGCAGGCGCTACGGCCGGGCGACTACGTCGTCGTCCAGGTCAGCAAGGACCCCGTCGGCCACAAGGGCGCCCGGCTCACCACCCAGGTGTCGCTGGCCGGCCGCTACCTGGTGTACGTGCCGGGAGCGTCGTCGACCGGGATCAGCCGCAAGCTTTCCGACACCGAGCGCCAGCGCCTCAAGGAGATCCTTCGAGAGGTGGTGCCCGCGGACGCCGGGGTGATCATCCGGACCGCATCCGAGGGCGTGAAGGAAGAAGACATCCGCGGCGACGTCGACCGGCTCCAGGAGCGGTGGACCACGATCGCCGAGGAGGCCGAGCGCGTCAAGGGCAACGCCGCGGGCGCGGCAGTGGCCCTCTACGAGGAGCCCGACGTCCTGGTCAAGGTGATCCGCGACCTGTTCAACGAAGACTTCTCCGGCTTGATCGTCTCCGGCGACAATGCCTGGGAGACCATCACCGGATACGTCACTTCGGTTGCACCGGAACTGCTTTCGAAGCTGACGAAGTACGAGCCCGCGGGCGGCCCCAACGGTCCGGATGTGTTCGCGGTGCACCGCATCGACGAGCAGTTGGCCAAGGCGATGGACCGCAAAGTCTGGCTGCCCTCGGGCGGCACCCTGGTGATCGACCGCACCGAGGCCATGACGGTCGTCGACGTCAACACCGGCAAGTTCACCGGCGCGGGCGGCAATCTGGAGCAGACCGTCACCAAGAACAACCTCGAGGCCGCGGAGGAGATCGTGCGGCAGCTGAGGCTGCGCGACATCGGCGGCATCGTGGTCATCGACTTCATCGACATGGTGCTGGAGTCCAACCGCGATCTGGTGCTGCGCCGGCTCACCGAAGCGCTGGCGCGCGACCGGACCCGCCACCAGGTGTCGGAGGTGACCTCCCTGGGGCTGGTGCAGTTGACCCGCAAGCGCCTGGGGACCGGTCTGATCGAGGCGTTCTCCTCCACCTGCTCGCAGTGCAGCGGCCGCGGCATTCTGCTGCACGCCGAACCGGTGGACCATGCGCCCGCCGCCGGCCGCACGGCCGAGACGGGCGGATCGGGCGGGCGGCGCAACAGGCGGGGCCGCAAGGGCAAGGCCGAGGAAGCCGCCGAGGTGGCCCGCGTGCC
>Ga0315284_10008475_pt1 | contig 14693 bp, 13 predicted proteins | sample YL17G09_16_MG_FD_203696 | JGI IMG/M metagenome (GOLD analysis project Ga0315284, IMG submission 203696) | Sediment microbial communities from Yellowstone Lake, YNP, Wyoming, USA - YL17G09_16 | ecosystem: Environmental > Aquatic > Freshwater > Lake > Sediment | place: USA: Wyoming | collected... | reverse complement strand
GTTTTGTCAAACCCCCACACCTAATCCGGGCTACTTTATGGTTTTTAGAGCCGAAGGCTCCACCCCGGATTAGGTGTGGGGGTCAAATCAAAAAACTCCGCCTTTGATGACGAAGTTTTTTGTCAGTTTTTAGCGACCGCTTTTGTCGCGATACTGCCGGTGGCAGTCGCGGCAATAAATTGGCCGGTCGGCAGTGGGTTGAAACGGCAGCTCGGTTATCTTGGCGCCGCACTGGGCGCAAGTCCAATCACCCTGAAACATCTGGCGCTGAAACCCGCCATCCTGAGGTCGCTGGCCACCAAATCCTTTTTGGAAAGCCATTTGATTGACTAACTAAGTTGATTACTAACTTTGGCTGACGACCTCAGTTGAATAATAACTTACTAAGTCGATTAAAGATTACTTTTTTTAGCATATCATAATAATTTTGTGAAATCAAGATTTTCAAAACAAAGTGCTCTGTTTGGAAAAATTACTCCTCTCCGCCTCGTCAAAAATTTTTATTTTACCGTATTCGCCGTCATAGCCCGGTTCGATTTTAACGCGGCCTTCCCGAACCCGCCAGATTCCCTCCGCTACCTCCGGTTTAGCCGCGCTGGCCAGCTCCGTCTGGTTTATCTCCGTTAAAATTTTGAATTCATTGCCGAATTTATTGATTAAATCCTTGTATTCCCGCTCAACCGTCTTGGTGCCGACGCCGACCCCGAAACTTTCGGCGATGATTTCTTCCAGCGGAATCAAACTGACAAAAGGAATTGAATTGACGGATTTAAAGCCAACCGGCCGGTCGGCCAGCTTTTGCACCCGGCTCATCACGCCCACGGTTAAGGGTTTTTTGCAAACCGGACAAAGTCCTTTGTTTTTGATTGTTTCCTCGGGGCTGAAAACTATTTGGCAATTTCGGTGGCCGTCGTAATGATATTTCCCTTCTTCAGGGAAAAACTCAATGGTTTTGGTCAGGCGGTTTTTAATTGAAGCGGGGGCCCGCCGCCCCAATCTTAAGGCTTCAATGAGATATTTATAATCTTCAATTTTGCCCTCAAAAACATTGGCTTCTCGGCCGATACGGTGGGGGCTGTGAGCGTCGGAATTGGAAATCAAAGTAATGCGGTCAAGTTTGGATAGCCGCCAATTCATGGCCGGGTCGCTGCTTAAACCGGTTTCAATGACATAAATATATTTGCTATATTCATCAAAACATTCCTCAATTGAATCAAAGCCGGACATTGAGCCGAAAATGGAAAACCAGGGCGTCCAGGCGTGAGCCGGCACAATCAAGGCCTCAGCCGAAATATTCAAAACAATTTTAGCCAGCTCTTTGGCATCCAGTCCTAAAATTGGCCGGCCGTCCGCCTTCAAATTGCCCAGCCACCCCAGATGCGCGTTGATTTTTTCTACTACCTCCAACGAGGGGACAAAAATCATCAAGTGAATTTTGGCAGTTCGGTTGCCTTTTTTGTAAATGCAGCTCAACTCGGTTGTCAAAATGTATCTCAAATCACGAACCTGGCCCTGATTGCCCGGCGGCAACCAGCCGTTGTTTAATTTCACTTTGCTTGTCTGGCGCAATTTAAAAAGCCCCGGCTCGGCCGGCTCCAATTTCGTTTTTAGTTCTTTGAACCACAGAGGATGGGTAAAATCTCCCGTGCCCAACACATCAATACCTTTAATTTTGGCCCACTTGTCCAAATTTTCCAAATCCATATCCTTGGAAGTGGCCCGGGAGTATTTTGAGTGAATATGAAAATCGGCAATAAAATGCATGAATTCTCTACGGATTACAGATTTATTACAGATATACAGATACAAACAGAGCTCGGCTGCTGTTTGTTGTCTGGATTTCAGAAAAAAGTCAGTTGGTATCTGTATATCCGTATTTATCTGTATTCTGTAGCTATTTTTTAGCTATTACCACTAAACTTTTTTCCCCGCTCTTTCTAATTAAAAGACTTATGCTTTCAATTTTAAAACCAACATCATCCAGTGTTCCCTTCAGTTCTCTCGGGCTAATATTGTGAAAATATCGCTGCCCCTTTTTGCCCCAGGGCTCATACGTGTCTCCCCAGTCCAATTTTGAGCGACCGACCAGTTTTAAAAAGGTGTATTTTAAAAATAGTTTAGTGTGCCGCCAGATACGCAAATTCGGCCAAAGATACCAAGCGGTTAAAATTAAGAGCCCGCCCGGCCGCAAAACCCGATAGGCCTGGCGCAAAAATTGCCGCCGCAGTTCATCGCCGGGCAAGTGGTGCAAAACGGCGATGCACAAAATTTTATCAAAAAAGTTTTCGGCAAACGGCAAATTCAGCCCGTCGGTTAAAATGAACTGGGCTTGAGGATGGCGCTGCTTGGCCATCTCCAGTAATTTTGGCGAATTATCAACGCCAAAATATTGAACCTTTTTTTCTGCTTCATCCTGAAACAATTCAAAAAACCGGCCGTTGCCGCAACCCAAGTCCAAAACTTTCTCTCCGTCTTGAAAATAATCCTTTAATGATTTAAACTCTTCCCAGATGGCGGAGCGCGTGCGCGAAAAATCTTCGGCCAGCGAATCGTAAACCCGCCGATTCTCCTCCATCAATTTTATGGCATCGTTAAATTTCATCGCGGCAAAAAACGTCTTGGGACAAATAATTAAAAAAGGTAATTTTTCACCCTCCTTTTTGGCTGCGCTCAAACGTCGAACCGCCAAAAAATATCAAACCCAATTTTTTACCAACGCCGAACTAATTAAAGTTTATCATAAACTCCTGGCCAATGGGAAGTTCTCCAGAAACGAACGTCTGGAAAAACTGCTGCGCCGGCGCGCCATTCGGACTTTATCGGGCGTGGCGGTCATCACTGTTTTAACTTCACCCCGCCCCTGGGGACGGGACAAGCCCTCTTCCTGTCCCGGCCGTTGTCTTTACTGCCCCGATGAAAAAGGCATGCCCAAAAGTTATTTAAAAAATGAGCCGGCCGCCAGCCGCGCCTATTTAACTAATTTTGACCCAACGGCACAAGTGAAAACCAGAATTAAGGCGTTGGCCATGAACGGCCACGCCACTGACAAAATTGAGTTAATAATTTTAGGCGGCACCTGGAGCGCTTATCCAAAAAATTATCAGTATTGGTTTATCAAAGAGTGCTTTCGCTCTGCGAACAACCAACAACCAACAACCAACCGCCAACTGAAAAACCTAAATTTCGGTAAACTTCGGAAACAACTTAAAAGAGAACAAAAGAAAAATGAAACCGCCAAACACCGAATTGTGGGGTTAACGCTGGAAACGCGGCCGGACTTTATCGCGCTTGAAGAAATTAAACAGATGCGCGATTTGGGCGGCACGCGGGTAGAACTGGGGGCGCAAAGTATTTATGATGATGTCCTGGCAGAGAACAGACGCGGCCACAACGCCGCCCAAATCGCGCAAGCGACCAAACTGCTTAAAGACGCCGGCTTCAAAATTAACTACCATATGATGCTTAATCTGCCCGGTTCAACCCCGCGCCGCGATTTTGAAATGTTCAAAGAATTATTTTCCAACCCAGATTTTCAACCGGATTTGCTCAAAATCTATCCTTGCGTGGTCTTGGCCACCGCGCCGCTTTATCGGGTCTGGAAAAAAGGCGGCTATAAACCTTACGGCGAAAAACAACTGATTGATTTAATACTAAAAATCAAAAAAATCATTCCGCCCTACGTGCGCATTCAGCGCGTGATGCGTGACATTCCTAAAGAAAGCATCGTGGCCGGCTGCAAAATTTCCAACTTGCGCCAATTGATTCACGAATTAGGCAAACCCGCCTTCGCCAAGGCTACGGCGGGCGCGGAAATTTGCCGCTGCATCCGTTGTCGGGAAATCCGTGGTCAATATTCACCCACCGATAAAATTAAACTATTCCGCCAGGATTATAATGCCTCCGGCGGCAGGGAAATATTTTTGTCGTTGGAAGACAAAAAACAAAAAAGATTATATGCTCTCCTGCGTCTGCGAATTCCTAAAATCCCTCCTAACCTCCCTTTTAAAAAGGGAGGAAAACTCCCTCCTTTAAAAAAGGAGGGGTGGGCGAAAAGCCCCGAGGGGGCCTTGCCCCTTTTCGGAGGAGGATTTTATAAAAATTCAGAAACACCCGCAGTTTCCGATTATATCCCCATTCTCCAAAATGCTGCCCTCATCCGCGAACTCCACACTTATGGCCAGCTCGTGCCACTAAAAGCTATAAGCCATAAGCTAAAAGCTGCCCAACATACCGGCTTGGGTAAAAAATTGATGGCCGAGGCGGAAAAAATTACTAAAAAAGAATTTGGGCTTAAAAAAATCGCCGTCATTTCTGGCGTCGGCGCGCGCCAGTATTACCGTCGGCTCGGCTATGGATTAAAAGACGAATATATGGTAAAAGAAATGTGAAAGGAGGAAAAAAATATGGAAAAACAATTTATCGCGGTCTCCGGGCCGGTTATAATTGAAAACGATAAGGTCTTGCTCAACAAACACGGCAATGACAATTTTTGGAAATTTTTGGGCGGCTGCGTGGAAAATTTTGATTTCGCCGACATCAATAATTCCTTAGAGGAAGCCTGCCGCCGCGAGGTTAAGGAAGAAATGGGTTTTGATGTGGAAATCATTCAGCCAATAAAACCGATGATGGTGCCAAAACCAAATGAGCCAGGTGTTTGGATAATCTTAATTCATTATCTAGCTAAGCGCCTTGGAGAAATAAAACTGGGACCCGACATCAAAGACGCCCAATGGTTTGATATCAACAATTTGCCGCCCGACTGCGCGCCCAATATTAAGCCGGTGATTGAGGAATATAAAAAGGGGCTGTAAAATTTCCAAGCAAAAAACCGAGGCAAATCCTCGGTTTTTTGCTTGGTGCCCTCGGCAAGAATTTCACCCCCACACCTCTATGCGTCCCTGAGAGGATTTGAACCTCTGGCCTCTTCCTCCGGAGGGAAGCGCTCTAATCCGCTGAGCTACAGGGACAATTTTTTGTTAATACTATTGTCTAAACAATGGCGCTGTCCAGATTGTACCACGCTGACCAGCAATCCCAGAAACAACCAAAAGATAATCTGTCCTTGCTGCAAATCCCATAAAAAATGGTCAAACAAGGCAATTAACAATAAACAATTAACAATCAGCAATAAACCCGCCTTCGCCAAAGCTTCGGCGGGCAGGCAGCTAAAAATATTACTCTTCTGCCAAGCGCCTCTTATAGTTAAAAACAAAAACCACAAAAAAGCAAGCAGACCCAGAATGCCGATTTCGCTGGCAATTAAAAGATAAATGTCGTGAACCGGCTGAAATCTCCAAGCTGGCAAACTGGCCTGGATTTTTTCTAGCGCCCAGACGAAATTTCCCTGCCCCAGGCCCAAAAACGGATTTTGTTTGATAAATTTCAAGGCGACCCCGTTGTAAAAAACGCGCAAGTTTAAAGATTGGCTCTCGCCAATGTTGGCGATGTCGTAGCGGCTGAAAAAGTAGGACCGGAAAACAGTAAACAATGAACAATGAACAATGAACAATAAGATAATAAAGATAGTGATCGGGCGGCGATAATTTTTTTGACGCAAAAAAATTATCGCCGCCCAGCCAATCAGCAGCAAAAACCCAATCAGCGTAACCGCCCGCGAAAAGGTAAAAAACAAAGCAGCGGAGTTTAAAACCAGCGCCACGCCATAAATTATTTTCTGCCAAATTTTTGATACAGCGTAATTTTTTATCACCAAATAAGCCAAACCAAAAATTGCCGCGACTAAAATGGCCGCTAAAACATTGGGGTGCGGCACCAGGCCATAGGCGCGGACAAAATTTTGACCAGCCACCGTAATTTTAGCCACGCCGGCCAAATCCGGCGCCAGCGGGCTTTCAGCCAAAAATTTTAAACCTAAACTTTTTTGGGTAAAAAACTGAATTAACGCGACGATACTTTGCAATGCCGCGCCAGCGATGAAAAACTGCCAGAATTTCTCTAAATTGAATAGTTTATCAAAATTGCTTTTTACGTAAAAAAATAAGGCGGCCATTTCCAGCAATTTTATAAAACCGTAAAAGCCCAACACTCTATTTTGAGAAACCGCCAGCGACAGCCCGGCCACAATTAAAAAAAGGAATAGCGGCCCTTCGGCTTGCTTAAAAAAATCAACCTTAAAAAAATTTCTCCATTGAATTTCTCCCGCCCGCCGCCACCACAAAAAAATCAGCGCGGCCAACAAAATGTCGCTCGCGTAAAAATAAACAGAGGTCCATTCATTAAAACCCCCTCCGCCAACCGGCCAAACTAATCGCTTCTGAACAAAAAAACTCAAAACCAAAAGGTAAAAAAGAAATTTTTCCAATTTGACTAATTTTTCTCTCATTTACCCGAAAGATAAACAAATTGATAAATAAGTCCCAGGGTAAAAATCAAAATCAGCGAGCCACCCAAAATTTTGGCACCCGCCAAACTATATTCCGGTCGGCGATCGCCCAATTTTTTGGCTTTGAAGTAAATTAGAATCGTCAAAATTCCGTCAAGACCCGAGACAATGGCGCCGACAAAACCGATGATTAAAATGAAATTTTTAAAACCCAGCAGATAGCCAAACAACGGGATAAAACAAGCCAGCAGGAAAGAAATTAAGCTTTTTATTTTATAATCATGCTGATAAATTTTTCTGACGGCCACCCCCAAAACGATAAAAGAAGTGAAAACCGCTAAAAAGCCGAAAACCGCTCCCAAAATTATGACCCAACTCCCCAAATGAGGAACCAGACCCCCGATGGCTTCCTCCGAAGTCAGCCGGCCCGTCACTCCCACGACCACTGCCGCGAAAAGAAAATAAAGAATAATTGGAATGAGCGTGCCCCAAAAAATCGCCTTTTTAAATTTTCTTTCCTGGCCCGCCAGAACCTGGCGCATTTCCGGCACGGCTGCCGAACCGGCCAGAGCGAACAAAATCACGCCGTAGGGCAGGAAAAACTTGCTTAAATTCAACGTCTGGAAATTATTAAAATTAACGAGCGGGGCGCCCTTAACCAACAAAACCGTCGCGGCCAACAAAAGCAAAACGGTCATAAAAAATTCGCTGACCGCCACCCGGCGCAGACGCCAAAAAATGGCGGCGGCGCCCAGTAAAAAGAAAACCATCGTCCAAAAAAATTCCGAACCATCTAGCCACCGACCAAAAATAATAGCCAAAAACCGACCGCCCAAAATCAAATAAGCCAACAGCGCCCCGTAATACTCAAATAAAATAATCAACGTGACAATTTTTTTGGCGCCAGAACCCAAATATTTGGCGGCGTAGCCGACCAACCGGTGGGGCTGGCTTGTCCGCAAAACTATTTCGCCGTAAAAAAGATGAACCAACATCACGGCCGCTCCCAAAATAATCAAATAAAAAAAGCCGACCATAAATCCGGCTTGAGAAAAAACATAGGGAAGGCCGAAGGTGCCCGCGCCGACGATCATACCCACCAGCATCGCCACGGCATAAAAAAATTGATGATTCACCGGTCCCTTAAACATTAGCTTGTGGCAATTAATGATTTATCATTCCGCTATAACCCAAAAGGATTAACCGACAAACTCCGGTTAATGAAATAAAACAGAGCCGCTCCCCATAAAATAGCTATGGCCGAAATAATCTTGCCGGCGCCGCGCAGTTCCGGCTCGCTCAAATAAACTGCTCCCACAATCAAACCGGAAAAAATTGGGTTAACCAACGCTATCAATACTCCCAGCCACACCCATTTTTTCTTTGAAGAAATAATTAATTTTTCTTGAGTCAGATCTTGGTCGTCTGCCATTAATTTTTGTTTATCCCTTACTTACCCCAAGCAAAAAGATGCGGGGCTTATTCCGTTGTTTTGTAGACGCTGTCGCCTTCTTTAATTTTTTGGGTGACTTTTACCCCGATAGCGTCGCCGCTCTTGGCTTCCTGAACATCTTGATGTTCAACCTGCATAGAATCAATCGTTTGCTCAAAATCGGTGGCGTGGCCCTTGATATGAATTTTGTCACCTACTTTTAATCTATCGGTTAATTCAATAATCCCCACGCTGATATTGCCAAAATAGTGAGTAATTTTGCCGATTAATTTTTCCTCTGCCATTTTTCTCACCCCCTTCCTTAAATAATTAAAAATGTAAAAATCAAAATGTAAAATTTTGGTGTCACTCCGCGACATATTTCATAAATGCACGAAGTGCATACCATAACTTTTCATTTTTCATTTTAAATTTATTTTTATTCTCCTCCTCCTTTTCCCGGCGCAAATTCAACGTCAATATCTTTTTCTTTTTTTATTATTTCAATTAATTTTTCTACCAATTCTTTGGGATCGTCGCTGTAAACAATTTTCCCAGGGCCGCGATTGCCCTTGCTGATGATATCTTTAATTTCATCGGCCATGCCGCCCGTTCCGGTCAAAATGCCAATCGGTTTTTTATCCTCAAAAGCCACGGTAAATTCATTCAGAGTTCCCAGCCGTCCGCAAACAATAATTACGGCATCAGACGCGCGCGTCAGAATCAGGTTTCGGCCGGCGTATTCAAAACCAGTGTAGATAATTAAATCGTAATAATCAATCGGCAGGTGGTATGTTTTAACATGCGCCGCCTCGGAAACCGCCGGCGAAAAACCAATGGAAATTCCATCCGCTTCTTTAGCCCCAATGGCCGCCCAATAAGGCACGCCGGTGGTGGCGCCGGTCAGCACCACGCCACCCTGCGCCACGATTTGATGGCTCAGCTCCTTAGTTTTTTCCATAGTGCCAGGCGCACAACAATCAGTCCGGGCAGCGCCGGACACGCAGATTTTGTATTTGAGATAGCTGCTGTTTAACTGCTCCATAAAAGTGCGCTAATAATGCCAATGCGGAATTTGTGTTATTCGTCGAAAATTCGCATTATTAGCGATTACTCTTATTTTAATCTAAAAATTCCAATCCGTCCATTATTCACTATAGCTCCGCCACCTCTCCGATTTCCGGCACGGCCGATTCAATTCCCAGCTCATCTCGCACTAAACTGGCCAGAGTTTTGGCTGGTCCCGCCTCGCCCTGGACCACAAAAACTTTCTTTAAACAGCCGTCGGCCGATTCAGCGCCGGGCGGACAAATTTTCTGAAAATTTTTCAACCAGTCCATTAAAAATTGCTGGTCGGCGTGAGCGGAATAACCGGAGATTTTTTCAATTCTAGCGTTAATTTCCACTTCCCTGTCTAAAATTTCCACTTTTTTGGCGCCGCTGGCGATTAACCTCCCCAGCGTGCCCTCGGCCTGATAAGTGACGAGCAATAAAGTGTTTTTGGGGTCGGATAAATAAAGCGTTTCGTGGTGCACGATTCGGCCGCCGTTGGACATGCCAGAACCGGCAATAATCACTTTGGGCGGCGGGACATTATTAATTTCCTTTGACTCCTTGGAAGTTTCGGTAAAATGCAGACCGGGAAAATTAAAAATATCGTCGCCCGAATCAATTTCGGCCACCGCTTCTTTATTAAAATACTGCGGATATTTCTTATAAACATCGGTGATGTGCAACGCCAAGGGGCTGTCAATATAAATTGGCACGGAGGGAATTTCATGCCTTTCCACCAGCTCGTTAAAATGATAAAGCAACTGCTGGGTCCGTTCCAGCGCGAAACTGGGGATTAAGAGCACGCCACCGCGCGCGATTGTTTCCTCAACAATATTTTCAATCAATTCCTTGCACTCTTGGGGCGATTCGTGGTTTCGGTCGCCGTAAGTTGACTCAACCAAAATGTAGTCGGCGCTTGACAAAAAATCGGGCGGCCGCAGCAAGGGCGCGGGCGGATTGCCGATATCGCCGGAAAAAACAATTTTTCTCCTTGCCGCCTCAATTTCAATAATGGCCGACCCCAAAATATGGCCCGCGTCATGAAAAACAAAAGAAATATCTTTGGCGGCCGATGTTTTTTTATAATAATCCACCGGCTCAAAATGTCTCATTACCTCCTCCACCTCGCTCCGTGAAAAAAGCGGCAGCACGCCGGCGCGCTTCGCCTTTTCCGCTAGAATCTTTACGCTGTCATCCAAAATCAACCGGGTAAAATCAATCGTGGGCGGCGTAGCAAAAATTTTACCTTTAAATCCGGCTCTAATCAGCTGGGGCAGGCGGCCCACATGGTCCAGGTGCGAATGAGAAATTATTACCGCCTCAATTTCTTTAGGATTATAAGCAAAGGATTCGGAATTCTTTTCTTCCAATTTTCTTTCCCCCTGAAAAAGCCCACAATCAATCAAAACTTTGGCTTGTTTAGTTTCCAGCAGATAATTAACCCCGGTCACCGCGCCCGCGCCGCCGTAAAAATGCAATTTTAGAAAATCACCTTGTTTTTTTGCCATAATTTTGCGCAATTTTTATTTTGGCAATTTTTTGATAATGTTTATAACGAAAAACGCTCGGTGTCCGATAAGCCGTTTTGCCTTTAACCGCTCTGGCTGAAGAATAATTTTTCATTGATTTTCTACTATTATAATTGGCCGCGAGGGAAAAAGAAACCCCAAGCCACGGCCTGGGATTTCTTTTCTATCACCCCTTCACCACGCCCAACGGCTTTAAACGCGCTACCAGTTTGGCCAATCCGGCTTTAACCACTACCTCAACCACATTGTGAATGTCTTTATAAGCCATCGGTGCTTCTTCAGCCAGACCTTTGGTTGAGAGCGAGCGCACCACTATGCCTTGTTTTTCAAGCTCTTCTTTCAGGGCCTGCCCCGAGCCGAGTCGAAGGGCGGCGTGACGGCTCATCAGGCGGCCCGCGCCGTGACAAACCGAAAAAAATGTTTCAACCGCCTTGTCTGCGCCAACCAAAATATAAGAAGCCGTGCCCATGGTGCCCGGAATTAAAACCGGCTGGCCGACTGGCTGATATTCTGCCGGCAGGCCATCCCGGCCCGGCCCAAAAGCCCGCGTCGCCCCTTTGCGGTGAATGCACAATTTCCGGCCGCCATGTTCCTCAACTTTGGCAATATTATGCGCCACGTCATAAATCAATTCCAGCTTGCCGCCTGTCTGTCCCAAAACCCGCTGCCAGGCCCCACGCACTAAATGCATAATCACCTGCCGATTTGCCCAAGCAAAATTCGCCGAAGCGGCCATGGCGCCAAAATACTGCCGGCCTTCGGGAGAATCAAAAGGCGCGCAAGCCAATTCCGGATCAGCCAATCCTAAATCATATTTAACCAGCTGACGGTGCAAAATTGAAACGTAATCAGTGCAAACCTGATGTCCTAATCCGCGCGAACCGGAATGAATCATCACGGTCGCCTGATTCTTAAACAAACCGAAAATCTTGGCCGCCGCCTCATCAAAAATTTCGTCTACTTTCTGCACCTCCAAAAAATGATTGCCGGAACCCAGAGTACCCAATTGGTCGCGGCCGCGGCTTTTGGCTTTATCTGAAACCGCTGAGGCCTGGGCGCCCAACATGGCGCCCTGCTCCTCGCAATATTCAACATCATCTGCCTCGCCATACCCTTTAGCGACAACATATTTTACCCCTTGTTCCAGGGCCGCTTTCATGCTTTCCGGATTTAATTTTACTCCGCCTCCCCGCCCCACGCCCGAAGGCACGTCGCGCTGAATCTGATTCATTAGTTTTTCAAGATGAGGCGCTAAATCATCGACGCTAATTTGCGAACGCAGCACCCGCACGCCGCAATTAATATCGTAACCGACCCCGCCGGGCGAAATTATCCCTTTTTTCAAATCAAAGCCAGCCACGCCGCCAATGGGAAAACCATAGCCCTCGTGGATGTCGGGCATGGCCATGGCGAAATTGACAATTCCCGGCAGTGTCGCCACGTTAATTAGCTGTTCCAACGACTTATCTTCAGAAACTTTTTGCAATAATTTTTCATCAGCGTAAATTCGCGCGCTCACCCGCATATCAGACCTGAAACTTTTAGGAATTTCCCAAAGATAATCGGAAATTTTAGTTAAATTTTCTTTCGTCATCATAATAGAAAGGAGGGAGAAAGACGGGCCGGAGTCGAACCGGAACCGAGTGGGCGCTGCCTGCTTTGCCTGGTTTATCCTTCAGGCCGCGCTGGGGTTATGGGCCCCGTTTGACCACCCGGCCCTCCCCTAGCTTTTGGCCGGCCGGTTGCGAAGCCAAATCCGTCCTTCTCCTTAGTCAAAGAACTGCGGAATATATTGTATATTATCAAATATCAAAAATTACCGTTGCCTCCCAGCCGCCATCAGTTTTTTTAATTTCCAATTGATGATAAGTGGCGGCCTTAATTTCCAGCTTTTTTTGCGCCAAAGCCAGACCCCGCATTCTGGTTTTTATTTTATAAGGCGACTCAGAAAACTCCAAAAGCTCAAATTCCGAATAAACTTTAACTTTGACATCGGAGCGATACAAAATTTCATTCAGCCAATCAACCAAAAGCGATTCCAAACCATCGGCTTCAACCGCCACCTCTTCCCACTCGCCCCGGGTCTGGCCCGCTTCACTCAAATTTTCAACCCCTAACTGCTGACTGGCCATGCCTTGCGCCAGATTCACAAAAAGCTCAGGCAGAGTTTTGCCGTAAGCTTTAATCTTTAAATCAGCTGTATGTTCCAAAATTTTGAATTTTACATTGTCATTTTTCATTTTGCATTTTGATTTTTAAATTCCTAATCTCTTCTTTTACCACTTCCCTATCATCCCACGGATATTTCTTGCTGCCAATAACCAAGGATTGCTCCGTTCCTTTGCCTAAAATTAAAACGATATCGCCCGAGCGCGCCAAAGATAAAGCCCTGGCGATTGCCTGACGGCGGTCCAAAACTATATCCGCTTTATTTTTATCGCACCCCGCCAAAATATCATCAGCAATGGCCAGCGGGTCTTCATCATAGGGATCTTCGTTACAAATAATAACTTGGTCAGAGTTGGCCGAAGCGATCTTGCCCAATTCCGGCCGCTTCCATTTGTCGCGTCCCCCGCCGGCTGAACCGAAAACGGAGACTATACGGTTATGCGGTAGTTCTCTGAATATTTTGAAAACTTTCTCAAACGAATCGGGCGTGTGCGCCAAATCCACCACCACCGTAAAATCTTGCCCTTCGTCAATTATTTCCAGCCGGCCGGGAATTGATTTTATTTTTTCCAGAACTCTGGCCGCAGTTTCCAGCCCGACTCCGCAGGCCACGCCAACCCCAATAGCCGCGACGCAATTGTAAACATTAAATTCACCGAGCAAATTAGTTCTGAATTTCACGCCATCAATTTCAAATTCGCTGCCGTTGGCATCAGATTTAATGTTTGTCATTGCGAGCGAAGCGAAGCAATCCCGCGGGATTGCCGCGTCGCCCCGCCAAGGCGGGACTCCTCGCAATGACTTGCCGTATACAATTTTATTTTTTATCCCCGCTCTCAAAAACCACTCCGCATTCTCATCATCCAAATTATAAACGCCAAAACTTTCCGGATTTTTCGCCGCCGCTTCAAATAATTTTAGTTTGGCCGAACGATAATTGGCAAACCCGCCGTGCGTTTCCAAGTGTTCTGACGCCAAATTGGTAAACACCGCGCCCGCCCATTTGATAAAGCGGTGCCGATGCTGTTTGATGCCTTCCGAAGTCACTTCAATCAACGCATATTCACAACCATTTCTCACCATCCGCGCCAGCGTCTTTTGAATAAAAAACCGGCCGGGCATGGTCATATGATACGGATTCATCACCTCTTTTTTACCATCATTAATCGTCAGCGACGAAATCCAACCCACATTGCTCCCTCCTTTGTAAAAGGAGGGTTGGGAAGGATTTAACCCCTCTGCGCCCCCCTTTAAAAGGGGGGTTGGGGGGTTATCGCCTTTTGCGCTTTCTAAAACTTTCCCTGCCAACATCACCACCGTTGACTTCCCTTTCGTCCCCGTCACACCGATGACTTTCAATTTCCGCGACGGCCAGCCGTAAACCAGCGCGCCCAAAAGCGCCAGTTTCCAATGATACCGGCTCAAAAGAAAATCGGGAATTATTTTTTTAAGCAGTTTCTTCATCTGTTGATAAAAAGCTTGACTTATTATATTAAAAAACTTATTATTAAATCACAAAAACCTGTATTCCGAACTGTCACCGGACGGTGGCGTGACTGGGACAACCAGTATAGGAAACGTGGTTGGAAGTAGCCTTTTTGGGGCTATTTTTTGTTATTTGAATCGCCACTCATCCTCAATATGTTTCTTTATAATATTTCTGTACGCCGATGAATCGGTTTTGGAGTTGTCACAAGACCTCCTTGTGCTTCCGGCGATCATATCCGCCATCTGAATCAAAACATTACCCTTGGAATTAACTAACCTGCAATTTTTTATTATGCGCTTCTGCTCGGAATTCAGCTGTTTCCGAAGATAAGACAAAAAGTTTCTCCTAAATTCCCTACCACCGCTGCCATCTATTTTTATTCGCGCATCTGATATAGAACTTCCGCTATACTTGAGAATCATTTTAATCGCGTAGCTATAAAAAGAATTTTTATTTTCCTTTAATTCCTCACTCCTAATAACAGCCTTATCCACCACCAAACTTCTAATTAAACTACCCCGCCGACGGAGCGGCGGGGATTTCTCTCCATCCGACCGCGGCGGTTAGAAAAGTTTTTGCTGTTTGGCAAGTTTATCGGCCTTCGATTTCTGCTCTCGGACATATTTTCTTATTTCATCTTTAGTGGTGTTGTCGGAAACAGTGGAAACATAAAATCCC
>Ga0315284_10008474_pt1 | contig 14693 bp, 15 predicted proteins | sample YL17G09_16_MG_FD_203696 | JGI IMG/M metagenome (GOLD analysis project Ga0315284, IMG submission 203696) | Sediment microbial communities from Yellowstone Lake, YNP, Wyoming, USA - YL17G09_16 | ecosystem: Environmental > Aquatic > Freshwater > Lake > Sediment | place: USA: Wyoming | collected... | reverse complement strand
TTATGGTGGCGGTAATGCGAACCAATACTGCATTTATCGCAAATTACCGCTCAGTCAATCCAGGCCTCCTAAAAATGGCCTTGACAAAGTCATAGCCTCCTAAAAATGGCCTTGACAAAGTCATAGCATTCGCAAAGACATGACTCTGGTGTCTTTGCGAGAACCTGGAGCTCTTTCCAGGCTCGAAGCAATCTCCCGCCAAATCCGGGGGTTGCTTCGTCGTAAAAAGCGGTCCTCGCAAAGACATTCATTATAAAATCATCATGATAATCTGTGGTCATCTGTGGTTATCTGTGGTCATCCGTGGTTTTTATGTTTTTTCAGGACAGATGTCATGTCTGCTGGGCACTGCAAAGCATGAAAATGTTGTATTTTCAAGAAAGTCATAAGATGTTTATTGTATTTGATTAATATCTATCTACCAGAGCATCATGAGAGGAGTTTAGAATGACAGATAATATTCAGGGTGTCGGGCCCATGTATGGGAATAGAGCATTTCCAGCTCCCCATCCGTTAACGGATGAACAGAAATCACAAGTCCAGTCCATCCTTTCCCAATATAATCCATCTAATGTAAGCGCAGAAGACGCGAAGAATATTTTTAAAGCATTTCGCGAGGCTGACATTCGGCCTGGGCCAGACTTGAAAAATGCAATTTCCGCTGCTGGCTTTGATGCAGGCAATCTTCGCTCATTAGCCAGGCCAGAGGGACACGGTTACGGTCATCGTCACGGAGCCGCTTCCGGATCTGGCAATAGGGTCAATATGTCAACATTACAGTCACTGCAATCTATCTTGAACCAATATGATTTGACAAACATGTCTCCCGATCAAGAAAAAGAGATCCTTTCCAAATTGAACGATGCAGGATTAAGAGGGATCGGATCTGGTTTTGTCGTTAACAAGAGTGCCTAGATGGCCTCTCTGTGCTTGATTACCTGACACAATTTGGCTCCAGGATATTAATAGAGACAGTTTGTTGGGGCTGCTTGAAAGAAGGTTCAGGCAGCCCCTATATTTATTACAATTAATCTTCCTACATACAATGCACACTTGCACGGCAACCATGTAAATGATATAATGTAAGAGAGGCTGATTTGATCCTGTCCTTTGGCGACTCGGCTACCGAAGACCTGTACCATAATCGACCCACCAATCGGGTACGGCGCTTCCCGCCCAATATCATCCCTGCGGCTTTGCGGAAGCTGGATATGATAGCAGCGGCGCAAGCCCTCATAGACTAGCGTTCACCCCCAGGCAACCGACTCGAAGCGGGAAAGGCGAATGGGAGGGATTTTTCAGCATTCGCATTAACGATCAATGGCGCGTGGTCTTCCGCTGGGAAAACAATGGGGCCAGTCAGGTTGCCATTCTGGATTATCATTAGTTCGTTTTGATCTTATAGAGGTAAATATGCTCCCTGAAAACCGCATTCCTACCCACCCGGGTGAAATCCTGTTGGTAGAGTTTCTGCATCCTCTGGGCATGAGCCAGGTTGCTTTCGCAAAACATATCGGTGTTCCGCTTCAGCGCATCAATGAGATCGTGCGCGGCAAGCGTGGTATCACGCCTGAGACAGCCTGGTTATTCTCTGAAGCGCTTGGAACGACCCCTGAGTTCTGGATTAACCTGCAAAGCGCCTATGATTTAGCTCGTAGCCGTCCGGCGCGAAAAGTCGAACTGATCATGTCTCCTGCACATTCGTAGGTTTGAGTGCTAGTCTTAACCAACTATACCTTCCTGATGGGTAACTGCTCAGCCGCTCAAAAATACTTATCACGAATGGTACCAATAAATGAATAGAACAATTTAAATGAAAACCAAACCTTAATAAAAATACCATGAACGACCAATTTGGATTACTCAAAAGACGAGCAGAGAAAATTACCCGCAAGTACGGGTTCCCGTTCAAGCTGACCGTCTTTATTGCGATCATCCTGCTGTGCCTGACAGTACTCTTCTTGCGTATTTCGCACGGGCAACCATTGAGTGGAAAGACGCTGCTCGGTATCGGCGCGGTGTTCATCATCGCATGTGTGGGCCTGTGGGCCGCTTTTCGAGAGCGAGAGTTCGAGCGGAGTGTAAAAAAACACGCGCAGAAGTCGAAGCTGAGGAAGAGCTGAAGTTTATTCCAGGTGGCGCCATCAGCCTGCCGCGATGCGATAGCCATAAAGATGATGTGGGCTGAATGAAGAGGCGCAATTAGAAGTTGAAGAAGATTATCATATGAAAAGCAACATAGAAATTCCACCAAGCCTGGCCCCTTTTTTTCAAGAGTATGTTCTCAGCCAATTGGACCCAGAACGAGGTGCGGATACCATCATTGAGCGCACCCTGCGCTTTGGGAATCGCCTCGAATTGCGTTGGCTTTTTTCGGTCTATTCCCGAGAAAAGATCGCCGATTGGGTGCGTAGATGGGGGAAATATGGTTTGCCAGAGCCTCATCTGACCTTTTGGAGGCTTGTCTTAGACCTGAATAGGTGCGAATAAAACCATAGAGGATAAAAGTATGAGTTCAGCGTACCATTGGGAAGCGGTAACGCCTTTCATGAGAGCGGTGATGACCGGTTTTAGCCAGACCGAAGTGGGAAAATCTTTCTACCTGGCGGGCGGAACAGCCCTGGCCCTTCAACTCGGACATCGAAGGTCAGTTGATCTTGACTTTTTCTCCCCGACAGAGGATGTTCCTACATTGCGGGAAAGCCTTAGTGTTGCGTTGCAGACCTATCATCCAGTCCTTCTGGATACGGCTTTTAACAATTTGATCTTCCTGGCAGGGAGTCTAAGCGTTGGTTTTTATGGTTATGGTTATCCTCTGGTCAAACCACTCGTGATCGCAGAAGGGGTGAGTATCGCAAGCGTAGAGGATATCGGGTTGATGAAAATGGATGCCATCCTGGGTAGGGCCAGCCAGAAAGACTTCATTGATTTATATTTTATCTCACAACACTATTCTTTAAGAGAATTATTGGATCTGGCAGCGCAGAAATATCCTAATGTACGTGATTTTGAGGTTCAGGTGATTCGGCAACTTGTATATTTCGAGCGGGCTGAACAGGAAGAACCTCCGCCGTTATTACAGGACGTCTCGTGGAATACGGTCAAAGATTACTTCCGGCAGCAAGCCGTTGCGATTGGGAGCCAGTGGATTAGATGATCGCATACTGGATGCTCACTAAAAGGTAAGGAAGAACTGAAGTTTATGCCAGATGGCCCAGTTAGCCCGCCGCGATCCGCGCTGCGATTACGGTGAAGATGGTGTGGGCGGCGATGTTACTGGTCACATCGACCTTGTCCATCAAGGGATTGACTTCAACGATGTCCATGGCGGCGATGTGAGGGGCAACAATGCGCACGAACTGGAGCACCTGAGCCGAAGTCAGCCCTCCGGCTTCCTCCATTCCGATCCCGGGTGCGAAAGCATGATCCATTACATCTGCATCTAAACTAAGATAAACGCGTGCGCCCCCTGCCCCAGCTAATTCTATAGCTTGCTCTGCTGCAGCTTTGGTCCCCATCGCATTGAGCTTGGAAGCGGTAATATGATGGATCCCCTGGCTGGTGATGTACTCATACTGATCCGGATAGTTGAAGCCGCGCACACCGACCTGCACCAGGTTCTTGGGTTGAAAGCGCTCCAGGTCCAACGCCCTGCGCATGGGGCTTGAGCCAGAATAACGACCCTGGCGCGGGCTCTCGTCCATCAGATCGAGATGTGCGTCCATGTGAATGATGCCCAGGGGCCCATCGCTATGGTCATGAAACGCCTTCATGAGCGGGATAGAGACCGAGTGGTCGCCCCCTAAAACGATCGGAAATGCGCCCGAGGCTAATATTTCTGCCATGTACTGCCGCGCCCGCTCGTGGGTCGCCATGTGGTCGTGGCCGGACACGAAGATATCGCCGTAGTCGTCAAGCGCGTAGCCGTCCAGCCGGATGAGGCGTTCGCCCTCCACGTCGTAGAAGGCATTATCCTGCACTCTAAACAGCAGGTTTTGTTGGATGGCATCGCGAATGCGCCCTGGGGCGAAGCGCGCTCCGGGCCGCGTGAGCGACGACGAGGCGTCGTATGGGATGCCGATCAGGGCAAAGCACCGTTTGGCGTCCGGTTTACCTAAGATTAATTTTGAAGAGAACATATGTTATGATCCTTTCTGGGAAGTCTGCTCCCCTTCACGCAAATTTGAGAGAATGGGTTGCACACTCCCCCTTTTCTCGCCCATTTTGGGAGAGAAAAGGGGGCTGGGGGGATAAGAGAGGGCTTAAATTATACCAACGGTCAATCTTCCCCTTCGGGCTGGCGCAGGGTCACCAGGCGGAACTCCTCGGCGAAAGCCACGCCCTGTGCCTTGCCTGTCTCGGCGTCCTGCTTCCGGATCAAATCGCTGGGGTCCCAATCGCCCATCTGGCTGGCGTGTTGTTTCAGGGCGGTGATCTTCAGCTCGACCGTCTGGCTGGTGTCCACCCAGCCGTTGGGGTCGTTGCTGCCGAATACGTATACTTGTCTAACGCGATGCGGCGCTCCCATCTCGGGCCACAGCAGCAGCAGCTCGCAGGCCGGCGCGGCAGCGTCCAGTGCGGCCTGCCCGGCGGCGCGATGGTCAGGGTGGTTGATGTAGTCATCCTCGTAGAACAACACGGTGGGGTCCTCGGTGATGACCACTTGCGGCTTGTGCTGGCGGATGGCGCCCACCAGTTGGCGGCGCAGCTCCAGGGTAGGTTGCAGGGTGCCATCGTCGTATCCCAGAAAGATGGCCTGCTCAACTCCCAGGGTCTGGCAGGCTTGGCGCTGCTCCTGCCGGCGGATTTCGGCCAGCCGCTCGCAGGTCATACCCGGCTCGTGGGAGCCGCGGTTGCCGTCCGTGCAGAGCACGTAGACAATGCGGCAGCCAGCCTTTGCCCAGGCGGCCACTGTGCCGGCGCAGGTGAACTCGGCGTCATCGGGGTGGGCGATGATCACCATCGCCGATTGGGGAATGAGGTTGCTTTGTTCGGTTTTCATCTTATTGAATTAGTAACTCGGGCTGGCTTAAGATCTTGGTCAAGCGCCCCAGGTAACGCGCTGCGGGGACACCATCTACAACCCGGTGATCAATCGTCAAACTCAGTGTGATCTCTGAGCGGATCTCAGGTTTGCCATCGGCGTCAGGCAGCCATACGGAGCGAATCCGTCCCACACCCAAAATCGCCACTTCCCCAGGGTTCAATATGGGGGTGAAAGCATCGATCTCTTCACTGCCCATGTTGGAGATGGTGATGGTGCTGCCATCCACCTCATCCTTCACCACCGGTGCAATTAAACCCTCGTCCGTGGCAACTGCCACTCCAATGTTGACGGTGTGCATGATCTCGATTTTATCACCATTCAGGCGGGCATTGATTTAAGATACAGCAATATCCCATTTCCAGCAGCTTCAAGGTCGGTGGCCACTTTATTCGTTTCGATCCTGGCGATGGGATCATCGATAGTCACAGCATCGCCCTCTTTTTTCAGCCATTCGATCAAAGTGCCTGCTTGCATACCCATGCCCATTTTAGGCATGGAAATCTCTACCGCCATATTCCTCCTCGCCTATACGGTTTGGGGTTATTGAACCAATATATTTTAATGCAATCTTTACCAAAATACAGATGTGTCATTGCGAGTAACCCCACAGCACTGAGGCGCCCTTCTTTCCGAAAGAAACGGAGTGGAGTTTCTTAGGAGCGGACGAAGCAATCTCCTGCCAGGCGGGAGGGGGATTGCTTCGTCGGCCTGGCGGCCTCCTCGCAAAGACATGCCTGCCAGGCGGGAGGGGGGATTGCTTCGTCGGCCTGGCGGCCTCCTCGCAAAGACATGCCTTCCCGGCAAGAGGGGGGATTGCTTCGTCGGCCTGGCGGCCGCCTCGCAATGACATGCTTGCAACAGATCATAGCCAATTACATAAATGTCTCCCTGGCAGCCAGTATGACTTTCTCCGGTGAAGGAAATATTCTTCAATAGAGAAAACATATCCTTCGAATTAAGGCTTTTACCGTTAGATGTAGCAAAAATCCAGCGAAAGCCTTGACTCCTATAGAACAACCAGATAGATAAAACTCTTGAATATTTTAGTGATGCAGATTATAGTTAGACGTGACGTTTAGATCAAATCTCCTTAGGGGTACATAATAAACCCTTGCCCTGCGGCCAGGTTTGTAGTAGAATGTAGTCTGCCCGTGGCAGGGTGCCCCCCTCACCTTGTCATGGGTATTTTTTTACTAGTGTGGCGTAGCTCCTACCCACAAGAGAGGAAGGGTCGTGATGGCTAACTTGGCGAACATCCTGGATTCCTTAACTGCAGAAGGGGAATTATACGAGGCCTTGCCTGATGGGTCAGTGCGCTGCTTTGCCTGCGGGCATCGCTGCCTGATCCGCCTCGAACGACGTGGGATATGCCAGGTGCGCTTTTATCAAGATCGTAAATTAAGAGTGCCCTGGGGCTATGTCGCTGCCCTTCAATCTGACCCCATCGAAAAGAAACCCTTCTTTCATGTCCTGCCTGGCAGTGAAGCTCTGACTTTTGGCATGCTGGGCTGTGATTTTCACTGTGAATTCTGCCAAAACTGGGCATCTTCCCAGGCGTTGCGTGACCCAGAATCGGAGTGGGCCGGGCAGCGGGTGCGGAAAATCTTGCCGCAGCAGGTGGTGGCTTATGCGCGCCAGGCCGGGGCGAAGATTATAGCTTCATCTTACAATGAGCCGTTGATCACCACGGAATGGGCAGTTGCCATTTTCAAGCCGGCTGTGCAGGCAGGTATAAGGTGTGTTTACGTCTCCAATGGCAATGCCACACCCGAGGTGCTGGTCTACCTGCGTCCTTACTTAAGCGCATTTAAAATTGACCTGAAAACTATGCAGGATAAGCAATACCGCCAACTGGGTGGGGTATTGCAGCATGTCCTGGACAGTATCCGCCTGGCGCATGAAATGGGCTTATGGGTCGAGGTCGTCACCCTGGTGGTGCCGGGTTTCAATGACAGCACCGAGGAATTGATGGATGCCGCCCGGTATATTGTCTCAGTTTCTCCTGATATTCCCTGGCATGTGACCGCCTTTCATCCGGATTACAAACTAGCTGGTGTTTCTCCAACCTCATCGAAAACCATCTTGCGGGCTGCTGAGGTGGGGGAGGAAGCCGGCCTGAAGTTCGTCTATGCCGGTAATGTCACAGGCCGGGCGGGCACTTATGAAAACACTCGCTGCCCCAACTGCCAGGCGATCCTAATCGAACGTTACGGGTACACCATTCACGGGTATCACATTACCGATCATGGAACCTGCTTTAAATGCGGAAATGCGATCCCAGGTGTCTGGCCTGAAAAACCGTCCGATGTACACCTGGAAGGTCTCGGTATACCCAGAACATTACGGTATTGTGGGGCATAAAAATCAGTATTTACGCGGATTTTACGTTGTTGTAGTACCAATATCCTAAAGGAATTCCAGGTTTGACCGAAAATATATAATGTGAGAGCAAGAGCTCTTATTCTGAAATAAATTTTGGGGTAGGACACCCCACCAAATATAACAAGGAGGTTTATTATGTCTGAAGATATTGCTCGTGTAGCAGGTAATATTGCAGCACTGAACGCCCTGAACTCATTGGCTTATATCAATAATGAGTTGAGCATGCACCAAACCAGGCTGGCGACCGGTAAGCGCATCAACTATTCGTATGAAGACCCTGCGGGGTTGAACATCGCCACCACATTCGATGTACGCCGGCAAGGCTTGAAGGTAGCCATTGACGCCATTGGCGGATCGAAGAACATGCTGGCGACGGCAGAAGGTGGTCTGCGCAAGATACAGGATATTCTGGTGAAGATGAAGACCAAGGCCATGGAAGCGATTGGCGACACGGTCGGGCAGGATGAGCGCAATGCAGTGCAGGCCCAATTGACGTCCTATGCAGAGGAGATCGATGCGATTGCAGCTGGGACGCAGTGGAACGGCGGCAACCTGATCAGTGGTTCATCATATGCTGCTATGAAGTATACCAGGTCGCTGTCCTTCCTGGTTAACCCGGACGGTGGCAGTGTGGGCTTCTCGTTCAGCGGCGCCGCCACCGGCAGCGCCCGCAGCTTCGTGGTTGGTACTAGCCTGAACCAGATTGGCTTCTCGACCACAAGCCTGACTGGAGCCAGCTCTAGTGACGTAGCTACTAGAACCGCTGTCTCCGGCAGTATCAGCGCCGCGCTGGAAAATGTGAAGAAGGGCGTGCGCGAAGTTGGGTCGTTCATGGCTCGCTTGACCTTCAAGGAAGATGCATTGACCGTTCAATACATCAACACCGAAGCGGCTTACAACCGGATCATGAATGCCAACATGGCAGAGGAGCAGGTGGAGGCGAGCAAGTTTATGATCCTGCAGCAGACGGCTGTTGCGATGTTGGCGCAGGCCAACGTAGCTCCGCAATTCTTGCTCACGCTGTTCAGATAAACTAGCTAGCTTTCTACATAAAACACACCCCGAGCTCATCGGGGTGTGTTTTTTGGACCTTCTCAAAAAATGGGGGTTGGGGTTCTCGTGCGGGCGAAGCCCGCACGAGAACCCCATCTTCCGCTTTTATGTCAGAGTACAGCATAATCAAGGCCCAGCAACAGCAACCGCCAGATTGCCAGAGGCCAGGTAGCGGCGAGAGACCTCCAGGATCTGGTCAGGGGTCACGATGCGCACCAGGTCGGGGTAATGGCGGTAGTAGTCCAGCCCCAACTGGTAACGCTCCAGGTTGAGCAGGGCGGCTGCCACACCGCTGTTCGTTTCCAGGGAAATCGGTAAACTACCGATGAAATGCGCCTGACTATCGCTAAGCTCCTCGGCGCTGACCGGTTGGCGGATATAACGTTTTATCTCTTTGCTGATTAATTTGATCACTTTTTTGACATTTTCTGGCGCAGCACCGGCGCTGACGTACCAGGGGCCAGGCCCATTGCCGCCGCTGACCTGGCTGAAAGCATAATAGGCCAAACCCTGTTGTTCGCGCACGACGGCGCCAATGCGCCCGTATAGTCCAAACTGGCCGAGAATGTTGTTTCCCAGGCTGACCGCTAAAAAGTCGGGCTCCTGGCGCGGCGGGCCAGCTACGCCCATGATCAGGCTGGCCTGGCTTTTGCCGGGCAAGGCTAAGGTTTGTTGGATGGTCTTGGCCAGAGGTATGAGCGCTGGCAAAGCCGGCAGCTTCGGCTGGCCGGGATTCTCCCAACTCCCCAACACCCGGGTGACTTTTTCAACCGCCAGGTGCGGATCAACCGCGCCCACAATGGTGATTACTGCCCCACGTGGCCCATAATATTCCTGGTGAAAGGTCACCAGGTCTTCCCGCGTGATTGCCTGCACAGTCTCTGGGTAGCCATCTGTCGGGCGGCTGTAGGGATGTTCGCCATATAATATTTTATCGAAGGCAAGCACGGCTATGCTGTCGGTGTCTTGGGCGCGAATAGCCAGTTGGGCGAGCAGTTGAGCGCGCAGGCGTTCCACGTGTTCCGAGGGGAACAGCGCTGTACGCACAGTTTCAGAAAGCACCCCCAGCAATAAGTCCAAATCCTCTGCCAGGGCTTTGCCGCCGAAACTGGTCGTATGTGTGCCACTGCTGAAACCAAAGCTGGCCCCCGCAGATTCCAATGAGTCATAGAGCTGTTGGAAGCTGCGCTGGGCCGTGCCGCGCATCAACATTTCGGCAGTGTAGTCGGCCAAACCAAGTTTCTCATCCGGTTCGAACAGCGCTCCAACCAGCAAGTAACCGCTTACATTGATCGAAGGACTGTTGAAGTTGGAGCGAGCCAGGATGATGATGCCATTCGGTAGGACGGTACGGGTAATATCATCGCGGCCGGGCAAGGTGGATTGAGAGCGGGGGGTTGGTGTGGTTTTCATGTGGTACCGTTCCTGTCTTCCGCTTCGTTAGGCAGGTATACACCCAGGGTGCGGTTTTGAGGTCGCAGGTAGGTTAGAGCGACGCGCTGCACTTCTTCCGGCGTGACCGAAGCTAGTTTATCCAGGTAAGTCAGGTACCAGTTGTAGTCGGAGAACATTTCAGGGTAGCCAAGCCAGAAAGCCTGGTTGGTAATGCTCTCGCTACCGTAGGCGAACATGGCGCGCGCCTGCTTCACTGCCCGCTTTAGTTCTTCTGCCGGTGGGGGAGCATCCTGCAGGGCGTGAATTTGATCCTCCATAACAGTAATAGCCTCATCTGCTTTGCGCTGTGGGTGTATGGTCAGGACGATATTATAGAGAAAGGGATCAAGTGTGGCTTGAATCCCGCCGGCGATGCTCACCGCCAATTCGCCTTCCACCAGGGCTCGGTACAGGCGTGAAGTCTTATTGGATGCGCCTCCACCGAACATGTTCAGGCTGCTTGGCCCCGTCAGCAGGCTGTCCAGCACGGTAAGCGGGAAGAAATTGGCATGCATAGCTTCCGGGATGTGATAACTGACCTGGACAAAGGTGGTTTCACCAGGCCCCTCAACCGTCAGGCGGCGCTCTCCCGGTTGGGGAGTCTCGGGGCGCACCAGGCGTGGGGGTTCGAGGCCAGGAGGGATCGCTTCGTAAAGCTGGCTTATGCGCCTCAGCATGGTTTCGGTGTTGAAATCCCCGGCAATTGCCAGCACGGCATTGTTGGGGGTGTAATAAGAATGGTAATGGTTATGGAGATCATCGCGCTGGATGCAGCGCAAATCAGCTATATCGCCGATGACCTGGTGGTGGTAAGGGTGGACGCGGAAGGAAGAGGCCATGACCTCTTCATCCAGGCGAAAGAGTGGTTCGTTCTCATTCCCCTGGCGTTCAGCGATGATCACGGTGCGCTCGGAGTCCACTTTGGAGGGATCAAACAGGCTATTGACCATACGGTCGGCCTCCAGGCGCAGGGCCAGGTCAATCTTTTCGGCTGGCAAGGTCTCGAAGTAGGTGGTCCAATCCAGGTAGGTGAAGGCGTTCCAGAACCCGCCCTCACGCGAGATAGCCTTATCTAGCAAGCAGGCCGGAAATTGGGTCGTCCCCTTGAACTGCATGTGCTCGACCCAATGGGAAACGCCGGTTAGGCCGGTCCTTTCGTCGCGCGAACCTACCCGGTACCAGACCCAGTGGCTGATAATCGGTGCTGTATGGATCTCTTTGAGCAACACCAGTAAGCCATTGGAGAGCTTGAGCTTGGTGAAATCAGCCATCCTGTCTCCCAAAGTTCATTTAAACTTGCTAATTATAACCTTTTTTGTGATAAACTATCGGATCAGTCAGAGAAAATCGTGCCGGTTGACGATGAGAATACGACGATGTACATCCGCTATCACCAAAAAACCATGAAGGTTCCAGTATTGCGTGATCTGTTTAATTTTATAGGCTTGCTGGGCAGCTTTATTATTGAGCGCCAGGACCGCCGCGTGGTCATTACCCAGCGTCCCAAGCGTCCTTTCCTGCAGATGGGTGAGTAGGGGCGGGTCTGTTTATTTGACCATAAATGGCGGTATTTTCCGCATAGACCCGCCCCTACTTCTGATCCAGGGAGATGGGCCGGTGATCGCCTATCGCCGCCACCGGGAAGCGTTAATCAAGGCAGCCTCTAAAGAGTGAAGGACCTGGCTGGTAGTGTTTGCGGTTGAGAGAGGTAGAGTGAGAGGGTTAGAGACCCATGAATGACCTTGCTTGCCAGGAACTCCGTTCAATCATCGAACAAAACGGCCAGGCAGTGATTGCAGACCCACGCCGCCTGGAGGGTCTGCTACGCGACCACTGTGGCGAGTTTAGGCGCGAGATATTCATCCTGGTAAGCGCTGCCAGACAGCGTGTGCCTGGGGATTTGTTGAACTGGAATGACACACTGCCCTTCGAAGTGCTGGTGGCGCGCCTGACGAAGCGCCTGATGGATAATCTGGCGATGGATGAGGAAGCTGCTTCCTGGGGAGTTGAGACCTGGGCGCGGGTACTGGATGTCCTACCCCAGGTGTATGCGCCAACAATCCTGGCGCCTTCCCTGGCTACGCTACCTCCCAAAGCTTCAACCATCGCAGCCCCGGTGGTTGTACCACCCGCCTTGCCTAACCTGCGGCCGCGCTGGTATTGGCTGGCAGGTGGCCTGGGAATCCTGGTCTTGCTGGCTGGAGTGTTCCTTGCTACTCGCTCGTACCCGGTGGCAACTCCCACGGCAAAAGATTACTATGGTCAGGGGCTGGTCATGGCAGAGCAGGGCAATTATGAGCAGGCTATCAGCGCCTATTCCAGGGCGGTGGAGAGTGATCCCAGCTTCGCCCCGGCCTACACTGCCCGAGGCAAGGCTTATTTTAGCCAGGGCAGCTATGGCCAGGCCATAGCCGACAGCCTGAAGGCCATTAAGCTTGCTCCTGGCGATGCCAGCGCTTACTTCACCATGGGCCTCTCTCACGAAGCGCAGGGGGACCATACCAGCGCGATTGCTGCCTACGATAAGGTCATTGAGATCAACCCCGGTAATGCCAATGTTTACTATGCGCGGGGATTGGCATACCAGGCCAATGGTTTTTATGGGCAGGCGGTTGTGGATTTTACCAAGGCCATTGAGCTTGCCCCAGACAATGCTGAAACCTATTTTCACCGCGGCCAGGCGCGCGCTGAGATGGAAAACCTGGAGGTGGCTATTACTGACTACACCAAAGCCATAGAATTGGCTCCTGGTGAGGCCGGCTCATACTTTTATCGCGGCCAGGTGCTCGCCAGGCAAGATAATTTGACGGCTGCGATAGCTGACTACACCAGGGCGATTGGGATCGACCCCGGTGATGCAGCCGTGTATTACCAGCGCGGCCTGGCTCGCACCGGGATGAATGACCAGCAGGGGGCAATCGTTGATTATACCCATACTATCCGGCTTGACCCGGGCATGGTAGGCGTTTACTACCAGCGCGGTATCGCCCTGGCTGGAAAAGGCGACCTGGACGGTGCTATCGTCGACTATAACAAAGCTGTTGAGCTTGACCCTGAGGATGCCGGGGTTTATTACAACCGCGGCCTGGCGCGTGCTCAAAAGGGTGATCTGGATGGGGCGATCACTGATTACACCCAGGCCATCAAAATCGCGCCTAACAATGCCGGAGTCTACTACAACCGCGGGTTGGCTATGACTAAAAACGGCGGCCTGGAGGCTGCTATTGATGATTTTACGCGGGCTATCCAGCTTGATCCTGGCGGTAACATTGCCTATTACGCGTATATCAACCGCGCATATGTCCACGCCCGGCAGGCCAACCTGGAAAACGCCGTAAGCGATGCTACCCGGGCAACGCATTTGCAGCCAGCCGGGGCGCAGGGCTTGAACAGCCTGTGCTGGTTGGGCACCTTGGCCGGGCGCGCCGCCGAAGTGCTGTATGCCTGCAAGCAGGCGGTGGCCTTGGCGCCCGAAGATGGCAATCTGCGTGACAGTCGCGGCTTAGCGCGGGCTTTGACCGGGGATTATAAGGGTGCAATTGTGGATTTCACTTTTTTTGTTGAATGGTCACAAGAAAACAACCGCTCTGAGCAGGAACGCGCCCAACGCTATGACTGGATTGCTGCACTGCAGGCCGGTAAAAACCCCTTTGACCAGACCACGCTGGAAGCCTTGATTGAGCAGGGTGCCTCACCAGCTATTACCACCTCGCCAGCACCCACACCAACCCCCACGATGGCGGCGACCGGCGCCCCTTGAACGAAGCGCAGCGCTGAGAACCATCCCTTTACTGACCAAGGGGAGTATCTTTCCCCCTATCGGAATTCGAATGAGAAGGCGGCAAATGTTTGTTCCGCGAGGTCGATCGCAGGTGGTAGGGGACATCGATGATGACGCGCTGAAAGCCGAATTGGCGGCGGCGGTAAAGTAAAGCTGCCCGCAGCAGGAAGCTGGTCTGGTTATGAAGCAATTCCTGCCACCATTTGTAAGGGACAACCTCGCTCATGATCACGATCGCCATTTGTCCGTCATTATGCTGCCGATCGATCTCATCCAGAAAATTCAGGAACGTCCCAATAATCGAGCGGTAAGGTGAGGGGATAACCTCCAGATGCACATCCGGCCACCACTGCTGCCACTGCTGGCGTACCTGCTCTCCGGCCCCCGGCTTTAGCTCAACATACACCGCGGTGACATTTTCTGAAATCGAGCGGGCGAAGTTGACGGCATCAAACATACCGCGGTGAATGCCGGAGACAGGCACCACCACTCGCGGGGGTGGGAAGACGTGCATTGAAGGCGGCAGCCCGCGCAGAGACAATTGCTGCCCGACTTCCTGGTAGTGCGAGTGAACCTTGCGGAAGGCAGCAACCAGGATCGGTATCAACACGAGAGTGATCCAGCCGCCGGCATGGAATTTGCTGATGACAATCACGATAACGGTTATTCCCGTGGCGATGGCGCCAATACCATTGAGAAGTGCTTTCAGGAACCAACCTTTACCGCGTTGACGCCACCAGTGAACCACCATCCCAGTCTGAGAGAGAGTAAATGCGATAAATACACCTAAGGCAAATAGGGGGATTAAGGCATGCGAATTGCCGCCGAAAGCCACGATCAGCACCCCAGTGCCGATGGCCAGTAAGGCTATGGCATTAGCAAACACCAGGCGATCTCCAAGATTGGTCAACTGACGGGGCAGGAAACCATCTCTAGCTAAAATGGCTGCTAGGCGGGGGAAGTCGGCAAAGCTGGTGTTGGCGGCCACGGACAGGA
>Ga0315284_10008473_pt1 | contig 14694 bp, 13 predicted proteins | sample YL17G09_16_MG_FD_203696 | JGI IMG/M metagenome (GOLD analysis project Ga0315284, IMG submission 203696) | Sediment microbial communities from Yellowstone Lake, YNP, Wyoming, USA - YL17G09_16 | ecosystem: Environmental > Aquatic > Freshwater > Lake > Sediment | place: USA: Wyoming | collected... | reverse complement strand
CGTCATTCTGGATCTAATGATTCATGACCTCGATATAATTTTACATTTTGTCGGATCCCCGATATCGACCGTTGAGGCCGTCGGTGTATCCGTCATGTCTGACAAGGTGGATATTGCCAACGCCCGTCTGACCTTTAAGTCCGGTTGTGTGGCAAATGTCACCGCCAGCCGCGTCACGGGAAAAAAATTACAGAAGATACGGTTTTTCGGAATTGAGGGTTACCATGCCGTTGATTATGCGAAGCGGGAACTGGTATCCCTGAGCAAAAGGCATGGGGCAGGAGGAAAAATCGAAATCACTGGAAATCCCGTCGAAGTCGGCAACCATGACCCCCTGGAAGAAGAGATCCGTTCCTTTCTCGATGCTGTTACAAACAGAATGCCGGCTCCCGTATCAGGCAGGGAGGGTCGGGAAGCTCTGGAATTGGCCCTTCTCATCGGTGAAAGAATAAAAACTGCACAGGAGATGTTTTATGATACCCATGGTTGACCTGAGAAGACAGTACAGCCTTCTCAAATCGGACATCGATGAAGCCATACACAATGTCCTTGTCAATACCCAATTTATTCTTGGGCCGAATGTTTCAGAACTGGAAAAAGAAATTGCCGCATATCACAACACGTCTCATGCCATCGGAGTGGCCAGCGGCACGGATGCCCTGCTCCTCGCCCTCCGGGCCTGCGGTGTCGGTCCCGGAGATGAGGTTATTACAACCCCCTTTACCTTTATTGCAACAGCGGATGTGATATCATTGCTTCATGCCAGGCCAGTTTTTGTTGACATTGTACCGGACACATACAATATCGACCCCGCCAGGATAGAAGAAAAGATCACGGGAAAAACAAAGGCTATCATTCCTGTCCACCTTTTCGGGCACCCGGCCGATATGGCTCCGATCATGGATCTTGCACGGAAATACCATCTCAGGGTTATAGAAGACTGCGCCCAGGCTTTCGGGGCAACTTACCGGGGCAATAAGGTAGGTTCCATAGGTGATTGCGGATGCTACAGTTTTTTCCCGAGCAAAAACCTGGCCGGTTACGGTGACGGCGGCATGATCATCACACGGGATGAAGAGCTGGCAAACAATCTGAGACTCCTGAGGAATCACGGCAGCGCCATAAAATACCACCATAATCTTTTGGGCTACAATAGCCGTCTCGACGAAATCCAGGCCGCTATCATCCGGGTAAAATTTAAAAGGATCGATGAATTCAACCACATGCGCAGGCGCCATGCCGATCTTTACAGGACGCTTATCAGGAGGGACGACATTATTTTCCCAACAGAACTGTCCGGATGCACCCACGTCTATCATCAGTTCACCATTCGATCAAAACACAGAGAACAGATCATGCAGGCTCTTAAGAATCATCAAATCTCATCCGCTATCTATTATCCCCTGCCTCTTCATCAACAGGAGTTATTTGTTTCCCTTTACGGTGACGGCGAAGAGCTTAAAAACAGCGAAACATGTTCAAAAGAAGTCCTGTCGCTCCCTATGTTTCCGGAACTTGAAAAAAAAGAAATCCAACACATCAGTGATGTGATCAACCATGTATCCTGAAATGCATACGCATGTTGACAGGAAAGACATTAACACCACAAATTCAAAACAAATCATGATTGTGGCTGGTGAGGTCTCGGGGGACTTGCATGGAGGAAATCTGGTCAAAGCCATGCGCCGGATGGACCCAAGCCTCCAATTCTACGGTGTCGGAGGCAGGAAGCTAAAGGAAGCGGGGGTTGACCTCATTGCCGATTCTTCCGACATGGCCGTGGTTGGACTGACTGAGGTTTTTGCCAGACTGGGAACAATCATGAAGGTCATGCGTCGTCTAAAGACTTCAATGAAGGATCTCAAGCCTGATCTTGTCATCCTCATTGATTATCCGGACTTTAACCTTTCTATAGCGAAATCAGCAAAAAAAAACGGCATTAAGGTTTTTTACTATATCGGTCCCCAGGTCTGGGCATGGAGAAAAGGGAGAATAGGACAGATTAAAAAAAATGTCGATAAAATTGCCGTGATTCTCCCCTTTGAAGCCCCCTTTTATCATGCAGCCGGCGTCGATGCGACGTTCGTCGGACATCCTCTCCTCGATGAGGTCAAAACAAAATATTCGCGGGAGGAAACGATTCGCCGTCTTGGTCTTCAATCCGGGGTTACAACCGTGGGCATGTTACCCGGAAGCAGGCAGGCTGAAATTATCAAACACCTCCCCGAAATGATCAAAGCGGCTGAAATCATTGAGAAGAAAATACAACCGGTGCAATTTATCATACCTCTTGTTGAAACATTGGACATCACCCTTGTTTCGAATATCATCAGGCAATTCCCCGTGAAAGTCATGGTTGTCCGCGATGCCGTCTACGACGTCATTCACTGCACTGACATTGTCATGGTTGCATCGGGAACAGCTACCCTGGAAACAGCATTGATGGAAACGCCGATGGTGATCATCTATAAGCTTTCCGCACCCTCTTACTACATCGGGAAGATGGTGATCAACATCGATCACATCGGTCTTGTCAACATTATTGCCGGAAAAACCGTTGTCCCTGAATTGATCCAGGACGACGCCAACGCAGAAAGGATCGCAACAGAAATCATCGATATCCTGACAAACAAAGAAAGACTGTTCGACATCAAATCCCAACTGTCGGAAATCCGGAACAAACTGGGATGTCCGGGAGCAGCCGAGAGGGTTGCCCGGCTCGCCTATGACATGCTGTAAAGATGGAAATCTTTAGACGCCTTTTAAAGTACGCCAAGCCCCATTCATCGAAGTTCATCCTTGCGATGTTCTGCATGCTGTTGGTCGGCGCCACGACATCTGCCCTGGCTTTTCTTATAAAGCCGGCCCTTGATGAAATCTTCCTGAAAAAAAATAGTGATATGCTGATATGGATACCCGTTGCAGTCATTGTCATCTATCTCATTAAGGGAGTATGCAGCTATACACAAACGATACTGATGAGCTTTATCGGTCAGCGAATCGTTGCAGATCTGCGGAATCAGTTATACCGGCATATCCAGATGCAATCTCTGTCTTTTTTCACCAAAAACCCCACAGGACTCCTGATGTCGAGGATCACCAATGACGTTGGCTATGTTCAAGGGGCTGTATCGGAGGCAGTTACAAGTCTTCTCAAGGATTCTTTTACCCTCATCTGTCTTGTCTTTGTTATCTTTTACCGGGACTGGCAACTGGCCATCATCGCCATGTTTGTCTTTCCCCTAACCATTTACCCGATTGCAAAATTCGGCCAAAAATTGAGGAGTATTGCCACCCGCACCCAGGTTACCATGGGAAGCCTGACAACGCTGCTTCAAGAAACCATATCGGGAACCAGAATCGTCAAGGCCTTCGGCATGGAAAATTATGAAAATGAAAGGTTTGCTAAAGAAAACGATCATCTTTTCAAACTTGCCTTAAAATCCGTTTCCGTAAGCGCCGTGTCCAGCCCTTTTATGGAATTTCTGGGAGGTATCGGTATCGCCACGATTGTCTTCTATGGAGGCTATCAGGTCATCAATGGTTTCTCGACACCCGGCACCTTTTTCTCTTTTCTCGCCGCTTTGATTATGCTCTATGAACCGGTCAAGAGGTTGACCAACGTCAATAACACCATCCAGCAGGGAATTGCCGGCGCCATAAGGGTATTTACCATCATTGATTCGGTCCCCGATATAAAAAATGAAACCAATGCCATCGATCTCCCGAGGATTTCTAAAGGAATCAAAATTGAACATGTTACCTTTTGTTATGAAGAAATCCCCGTTCTGAAGAACATTCAGCTTTCAATCAAGGTTGGAGAAGTCGTTGCCTTTGTCGGGATGAGCGGGGGCGGCAAGACGACCCTGGTTAATCTGATCCCTCGCTTCTATGATGTGGCGGATGGACAAATTCTGATAGACGGCCATGACATTCGCCATGTTACCGTTGAATCTTTGCGCGGACAGATCGGCATCGTCACCCAGCAAACCATTCTTTTTAATGACACCGTGAGAAATAATATTGCCTACGGGAATATTGAAAAGAGCGAGGAAGACATCATCAAGGCAGCCGGAGCCGCGAACGCCCATGAATTCATCACGAAGCTTCCGAATGGATATGATACGATCATTGGTGAGCTGGGAGCAAAACTCTCCGGCGGAGAAAGACAAAGAATCTCCATAGCAAGGGCACTACTCAAAGACGCGCCTATCCTGATCCTCGATGAGGCTACGTCATCCCTCGACACAGAGGCGGAAATAGAAGTCCAGGATGCCCTTGAAACCCTCATGAAGGGAAGAACCACCCTGATTATCGCACACCGGCTCTCAACCATCCGGAACGCGGACCGGATCATCGTCCTCGCAAAGGGTGAAATTGTCGAAGAGGGAACCCACGAATCCCTCCTGGAGAAAAAGGGCGAATACTTTAAATTCCATAACATGCAGTTCAAGGATGAAAGCCGGAGCCATCCTTCTCATTCCACTGCTGCTGAAAAGCGATAATTTTTAATAATGAAGATACTGAATACCTGGCTCAGACAAATCTGGTGCACTGACCGCAACTGCTCTAAACTGAATCCCATGATTTCGATTTTGGGACCGGTGTCTTTTCTGTACAGTTTGGTTGTCAGCCTGAGAAACCGGATGTACGACCTGGAGATCATCAAACAGGAAAAACTCCCCTGCAAGGTCATCAGCATCGGTAATGTAACCGTCGGAGGAACAGGAAAGACACCGACAGTCATCATGCTGGCCAATCTCCTGAAGGAAAAAGGATACAGGCCCGCCGTTTTAAGCCGTGGATACGGCGGTAAAACAAAAGCTCCCGTAAACATCGTGTCAGACGGGATTCATATCCTGATGGGACACACTGAAGCAGGAGATGAACCGGTTCTCATTGCACAATCCACTGACGGGATACCGGTCCTGACGGGACCCAAAAGAACACTCACAGGTAGAGTCGCCATAGAAAAACTGGGAGCCGACATCCTGATTCTCGACGATGCCTTTCAACACAGGCGCATTTTCAGGGATGCAGACATCGTCCTTTTGAACCGGGAGAAGCCCTTCGGAAACGGCTTCCTCCTCCCCAGAGGCCCCCTTCGTGAACCTCCGGAAGCTCTGAAACGGGCAGATTTCATCCTCTGGAAAGACACAGTCAGAGACGGCCGTTATCCTCAATACCAGGAACAGGGCATCGACAAGTTCCTCCCCGTTCTGTCGGGATACCTGATACCGAAAGCCCTCGTCCGGGGGAACACGGGTGATTCCATTCCTCTGGAATATATCAGGGGGAAAAAGATCTGCGCCGTAGCGGGAACCGGTTCACCGGAATCCTTCGCGGAAACGATCGCGTCCCTGGGAGGGGCGCCGGTCAGTTCGCTGACTTTTCCCGACCATTACCGTTATTCATCGGAAGATATCTCCAATATCCGAAACAGCTCCTCCGCGTCCGGCGCGGACGTCATCATAACCACAGAAAAGGATGGTATTCGATTGACCGATTTTCCTGACTTCCTGAAAGATATCTTCGTTTTGAAAGTGGAAATGGAAATCCTCCCATCCCGTGAATTATTCGCATCCGTCATTCTTGAAAAACTGAAATGAACGTAAGAATTTCAACAAGAAACTCCCTTGAGAAGGCAAAAAACATTCTTGTCCGCGGGACAAACTGGATCGGCGATGCCGTAATGACCATCCCTGCGGTTACCGCTATCAGAAACACATTCCCGGAAGCAACGATATCTGTTCTGGCCAAACCCTGGGTTGCCGAGGTTTATCGGCTATGCCCCGCAGTGAATGAAATCATCCTTTTTCACGATCCGGGTTCTCACTCGGGAATCCAGGGAAAAATCAGGCTGGCAGGAGAACTGAGAACCAAAAGATTTGATGCAGCCATACTCTTGCAAAACGCCATAGAAGCCGCCGTTATTTCCTTTCTGGCCGGCATTCCGATCAGGGCGGGATACAATTCCGACGCCAGGGGATTCCTTCTGACCCACTCTGTTCAGAGGACGAAAACCATCAAAGAAGTGCATCAGATCAATTATTATATGGAAATGGTAAAATCACTCGGCTGCAGGCTTGCAGAAAAAAGCGTTTGTCTGCAGCCGGACAGGGATTTCGCGTCCGTATCAGGCGACATATTTCGTCAACACGGGATTAAAGGGGGGATTAAAGGGGACAGACTCCTTATTGGTATGGCTCCGGGAGCTACATACGGACCGGCCAAGAAATGGTTTCCGGAGAGATTTGCTGCCGTTGCAGACAGACTGATTGATGAATTCTCAGCGCAAGTCGTTTTATTGGGAAGTGGCGAAGACAGAAAAAGTGCGGAACAGGTCGAACAGAAGTCCCGCCATCCCCTGTTCAACCTGTCAGGACATACAAATCTCAAAGAGGCTATTGCCGTCATGGCACGGTGTGACCTTTTTATATCCAATGATTCCGGTTTGATGCATGTTGCCGGGGCTTTAGATGTCCCTCTGGTCGCCATTTTCGGTTCGACGAACCCGGCTACGACTTCCCCCGTGGGAAACAAAAGTATTGTGGTACGCAAAAACGTCCCGTGCAGTCCTTGCCTGAAGGAGGTATGCCCCACGGATTTCCGCTGCATGGACATGGTCAGTATTGATGACGTTTATGAAAAGGCCAGAGATCTCCTGACAAAATGAAAAAGAATACAGCGGTATTTCTGGACAGAGACGGAACGATCAATGAAGAGGTGGGTTATCTGGACTGCCTCAGCAAGTTGAAGCTATATGACAATGCGGCTGAAGCGATCCGGATGATCAATGAAAGAGGCATGAAGGTGGTGGTGATTACCAACCAGTCCGGTGTGGCGAGAGGATACTTTACCGAGGGCTTTGTGAGAACAGTTCATTCACGCATCCAGGAAATTCTTCAGTCAAACGGATCATTTATTGATGCGTTCTACTACTGTCCCCATCATCCGACGGAGGGAATCGATACGTACCTGAAATCATGTTCCTGCAGAAAACCGGAACCGGGGATGCTTATCCGCGCATCACAGGATTTGAATATCGATCTTGCCCGTTCATACATGATCGGAGACATGCTCAAAGACATAGAGGCAGCAGGCAGGGTCGGCGCAAAAGGTGTTCTCGTCAAGACGGGATACGGTCCGAATGCCATACGGGAATATCCTCCGGACAGGAAACCCGGGACGACTTTCGATGAAAAGGTGATGATAAAACCGGCCTGCATCGCCGATGACGTTCTTGAAGCGGTTAAATGGATTTTGAAGGACAGGGAGCGGTGAATATTCTCATTGTCAAATTGAGCGCTATCGGTGATGTGATTCATACTCTTCCCTCCCTTGCGGCATTACGAAGGCTTTATCCCGGCGCGCACATTACCTGGGTCATCGAAGAGGCATCTTCAGATCTCATCATGGGTCATCCGCACCTCGACCGTGTTATTATTTCTCGCAGAAAGCGATGGATAGATGATCTGAAACACGGCAGGTTCAGCGAGCCCCTGCGAGAAATACACGCCTTTATCAAGGATGTAAGAGCACAGGCTTATGATCTGGTGATCGATTTTCACGGTCTCTTCAAAAGCGCTGTTGTCGTTCTTCTAAGCTCAGGCAAAAGAAAACTCGGATATGACAGCATGCAGGAATTGAGCGGCCTGTTTCTCAATGAAAAGATTCCCGAAGATATGGAAAAACACGCCATTGACCGTTACCTCGATTTCCTCCGTCACCTCGGCGCTGATGAGGGGGAACCGGAATTTCTGATTCCGATTTCCGAAGAAAACATAAACAGGGTGGAGCATCTCCTGGCGACAAACCACATTCGGCAAGAAGACCGGTTTGTGGCAGTGAATCCTGTGGCATTCTGGGATACAAAGCTCTGGGGAAACGAAAAATTCGCCTGTCTGTGCGACAGGATAATAAAAGAACTAAATACACGGATTGTACTCACGGGGACTGATCTCGCGGCCTTGTCTGAAATCCAGTCCTTTATGAGGAGTCCCGCCGTCAACCTGGGGGGAAAAACAAGCCTCAGAGATCTGGCCTGCCTGTACCGGCGTTCCTCCCTTCTGATCACAACGGACTCAGGGCCTATGCATGTCGCAGCGGCAGTTGGAACACCCGTCATTGCCCTCTTCGGTCCCACCGATCCTTTCCGGACGGGACCTTATGGGAAAGGGCATACCGTCATTCGAAAGAAATTGTCCTGCAGCCCGTGTTTTCTGAAGAAATGCGAGGCAAAAACCTGTATGACAGATATCAGTGTGGATGACGTCTTCGATAAAGTAATGGATAAAATATTGGAAAAGTGAACAGAAAGGAAAAATATGACCATCAGTAAGGAATTGCTGGACATTCTGGCTTGCCCAAAGTGCAAGGGGGACATTTATCTGAACGAAGCGGAAAATGGATTGATCTGCGACGATTGCAAGCTGTTATATGAGATTAAAGACGATATCCCCATCATGTTGATCGATGAGGCAAAGAAACTGCCGTAATCCCCTGCTGACTTATTGACTTTTTCATTTTATGACCCGTGAAGATGGCATATGAAAAAGAATCTATCCCGCACGGTTATTGTCTTTTTAATTCTCTGTTAATTGAAAACCGTTTAAGCCTGAAATAATACCTTCAAAAATGTGAAATACTTCACACATTCCTTCCCTTTGATCTTGTATAAGACACAACCTTTCCAGCTTCCCTGGTGGCCGGCGGTTTTTGGAAATAATGCAAATAGAGCAATTCAACTGACTAATATGCTTGATATTGCGATGATTTAAGAATATAAACAGACGTCGGAAAGACAATGAACTACGGTCGATGAATAACACCATGGCGCTGGATGGGAAAAAGCTGAGGGAAACCTTAAAACAAGGCATTAAGAAAGGTTGGCAGGGTTTTATCTGGATCATGAAGATCCTCATTCCTGTTTCTTTCTTCACGGCCCTGCTTGCCTGGACGGGATGGTTGAGTCACCTTGATTTCCTTCTTCAGCCTTTGATGAGCATCATGAGTCTGCCGGCCATAGCCGCTCTCCCCCTCCTCATCGGCATGCTCACGAATATCTACGCCGGCATCGCCGCCATGGCGGTGCTGCCGTTTTCTCAGGACCAGATGACCCTCATGGCCATTTTTCTTTTGATTGCCCACAACCTGATTCAGGAAGGTATCGTTCAGGCAAAGTCGGGCATTCACCCCCTGAAGGCGACCCTGTTTCGTATCGTGGCCGCGATCTTCGCGGTGATTGCCGTTGCTCCTTTTTTCGATATAACCACAACAGTCATGGGAACCGCAAGTCTCTCCTTTGAAACTCAGACGACTTTACTTGAAGCCTTCCAGGAATGGGCATTGACGACCCTTGGCCTCATGATCAAGATTTTTTTCATTATCATGGCTATTCTGACGCTACTTGAAACTCTCAAGACCTTCGACCTGATTCACCCGATGGTGAGAATCCTCAATCCCATCCTGAAGCTCATGGGGCTGAATCAGAAGGTCGGCTTTCTGTGGCTCACTGCCGTCGTTTTTGGAGTGGCCTACGGAGGCGCGGTAATTGTAGAAGAGGTCAAGGCAGGTCACCTGACAAAGGAAGAGCTGGAAGAACTGCATCTTTCCATCGGGATCAATCACGCCCTGGTTGAGGACCCGAGTCTTTTTCTGTCTCTGGGACTCAGTCCCTTCTGGCTCTGGGTCCCGCGGCTGATTGTGGCCATTCTGGCCGAACGATTGCTCACGCTCTGGCGCGTTTTAAGGAGGAAATAGCGGTGACTGTTCTGCGGGGGGAGATGGTTTAATTATTCTATTTTCCAGGTTGTGCCGGAAGGTGTGTCCTTTAGAACAACCTGCTTTTCAGACAGGATGCGCCGGATATCATCGGCCTTTTTCCAGTCCCTTGCCTGCCGGGCCGCCCATCTTTCTGTGATGAAGCGCTCAATTTCCCCGATATTCAGGCCGCGCTTTTCCGCTTCCCTGTCACGATCCTTTCTGAAATACTCATCGGGATCTTCGAGGAACAAGCCAAGAACATGCCCGGCTTCCCGAATATTCTTCTGCGCCATATCCAGGACGAAACACGCTTCGGCTGTTGCGGAAAATGCCTTGTCTCCAAGATACCCGTTCACAAGCCGTGCCATGTCAAATAGATGACCGATGGCCCTCGGTGTCGCAAAATCATCATCCATGGCATCCATAAACCGGTCCGGCAGGGCCGTCAACCTGTCCGCGAGATCCCGGTCCGCTCCGGAAAGATGATCGACGGTTACCCCTGAAAAATCATTACACCCCGTAAAGATGTCCCCGATCGACTTCAGCGTGGAATACAGGCGGTCCATGCCCGTTCCTGCCTCGGCGAGGGCGTCATCTGAAAAATCGACGGGGCTTTTATAATGGCTCTGGAGCATGAAAAGTCTCAAGACCTCGGGATGGTATCTGCCCAATATATCGCAGATGGTAAAGATATTGCCGAGGGATTTTGACATCTTCTCGCTGTTGATTCTGACAAAGCCGTTGTGGATCCAGTAGTTGGCCAGGGGTTTTCCCGTCGCCCCTTCAGACTGGGCAATCTCGTTTTCGTGGTGGGGAAAGATCAGATCCTCTCCACCTCCATGAATGTCAAAAGTGCCACCCAGATAGTGCTGGCTCATGACGGAACACTCAATATGCCATCCCGGCCTGCCCCGGCCCCAGGGACTTTCCCACCAGGGCTCCCCTTCCTTGCTGGCCTTCCAGAGGGCAAAATCGAGGGGGTTTTTCTTTTTTTCACTAATATCCACCCGGGCTCCCGCCATCATGTCTTCGAGGCTCCTGCCGGAAAGTTTCCCGTATCCCTGAAATCCCTCCACGGCATAATAAACGTCGCCATCAACCTCGTAGGCCAGTCCCTTGTCAAGAAGGATCCGGATCAGGTCAATCATGCCGTCGATGTGTTCCGTCGCCCGGGGAGCGACACCGGGTCTGGCCACGCCGAGGGCATCCATGTCTTGATCATGCCGCTTGATATAAGTTTCCGATATTTCAGAGATGCTCTTCCCCTCAGCAGAGGCTTTGACAATTATCTTATCGTCCACGTCCGTGAAATTTTTTACATAGGTGACGTCGTAACCCCGGTAGCTGAAGTATCGGGTGATAACGTCAAAGACGATAGCCGAACGGGCATGACCCACGTGACAGACATCATACGCCGTGATCCCGCATACATAGATGCCGACATTCCCCTCTTTGATGGGCTTGAAGGTTTCCTTTTTCTTCGTCAGGGTGTTGTAGAACCTCAATGGCATCGAACCGATTCTCCCTTTACATACGAAAATGCTTTATTGATTAAATGGCGCAGAGCCGATTATGGAAACAATGGTATCATCTGAAGCCCTGCAACTTCGTCGAATCCGCACATGAGATTCATGTTCTGTATGGCCTGGCCGGACGCCCCTTTGATCAGATTGTCAATCGCAGATACGATAATGGCCCTTTTTGTCCTGCCGTCAACGGTCAATCCGATGTCGCAATAATTGGAACCGCGAACGGACGAGACATTGGGAAGCGTTCCCTCCCTGCAGATCCTGACAAATGGCTTGCCCTCATAGAATGACCGGTAAAGATCGTTCATGTCCGCCGCTGTCACGTCTTTCTGAAGCGTCGCATACATGGTACTCAGGATCCCCCTGCTGACGGGAAGCAGATACGGCGTAAAACAAATCCTGATGTCATGGCCTGCAAGGCATCCGAGTTCCTGTTCCATTTCCGGGGTGTGCCGGTGCTGGCCGACCTTATAAGCCTTGAAGCCCCCGTCAACCTCGCAGAAAAGCGTTCCAACCTGAGGTTCCCGCCCCGCGCCGCTGACGCCTGATTTTGAATCCACAATGATGGACGCATTATCGATCCATTTTTCCGCAACCAGAGGAGCAAGTCCCAGGATGGCGCTGGTGGGATAACAGCCCGGATTGGCAATCAGTCTTGCCCGGCTTACAACATTCCCGTATAATTCCGGGATGCCGTAAACAGCCTCTTTGATCATAGTCTTCGCGGTGTGTTCTCTGTACCACTGCTCGTAAATCCCCACATCCCGCAACCGGAAATCCGCACTGAGATCAATGACTTTCCTGCCGGCATTCAAAAACTCGCCGGCTACCTGCATAGACACCCCATGGGGCAAGGCCAGAAAGACCACATCACAAACCTGCACCACTTCACCGGGAGACGCATCCATGAAGGAAAGCCCGGTCAATCCGAAAAACACCGGATATACATCAGATACCGGCATACCCGCGTACCTTCTTGACGTGAGAGCGGTCACCCTGACTTCAGGATGGCGCAACAGAAGCCTGAGAAGTTCCTGGCCGGTGTAACCGCTCGCTCCATAGATGCCGATGTTGACCATACGTTTCCTCTCTCAGATACAGGATTCCGGTTCAGGCCCGGGATGACATTTTCGCAACAGATACTACCAGATTATCTTACAAAAAAAAAGGGGGCAATGGAGCCCCCCTCAGTAATTCTATCTTTTCGAAAACTGGAAGCGTTTCCTGGCTCCCGGCTGGCCGTATTTCTTTCTTTCCTTGATGCGGGAGTCTCTGGTTAAGAATCCCGCCTTTTTCAGCACCGACCTTAATTCCGAATCATACTCCACGAGAGCTTTGGTGATACCATGTTTAACGGCGCCCGCCTGCCCGGCCACACCGCCACCGTTTACATTCACGTAGAAATCAAATTTATTTCTTGCTCCTACCATTTCGAGAGGTTGCATGATGAGCATTTTCAGGCTGTCCCTTGTAAAATAGTCATCAAAATTCCTCTTGTTGATGATCAGGTTTCCACCGCCTTCCTTCATATATACCCTGGCGGTCGCACATTTCCTCTTTCCTGTGGCATAAAAGCGTTTTTCCGTCATAACAACTGTCTCCAGATTGGAAGATTACTCAACGAGATGTTTGAAAAATGTGTTCTGCGAAGCGAATCGAAGATTTTTCGTGAAAAAGATTCTGAGCAGAGCGGAATACATTTTTCAAAGGTCATCTCAACATGAATGATATTTGCGTATAACCCTCATTTTACAACGTCAACGTCTGAGGACACTGAGCCTCGTGACAATGATCGCTGCCGGCATATATCTTCAGCTTCTTTAACATTTTTCTTCCCAGAGAGTTTTTGGGCAGCATTCCTTTTACCGCAAATTGCAATACCCTCTCCGGATGGTCAATCAGCAATTTCCCTGCACAGGTTTCTTTAAGACCTCCGGGATAACCGGAATAACGATAATAAATCTTGTCTGTCAGTTTTTTGCCTGTGAGCATGATTTTTTCCGCATTAACCACAATCACGAAATCCCCCGTATCGACGTACGGCGTGTAAACTGGTTTATGTTTACCACGCAGGCGTCGGGCAATCTCACTGGCAAGCCTTCCCAAAACCTGACCCTCGGCGTCAACAAGATACCATTTTCTGTCAATGTCTTCTTTTTTTGCATTAAATGTTTTCATAAAATCACCCGGTACACCTGGAATGTAAAGGAAGTGAGTACGCAATTTCATGATCTTTGTCAAGGAAAAACCTGATATGAATCTTCTTTTTTTTCCGGGGCCCTGTTACCATGACCCAACCTTGCCAAAACCATAGAGAGAAAAGGCAACCGTATATCTTCTGTCGTTCTCCGTTTCTGAATATTTAATTTCAACGCCCCAGCATTGTTTATGATAAACGAGGCCATAGGTGTTCTCAAGTGTTTTTTTGTCAAGTTCGTTCCTTCTCAGCAGATACGTCAGATCAAAAGACTTGGAGACCACAGCTTTAAGCGACAGGTTTATTTCTTCAAGAGGAGACTGGGCGTATTGATAAGATGAAAAGGGCGACATTGGAACAAAGGGGTTGATTTCTCCAGGAGAAGAGCGGGCGTACCGATACCCCACAGTGGCCGAATCTCCCCGCCAGTCACTCAGGTTCAGATCATAATTGGTCTTCTTCCACTCGCCCGAATTAACGCTGACCTTGTTTCTTGCTGAAAAAGAAAAATACTGGATGGGGGTGACATCAAGTTCCATGTCGATATCACCAAAGGGTCTTTTGTCCCCGGAAGGCGCAATATCGCCCCTTGCGGCCTCTTTGATATCATAGGTCTGGGAAATCTTAAACCGCAGGAACTCCATGTAACTCTTCTCATTTTTCTTTTCTTTTAATTTTGCCACGATCGTATTGGTCAGGGCCAACGTTACCGTATGCTGTTCAGGGACTTTCGTTACATAATCAGGAATATCATTCTGACCGGTATCAGGAATATACGTGTACGTTAATTCCGGTTTGATGCCATGCCTTAATTTATCGACTCTCCGACCATCCACAGCATATACCTTGTGAATTTCAGTCGAGAGGGTCGCACCGGCATTGTACATTAACCGGCTGCCATGTTTGCCCTGATCATTATCCACGGTGTCATCACGATCCCAGAGCGTTCCCTTGAAAGCCACCTGAGGCGTTAGCTGGAAATAATCACCCACTTTAAGGGGAAGGGAGAAGACAGGCTGAAAATCATAAAGATGACCCTTTTGCCCTTCTGATCTGTAATAGTAGTCGTAGACAGCGCCAAATTCGAGATGCACCGGGGTTCCGAAAAGAGACCGCCTTGAACCTGCAAGTGTAATTTCAGGATATTTCTGAAGGGTTAAATGATTCGATGGACTTGCAAAGTCATCGGTACTACGAAGCAGA